>Ga0209828_1000106_pt1 | contig 68622 bp, 57 predicted proteins | sample MaitaG_FD_187429 | JGI IMG/M metagenome (GOLD analysis project Ga0209828, IMG submission 187429) | Marine algal microbial communities from Maine, USA - Maine_Asex2 metaG (SPAdes) (version 2) | ecosystem: Host-associated > Algae > Red algae > Unclassified | place: Maine, USA | collected 2015-01-05
GTAACGCTTGACAGCAATGCCTTCCGGTCTTATTCTTCGCATCCAATGTGGGGCTATAGCTCAGCTGGGAGAGCGCTTGCATGGCATGCAAGAGGTCCGCGGTTCGATCCCGCGTAGCTCCACCACTTTGGAATCCAACTCTCTCGATACCTTCCGGCACCGTGATAATTTAAGTATTTAGCGGTCAGGTAGGCCTGTCTATCGGGTGTCCACGGGTGAGAAATACCCGAAACTCATCCAATACACCGCTGTCCATCCCCAAGCTCGGATTTCCAAGAGGCAAATCTGTGTTGTTCAAAAGATACCCGAATTTCACAGAACGGATGAATTCTAATAATCCCTGACGCCTGTCCGAGAATAACGATCGAGGCCGAAGGTGGTCCCGGGACAGTGTGAGATTTTGAGTCAGATTCTCACGTCAACTAAGGTGAATAGTTATTTTATTCGCCGAGATTTACGATGAAAGCTGACTGGAGGTAGCCCCACCAAAATATCGCGCTGTCGGGGGGCCGCCTCCGGTACGATCAGCTTATTCTCGGACAGGTTCTCATATGTTGTGGGCTAGCAAGTTTTTGATCAGCGAGAATTTGCATCACAGTTGGCCAGTTGGCTCTATCACCGACGAATTCAGCGTCGACCATTTGCATGGCAATCATGGAGGGTCGGCCATATTGCCCAGTACGATCAAACCTTTCAGCTTCTAAAAATACTCGGCCACCTTTTTCCAGTTAAGAAAATGAGATTCTTACATTTCCGATAGCGGGCTTTCATGACAGGTAAATAACAGCTCCAGATGTAACCTACTCGAAGGCGACTTTCATTCTGCCCAGCTTCACTTTACGAAAGCATTGGTAGAGCTACATTTATAAGTTATAAGTCGATATAGCTGTTCGTCTGCTTATCATCCTTAATCAAAATTCTGGTAACTCCATGCGGCAAAAGTCACCTGAGGAAACTTACTTACTCACTTGCAGCTGCGTACAATAATTTCATCATTGCTACGGCCTTGTTGATGCAAGGTGCGCTAGCACATTTCTTCGCTATCAAGCTGGACCGCCCAATCGTGAATCAAGATTTTAAAGTACTGGTTGTTGAAGACAATTCGAGCGATTTCGAGATGTTGCAGCGCTCGCTAAGAAGGACACGGCTGTTTGATCTTACATGGGTTAAATCAGCCGACGAGGGCCTTGTCGAGCTAAATGACAAGCCCTACGATGTGGTACTACTCGATCTGACATTACCTGATAGTGCCGGGCTGGACTCTGTCATTGCTTTTACAGATCTGGAGTCAACTCCAGTCGTTGTCTTATCTGGTATTGATGACGAGAGCACTGCATTGGAATCAGTACAACGTGGTGCCCATGATTATGTGGTAAAGGGTAAATTCGATACGACCTTAATGAGTCGTACCTTGCGCTACGCGATAGAGCGTTTCAAACTGGTCGAGGAGCTGCGTCAGACTCAGGAACAAGTCCATCGCGAGCAGGAGCTCAGACGATTGGAGGCGGACGCATCAGCTACATCTGGTGAAGTTATGCTGAATTCAGATGAGATATATCCCCTGAAGGCAAGGCAAGCGGTTTTTTTCGCTCAGACTGTCGCTGAGTACAGTGACGTAATTGATAAAGCGCTGGAGATGCGCAACTACAAAGTTGATTACAACGTAACTGTAAAGTTACGACTCATAGCGGATGCTTTGGGTCGTAATAGCGCCTCACCAAGGGATGTGGTTGATGTGCACACCACTGCGCTCAACGCCAAAAATGCCAGTATGTCAGCAAATCATAGCGCCCTGTGCAATGAGGAAGCTCGCTACCTTCTTACCGGCCTTCTGGGGCATCTTTGTCTGTTTTACCAGAGCCGATGTGATCCTGCGACAGGCACTAAACCTAAAGTAAGTCAAGATAAATTTTCCAACTACTCAGAAACAGTTAACGGATGAGCAAGCTGAGCTTGAAGTTGTTTGTATCTGGTCGTTCCATACGATCCGATACGGCGCTGGAGAATTTGCGAACGACCTTGTCAGAAATAGTGGCTGATGATTTTGAATTGAATGTAATAGATGTTCTGGAGCACCCACAGCTCGCTGAAGATGAATTTGTGCTGGCTACACCAACGTTGATCAAGACCAATCCCTCGCCCGTAAGACGAACCATTGGCGACCTGTCAGACAAATCCGCGCTGTTACGCGGGTTGGATTTGATGTGACAAAGGTTTTGGAGGCTATGTAGCGATATGAATTTCGACGCTCACAAAGTAGTAACAAAACTTGAAACGGGTATCCCCGGGTTCGATGCAGTTTTTGATGGCGGTATTGTCACTTGGTTTCACCGCCGTGCTAACTGCAGAGCGACCGGAAGAGTGCGGTGTAAGTTTTGTTGTATCCCATCTACTGGCACGCTAGACAATGGTTGAAGTTACGCAAAGAGAACCCGATACTCGACAGGCCAGGAATGGCGTAAGCGAGGCAGGATTCAACAGTGTGGTACAGAATTCACCAGACAGCATCGTTGTCATGGATTCTGTGGGGACGATTAAGTTCGTCAACCATGCATCTGCGATCATGCTCGGGTATACCAGAGACAAGCTACTGGGCAAATCATTTGGATGTCCGGTTATGTTTGGGGACACTACAGAGATTGACGTACTGCATCCTGCACGGCCTCCTGTTGTAGCTGAGATGCGTGTAGTGGATGTGGAGTGGGAAGGACAGCCCTGCCTGCTCGCCACGCTTCGGGATATATCTGAGCACGAAAAAATGACCAGAGAGCTAATGCAGTTGAACAGTGATCTAAAGAATTTTGCATCTGTTGTATCACATGAAATACGAGCGCCACTACGCAATTTACATCTGCTAAGTGGCTGGTTGCTGGAGGATCATTCCGCTGATCTAAACACCGATGCTCTTGAAGATGTTCAATTAATGCGTAAGACCACCGGGCGGATGCAGCGCATGGTTGAAGATTTACTACACTACAGTCGTGTGGGGTTACAGAAAAAGATATCTACCAATGTGGATCTCGAAGAGGTGTTGGTCGACGCTTTGGATAATCTTCAGGAAGAAATCTTTAAATCAGAAGCACAATTTTTCCATGATCCATTGCCGAAAATTGACTGTAGTGTGCAGCAGATGATCACCATGTTTCAACATATTATTTCAAACGCAATTGCCCATTGTTCTCTGAAACCAAGAATTACCATATCCGTAAGTCATGAGGATGACATGTGGAAAATAAGTTTTGTCGATAACGGCATCGGAGTTGAAAAGAAACACTGGGAAAAAATGTTCGTCCCGTTCAATCACTTGCGTGCCAAGGACTCAACAGACGGATCTGGAATTGGCCTGGCAACCTGCAAAAAAATTGTGGAATTGCATCAGGGGAAAATCTGGCTGGAATCAGATATTGGTGTTGGGAGTGTTGTGCACCTCTGCTTGCCAAAAAAAATGCAAGGATAAATGCTGTAGTCAGTATGCAGGAGTAGCGTTCACATCGGGTAACCAGAACGCCTGTGTTCGTATAGCGTCTTGTGTTGCGGATTTATGAATTTGATAGTTGAGCTACCATCTTGATAGCAATTGCGTATGCAAGTGAAGCGGCAGTACCTTTTGATCAGCAAATGCTGCAAGAGTTGTACGATGCTGGCGTAAAGGAAAATCGGCAACGTGGTTTGACAGGCTACCTAAGCTTCAAGAACGGCCGTTTTTTTCCAGTATCTTGAGGGTCCCGAAAACGCAGTTAACGGAATTCTTGAGGAGATTAATAATGATTCTCGTCATACCGGGCTGCGAACCTTGCAACTAGGTTCGATAGAGTATCGAAGGTTTTCGCAATGGAGCATGCTGAATATCTCTGGCGCAGGCGTGCCTGATATTCGTATTCAGGATCTTATTGAAGATGTCATCAAACCCGGTGCCGGGGACGCCTTTGACGAATCTGAATCTACGCGCATCATGCTCGAGATGCTGGATCAGATGTCGAAGCTACAAAGGGATAATCATAAAAAGGCTCAGAAAAACAATGTTGATGGCATAGATATTGGCGAGAAGCAGCCGGTTGTCGTGGTATTCGGAGCATCGGCTGGTGGACTCTATCCACTGCAATCAATTGTGCGTAGCCTTAAACCGAGCCTGGGCGCCGCCTTCATCGTTATTCAGCATTTCTCACCCGAGACTGAGACGATTGTGGACATGATTCTGCAGCGTGATACCTCCATGAAGGTTTGCTCTGCAGCCAAGGACATGAAGATCCAGCCGGGTAGCGTTTACGTGATCCCCCCTGGCAAAATCTGGAAGTCTCACACGGTAGCTTCGATCTGAGTTGTCAACAGCGCTTAAGTCGTGGCCCTCAGTTCCCAATTGATATTTGCTTTCGATCCATTGCACGTGAGTATGGAGATCGTGCCATTGCGGTCGTACTTTCCGGTACCGGAACTGATGGTTCACGAGGAGCGAGAGTCATGAATGAGGCGGGGGGTGTTGTGCTGGCTCAAACCCCTGACTCTGCAGAGTTCGACGGTATGCCCAATGTGAGTATTGAAACCGGCATGGTGCACCAGATTCTTGCGCCTCCGGAAATTGCCGAGTTCATCAATAACTTGAATGGCGACTATGTGCACGATTCGCTGGCTTTGTTGCCAGCACGCCGGGCGGAATACGTTAGTGAGGTTGTCTCTATGCTGGAGGACAACGATGTAAACTTCTCACAATACAAGAGTGAAACGCTATTTCGTCGTATCGAGCGTCGTCGTGTACTAGCGGGGATCCCTACCAGCGATGCTTATGTCGAACATGCCCGCTCTTCGGAAAAAGAGCGCGACGAATTGCGTGAAGACATTCTTATCACCGTAACCAGTTTTTTTCGTGATCCGGATGCCTGGGATCGCTTGAAAGAATCAATCGCACCATTGATTGTTTCTGAATGTTAGCAAGGCGAGACGTTTCGCGTGTGGGTTTCTGCATGTTCAACTGGAGAAGAGGCCTACACGGTAGGTATAGTTCTGACAGAGCTGTTGGAAAAACTGGATAAAGAGATAAATTTTAAAAATTTACGCTACAGATATCGAGCGCAAAGCGTTGAAGCACGCCAGCGACGGATATTACTCCGAAAGATCGCTCGCCCAATTAAGTACAGAGCGTCGTCAACGTTTTTTTCCCGCAAGGCTGACGGTTTTTTGATTAATCGAGAGATACGCGAAAATGTGGTATTCGCTCCTCACAATTTTTAAAAATGCGCCATTTACGCGAATGCACTTGGTGACGTGCCGAAATGTGCTGATCTACATGCAACCAGAGCTACAACAACTTGCTATCAAGATGTTGCATTTTGCATTGAACGTTAATGGCATATTGTTTCTTGGACCGTCAGAGACACTGGGGAACTTGCAGAGCGAGTTCTACCCAATGCGTTACGAATGAAGAGCTGCAATCGGTGAATGAGGAGTTGTATACCGTCAACTTCGAATATCAAACCAAGATCCATGAACTGTCAGACCTGAATCAGGATCTCGACAATTTGCTCGACAGCACGCATTTGGGAGTTATTTTCCTTGACTCAGACCTGTGTATACGCCGATTTACAGATGTTGCAACCCAGACAGTCAACCTGTTGCCATTCGACATTGGACGCCACTTTGTCGACCTGGCGCATAACCTTAACTACACAGGACTTATCGATGACATGCGCCGTGTGCTATCACCCGGAAAATCGATGAACCGGGAAATCTCCCGCAACGATGTCGACCTGTTGCAAGTAGGCATCCACCCTTATCGGGCAGGCAATGGTCTTGCACAGGGTGTTCTGATTATGTTTCGGGATACAAAGAAGCAATCTTCTCCAACCCCAGCTCTGGAAGATCTAGACACAGCCCACTGACCTTTTCCCGGTCTAGTCGTAATAGTTTTGTGATGTCCTCTGGCAACTCTGCGCGCGACATCATAAAACCCTGAACGGCATCGCAGTTTGATTCGCTTAGAAACGCGAGTTGTGATGCGTGTTCTATCCCTTCTGACACTACAAGTAAACCCAGTTCATGGGCCATGCGGATGACTGATTTGATGACAGCTCGCATCTGCTCTGAATGGTCGATGTCACAGGTAAATGAACGATCAATTTTCAAGCGTGCTACCGGTAGGTGAACAAGTCGTGCCAGTGAAGAATGGCCTGTGCCAAAATCGTCTATCGTGACGATGTGACCAGCAGCTTTAAGCTCTTGTAGAGTATTGCGGCATCGATGATGATCTATCATCAGGGCAGATTCGGTAATCTCAATCTCCACTGAGCGTGCATTCAGTTGATATTGATCCATCGTTTGTTTGACCAATTCCGAGAACTGAGGTTCTAGCAGTTGTCTGGTTGAGACATTGATGGCTATAGGAATATCGAATTTCTCATCCAGCCAGATGCGCGCCTGCTTGCAGGCCGCATTCAGCACCCACTTGCCTATCTCAACAATGCAATGTATGTCCTCTGCCAGAGGAATAAACTCACTAGGAGGCACAATACCCAGTGTGGGGTGCTTCCATCGAAGTAGGGCCTCCAAAGAGACAATAGTCAGAGTGGCGGTGTTATAAATGGGCTGAAAATGTAATTCCAGTTGATTGTCTCGCACAGCCAAGGGCAAACTGGTTTTCAGTTGAGACAGGCGACTGACGTTTTCAATAGATTCTTTCGAGAACAATCGAACTTGATCGCGACCTGCTTTCTTGGCCTGGTACATGGCCGCATCAGCGCCTTTTACCAAATCATTTATTTTTTCCGCATGATCCGGAAACAGACTAAGCCCCATGCTGCAGCTGACGCTGACAGTGCCTTCTGCTGTGTCGATGGGTTGTCTGACGATGTCACCAATCTTACGAGCCTGCAACAGTGCCTCTTCAGCCGAATTGGGGTTGGCCAGTATCACGGTAAATTCATCGCCACCAATTCGAGCTACAACATCTTCGGGCTTCAATTGTCCACTGACTCGCTCTGCGATAGTACACAGAACAGCGTCACCGATATGATGACCCAATGTATCGTTGATGGGTTTAAAGCCATCCAGGTCGAAGTAGATAATGCCGACTTTAGCATTTACTTGAGAACGATCAACAATTCTGGATTGCAACTGATCTGTAAACATGGTTCGATTAGGCAGGCGTGTCAGCGGATCATGGTGAGCTAGCTCATCCAGACAATCATTGGCTTTTCGCAATAATTTTTCTGTCTTGCGTTGTTCGGTGATGTCGATGATCATCACTTGATACTTCAATTTCGTAGAATTTTTATCACGAATGGCACACGTCGCAAGCATTACAGGTCGTTGGATGCCATCGTGCAAACTAAGCGTAACCTGCCATTTCAACGATAGGTGAGAACTTGCCACAGATGTTAGATGATCACGTAGTAGCCCGCGGTCCTCTTCGCGCAGGTAATCTGAAAATGGCGTGTCGACAAGATAAACACTGGGTAGATGTAGAAAGCAGGTTCCTGCAAGGTTAATCCTTGTAATAATGCCGTTGGTGTCCATCGACAAATACCCAACTGGCGCCAGATCAAACAGTTGGCGGTATTGGCTCTCGTAGCACTTATGGTCGTCGACGAGGGACTGTAGATCGCTGCTACGGGCTTCCAGTTCAGCGGTTGAGGCTCGCTGTAACACAATCTTGTTTTTAAGCGCCTGTTCTTGTAACCCAAGTTCAATGTTATGTGTTTCCAGATTCCTCAGCCGTATTTGCAATGTTTCCAGATCCATGTCGATATCTACTTGCGGAGTATTTTCTGCTGAGGCAGCCTCATAAAAGCTTGATACCTGTTCGGTATTGTTTTTGGAATTCATTGCGCCTTTATTGATCATGGAAGGGATTGACAGTGACCTTGAGGTAGCAAAATTTGTGCGATTCGTTGCTCATGGAACTGTTTTGATTCGTATTTTGTGTTTGAAATATGTAGCTGAGGGTGAACGGCCCATACTTGAACGAAATAACGGGGGTTGCTATTCCCGTGAACGTTGCAAATTCAGAGTTTATTGCGGTATGGATTCTCCTTTGTCGCGGCGGCCGAGTGCCCTCGGCGGGGTGCGACAAGCCAAGCTAAAAATGCATCCTGTAGCCGACTCGAACTCTGTGCTGACTCAACAATTCATCTTGCGCACGCGTTTCAAAGTAGACAAAGGCACTCTGTGAGTGAGCGAAAACAAGGGCTGTTCCAACGTTGACTAGTACGGCACTGCTGTCCCTTTTAGTACCGGAAAGCTGCATCCGGTTGTTATCTGGATCATTGATGAACGATGCGGTTATAAGACCCTTGTCAGTTTCAGATTCGTTTTCAATCTCCATGCGTAGGGAGGGTACGAATACGGCTTTAGAGGTATTGATAACGTGTTTAACTTCGCCGCCTACTGAAAAACGGGCAGACGTCATGCTGTGAGAATCGATTTTCAGCGAGGTACCAGCACCCGCGCTGCCTAGAGAAGAGGCCTCACTGAACCCGTCAATGTTTGCTCGGGTCAGAGTGATGCGCGCAATTGCGCCGAATTCTGTAGCGCCGCGTTGAAAAGTTCTACCGACATTGGCTGACAGCGTTATACGGCTTGCATCAGTGGAGCTTGTAGCAAATTCATCAGGCTGGGCCAGAAGATTAACGCGACGTGATAGATCAAAGTCATTCTGGCTAACATCCATAATGATATCTGCAAACCCCTTGTCCTGTTCGTACCAGGTTCCGAATGCACTCAGATTTATACCGAGCATAGTGAGTTTGCCGTTGTCCCCCCGAAAGTCGGCATCATTATTAATAACTCCCAAGGCTGCACCTACCACGCTGTTATTGTTGATTCGGTAGTCCGCTCCCACCATTAAGCTATCAGTGCTGATTGATGCATCTCTTTGAACACCTTTGCCATCGACGCTACCTACTGAAATATTACCGTTAGCAAACACGCCAAGGGAGCTATCACTGAAAATTTCTTGAGAAGCACCCCCTCCCGAACCTTGCATCAAGGCTTCTTGACCATGGGCAAGCACTGAGCCGCCTATTTTCTGATCCCATAGTTGAAGCTCAAGAGCACTAAAATCCAAAGCTGAACTTTCACCAATCCGTACGTTGTTTATACGAGTTCGCACATTATTAATCTGATGATCAGCAGTATTAGCTAATGCATCACCGATAGCGAACAACTCTTCTGGCACCAGTCTTTCAAGATTTGCCGCTGGACTATCATCCAGAGCGAGAGATTCACACGTAGCGCGAAGAGCCTCTTTTTCTGTTCTATTGGTGTTTTCTACCACATTTGCCGGAAATCCATCGCACGCCATGGTAACCGTGGTTAACGCGGAGCGGGCGTTGGCGCTCAGTGGCTTTGGGCCAGTGTTGTTTTCGGCTACTGGTGACTGTGCATTGTCAGGTGCTGGTTCGATCTCAACAGAAAATTCGGTAGAGTTCCCACCGGGTTCGATGATCTCGTCTTGGCCATCAAAGTTATCATATCCGTATACTTTAACGGTAGCGTCGCCAGCTTGTAGAAACTCAATCTCGACCGTGCTGTTCAGTGCTGCTGGCATAGGGGTAATGAGCCTCGCCGCGCTGGCTGGTATTACCACCCAGTAGGCGTCCGAGATAACATTTGGATCTGATACAGGATTAACTCGCTGCACAGCCATATCGGTAATCGTTTGCCCCACTGACACCTCAAGAACACTTGAGGAGGCGGTTTGTATAAAAATCTTCCTGGACACACTGGAATCAGGTTCAGGTTCCTGGGCCACCGCAGTATTTGCCAATAGCGTCACCAGCATGAGTATCGTCAGAACCATCAATACAGATGAGCGTTGCAACAATAGACCCAATCTTCGGCCTCGCAAGTCGATGGTATTCGCCGTGGTGGATGGCAATGTCAGGAGTAAAAAACGAATCAAGCCAAACCTCTTGTCTGAACTACACAGAATGTAAAAAGACAAGCTGTGCAATCCCTTCGCCAGATTTGCAGCGTTTAACCCCATACAACCGGTAAGTAAAAAAAAGCTCATTGCCACACTTGAAATCTACTGCGTAGCCTCTAGGTTTTTGTCGTGGCAGACGTCTCTTAGAGAGTTAGCCGCAAGACCCTTATATTGCTTCTATTGGAGAATATTGAAATGAAAGTTGATTTAACCCCACTGTACGCAAACACCGTTGGCTTCGACCGATTCGGTTCACTGCTTGATGCCGCGATGAGCGCAGATCGTCAATCAGCCGGTTACCCTCCGTATGACATTGAGTTAGTCGGTGAAAACAAATATGCCATTACGCTTGCTGTTGCAGGATTTCAGGACAGTGAGATCGATGTGCAAGTGGAGAAAGGTATTCTGACCGTACGTGGCAAGAAAGAAGAGGCCACGAAGGATTCCAGATATCTTCACCGCGGAATAGCGACACGTTCTTTCGAACGCAAGTTCAATCTGGCGGACCATGTCGAAGTTGTTAGTGCACAACTGGACAATGGGCTTCTTAAAATTTCCCTGCATAGGGAAATACCTGAAGCAATGAAGCCACGCAACATACCTGTCGGCAATGGTGGAAAGGTACTCGAAGACAGTGTAGTAAGCTGATTCGGGTATCGTTGTGTTGGCGGTTTGTCGGTCAGGATGCGTTTTGGCCTGATAACAGAAGACCGCTCTAAGTAAGATAATCGCTCGCAGATACAACTGCGAGCGATTTTTACTGTATATTATGCCAGTTATTATGGCAGTCAGCGACGATCAGCAAAGATTTCTTGAACAGCTTGCCGGGCGAATACCGCGACTTTTCGACGCCATTCGAGCTGGCAACATAAAAAGCGAATATATCGTTGGTGTTCGACGCATAGGCCAGCGACAAGTGCGATTAAAACTCGTTGCGGAAGTCGTTGATTCGGGTGCTAATCCTTTGCGTACGCATAGCACGACCGTGCCCGTCAGGGTCTGCGTTCACGCAGAATTCGTCGCGGACCTCGATGCGGACCCCGAAACCAAACCGGCGATATCTTCAACAAGGATCGCTTCGAATTCGGGTGGTAATTCATCCGACGAGGCTGATTAACCCACCCTATAATTGCTGGTAGCGATCATCATCGGTCCAGCCCTGATTGATTGCAACCAATACAAGTCCGAGAATCAATATGGACAGTGCAGCGTAGAACAGACTGCCACCGTCACTTTCACCATCGTGCAGTACCTCTACACCCAGCGGTGAGGCGAGGTGAAAGAAAACAGCCCCCGCCATGACCGCTGATGCCAGCAGTCCGCCAATGACATGGAATCGGCGTCGTGTAATGCCGAAATAGGATTTGTTCAGTTTTGAAAAGATCCACAGCAAGGCTGGCAATAACAAGATGATGGAGGTTAGCAATTCGAACGCGCCAACACCGTAGGCACCAAACTGTGTGAATATGCTACCAACTTTGGCACCTGCAAAGCCTCCGATCCAGTCACCGATGGTACTGAAGATATGTTGAGTATCGGGATGATTGGTAAATTTGTAGGGTAATGAGCGAAGAAACACATAGCACATCCAAAGGACTATTAACCAGGAAATGACGGCGCGTGAGTAATTCATTGCAACTTTCCTGTAGTGACAGGTAACAATTTCCTGTGACAGGTTAGCACGCTCTGAATGGGAGGCAAATGTTCTTGAGTTTTTATAAGGTAACAGTAACGCTGCCCATGAAATTCGGTCCAGACCAGAGAATTTACAAAATCACATGGTGGCTGCGTAGTTCGGTTGCCGTGATCAGCTATGCCGTTCGTGCTCTATGAAGTGATCTGCAACCCGAAGTGAGTCAATCTGATATTCCCCGCGTTCCAATTGCGCCTTGATCTTGTCCACTTTTACCCGATCAAAGCGTCTGCCTGTGGCACGTGAGCTCTTGACCACGCGAACATTCGGTTTGTTCTGGTCAATTTCAAGTCTGGCGCATTTATTGGGCCCTACCGGATCGTCGCCATGCCGCCGTCCGTAGGCAATCGAGCTTTTATCGAGGCGTCCTTTGCGGGCATCAGCGATATTAGTCACTTTGGAGTCCGGGTTCTCACCCTTGTCTAGAGCCATACGTCACTTCCTCTTCGTGATCCTTTGAGCTTCTGCTTCAGAGCAGATGTCGAATCATTCTTGATTTTTATTTTCGCAGCAGTGCCGAGTCTGACTTTACAAGATAACCTTTTGTCCGGTTCTTGAAAAACCCTGATTGACCGTCACTTACTGCCTAGAGAGTGGATCGGCGCAATTTGGCGTTAATGTACACAAGAATCGCCGTACACATGGTCAAGTCACAAAGCATATGGAGATAATCGCTAGACGAACACACAGCTGGGAAAGTGGTCGAATTTGCCCGAGAAGTGGTACGAAAGTTTAGAAATAACCTGATGTAGCTGGATTGACGTGCTATTTTTGTGTTTCAGTCGTCAATTCTTTGTCTTATCCGAACCGTCTTCTATCATCTATTGATGTCTAAATCACTCGATCCGGCCGCATTGCGAAGAGCCCCATAATGTCTAACAGAAAAGAAGCCAGAAAAATTCTTATTGTTGATCAGGATGCCGATAGCGCACAACGACTATCGCACCAGCTCGAGTTCATCGACTACGAGCCCAAGGTGCTTAGTTCGCCGGAGCTGCTCGACAGTCTTGGGGACCTTGCAGCTTACGCGAGCATTCTGATCGCCAATTTCCACGGGATCGTGCCTTGGGCTGAAAGTCTCAGAGCAAAAAACGAGCAGTGTCCGCCGCTTGTTCTTTTGCTAGGCTCCCGTCCCGCAGATATCTCTCAAGGTGAGATAGACGCAAATTTCGTTGGATGTCTTAAAGAGAACATCCGTTACGCTGCCTTGTCCGATTTGCTTCATAAATCAGAGGTGCGTGGCTCAGCAAACACCGAACCTGGCAAGGAGGCCACTCCGAACCCTGAACTGTTCCGGTCTCTGGTGGGCAATAGCCGCTCTGTGCAACGCGTGCGAAAAATGGTGGATCAGGTAGCGCCCACTGAAGCGACTGTTTTGATACTTGGCGAGTCAGGAACGGGTAAAGAGGTCGTAGCGCGTAACATTCACTATTATTCAAACCGCCGAAACAAGCCATTTGTACCCATCAACTGCGGGGCGATCCCCGGAGAGTTGCTTGAATCAGAATTGTTTGGTCATGAAAAAGGATCATTTACCGGTGCTGTTGGTTCACGTCAGGGTCGTTTCGAACTGGCTGAAGGTGGCACGATTTTTCTCGATGAAATCGGTGATATGCCGCTGACCATGCAAGTCAAGTTGTTGCGCGTTATTCAGGAGCGATCGTTCGAGCGGGTGGGAAGCAACAAGAGCATCAAGAGTGATGTAAGAATTGTGGCTGCTACACATCGAAATCTTGAGCAGCTGATAGAAGAGTCTCGATTCCGGGAGGATCTTTACTACCGCTTAAACGTATTTCCGATTGAAATGCCTCCGCTTAGCAGCCGGGCCGAAGATCTTCCATTGCTGGTCAACGAACTGATTACGAGACTTGAGCACGAGAAGAAATCATCGGTTCGTCTGACGCCTGCTGCGATGATGGCTCTGTGTAATTACGATTGGCCGGGTAATGTCCGCGAGCTTGCCAATCTGATGGAGCGTATGACGATCCTGCATCCCTATGGTGTCGTCGATGCGGGCGACCTTCCTCCAAAAATGGCCCCGCATGGCAGTGCACTGAATCAGGAGCGCGAAGAGGGTGAAAATGTCGACTCATTGCCAATGGTTGAAGGTATGCCGGCGGTGGCTCTGAACAATAAGCCCAGGTTACCGCGCGAAGGTATCGATCTGAAGCAGCACTTGACCGACATAGAAATATGTCTTATTGAGCAGGCACTCGATGAGTGCTCCGGCGTTGTGGCGCATGCCGCCAACCGATTGAAAATACGTCGCACCACGTTAGTTGAGAAGATGCGTAAATACAGTATCCAGCGACCCGAAGAGGTGTCGTGAATAAGTATCTACAAGGTACGGTACCCTGCCAAGGCGCTGACCAGGGCGCAAACCACGGCGCTAGTCAGGGCGCTAGTCAGGGTGCAAATCAGGGCGCAAACCAGGGCGCAAACCAGGGCGCAAACCAGGGCGCAAACCAGGGCGCAAAGAATAAGTCACGTAAAACGACCAATAATAATTATCTGATGTAACTGCCGTCATTCCAGCGACGGCGGTACTCCAATTTTCTTGCATGTCTGCGGCCGTACATAGCAGCTTTACGCTGTTATCACTGACGGACGCCATTTTATCGTCGCTATTTGCACGCTTGGCGCCGAACGCCAGCTTGAGGCATCTTCAGCGAGACGATAGCAAAGCCGCAAACCATGGTTATGTCGGAACGCTCCGATTCGTGTCCGAATCATGAGCTGCATTTTTGCGATTTCAGAGTTTTTTGCAGACCTCGACGATCCTGCAATGACGTTGCTCTCTGTTTTTTGAGGTCCAGTACGCAAATCATCCCTTTGGTTGTTGTGTCCTAGTTATAAGCGTGATAGCGCTATAGCGCTGTGGATCGAGACTTGCTCCCAGTCTGTTGTGTCAGCGTATCCGTCTGGTAGCTTCATTTCCGAGGCTGCACTGTTACGCTGCCGAGGACCTATCGTTGCAGCTAGTCGTTTACACAGTCGCTCATTGATCGCATGAGCTTGCATGACCTGCCAATGGACTCAGGGCAAAACCGACCAGTCCAGACGATCGCTATTGCCGGTGGCAAAGGTGGTGTGGGTAAATCGATTGTGGCAGTGAATCTGGCCGCAGCCCTGGGAGTCAGCAATCATGAAGTGTTGCTTGTCGACGGTGATCTGCAGATGGGTAACGTTGATCAACTACTCAGGTTGCGACCCACGTTTACCCTTACTGATGTGTTCAGTGGAGGTGCTGCGTTGGCCGAAATTCTGGTTCAGGGACCTGCCGGGGTTACTGTCGCGGCTAGTGCAAGCGGTGTATCAGAAATGTCACAGCTGTCACAGTTCGATCACGCCTCACTCATTGGTCTATTCAGTGATCTGCACACATCTGCCGATACGATGATTGTAGATGTCGCTACTGGACTCGCAGATAGCGTCTTAAGTTTTTGCCGGGCGGTCCGGGAAGTTGTTGTTGTAGTGGTGGATGAGCCAACGGCGTTACGCGATGCTTACGCCACCATCAGAGTGTTGCACGAAGAATGTCGAGTAAGGCGGTTTCGAATTGTGGCAAACAAAACGGAGTCGTCGTGTCATGGGCTGGATGTATACGCAGCACTGACGCAAATGACGGATCAAGGCATGGATGTATTGCTTGACTATTGCGGGTCTATTCCTTTCGACCCGCAACTGAAATTGGCAGTGTGTCAGCAGCAGTCTGTAGTAGAGGCTTACCCGCGATCACCGAGTGCGCTTGCATTCCGGAAACTTGGTGCGCGAGTGGCAAGGTGGCCTCAACCTCAGACGCCCTGTGGGCACATTGAATTTTTTGTAGAGCGGTTGATACAGACCGCTGAAAGTACACGGTGGGAATAAACTCCGTATGAATGCACACGCGATGTACAACGAAGTAACCACAGTCGACCCTGATGGGTTGGTTGCGGCGAATGCGAACCTGGTGAAACGCATTGCGTTTCATCTATTGAATCGTCTTCCTCCCAGTGTTCAGGCGGAAGATCTCATTCAGGCTGGAATGATTGGTTTGTTGGAAGCTGCTCGTCACTATGACCCCTCTCAAGGCGCAAGCTTTGAAACCTACGCTGGTATCCGCGTGCGGGGTGCAATGCTTGACGAAATACGGCGATCTGACTGGACGCCTCGTTCTGTTCACCGCAAGTCTCGCGAAGCTGCCGAGGTATTGCGTAATCTGGAACAGGAAGGCCTTCGTGAAGCAAAGCACGGTGATGTGGCTGACAAGCTGGGTATTGAGCTATCTGCCTATCATCTGATTTTGACCGAAAGCTCTGCTGCGCACGTATTCAGTTTTGATCAGCCTGATGAGCATACTGGTGAGACCATCAGTCTTCCACAGAGTGCAGAAATCAGTCCTGGCGACCAGGTCGAGTATCAGTCTTTTCGTCATGCATTGGCAGAAAATATTAAAAATCTTCCTGAACGTGAAGCCTTGGTGATGTCGCTGTATTACGACGATGATCTAAACCTTCGCGAAATTGGCGACATTCTGGGTGTGAGTGAGTCTCGGGTTTGCCAGATACACGGCCAGGCGCTAACTCGACTCAAGGCGCGCATGACTGAATGGACTCAGAGGTAGGACCATGGTTGCGGACGAATCACAGTGGTATGTACAGAAGGGCTCTCGTGTTCAGGGGCCGTTTTCGACAAATGAGGTAGGTCGTTTTCTGCTGTTGGGTCGTGTGCGTAACACCGATAGAGTTAGCCGTGATGGTGAGCTCTGGGAGCCGGTAACACAGGTGCCAGAGCTTATTCCGGAGGAGTTGTTGAACCTTCAGTCCGACGAAGGGTGGAGTCAGTTTCTAACAATACGCACAGCCACTGACGAACGAGTGAGCTCAACAAGCGTGCAGGTTGATCGACGTGCACCTGCTGACACGGTTCCTGTGCAATTGCGTGACGAGTGGCAAAGTACAGCAACGCAGGATTCCTCAAACAGCCTACTGCCTTGGTCGCTATTAGGTATAACGCTGGCAGCTCTTGGCGTTGTCATCTATCTGAATGTCACCAGCGCTGTAACAGGTTAGGTTCCATACTCGCAAAATTCGCTGGATGAAAGACGATAATGCCTGAAGAGTCTGATTGCAAGCTTGCACTATTTGTTGGTTAATTTGGTCTGCTGCTTGCAAGAGTGCCCTCAACGAATAGGGGAGTGGTTTTGATGTCCGTTCTTGGTGCCTCAGAAGGCGCAGTTACATCGCATTCAGCGCTGCGGCAGCAACGATTGGATGTACAGCTAAAGCAGCTGGAATTTCATGCTTTATTGCATCGCAAGCTGGATCTTGAGCGATTGTTCGAATGTCTGCTCACAGAAGGACAGGCGTTTGTGCAATTTGATGGTATTCAATTTATCGCTGATCCACGCGGTACTGACATCATGCTCGGTTTTTCCAGAACTCACCGACAACGTTTCGAGTTACGTCTGGGTGAGCGAATGCTAGGCGAGATTACACTGCTGCGTGCCCGCAAGTTCTCCGCCCGTGATGAGCGTGAGGCTGAGCGTCTGGTGGAGAGTCTGATATACCCTCTGGACAACGCACTAGAGCATTATTCGGTGCTTATGCGAGCGATGACCGATGAGGCAACCGGATTGCGTAATCAACGAGCACTTGATGAGCAGCTACCTCGAGAGATACGTCTGGTGCGTCGAGTGGAGCATCCCTTGTCACTCATGCTGATATCAGTGGATCACCTGGAATCCATTAGTGAGCACCATGGTCCAGAGGTCGGTCTTCAGGCCTGGCATTCGGTGGCAAAAACTCTCGCCGCTCGATTGCGTCAAAGTGATCTTATTTTTCGTACTGATAATGATGATTTCTGCATAGTGCTTAACCAGACAGCTCTTCATGGTGCAACCGTACTGGCAGAGCGACTACTCTCGGATGTTGATCGCTGCGTCAGTTACGAGAACGTGCAATTTGTACTGACGGCCAGTGCAGGACTTACAGAGTTGTCGCAAAACGATGAGGCCGCCTCATTGTTAGGCCGCGCGGGTGATGCCTTGAGCCAGGCCCGTGAATCCGGACGCAATCAAGTGATCGTCATAACACCAGAAGTGTTAGCTGATGGAAATGATCCTAGCGCTGCCTGAGGTCTCGTAAAACAATAAACTACTGTTTTTGATCGTCCCTGCATCTTGCCCTGCAACGTTGTTCGTCGGGAGAAGTCTCCCAATAGGCAACAGCGTGATTTTCCGCACATATACTGGCTGTGCATCGGGGAGAAATATTCTGGCTGTAAATGCCCCCGTAATCTTTTTTCCGGTATACTTTGCTGCTCGAAGGCGTTGATATTATCAACACATCAAAGTCCCCTTCGTCTAGTGGCCTAGGACACCGCCCTTTCACGGCGGTAACAGGGGTTCGAGTCCCCTAGGGGACGCCACCTTCCTTTTTCAGTGTCCAGCATTGATAAAAGCAAGATTCATTGCAAGATGAGTATCTTCTCTTGCAGTCCGGCGTCTTCAGCATACTCCATGTGCTGCTAACTTGGTATTCCCTCAATATTTTGATCTAGCAGCCTATCTGCTGATTTTTTCCGGCCGAATCTTTCTCCGATAGTAGCCCCCAGAACCAGTAAGCAAGGCGTGAGAAATAATGTCAGCAATGTTGTGAAGGCCAGTCCGCCAGCAATTGCGCTGGATAGCTGTGTCCACCACTGTGTAGAGGGCGCACCAAAAGAGATGGAACGATCAAGCAGATCTATATTCATCGCAAACACCATGGGAACCAGACCCAGAATGGTGGTAATGGCTGTGAGCAGTACGGGCCGCGCTCTGACCGAACCTGTCAGCAATGCTGCATCAAGGGCTCCAGCACCTTGTTGGCGATAGTTGTTGTAGGTATCGATGAGTACAATGTTGTTGTTTACGACAATGCCAGCCAATGCAATGATGCCGATTCCCACCATAACGATGCCAAAGGTCTGACCTGTGATCATTAAACCTATCAGTACGCCTGATGTGGAGAACACGATGGCTGTCAACACCAGAAAGGCCTGATATAAGCTGTTGAACTGGGTAACGAGAAATAATGTCATTAGAAAAATTGCTGAAACAAACGCTGTAAGCAGAAACGTCATGGTCTCTTGCTGTTCTTCTGCCTCACCTTTGAATTCCACGCTGACGTCCGGATCAGTCGCTCTTTCCAGCAGCGTTGCCTGAAGCGCCTTCAACTCTGTGTCGGCCAGTTTGTCCTCGGCGACATCAGCCTCAACCGTTACCGCGCGCTTGGCACCGACGCGTTTTACCACGCCGATCTTGGGTGCCGGGGATACGGATACAAAGTTGGATATCGGTACCATGCCATTGGCAGTGGGTACTTTAATCTGCGAGATCTGATCCAGGTTCCGTTGTTCGAGTGGATAACGCACGCGTATATCAAGCTCGTCAGTGGCATCGTCAGGGCGGTAGCCTGCAACCCGGATACCCGATGTGATTAGCTGAATTGCATTGCCGATTAGCGCTATGTCAGCACCATAACGGGCGGCCTCTTCACGATCAACGCTCAAGCGCCATTCTACGCCCGGTAGCGCTCTATCGTCACTGATGTCAGCAAACCCGCCTTGTGCTTCCATGATGCTACGAAGCTGGTCCACCGCAGTATCAAGTTTGGCTATCGGTGCACTGACCTGAAGATTAATTGGTTTGCCACCGCCACCGGGGCCACCTTCGTTAGCGACAAACTCTACCTTGATACCGGCAATATCACGTAGTGCTTCGCGCAGCTCAGCGGTAATTTCGTCAGCTTTGCGGCGTCTGTCCCAGTCGATGAGCTCCAGCTGGATACTGCCAATGACATCGCTGCTGGTATTGTTCTGATCATTGCCGCCTCCCGTGCGCGTGTACACAGATTCGATTTCGTCACGCTCGAACAGGCGTTCTTCTACGCGTTTTAAAATGGCATCCTGCTCGAAAATGGATAGATCGCCACGGGCATGAACCTGCACGGCCATCGATTCAGGTTCTACATTTGGAAAAAACTCAACCCCCTTGCCAACGATGCCATACAGCACATAGCTGCCGACAGTAAATAGCAACACGCCTGCCAGTGTTTTAGCCGGGTGCAACAGTAGGGTATGCAAGGTGGCCAGATAACGAGCCTTGAAGCCTTCGGCGTTGTCGCGCACTCTACCCTTGGCATGTATGGCAGGATCGAAAATATCTTCGTTGTGCACGTGCACAGTGTTATTGGCAGTTGCCTTCCTTCCAATCAGTTTGCCAGCTACGGGAATAAACACGAGCGCCATGGCTAGTGATGCCAGTAAACAACTGATGACCGTGATTGGCATATAGCGCATGAATTGGCCAATTAGCCCGGGCCAGAACAACAGAGGCAGGAATACCACCAGTGTGGTGAATGTCGATGCTATGACTGGCCAGGCCATGCGTTTGCTGGCGGAGGCATAGGCCATGCCTGTATCCATGCCGGAATCGATATTCCGATCAGCCAGTTCGGAGATAATGATAGCACCGTCTACCAGCATGCCAACAACCAGAATAAGACTGAACAGCACCACCACATTCATGGTAAAACCCATGGAATGTATGACCAGAATGCCGGTCAGAAAAGAGCCCGGTATGGCAAGCCCTACCAGGATGGAGGATCGCACCCCAAGGGTTGCCATTATCACAATCATTACCAATACAACGCCTGAGATAACATTGTTTTGTAAATCAGCGAGCATGGTCTTTGTCTCTTCAGATTTGTCCTGATGAAAGCCGATACTCAGATTATCGGGTAGTCGATCTCGTTCAGCTTCAACGACGGCCCGAACCGATTCGATCGTTTCAATGATGTTGGCACCCAGTCTTTTGGATATTTCCAGAACTAATGTGGGTTGACCATCGAGTCGTGCAAAGCTTGTAGGATCTTTGAAGGTGCGACGAATGCTGGCTACATCCCCGAAGGTGACCACCGTTGTTTCGGTAACCTTGATGGGCAGTGCCATCACGTCGCTGATATTTTCGATGACACCGGGTACTTTAATAACCATGCGACCGGCACCCGTGTCTATTGCGCCTGCTGCCACCAGCAGATTATTGTTTCTTACGATGCTGAAGATAGCATCGAAATCCAGCTGGTAGGTTTCCATGACGAGCGGGTCGACCACGATCTCCATGAACTCTTCGCGCTCACCGGCAATGTCTGCTTCAAGTACGCCTGGAAGAGCTTCAAGCTTGTCTTTCAGGCCGCGAGCAATCTGGATAAGTGTGCGCTCTGGCAGTGGCCCTGACAGGCTAATGTTGAGAACAGGGAAGAGCGCGATATTCACCTCGTTCACCGATGGTTCATCGGTGGCGGTGGGCAACTGTGATTTGGCTTTGTCAACTCTTTCGCGCACATCTGCCAAGGCTGTGTCGCCATCAAAGCCTGCATCGAATTCGAGCAGCACCGAGGCGAAACCTTCACCAGCGGTACCGCTCATCTGTTTAAGGCCGCTGATGCTCTGCAGTTCTTTCTCCATCGGTCTGACCAGCAATCGTTCAGCATCGCCTGGGGAGATGCCATCGTGGCTCATTGACACATAAATGATTGGAATGGGCACATCAGGCTCTGACTCCTTGGGAATATTGGCGTAGGCAAAGATGCCACTTACCAATAGAAACAGGAGCAGCATGATGACCGTGCGATGACGGTCGAAAGCGCCATCAATGATTTGATGAACCATCAGCGATCCACCTGCGAGGGTGTGCGCAAGCTTCGGGTAATATCAAGTTGACGGATCACTAGCTGTCACCTGCAATCTGCACCCGGACCTGCTCACCCGTATTTACGAAGCCTTGCCCGAGCGTAATGATGCGTGAGGCATTCGGGATGCCTGTGACCCAGGCACCTTCAAGGGTGGCACTGACTAATTCTATAGGATAGAACACGACTCGATACTGCTCATCCAGCGTCTTCACACCAAGCTCACCATCTGTGCCCAGCGACAATGTAGCCGGTGTTATGAAGGTAGCCTTCACCTCCTGAACAGGTATGCTCAGCGTTGCACTGACCCCGGCGGCGATATTGCCTGACTGATTTTCAACCAGTGCCTCGACTGCAAAGCTGCGAGTTTGTGTATCGGCTACAGAGCCGATGAAACTCAACTCGCCGCTTAAGGACTCGCCAGTGATTAAGTTAACCGTTATCTTCTGGCCCAGCTGCAGCTGCGACAAAGACTGTTGTGGCACGAATGCGCTCACTTTGAATGCGCTGTCATCCACCAGTTCTGCAATTACGTCACCGCGATCAACAAACGTGCCGCGCTCGACGGGCAGCTTGTTGATGACGCCAGCAAAGGCTGCAGAGATTGTCGTGTGTTTAATATCCAGTTCGACGGTGGCTAACCGCGCACGGGCGGCTTCCAGTACCGCTTCGGCCTGTTCCAGTTGCAATCGGGATTGCAGTTTCTGGCGTTGCATGGTTTGCGCGGCACGTTGTTCTATTTGAGCAGTTTTCACAGCGGCCTGAGCTTCGGTCAAAGAATTTCCGCGTCCACCTTCGTCCAGTTTGACTAGTGCTTCACCGGCGCTGACGCGCGAGCCTTTAGGCTTGATTATTTCCAGTACCTCGCCGCTAGTCTGGGCTTGTATCAGCACCTGACGGATGGGGTCAAGCTGGCCTTGCAGGTCGAGTTTTCGTGCCATGCGCTTGGTTTTGGTGACATCGACTTCAACCGTCATCATTGAGTTCTGCGCTTCATTGTCAGCGGCTTCGTCGTTGACACTTGCAGAGCTGAATAACCCTGTGAGCATCCACAGTGCGAGTAGAAAAACGACAATACCTGCCGCTTTCCACGATGAATTTACGATACTTCTCATTGCAACAGCCCTGTTTAATGCGCTTGCGCTGAGAAATTCCCCGGCGCCGTCGCTTTAGCCTATCCTCACACAGTAGTGATGGAGCGATAGCGGCCCCAACGAAGTAACCGGTGCATCGGTTCTGTTGTGTGGACGCATCTGACCGCTCTATGGATAATTCACAAAACGATGTGATTACTCGTTTGTTGAACTCACTGTTGAGTATACGGCCAGATCGGTAATGACTATAGCTTCAAGGGTGATTCTTCTGTTGGTCGAGCATGTGCAACGTAATGTGACTTGTAATAGCGACTGCCATTCAGGCGGTATGATGCACGCTCGGTATTTTCTTATCAGACGTTTGGCATTACGAATTACCCTGATTGGAATGTGCCTGGCTGTTCAGGCCTGCGCCACGCCTACCGGCGACCTGACTTTACTTGCCACTCAAAGTGGACTTGAGCGCAGTAAAGTTCGAGCTGAAGGCTTCAATCTATTGGTTTTTGACAACATCAGGAACGTTGATGCCGGTGCCTCACTCGGCACCAACTATGGCGATGTATTGCATGTCTATCTGGAAGGCGATGGCTCTCCCTGGATGTATCGAACTATCATCATGCCCGATCCCACACCTCGTAACCCGCTCATGCTCCGGTTGATGAGCTACGACAGCAAACCGGCTGTCTATGTCGGTAGACCTTGCTATAACGGTCATGCCTATGATAAAGGCTGCAACAATAGCTTATGGACCTCAGCCCGTTACTCGGAGCAGGTGATACGAAGCATGGCGTCGGCCATACGAGCTCTAAGCGAGCGTCACAATGCGAGGCAACTATGGCTAATGGGTCATAGCGGAGGAGGCGCGTTGGCGATGTTGTTAGCCGAAAAACTGCCCAAGGTATCGCGCATTGTAACGTTGGCCGGTAATCTGGATACCGACGCATGGACAGCTCATCATCGCTATACACCTCTGTACAGTTCGGTCAACCCGGCAAGGGCACCCACATTACGCTCCTCGGTCTGGCAATGGCATCTGATTGGTGGGCGGGACACCGTCATTCCGCCGCAATTACTCAAGCCTGTGATCATGAATCAGCCCTCGGCCAGCGGCTTTGAGTTTGCAGGGTTTAGTCACGGCTGCTGCTGGGAGCGTATCTGGCCGGACGTTTTACAGGCATTGGCGCGCGACAGGCCTTCGGAACTTACTGGCGAGCAATTCAAATTCAGGGCCGGTAGTCGCGACCGCTGATCAAGTCAATCGCGCCCGGATAGTCGGTAAAAATTCCGTGTACGCCCCAGCTGAGCAAGGTCCTGGCTCTTCGGGCATCGTTGACGGTGTAGCAATAAAGGCCATAGCCTGCGTTGGTTACTTGTCTAGCTGCTTTCTCGTTCAGGAGGTTTTCGGCACAATGCAAGTTGTGTGCGTCATGATGTTGCATAAGCTCCGCCCAATCATCAGGTACCGCTCCTACCAGAGGTGCTCTGGCAATAGTGGGCATGCACTCTCTGGCCAGCTCAAGGCAACTATGATCAAAGCAGGAGAGCACGAGCGGCAGTTGCGCTGGCCATGCTTTTTGCAACTCTGAGCAGATCGCATCTACGGTAGGCTTCTGCAAGTCATTGTACGACTTGATTTCCAGATTCAGGCCTACTTCAAGGCGTATCAACAGGGCCACGACGGCGCTGAGTCTTGGCAGAGGTTCGTTTTCGAAACCCGGTTGGTCTTTGCCTGCGCTTAGCTGATCCAATTCTTCGGCGGTGTGTTCACAGAGCAGGCCCTCACCCGTGGTGCAACGCTGGAGTTGTGCGTCATGGTGAACAAAGGCCACGCCATCTGAACTGATGGATACATCGATCTCGACGCAAGTGGCACCTTGCTCAACGGCAAGCTGCAAAGCGCTTAGTGTGTTCTCCGGTGCATCAGCAGATGCACCCCGGTGGGCAATAACGCGTGCTAGCGGCGCGTGGGACATACGATCAGAACATGTTGGTGGCGTTACTTAAGGGTAACTCATCAGTGGCGCAGGTACGAGCGCAGAAGTTTTTGGGCTTGTTGCGACGGCAATCTTCCTCGCAAACAGCTCATAGGTAATTTGCGCCACACCATTTCTGCTTATGCTTGCGCCGTACCATGTCGTAGAATGTCGGGATGCTATTCGGAAGATCAGGCCATGACACTACCCCGTTACTCGCCGGTTCTTCCGGACAACAAACAACTCGACATTCTAATGAAAGTGGCGTTTGAAGCTGCCGATGCTGCCGCGATTGTCACAAGCCAGTATTTTCGGAGCGATTTTGTCGTAGAAAACAAGGCAGGAGCCAACAGCTTCGATCCGGTCACGATTGCAGATCGCGAAGCCGAACTGGCAATTCGCAGCGTGCTTCGTCGTCATTGTCCGGAAATTGGTTTCTATGGCGAAGAGCATGTGGCAATAGCCAGTGACAATGGCCTGATGTGGGTAGTAGATCCGATCGATGGCACACGTGCGTACATGAGTGGTATGCCATTGTGGGGCACGCTTATAGGTCTCTACAACGGGCAGAACGCCGTCCTCGGTTTAATGGATCAGCCTTTTTTCAAAGAACGCTATTCAGGTTTTGCCGGCACTGCGCAGTTGACGACACCTGACGCCAGGCATACTCTTGCGACGCGGCATGTTGCCAAACTATCAAATGCTGTGGCGTATTGCACCACACCAGACATGTTCACAGAAAGCGCGGCAATGGCCTGTTTTCAGAACGTAAGGGAAGCTGTAAAGTTGATGCGTTATGGCGGGGATTGCTATGCCTACGCTATGTTAGCTGCCGGTCACGTAGATGTAGTGCTGGATTGTGATCTGAAGCCTTATGACATTCAGGCGCTCATACCTATCATTGAAGGTGCTGGTGGGGTAGTGTCCAGCTGGTCTGGAGGATCGGCTGTTGACGGCGGCTATGTGGTAGCCTGCGGTTGCACAGAATTACACGAAAATCTACTGCCATTGCTAGGCAACGTGAGTTGAATGAGCGGGCTGGGCGTCCCTCCACATGAATACCCGGAATCAGGATTTTATTCTGTCCCCAGCGCCTAGTTTATAACGAGTCGAAACCCGTCGCTAACCGATGCACCATTCTCATCGGTAGCCTTGATAACAACAAAGAAGGAGCCAGAATTTTCATCACTACTACTACCAGAGAGCACTCCGGATGTCGATAGGCTCACGCCTGGAGGTAGTTGTACGCTGGAAAAATTTAGCTCATCCCCGTCAGGATCATCGAAAAAGACACTGACATCATATTCAAAACTATTTCGCACAAAGGCATTCGAAATATCGGTGACCGTGGGGGCTCTATTCGGCCTTTGTTCAGTGTCACTTATCGTTAGCTGAAAATCGGAGCTCGAGGTTGCAAGCCCATCACTTGCTATAACGTCGATCTGCCAATCTCCTGCAATGCGAACTGGCTCGTCCGGGTTGATATCAATGCTCAGTAGTCCATTCTCATCAATCATCACTGATAAACCGTCCGGCAGATCGTCGGCTTTGAAATAGTAACTAAGCGGATCATTGTCCGCATCGTTGAAATAGGCTGCAACATTGACCTCGTATTCGGGTCCACTGAGCAGTTCGGATAAATTGATTTCTGTGTCGGGCAGGGTACCAATCAAAATTGGCTCTGAGTTGCTGGCAACAATCGAAAAGGTAACCGTGGCCTGGGTCTCGTGCACACCGTCGCTGACGCTATAGACAAAGGAGTCTGTTTGTTTGCCTTCAGCGTTCAGCGCGATGTCAGGTGCCGTTTCATAGATAAAGCCACCTTCCGCAAGCAATAAAAAAAGCTCCGCATATTGGGGAGGTACTATAGCTTGCGGATTAACGCTCAGTGGTTGATTGCGCGCATCCACATCATCAAAATCATTGGCGAGCAGGTTATCGGGATCTTTCGCGCGTATGGTGCGTTGAACACCAGCCAGCACCCTGTAGTTATCATCGTTAGCGCTCGGTGCCTCGTTCACAGCCACTGCACAAATGAACTGATCTCGCGATATGCTGCTACCGTCCTCGTATTCTGATGACACTCGATAAGACAGAACTACGGATGATTTGAGACTGGGGAGTGTCAAGAGAAATTCAGATTCGTCAATACTTTCAAGCTCGTCGATTTGCACTTCGCATTGCGATTGCGACGTACAGGCCTCTTCGAGCGAAGCTACAGCGAAACCTGCATCGAATCCAGGAATGTCATTGCACGCCTGATCGTCTCCTTGAGCAATTAGCTCCCAATTCCAGTCTCGGACACCTCGCCCCACGCCATCGAACTTTGTGAGACTGGCGGTTTGTTCCAGCAGCGCCGTAGACTCGCCGTCCTGTAATCGTTTGGTCGGCGACTCGTAAGCGGTTATGGGTATTCTGATACCTTCCAGTTCTTCTTCTAGCTCAGCGCCATCAGTCTGGTTGCCGGTAGAGTCAACCCAGCCGCAGCTTTGCAGGCAAACCATACATCCAAGTAGAGCCGTTTTGAAAAATAAATTATATTGCATATTATTGCTTACAATGAGAGCGTGCGTAGCGAAAATGCCGTGTTATTTGCCCCAGGGCGCTCTCGCGAAACAAGATCGCGATTTAACGATTTTTGTGCGAATGTGGTAAAAATTGTGAGGTAGTCTCTATTCGCCTTCAGGCGATAGTAGGTTTCCAGATTCTGGCTATGGTTTCTCACTTGATTGAACGGTCTCTGTTGTCATGCTGTCAATAAACACGCAAACTGACTGGTGTTGCAGAGTATTTTGTAGTTAACGACTTCTAATGAACATAATTTAGCCCTGTCGATGGATAAGTCCCACATCAACCCGTTTACACGCACTGGCGGCACCTGGATTGTGCTGTTTGTGGCTATCTGTGCCTGGTTGGCAACAAGTTTTGTTGTGTATCGTTTCGCCGTCTCGAATTCTCAAAAGACGCTGGATCAGGTGACAAACGGGTCGCCAGGCGAGCAACAGAGCCCGGAGTCCAGCACTCTTGCTGAAAATGTGCCAGAAGAATTACAACTAGCCGCAGCAGAGCAAGATGGCGAGGAGCCGCTTTGGGTCAAAGAAATCAACGAAGCAAACTTAGAGAGAATAGCGGAGGAAAAAGAAGCAGAAGATGCACGGATAGCGGCTGATGCGAAGCTAGCAGAAGAAGAGCAAAAAGCTGCCGAGGAGAAACAGGACGAGGAAGAACGATTAGCTGCTGAAGAGAAGCAGGCTGAGGAAGCGCGTCTGGCTGCCGAGGAGGCGCGGGCCGAGGAAGAGCGATTAGCAGCCGAGGCGAAGCAGGCCGAGGAAGAACGATTAGCTGCTGAAGAGAAGCAGGCTGAGGAAGAGCGTCTGGCAGCCGAGGCGAAGCAGGCCGAGGAAGAACGATTAGCAGCCGCGGAAAAGCAAGCCGAGGAAGAACGATTAGCTGCTGAAGAGAAGCAGGCTGAGGAAGAGCGACTAGCTGCCGAGGAGGCGCGGGCCGAGAAAGAACGATTAGCTGCCGAGGCGAAGCAAGCCGAGCAAGAGCGATTAGCAGCCGCGGAAAAGCAAGCCGAGGAAGAACGAATAGCTGCTGAAGAGAAGCAGGCCGAGGAAGCGCGTCTGGCTGCCGAGGAGAAGCAAGCCGAGCAAGAGCGATTAGCAGCCGCGGAAAAGCAAGCCGAGGAAGAACGAATAGCTGCTGAAGAGAAGCAGGCCGAGGAAGCGCGTCTGGCAGCCGAGGAGAAGCGGGCCGAGGAAGAGCGATTAGCAGCCGAGGCGAAGCAAGCCGAGGAAGAACGAATAGCTGCTGAAGAGAGGCAGGCCGAGGAAGCGCGTCTGGCAGCCGAGGCGAAGCGGGCCGAGGAAGAGCGATTAGCAGCCGAGGCGAAGCAAGCCGAGGAAGAACGAATAGCTGCTGAAGCGAAACAGGCCGAGGAAGCGCGTCTAGCTGCTGAGGCAAAGCAGGCCGAGCAGGAGCGACTAGCTGCTGTTCAGAAGCAAGCGAGAAGAGATGCTGCTGCTTCTACAAAACTTGCACGCTATGTAGAGCTCCGGAACGATGAGCTTAGAGTACTTGCCGGATTATCAGACAGGCTGCGATTTGACTCCCGTAGTAAGTTGATAAATCGCGATGTTGAGCGAGGTCTGGACAGAATTTTTGATCCGCTGTATTTGTATTCCGATCTGATGGTGGTGGTTAGGGTCGCATCCAACGAATATCGTGGCTCGGCAGATAACAATCAATTAAGTTATGAACGTGGCCAGTCAATAGCCTCGTATTTAAGTCGTCGTGGTCTCGACGAGAGAAGATTAAGCGTACAAGTTGAATCTGGTGATGGAATGCCATACGGGTCGCACCGTGTCAAAGTTGCTGTGGAGGATCCCATTCAATGATTGTTGAGACAATAGCCAATACCCCCGAAATTTTGTTGATTCTGCTCGTAGCGCTTACGTTGATAAGCGCTGTTATCGGGTATTGCGTAGCCTTGATTTTTGCCAAGCGAGCTGCTCGTAAAGCTATAGAGGCTTCCCGCCTTGAAATGGCATTGGAGAGACGCAGCGCAGATCGTGATCAGCACACGGCCAATATTGGCAGCGCACGACTGCATTCCGTACTGCACGGTGAAACAGACGCTTTGCTCTCGAACATCGAGCGCGAAAAAGAACTGGAATCTCAATTGAAGCTTCGGATAGAGCAAGTGCAAACGCTTGAGGTTCAGATCGAAACACTTGAAGACAAGCAGCTTCGCCTGAGTAGTGATTTTGCCAGCTACAAGTCCAGCAAGAACAAGGAACTGGAATTGGCGAGAAACACTCTCGGCCAATGGGAAGACACTGCAAATCTTCCAACACTGTCACGCAAGATGGATCATGACTCAGATTCGACCAACGTTGGTCAACCTTCGTCTGAGCCTGGCTTGCGCTCGCCTGAAAATATCAACACCATGAATTTCGCTCTGTCGCGCGACATCGACATTCCGGTACTGGAAGAGTCGGAAATCCCCGATGTCGTCGACGATTTGGATCTTGACGTATCGAATGCGCCAGGCAGTGGAGCAAGGGGGCGTGGGTAGAACTTATGAGAAACCCATGTGGCACCAGCTATTCAAACTGGAAGCTGGCGCGGATCAGAGTCTTCAGGCGCAACTAAGGCAGTCGTTAGTCAAAGCCATCCTGGATGGAAGAATTCCAGTCGAGGTGCCATTGCCATCATCGAGAGAGCTTTCACGACAATTGCGTGTGGCGCGTAATACCGTGGTATTGGCTTATCAGCATCTGATAGATGAAAACTATCTTGTATCGCACGAGCGGCGCGGCTATTTTGTCAATCCTGAGATGTTGTCTGGACGTGTTGATATTCCCAAACCTTGTGCCGAGGAGACACTGGGCAACGCCGAAGAGTCTGTAAGCCGGCAAGGCCCTGAGACAGTTATCAATCTGTTAGATCAGCGCAACATCATGCGACCGCTCAACTGGAAGCAATACGATTTTCCTTTTATCTACGGTCAGGCTGACGCCTCATTGTTTCCGGTTAATGACTGGCGAGAGGCGTGCCGTCTGTCATTGCGCGTGGATGCCATAAGTCGCTGGACGCAAGATCGGGTAGATCATGACGATGATTTATTAGTTGAGCAAATACACACACGTGTTCTTCCGCGACGCGGTGTATGGGCTGACAAGGATGAAATTCTTATCACGACCGGTGCTCAGAACGCGTTGTTTCTTATTGCACAGTTGCTTCTGGATAAGCAAATGATCGTTGGCATGGAAGATCCCTGTTATGTGGATGCCAGAAATATATTCGGATTGTTTTCAAGCCAACGAGTGCTTTTTCCGGTTAGTGAATCCGGTGTGCAGACTGACGAACGACTCAGCCAGTGCAATCTTATGTATGTAACACCGAGTCATCAGTGCCCAACGGCTACCACAATGCCACTGGAAGCCAGAAAAAAGCTTCTTCAGCAGGCAACAGAGCACGACGTTACGATTGTTGAAGATGACTATGAAAGCGAATTAAATTTCGTAGGTAACCCCACACCTGCACTTAAAAGTCTGGATACCGAGCACCGGGTAATCTATGTCGGAAGTTTATCCAAAACGCTGGCTCCCGGATTACGAGTAGGGTTCATGGTTGGACCGAAAAAATTCATTGCACAAGCCCGAGCTTTGCGCAGGCTTATGTATCGACACCCGCCTACAAACAATCAACGCACCGTTGCGCACTTCCTGTCCCTTGGTCACCACGACTCAGCACTGCTAAGACTTACCCAGACATTCAAGCAACGCTGGCAAGTGATGAATGAAGCACTTAAAGAGCACAGCGTGTTTTCGGCAACAGCTCCGAGTTTTGGTGGGTCATCGTACTGGGTGCGGCTACCTGATTCCGTCAGCGCAATGGAACTTGAGAGGCTGGCGGCTGAGCAGAGTATCGTGATTAATGCTGGTGATCACTACTTCGCAGATCGCGAAGGGCCGCGTAACTATTGTCGTCTGGGTTTTTCATCCATACCAGCAGAAAAAATTAGTGCGGGTATTGAGAGGCTTGCCGCACTGACGAGTAGTCTGACATCCGGAAATTAAATTTGCGCTTTTGATGGTCCGATAAGTGCTGTTGGATTTCATTAAACCAGAGCCAAGTTCCATGCAGCCTCAGCCATTCCTTATCGGATTGATAACCGTAGCGACTCTCAGTATTGGACAGCTTGACGCCGACACCATCGATGCCCAAACATCGTGGCAAAGAATCACAAGCTCTGACGGCGTTACAGCAACCCAGCGTCACGAGACAAGTGCTGTCGCTGTTGGTAGTAAATTGTATTTGATGGGCGGGCGCGGCAATTTACCCGTAGAGATGTTTGATACTGGCACGCGTCGATGGACGGATCTGGGCAGAGCGCCTGTCGATCTGCATCACTTCCAACCTGTGGCTATTGGCACAGACATTTATGCATTGGGCTCGCAGGTGGGTGGTCGATATCCTGACGAACCCAGTGAGCCTGATATTCATGTTTTTGATACACAGACTAATACGTGGAGTATCGCTGGAGAAGTCCCGGTGGCGCGCCGACGTGGTGCAGCCGGGGCAGTGCACAGAGAGGGCAAAATCTACTTGCTTGGTGGTAATACCCTTGGGCATGATGGTGGCGCTGTGCCGTGGTTGGATAGCTACGACCTTGCCAGCGGTCAATGGGAAATATTGCCGGATGCGCCCAATGCACGTGACCATTTCGTTGCTGCCATCGTCAATGACAAACTCGTGGCAGCAGGTGGCCGCCAATCAGACACCGCCAATGATCCTGGTGGTGTTTTTGGCGGCACTGTAGCAGGCACCGATGTCTACGATTTCTCGACCAATACATGGAGTCAAGGCGCCAACATTACCACCATGCGCGCTGGCACCATGGCAGTGTCTGCAGGTGATGAGCTGCTTATTGCCGGAGGTGAGATTTTTAATTCAAGTGATGCCCTGGCAACGGTAGAAGCCTACAACGTAAAAACGAATAGCTGGCGAACGCTTAAGGACATGATTGACAGGCGACACAGCGGTGGATCGGCAGTCGTCGGCTCCACCTGGCATATCGTTGCGGGTAGCGTAAAAAAAGGTGGTGCTCTGAGTAGCGAAACCAGTAACCACGAAACACTTGAACTGGGTATTGATCCCGATAGAGATAACGATGGTCTGAGTAACACCGAAGAGCAGGCTGTTTACAATACCGACCCCAACGATCCGGATACAGATAATGATGAACTGATGGATGGTCTGGAAGTTGACATTGGAAGTGACCCGCTTAAAGGGGACACCGATGGCGACACACTACTTGATGGAGCCGAGCGTAACATTCATGATTCCAGTCCTTTGCTGAAGGATACTGATGATGATCGGTTAAGAGACGATGCAGAAATTCTTATAGGTTCTAACCCCAGGCTATCTGACACCGATGAAGATGGTTTACTTGACGGTGATGAAGTGGAGCGTGGTCTTTCACCAATCCGCCAGGATTCAGACGATGATGGACTAGACGATGGAGATGAAATCAAAGCGGGTACTGATCCTCTCATCGCCGATACCGACGAAGATGGATTGCTGGATGGTGAAGATTCTGATCCATTAGTTGCAGAAGTTACCGATCCGCCAGTAGAAGGTCCTACGAGAACCGACCCGGAGTCTTCGGAGAACCCAGCGGTTACCCCTGATCCGCAAACGACTTTGGGCGAAGGGTCAAACAAGAAAAGTGGTAACTTATCGTTCTGGCTGTTATTGCTGCTTTATGGCGCTCTGAGACGTCGTGCCCAGCATCAATCGCCAATTAATTGACGAAATAACATCCTTTAGTCTGAGAAAAATGTGCGCACCGTTGCGTTCATTGGCCTACCATAAGACAATCAGAAGAACTGCAAGCTGTATTTTTCAGGCTTGCCGGTCTTTAATCCAAACCGTGGAGTTTTCCATCGTGCACTACTTGACTCGACCCCTGCTTGGCTTGGTGGCTTTTGGTATAGCAGCTCTACCCGCTTCCGCTCAGCAGATAGACAATACATTGATTCTGCCTGACGCTCAGCCAGGGGAGTGCTATACCAAGGTCATTACCCCTCCTGTGTTTGATGTAAGTACAGAGGAGGTTGTTATACAGGAAGCCTCTGAGCGCATTGAAACGGTGGAAGCTGTATACGACACTGTCGAGAAAACGATGATTGTCAAAGAAGCTTCCGAGGGGTTTAAGGTTACTGATCCGGTTTTCGAGACACAAGCAGAGACGGTCGAAGTGGTACCGGCAGATCAGGTCTGGACAAGCACCATTGGCGATCAGGTTCTACCTGCAAGCCCTGATGCTCTGGAGCATATTGGGCGCTCTGGCGTCGACATCGAAGCGGTATCACCAGGCTCGTGCTTTACCGAGTATTTTATAGACACAGAATACGAAACGCGTACCAGACGCGTATTGGTCAAGGAGGCAAGTGAGAAAATCACTATCGTCCCGGCAGAGTTTGAAACGGTGGAAGAACGCGTTGAGATAAAAGAGGCTTCTACCGAAGTAGTCGACGTGCCTGCAGTATATCGCACCGAAACAGAATCCGTGTTGGTAGAGCCTTCGCGCAACGTCTGGAAACATTGCGGTCTGGTGGAAAGAACTGACGCTACTGCAGGGGAAATCATGTGCCTGGTAAAAGTGCCAGAGCGGTATGAGACGCTGACAAAAACGGTTCTGGACAAGCCAGCTGCAACCAAGACTGTCAGCATACCGGCCGTTTTTAAAACCATAGAAATAGAGAAATTAGTGACACCTGCCAAAGAGGTACGTGAAGAGGTGCCTGCAGAATATGAAACCGTCAGCCGACGAGTCAAAATTTCAGATCCTGTTTTTTTCTGGTTAGCCAAAGACGCTGAAGCTGACGCCAACGCTAAACCAACAGGACGTGTCGTATGTCTGGACGAACGGCCAGCTGAGATGTATACCATAGAGCGTCAGGTTGTCGCTGAGGAGGCTACCGCCGTCGCTGAACCCCAGGCAGCCAGCTACGAGACTGTCGCAGTGGAAGAGCTGGTATCTCCAGCCTCCGAGCGGCGCATAGTTATCCCCGCCAGAACCCGTACAGTTACCAGCCGTGTTGAGACCTCTCCTGGTCAACTGGAATGGAAGCAGGTACTTTGCGAGGTTGACATGACCAAGGAGACCATTGTATCGATTCAAAGTGCGCTTCAGCGTGAAGGATTTAACCCTGGTGGAATTGATGGCATTATTGGGCGTGCAACGCTTGATGCCATGGAACGTTTTCAGTCCGAGAAAGGTTTGGGTCGTGGAGGTATTACTCTCGAAGCACTAGAGCAACTGGAAGTAAAAGCTGCATCGTTGTAGACACAAGGTTTACCCCGACCCTGTAGCCGGGTGCAGCCAGTTTTTAAAGGATAGTGAACTACGAAAAAGGTCAGCTAAAAAGTTGGCCTTCTTTTGTACAATATTTACAGGTAAAGAAGATGTAGTGAGCCTCGTGTGTACAGTGCGAGTGAGAGTGCAGTGAGTGCGAGTGAGTGCGAGTGAGTGAGTGAGAGTGCAGTGAGAGTGCAGTGAGAGTGCAGTGAGAGTGCAGTGAGAGTGCAGTGAATGATCGCGTATAGGCTCGTCTCGTCATGATCGGTCTACATTACAACAAGCCAGGCTGGAATGATAAGTGCCTGCCAGTTTGTGTGTCGATTTGCCAATTCCTCCAGTGCTTCGGTATACGGTGCGCTCAAGTAAGCTGCCCCCATCGTTATAAAAACAACAAGGCAACTGGCGGGTAAACGTTGCATGTCCAACGGTTTCAGAGCGCTGCCAAAGGATTGCCGGATACGTCCACCAGTGAAATCAACGCTGTATACTTCATCAAGTATCAGATGTAAGACATAGCCACCCGTTAACGACAGACCTATAAGCCAACATTGCAAGGCATTCGTTTGAGTGTATTGCCAACTGAGTGCACAAGCTATCATACCCACCATGATGGCGGCTGCCAGAGAGTGCAAAACACCACGGTGCGTAGTCAGGCGATGAAATGCATATGCAATCGGAAATCTGATCAGCAAAAAAACGGCTATTGTTCCGAACCACAGCTCAAGGCCGGTGAAGTACGTCATGCTCGCAAATAGCCAGAATAAGGCGGCGAACATGCCCAGTACAGAGAACAGAGCTTGCGATGCTCGTGAGCTTTTCAAGTCTACATCCGGGAGTACGCCACCGATTACGCCTATGATCATTATGGTAACGCCCTCTTGCATTGTAAGTGACAATAGCTTGGTGGCGCAGATAGCGGCAAGACTGACAACAGCCGCCGCTCCGAAAACGTGTGTGTTAAAGTCAGCCACAATTAATGCTCCAGGTAGATACCATCATGTTAGTCACGTTTAATACAAACGCCCATTCTGACATCACCATGTTCGGCACAGCAGCAGTTGCCTTGTTAAAACTCATGGGGCAAAGCGGCAATGTACCAGGAGCCATCATGGTTGAAGACCTACCAGAGGCGCTCAGGCAACTCAATGAAGGTCTTGCAAAAATCAGCCTGGAAGAAAATACAGAAGATGATGATTCATCAAGCTCACATGATGAAGAAGACCAGGAGGCAACCATTGGGCTGGATAAGCGGGCAGGCCCATTAGTCAGCCTGCTTGAGGCTGCCATTGCTGCAAAAGAGAACGTCATGTGGAGCTCATGAGTTCTACAGAGTAATCAAGTGCTGGCATCCGCCTGATCCTCACAGCGAAAGGATTAGGCGGAGCAGCCTTCAGCGCTTCAGGCTTTTGGGGCCAGTGACTTCAGACCTTCATGAAGCCGAGATCCTGTTGGGTAAAGTTCTGCAGATCCGGCAGTGCTGTTGCAAGATCAGATTCAGCAACACCCATCCAGCGAGAGAGGGTGGCGGCATATTGGTTGACTGATATTTTCGGGATGATTCTTCCAGCAAAACTACCGTCGTCTTCACCTGCATCATCGGGGTTATTGCTTGCTGCATAGTTAGGTGTTTCACCAACGACGCGGCCACCATCTACAGCATCTCCAAAGACAAAGCTATGCCCTCCCCACCCGTGGTCAGTACCGTTGCCATTGCTGCTGAGCGTGCGGCCAAAATCAGATGATGTAAACGAGGTGACACTAGGCGCAAGCCCCAGCCCGTCAATTGTTTGCTGAAAAGCACCAATTGCCTCGTTGAATTCTGTCATCAGAACCGGTAGGCGATCAAGCTGGTCTGAATGTGTATCCCAGCCACCCATTTGAACAAAGAACACTTGCTTCTGCATACCGAGCTGCTCACGTGATGCAATTATTCTGGCGACCAGGTGAAGCTGCATGGCCAGTTTGTTTCGTCCGGTGTAGGTCATTTGTGGCAGCCTGTTGGCCTGTAAGGCTGCGTGCAGTGCAGCGGTAGCATCGGATGCGCGGCCCACCGAATTGGCAATTGCTCGACTCAATAACGTGTTGCTGCTAGCCTGGCCCTGGGCGATCAGCGCTTCAAGGGTCCCGCCGATACGGGACAAACGCTGGTCAGGTATCCAGTTGCTGATGTTGTCGTAACCAAACATTCTTTCAACCGCCACTTCGGCGTTAAGGCTGATGTAGTTGGAGTTTGTGGATGCCAGCCAGTCGGTACTGCCACCAATGGAGAAAGAGGGAGCAACCGGTATGTTTCCGTTACAGTTCTTGGCATGATCACCAATAGCGCCACCCCAGCCGAATGCCGTACTGCCATTTACAATGCCAGCTCCGGTTTGCCAGAGTTTTTGTTGCGTATTATGAGCAAACAAGGATTGTGGTAGAGCAACGGTTCCCAGGTAATCAGACTTGGTGGTGGGTTTAATCAGCGTGCCCGTATTGCTTATGACTGCCAATCGTTGCTGATTGTATAAGGCCTCGAAGCTGGGTAGCAGCCTGTGGAAAGCAAAGCTTCCCTGTTGTGCATCTGCGACTGGCAATAGATCGGCCTCAGGTACTGCAAGCTCGTTACGCGAACTTCTATAGTCAGCGTAGCCACTGCCACCAGGTACAAACATGTTGAAAGAATCTGCTCCACCTGCGAGAAAAATGCAGACCAGTGACTTGGAATCGTCACAGCCCATGGCGTGTGCACGACCGTTACCGGCAAGCATGGAAACACCAGAGGTCAGAGGCAGGCAGGCTAGTGTTTTGAGAAGACGACGTTTTTCTTTATCTACAGGGTTGCGCATGGTGTTGGTCGATCCGTGTTTGTTTTCAGATTGTGCAAGCGGTAATTGCTGTGCTGGCAGTGCTTGTTGCTGGCGTAACTAGCGCTGCATGTGATATTGCGGGGATACCACAATCATGAATAACGTGTCTTGTACCTTCGCAAAACGTCCTGCGTCGTCATTAGGTAGTGAACGCAGGTAATCGAAGAGTGTCTGTCGCATGTCGTCAGGCATGCCGCCAGCAAAAAATACCAGGTTGTACCAGTCAAGGAGCTCATTGGGATTACCCGCTATGGCTACCAGAGGTTCCAGATCAACGATGGTGACGCGCGGGTTGTCGTCACTAAGATCAGAGCGATTGTTAAATCGGTACATCTGATGATGGTAATTATTATGTGTCGATGCCAGATTGGCCTCCGACATAATCTCCATTTCTGGAGAGAGCGTTCTACCGCCGGGTACGATGGTGTGATCGGGTTTAAAGAAGTTGAATACCGATGGCGAACTCATGACTGCCTGCCCTGACATTTCATCAAGACGTTGCAGTGTAAAGTCAGCGGAGTTGTGAACGCCATTGGCCTCAGGTCCGGTTGTACCGTCCAGTGCCCGCCAGACATGTGCAAGCCGAATTACAGGCTCACGTATTTTTCCAAAATCCGGATCGTTAAGATGACCCTCGCGTGCTTCGGGATCAAGCAGGATAGCCTTGACCAAAGCGCCAAGATCGCCACGCTCACCGCTATTGAATACGGCTGTCATGCGCTCAATGTACTCCGGCGATGGATTGCTGGAGACAAGACGTTGAATGAGATGGCGCGATACCAAAACGCCCACATTGGGATGCTGTGAAATATTGTCGAGTGCAAAATTCATATCGTCGCGTGTGCTCAGACCAGCTGGCGCGACGGCGCCGTTGAGTAGTGTTTTAGCACCCGTATCGTGAAACCGTTCATCAGGAACCATCGGGTTGGTGAATACTCCATCGCTGCCCAGATTATTAGTCTCCCAGGAGCTTACGGTTGAGTAGTTCCAGCCGGTAAAGACCCGCGCGAATTCTTCAACCTGATCCTGGGTGTAAGCCGGGCGAGGATTATCCAGCGGCAGTGCTTCACCTCGATTATTCAGCTCATATAGTCCGATGGAGAATAGTTGCAGAACTTCGCGTGCGTAATTTTCATCAGGCCGGATATTGTTTACAGGATCTGCCTTCTCGTTACGAACCATACTCAGGTACGTACCCATGGCCGGGTGAAGCGTGACATCTTCCAGCAAAGTTCGGTAGTTGCCAAAAGCACTACGACTAAGCATGTCGTAGTAGTTGGCCATACCGTACTGGTTATTGGATAGTAGATAATCCAGGTCGGAGATAACAAATAGCTGACTTAACGCGAAAGCGACGCGCTGGCGGAGTTGATCTGGCCCATTCAACGCATTATTCCACCAGATTTCGTGCCGTGTCCCTGTAAGACTGCCATTACTGTTGGCACGTGTGTAGGGTTCTGTCAGCGAAACCGGTAGCGCCAGCTGCTCGTCTATCCAGGCTTCGAGGCTGGCTTTGCTGCGCAATTGTGCAATGCTTGCGGGTGTCGCCCCAAACGTTGTTTGAGCCAGAAACCTTGAAGCTTCAACCTCTGCTGCATTGAGGTTGGATACACTGGTGACAGTTGGAGCTTGACCGGTAGGGGCGTTGACATCATCGGGCTCTTGCAACTCTTCGCCGCCTAGAGACGGACCGTTGCCGAGCGAAGGCCCACCACCGGTTGGCCCACTGCCTGGACCGCCACTGCCGTCGCCGATATTAACGCCTGCATCTCCGCAACCCTGAGCAATCAGGAGGGCTAGCACCAAGGCTGGAAATGTCCGTAGGTGACTGTATCTATTCATTTTAACCTTGTTTTGGGCTCATTTTTCTGCCCGTCTTATAACATCGTCTAACGTACCAGAACATCGAGGTTCTGGGTCACAATTTGGACTGTTTTAGTGGCATGATGCCTATGTTGATAACGAAAGTCTGCCAGAGTGAGTGGTAGTTCACGCGTGGCCATTGTCTCATTCCACATAATCAAATCGCACAAAGTTATTGCTATTATTCTTAAACCGGGTAGACCTCAGTCAGAACGTGCTGATGACGATTACAAAGTCCGTCAAATCGTTGAAGAGCTATTAGGCAGTATTGAGTCACGAGGCGATGCTGCGGTACGCCAACTGTCCGAAAGATTCGATAACTGGTCGCCAGCTTCATTTGTGTTGAGTGAGCAAGAGATCGAACACGCTATGTCTAAAGTGGCAAAGCAGGATTTGCTGGACATAGTATTTGCACAAAAGCAGGTAAGGAATTTCGCGAAACATCAGCGAGCTTCAATGCTGGATGTTGAAGTTGAAACCATGCCGGGCAATGCATTTGTTGTAGAAGCCAAGCGACAGTTTTTCGGTCGTGTCGGTATTGACTTGTTTGCTGGCCCCTCTGAAACCTGCATCATTGCAGACGATACGGTTGATGGGGAGATGGTTGCTACCGATCTTCTCGGGCAAGCCGAACACGGTATCAATTCACCGGCAGTGCTGATTACAGATTCACGCAAGCTGGCTAATTATACCTTGCAGGAAATCGATCGTTTACTGGCAGTATTACCAACCGCTGCGATTGCTCGGGAATCCTGGGAATACTATGGTGAAATAATTGTATGTGATGATCACGCAGAAATGCTTGAGCAATCAGAGATACCGGCCTCCGAGCATGTGCAGGTCATGACTCGTGATGACGACTTTTTTCTCGACAACATGACGGCCTATGGCGCTCTGTTTCTCGGACCGCGCACCAACGTCGCATACGGTGACAAAGTCATAGGAACAAACCACACCTTACCGACCAAAAAAGCGGGCCGTCATACCGGAGGGTTGTGGGTAGGCAAATTCATCAAGACCCATACCTACCAGCGCGCACTTACCGATGAAGCCTCTGCCATGACAGCCGCCGGGCACAGTTGTGAGCCGCCTGTTTTGTTGCCCAGACCGTCGTTGCCCGGATGATTGAAAATGGTAGCGGCGGAAGCATCATCAATACCTCTTCGCAGATGGGTCAAGTGGGCGGGATAGACCGGACGGTTTACTGTGCAAGCAAGTTTGCGATTGAAGGTATGAGCAAAGCACTTGCCATCGAAGTGGGTGAGCACAACATTCGAGTCAACACTGTATGCCCTACATTCATAGCAACGCCCTTCACTGAAAAAACCCTGTCTGATCCTGAACGGGTAGCCTGGATAAAATCGAAGATAAAGCTGGGTAGGATTGGTGAAGTTGAAGACATCATGGGGGCTTATCTGTTTCTGGCCTCTGATGCAGCACGCCTTGTTACTGGTGCCTCATTGCTGGTCGATGGTGGCTGGACGGCTGGATAAGGGCTCGCGAAATACATTCATTTGTTTTTCTGGTCGCAAGGTGGCTGGCCAGAAGGCCATTCGAGGCTTTCAGAACCGGGCCTACAGTTGCCTGTCGGTTTGCCACTTTCAAGTGAACTCATCGTGCTCACAGATGAGCCTTGCGAAGTTCTACAAAAAAGTCTGAATACCCGCCGACTTGTTACTGACGCTATTTTCACTTAGTCTCTCTCGTAAAGTCTGGAGAAAGTACGGAGAGAGCACTATGAAAAATATCAAAGGTCCTGCGCTGTTTGTTGCTCAGTTTGCGAGCGATGAAGCACCTTTCAATTCCTGGGATGCCATCACCCGGTGGGCTGCAGACTGTGGCTACAAAGGCGTTCAGATACCAAGCTGGGATGCCCGTCTGTTTGACCTTGCACAAGCTGCACAGTCAACTGACTATTGTCAGGAGGTCATTGGCGTTGCCAAAAACAACGGTATCGAAGTCACGGAGTTGTCCACACATCTTCAGGGTCAACTCGTTGCGGTGCATCCAGCATACGACGAGGCCTTCGATGGTTTTGCGGATCCCTCTGTTCGTGGAAATCCGAAGGCTCGTCAAGCATGGGCCGTCGAGCAGCTCATGCTGGCAATGCAGGCCTCAAAAAACATGGAAATTGGCGCACATGCCACGTTTTCTGGTGCTTTGGCCTGGCCGTATGTTTATCCCTGGCCGCAACGTCCTGCCGGGCTTGTGGAAACGGCGTTTGACGAGCTGGCAAAACGCTGGAAGCCTATTCTGGACAAGGCTGACGAGTGTGGTGTTGACGTATGCTACGAAATTCATCCTGGCGAAGATTTGCACGATGGTGTGACTTACGAGATGTTCCTTGAGCGTTTGAATAACCATCCGCGTTGCAACATGCTCTACGATCCATCGCACTATGTTCTGCAACATCTGGACTATCTGGACAACATTGATATCTATCATGAGCGTATCCGCATGTTTCATGTGAAGGATGCCGAACTCAATCCGACAGGAAGACAGGGCGTGTATTCCGGCTATCAGAGCTGGGTTGACAGAGCTGGACGATTTCGTAGCCTTGGCGACGGACAGGTGGACTTCAAAAGCATATTTTCAAAGCTTGCAGCCTACGACTTCGATGGTTGGGCTGTGGTTGAGTGGGAATGTGCACTGAAGCATCCCGAAGACGGTGCGCGCGAGGGCGCAGCGTTCGTCAATGATCACATCATTCGTGTTACCGAACGTGCTTTCGATGATTTTGCGGATGGCGGTAGTGATGACGCCGCCAATCGTCGCATGCTGGGAATTGAGGCATAGTGGTATGAGTCAAACTCAAAAACCTGCACGCATCAGACTGGGAATGGTAGGGGGCGGCCGTGATGCTTTTATCGGTGGAGTACACCGAATCGCTTCCCGAATGGACGATCACTTTGAGCTGGTAGCTGGCGCTTTTTCATCCACCGCCGAAAAATCTGCGCAGTCGGCGGGTGATATTGGTGTTGCATCGGACAGGGCCTATGCGAATTATACCGAGATGGCCTTAGCGGAGTCTGCAAGGGATGACGGTATTGAAGCGGTCAGTATCGTTACGCCAAATCATCTTCACTATGCGGTGGCAAAGGAATTTCTTGAGCGTGACATACACGTCATCTGTGACAAGCCTCTAACGTCAAGACTTGATGATGCCAAAGCGTTGGTTAGTGCGGCAAACGCCTCGAAGGCACTATTCGTACTTACGCACAACTACACCGGCTATCCCATGATTCGTCAAGCGCGAGCAATCATTGAGTCAGGAGATCTTGGCGATGTTCGAGTGGTACAAGTTGAGTACCCGCAGGATTGGCTTGCGACCAAGCTTGAGGACAGTGGTCAGAAGCAGGCTGGGTGGCGTACCGATCCTGAACGCTCTGGTATGGGCGGATGTGTTGGCGATATCGGCACACATGCCTTTAATCTGGCAGGTTTTGTCAGTTGTCTGGAGCTGGATAGTTTATGCGCAGACATCCAGAGCTTTGTCGATGGGCGAGTGCTGGATGACAATGTGCATGTCATGCTGCGGTACAAAGGTGGGGCGCGTGGCATGTTGTGGTCAAGTCAGGTAGCTACCGGAAATGAGAATGCGCTAAAGCTGCGAGTCTTTGGTAGCAAGGGCGGTTTAGAGTGGAGTCAGGAAGATCCGAACTATCTCTGGCATACCCCGCTTGGCGAGCCTAAGCGTCTGCTTACACGTGGTGGAAGTGGGGCAAATGAAGCAGCTAATGCGGTCACTCGAATTCCTGGTGGCCACCCGGAAGGCTACCTGGAGGGCTTTGCAAATCTATATACCGATGCAGCTCATGCCATTATTGCTTGCAGGAACGGGAACTCACCACCTTCTAATAGCCTGGTCCCCACGGTTCAGGATGGCCTTACAGGTGTTGCGTTTGTAGCAGCTGTTGTTACCTCCTCGAAAGAGGGAGGTGTCTGGAAATCACTGGATCTTGTCTGAAGCCGCCATGAACTTTGTCTATTGCCAAGGGCTGGAGACAATATAAAAACACGTTTATTTCCTAAGCACTATGTATAAACACCGTACAGCTCCACCTTATATCTATAGAGGTTGTTATGCCGCAGTTTATTAACTCTACCGAATCGCTGGTAACCGATGCCCTTGACGGCATTCTACGCACTCACGATCTGAGTGTTCTGGATGGCTATCCGCACATCAAGGTTATCTTACGACGACAACTTGATAAATCAAAGGTGGCGTTAATATCGGGTGGTGGTTCTGGGCATGAGCCTGCCCATGCAGGCTTTGTGGGGCCCGGCTTACTCAGTGCCGCGGTGTGCGGTGAGGTCTTTGCTTCGCCAAGCGTAGAAGCGGTGTTGGCAGGCATCATGGCAGTAACCGGTGATGCCGGTTGTCTTCTCATTGTAAAAAACTACACAGGTGACCGGCTAAATTTTGGTCTGGCTGCTGAACGGGCAAAAGCGCTGGGCAAACGCGTGGAGATGGTCGTGGTTGGCGATGATATCGCGTTGCCGGATCTACCCCAGAAACGGGGTGTCGCAGGAACTTTATTCGTCCATAAAATTGCAGGCTTCATGGCAGAGCAAGGAGAGTCACTGGAGAAAGTGTCGGCGAGCGCACGTGAAGTGGCTGTTGCCGCCCGCAGTTATGGTGTCGCGCTGGATAACTGCACGGTGCCGGGTAGCAAGAAAGATGATCGCGTTCCCAATGGCAAGGCAGAACTTGGACTGGGTATTCATGGCGAGCCTGGCGTTCAATTCGTTGACTTTACTGATGTTCAACAGGTGTTACAGACAATGCTGGCAACGCTGCTCGACGAACAGACTGAAGATCAAGTTATGTTGTTGAATAATCTGGGTGCCACGACACCTCTGGAGATGCAGATTGTGCTCAATACTTTACTGCAGGAATCTCTTGCCTCCAGGGTACGCGCGGTTATCGGTCCCGCACCCATGATGACCTCATTGGACATGCACGGCCTCAGTGTGTCTTTGTTGCCTGCGAAATCTGCCTGGCTCGATGCATTGAAAGCACCCATTGCCTGTCATGCATGGCCGGGTTGTCAAGATGTTGTCAGCGTGGACAGGCAGCCCTTGCCTGATGGTTTGCAAGTCCATGTTGATGAGGCAAGTCACGACGAGAAAATGCGCTCGCTCATCGTGGATAGCTGTGATGCATTCATGGGTATGCAGAACGATTTGAATGCGCTTGATGCCAAGACAGGTGATGGTGATACTGGCTCAACGGTTGCAACCGCTTCGCGCAACCTGAAAGCCTCAGTCGATAAGTTGCCCTTGGCAGACTCTACCCTATTGTTTCGTGCTGTGAGCGATCAGCTATCGGTTTCCATGGGTGGCTCAAGTGGGGTGTTATTAGCCATTTTGTTCTCGGCTGCCAGTGATGCATCGGCCGCCGGGGCTCGCGATATCGACGCTATCCGCAAAGGTATAGTACGCATGATGAATTACGGTGGGGCTGAAGTAGGCGATCGCACCATGATCGATGCGCTGCTTCCAGCAGTAGACAGCCTTATTACCACGAGCAACTTTAAAGATGCTGCTATGGCTGCCCGAGCAGGCGCCGATACAACAAAGTCCATGTCGCGTGCCCGATCCGGCCGTTCGACGTATGTGCCGGAGTCATCATTGCAAGGTGTAACAGATCCCGGAGCTGAGGCGGTTGCTCGCTATTTCGAAATGCTGGCATTACGCGTCTAGTTTTTTCGGGTATCTTCATAGAGGTAACCATTCACCCGCCCCGCCAAACGATGGGTCACCCGCATGAGCGAACGTCGCCGTAGTGTCTGCCCTCACGATTGTCCCAGCACCTGTGCTCTGGACGTAGAGCGCCTGAGCCCAACGACTATTGGTAAAGTCTACGGAGCCAAGGACCACAGCTACACGCAAGGTGTGATCTGCGCCAAAGTGTCTCGCTATGCAGAGCGAATTCATCACCCCGACAGGCTCCTTCATCCATTAGTCAAAAAAAATGGCAATTTTAAAGAAATTTCCTGGGATGAGGCTCTGGATACTATTGCCAGCCGGTTTGAAACGATAAAGGCGCAAAGCGGGGCAGAGGCAATCTGGCCATTTCACTACGCGGGAACCATGGGCCTGGTACAACGGGATGGACTGGATCGTTTTCGACATGAGTACGGTACATCGCGACAGCATTCCACCTACTGTGTTGCGCTATCTGATGCAGGTTTCAAAGCCGGAACAGGATGCAAGCGTGGTAGTGATGCGCGCCTGATGCATAAGAGCGATCTGGTAGTTGTCTGGGGAGGCAACCCAGTGAGTACACAAGTGAACGTGATGCATCACATCGCTCAAGCGCGGCGCGAGAACAATGCCAGGCTCGTGGTTATCGATCCCTATCGGACAAAGACTGCTGATAAGGCTGATTTGCATCTTATGCTTAAGCCAGGCACAGACGGTGCGCTTGCGTGTGCACTGATGCACGTGATGCTGGAAGAGGGGCTGGCAGATGAAAAATATCTATCAGAACATACTGATATCAGCAGCGAGTTTCGTGCGCATATCAAGGAGCGGACGCCAGATTGGGCTGCTCTTATTACCGGCTTGCCTGTCGCACAGATTGTTGAATTTGCCAGACTGTACGGTTCAACCAGCAAAAGCTTCCTCAGGATTGGCTACGGTTTTTCGCGCTCGCGCAATGGTGCCGTTAATATGCACGCAGTAAGTTGCTTACCAGCAGTCAGTGGCGCCTGGCAATATGAAGGGGGAGGCGCCCTGTACGGCAATAGCAGCATTTACAAGCTGGATAAAACACAGATTCAGGGTTTGGACATACACTACGATACTCGCATCATTGATCAATCGCGAATTGGCGATGCGTTGCTTGGCAACACTGCGGATTTGCAAGGTGGGCCCGAAATAGAAGCACTCTTTGTGCAGAATACCAACCCGGCTGTCGTTGCACCGAACACTAATAAGGTGCTGAAAGGTCTGGCTCGCAAGAACTTGTTTACGGTTGTGCATGAGCAATTCATGACCGAGACAGCTCTCTACGCAGACCTTGTTCTTCCAGCCACCATGTTTCTGGAGCACGATGATATCTATACCGCCAGCGGGCATACACATCTACAGATCGGTGCAAAGCTGATCGAGTCTCCCGGGCAGTGCCGTAGCAACCATCAGGTTCTGCAAGGCCTTGCTCAGCGACTCGGGCTTGAACATGATGGATTCAGACTTAGCGAAAGGCAATTGATTGACAATCTGTTGTCCCGCTCTGATCTGCCTGGCTTCGACGCTATGGTTGAAGCGGGTGGGCATGACTGTTCACCTATCGAGAATGCTGCGCATCTCAATTACAACGATGGATTTGACACTCCGGACAAGCGATTTCATTTCAAGCCTGACTGGAGCACTGTAGGAAGCAATACGCAGGGCATGCCGGTTTTTCCGGATCATTGGATGGTGACAGACTCGGCAAATGAGGAGCACCCTCTACGATTGGTAGCAGCACCTGCCAGACAATTTTTGAATACCAGTTTTACAGAGATGGCTTCCAGCCGGCGCATGGAGAAAGAGCCCGTAGCCCGAATCCACCCGGACGACATGAGCGAATACGATCTGAATGATGGCATGCCTGTGACATTGGGTAATAAAAGAGGACAAGTGACGCTAAATGCCATGAGTTTTGACGGTGTACAGCGTGGCACTGTTGTTGTCGAGAGCCTATGGCCCAATGCAGATTTTATTGGCGGAGTTGGTATAAATGCCCTGGTGAGCAGCACGCCTGGCCAACCTGCGGGTGGCGCGGTGTTTCATGATACGGCCATCTGGGCCAAATCCTCTCAGAATATTACTGCCTGAAAGGTTTTTGCTGCAGTAGATACAACAAAACCTTCGTTCGTTGTTAAGGTCAATAGCAAGATATTAATCCAGGGAGCTGACATTGTGAAACTGACATCGCACTTTCAGGCTGTGTTTATACTATTGATTTTCTTACTTGCAGGTCTGTCAGCGAACGCTGCAGAGCCCGTGTCCAAGTCTGGATTGGGGAGCGTTGCCATAGGCGGACATGATTCGGTTGCTTATCATGAGCTCAGTCGCCTGCCTCAGGATAGCGCAGTTGCCGGAGCCAAGAGCTTCACGGTAGAGTACAAGGGAGCCAAGTGGCGTTTCGCATCTGAAAAGAGCAGTGAACTCTTTGCCAGTGATCCGGAAAAATACTCCCCTGCCTATAACGGACACTGCGCCAATGCGTTAAGCCTTGGCGAAGGCCTTATTCGTACCGATGGAACTCACTGGGAAATATTCGAAGACAAGTTGTACCTCTTTTACGCTGCCAGAGGGCGCGAGCGATGGTTCGATGGTAACTGGCAAACTTACAAAGCGGATGCAGACGTCGCATGGGCTGAGTTGTCAAAGTAGCGATAACTGCGTGGACAGAGGGACACAGGGTAATTATTTCAAGCCGCCGACAAATGCTTCGATAGCAGCAATGATTTCATCGGTCCGAGTGTGATGAGGGGAATGGCCAGCGCCAGCAATTTCTACAGCCTGTACCTCTGGCAGAACCTGGATAAGTTTATCGTGGTGATCCGCAGGCACTACCACATGGTCTTCGCTGGCAGCTATTGACAGCAATGGTGTAGTGATTTGTGCGTAATTCTCAGATTGAACTGTCAGGTTATCGACAAGCCTTGATGTGTCCAGTGCGTTGTAAAGATAGGTTTCAGGTCTTAAAGAGAGATAGAGCCCGGTTTCTTGTACGTAGTTGTCGGGTACTTTGTCTGGGGAAAAAAATTTTTCCACTGTCGGGGCGATGGCCATTCTGCCGATAGGTGACAGGAATTGCCATCTGAAAATCGGACCAATGAAGGGCTTGATAGCCAAAGTCGTTGGTGTTGAATCTTCTCGCTCAAAAGGATGGGTCACACCGGCGATTAGTACTCCTGCTGCAGGTACAACGCTTTTATGCTGCGTAAGCATGGCTGCAAGCACTACAGAGCCTGCCCATGAGTGTCCAATAAGTACGGGGCTCTCGATCTGCATTTCAGCTAGTGTGTCAAGGATGACATCAGCTTGTTGCGCGGGTTTGTCCATCTGTGGTCGTGAGCCTCTACCGCTATAGCCATGGCCAGGTCTGTCGAGCGCTATCAATGGATGACGTGTTGACAACTCGGGAAGCAGATTATTTGCAAAGTCCAGTGCGCTGGTGCTAGCGCCATGAATCAAGACCAGTGCATCGTAAGCTGCCTCGTTGGGTGCTTGATAGCCAACTTGTCTGGTATCGATGACATGGATGCTGGTGTCATCAACCTCAACCAATCTCCCGATCATCGGATTCTGAATCTGCGCTTGCTGAGAAAGCCCGAATGTCAGGGCCAGTAATACTAGATTAAAAGCTATTACACCTATAGCCAATTGTCTTGCACGAATCCTCATCCGAATGAGTTCGCCCCAGTCTGAGCTGCACTCGCTTGCGCGCATCTTACTGCGCCGCCTTTGGTTACGCAGACTCCTGCCCTGTTCATGAGTCCACGGGGATGGCCAGACCAGATTCTACTGGAAGGGCCTGCTGCCGCGCTGCCCCCACGCCTGCCCCCTCGCGCCGTGCATCTCTATCCCTTGGTCGCCCCTAACGTGAGGCCTGCGATGAAGTGTTTTTGCATAATAAAAAACATGATGACTGGTGGCGTTGCAGCTAGCAAAGACGCTGCTGAAACCAGATGCCACCGCTGTACGAACTCACCGTTGAGCGTACGAACACCCACGGTAATAGGTAGTCGAGAGTCCTCCTGAATTAACACAGTCGCCCAGAAGAAATCGTTCCAGATAAACGTAAATATCAATACGCACAGCGCAGCGATTGCAGGCTTGACCAGCGGTAACACAATATGCCAGAAAATCTGAAACTCACCAACTCCTTCAATGCGGGCAGACTCAATCAATTCCGTTGGCAGTGCCTTGATAAAATTGCGCATGAACAATGTGCAGAATCCCGTTTGAAATGCAGCATGGAACATTACAAGTCCAGGCACCGTATTGAATATCTCAAGTTTTACAGAGATGTCGACAACCGGCAGCATGAGGATCTGAAAAGGCACAAAATTTCCTGCAACGAACAGGAAGAACAGCGGCAATGCTAATCGAAATTTGTAAATTGCCAGAGCATATCCAGTAAGGCAAGCCATGCCGACAGATAGCACCATGGTTGGTAATGCGATGAGAAGAGTGTTAGTCAAATATCGCAGAGCGTCGGTTTCGGCAAATATTTCGCCATAGTTTTGAAAAAACTGAAACGAGCTTGGAATTCCGAACACATTGCCAGTTGCAATATCTGACCCTGGACGAATAGAGGTCATGAAAATGGCGATAAGCGGTAACAACCAGATAATCAAGGCTATTGGCAGTGCCAGTTTGTACGCCAGTTGATATTTTACCGGGCTTTTTTCGATGGATTTTGGAAACATTAGCTGTTCGCCTTTTCATCTTGATACATCCGCCATAGAAAATAGCTGATGTACACAAGCATGATAAGAAATAGCACCGTCGCAATGGCTGAACCGTAGCCATAACGCCCGACACCTTCACCCACCGCCTGATCATACATGTAGTAGGCTAGTACGTTGGTTGAACCAAACGGTCCACCTTGTGTCATTGTTGCAATCATATCGAATGAGCGCAAAGCTCCAATCACGGTAACAACAACTGCTATGAATGTGGCAGGTTTCAGCTGTGGTAATACCACGTTCCACAGCATTTTCCAGCCCTTGGCTCCGTCAAGTCTCGCCGCTTCGATCTGGTCTGAGGAGACGTTATTCAGGCCGGTTAAATACAAAATCATGCAATAGGCAACCTGTGGCCAGAGTCCAGCAGCAATGATGCCGTACGTGGCGGCGTGTTCGTTACCAAGAATGGATGGCGGTTCCACAGAACACACTCGTGTCGTATTGCCCATAAAGTTCTCTTGTGTTTCGCAAAAGAACCAGCTCCACATCTCTGCAAATAATCCAAAGTCAGGGTTGTAGGCCCACGTAAAAATCAGACCTACGACAACTTGTGAAATAACAAAAGGGAAGAAGAATAGTGACTTGTAGATACGAATTCCTCTTACGGTCTGATTGAGAAACAGAGCCAGTGCAAGACCTACGGGCACAGCCAGCATGAATAGAAGCAACCAGAGAAGATTATTTTTCAAAGATATATAGAAATTCGGGTCATCCAGCAATACCCGGTAGTTGTTAAAACCTACCCATTCGCCAGTCCATACGCCATTGATGTCATACAAACCGTTCCATCGAGTGAAGGAATACGATATTGACTGAAATATCGGGGCAATGACGTATAGAATAAAGAACGTCAAACCGATGGCAAGGAATAGCCATGGGGCTACCGATACCTTGTTGCGCTTATAAAAAGAATGATTCGTTATCATGAAGAACGCAGCGGCGAGCGCTACCAACAGAATTCCTATACGCAACAGAAAGGTGGGCACCCTGGCGTCGATTTGCCGGGTATACCCAAACGCCTCTTGCACCATTGCAGTGTTGGCTACATAAATTAATATGTATAGACACAGTATTAAAACAGCTCCCCCAGCGACTACTCGAGAGATAGATGTATCAAAACGATTCGTAGATCCCGCAGTGGCTGTTGTCATATGAAAATCATACTCTTAAGAGAATTGGATTTGCAAGAGAAATCATAGTAAATGAAATAACATTGGCGAAACAACAACCGGCTACACGAGGTAGCCGGTTGAAGATTTTCTATCTAGTAGACCTCTGCTTGTACTTTGTCCAGATTTTCCAGAATTTCGTCTAGCGTAGAAGGGTCTAGCATAAATTTCTGAAAGCCCTGCATCGCAGCGTCCGCCATTGCTGAAGGCGCGTCTCTGTCGAAGAATTGAGCCAGGCCTGAGGCCGTTGACAGTGTCTCCATACCCTCAACAATGAATTTGTCTTCCGTATTGATAGGGGCTTCAGAGTTTGGTGGAAGCTGACCTATGGCCATGTTCCAATCGCCCTGTACTTCTGGAGTCGCAATAAATGCCAGGAATTTCTTGGCGTTTTCAACATTCATAGCTTTGGCCGGGATAAAGAAAGCATCTGCCGGGGCTTCTTCAGCTCGATCAACACCTTCCGTTATTTCAGGGAATTGGAAGAAATCAATCTGGTCATCCGTCAGGCCTGCATCCTTGTACTGCCCTACAGAAAAGTTACCCATCACGTAGTGAGCAGCATCGCCATTAGCAAATGGGGTGATGCCAGCCTGCCAATCCATCGTTGCGTGAGTGCTTACAAACGAGCAGCGATCAAGCATCTCACCCCAGTTCTCAAATGTTGCCTTAATACGTGGATCGGTGTACTTGATTTTGCCAGCTGTCAGATCGTTGTGAACCTCGTAGCCGTTGGTGCGCAGATTCAGGTAGTCAAATATGCCTGCCAGAGGCCAGAGATTTTGTGAACCTACAGTAAAAGGCGTTACGCCCACTTCTGTTAGTTTGTCGCAATTGTCAAGCAACTCAGTCCATGTTGAAGGTTCGGTTATTCCCAGCTTGTCATAGATGTCTTTACGATAGTAAATGCCCCATTGGTAGTAAGAGTAAGGGACACCCCATTGCTTGTCATCTCGTGTCATAGTTGGTTTGATAGCATTGAAATTGGCTGACAGGTTTGGGTCCGATGCCCAAAGGTCAGAGATATCCATAAACAGCCCGGCATCTACCAGTGGACCCATTCGGTTGCCTGGGTACCAGGTGATGACATCAGGTGCATCGTTCTGCAATGCATTGCGGATCGTGTTTTTATGTGCTTCGCGGTCACCGTTGTTGGCAGTGACATTGATATCAGGATTAGCTTCCTTGAATGCTTCAATAACAGCTTCGAAGGCGGCCTTTTTATCGGAATTCAGATCGTCGAATGTGACGACGAGATCGCTTGCGAGAAGCGTTCCGGAAAACAGGCTGCCCAGTGCGACACCCAGGGCCAGTTTTGTAAATCTTACACTCATTACTTTCATCCTCCATTGGATAAAGACTAATTGGATACAACATTCTGAAGTGCCACGAGGGCGATCCAGTTTTCTAAATACTAGGGTTAATACAAAAAATGTATTAAGGCAAAGCTACGAAAATCATCTGACTTTTCTGGCTCCAGTCCCATTTGAGTCAGCTTTACATGGTTTCAATAAGCAGAGTAACTGTATCGCAACTTTATTAAAAGGCATATTGTCAAGAACTACGATACTGGATACGTAAAGGTGGCGCTGTAAGACGGAATACACCGCTGTCCATCCTCTGGCAAGCTTGTAAACGGTAATAATTGAAAACTAAATTCTGTATTTCCACCACGATATCACTTAGCGCTCTCATGTCACCATCCAAACTGCAACTTCTGCCGGCCGCAGCTGGTGCTCGCCCACCAGCAGAGAAGTGTCAGGCGTAAAATTGAATACACAGCCCAGCCGTTTCTCAAGATCAGCGGTTTGCGCGCCATAGTTGAACGCGAGCCGATAATTGCCGATGCGCTGTGTGCGCAGGTCAGGGCCCAAATCGGTAATGGGTAAACGGGCTTCGTCTGCCAGTTCGCCGGTAAGCCTGAACAGATCCATGACTTCGGGCAGCGCGTTGATGTAATGTACACGGCCGTTTTTATAGTGAAAGCCCCAACCATCGGCAAAACGCGCGTCTGGTGATAGCGAGCTGTCGATTAGCTCACGCCACTGACTACAGTGGTATGGCTGTTGTTTGGTGCCTGTCGCGCTCATGGTGTGCCCCGGAGGGAGCGACTCACTGCGCACTACTCTGACATCGATAAGTGCCTGTAAATTGCCGGGTGGCAAAGCCTCAGGGGCGGTGTAGTACTGACTTCGACTACCGCTTCCCGGAAAAAGTACTATCGTCGCTTTGCCAGGTCCTTGACTGCATTGCATCAATCTCTGCGCGAACAGGGCATCATCTTCCGTGTGATTACACACAAGGATGAGCGAGTACTTATCCAGCGAAGCTTCAGGCGAGACTACATCGACATTTAATCCCCATCTACGGCAGGCGCTATATAGACTCTGACAAAACGTTAAAGCACTGAAAGCGGCGCCACCTGGGCGCTGGATATCCTGCATGGCTAACCCGGAATAGCTGAAGATAATGGCCACATTGGCGACTACGGAGAGACCGCCCGGATCATCGATCAGTAGCAACTCCCTATTAAGCTGTGCAACTTCCTGTGCAGCTATATCCTCTTCGCCATTGCTCAGCAACAGGCCGGTGTGTGTTTGTTCCTGTGCAAATGGCGCTTGCCGCCAGCGAAAGTAACTCATCACTTCTGCACCATGGGCAAACGCCTCCCAGCCCCAGAGGCGTACCATGCCCGGAAGCGGGGAAGGGTTGTAGGGCGCCCAGTTGACAGGCCCTGGTTGTTGTTCCATCACCCACCATCGAGCGCCACAACATCCACGGTACAGGTCGTGATGAAACGCAGAGCCATCCGGATGACCAGTGCGCAGATAGCGTTCCTTATCTGCCTCATCAATACTATCGCGCGTAAGAAAGCCCAACGGGTAGTTATCCCAGGCCGCAATATCCAGATCCTTCGAAACAAGATGATGATCAAACTGAACGAAATTACCCATGAAGTTATGCAAGACATCACGGCCTTGTGATTGGACTCGGATGATGTCTACCTGCGCCTTGTTGAAGCGCCTTATCTGATCAGACGAAAATCGCCAGTAATCCAACTGGTGCGCAGGATTGCTCTCCGTTACGTTGCCCACTGGCAAACCGATTTGATCAAAGCGCTCGTATTCCATACTCCAGAAGACATTGCCCCATGCCGAATTCAAATCGTCGATAGAGACATAGGATTCAGAGCACCAATGCTGAAATGCTTTAAGAGCATGCGAGGAATAGCTGATGGCGGTATCGTGACATCCATATTCATTGTCTGTCTGCCATGCGACCACGCCCGGGTGATCTCCAAACGCATCGGCAAGAACTCTGACAATTCGCGTGCATTCCTCAAGGTATCCTGAGTGAGAAAAACAATAGTGTCTGCGAGAGCCGAATTCGCGAACGTGCAAGTGTTCATCCAGCGCCAGCATGTCAGGATGCTTGTCAACAATCCAGCGCGGCGGAGTCGCCGTGGGTGTACAAAGTACTACCTTGAGCTCATGTGCATGCAAGACGTCAATGGCATTTTTGAGCCAGTCAAGTTGTAATTCGCCATTGGCATCTTCCAGTCGGCTCCACGCAAATTCACCGATGCGGACATGGCTAAGCCCAAGGTGTCGCATGTGTTTTGCATCTACTGACCAGCGCTCTACAGGCCAATGCTCAGGATAATAGCAGACACCGGTTTTCATGGTCGCCACTCGCTGACACTGATTTGTCGCAATTGTTCTGCAGCGATTTCAGGTTGCACTGGATTGACGATATTGTTGGAGCCAGATTCAAACCCCGCGAGAAACTTCATTTTTTCCGGATCGCGAAGAGGCGGCTGAAACGCCAGATGAAAACACCAGTGCGGGTTCTTGTCGGCATCCCTGGAGTCGCTGTCACACGGGCTGTTGTGTATAAGCGTTATATTAGGAGCTGAACGCTTGAACAGGATATCGTAGCGTTGGACCTGGCGTTGATAGAGCCGTGCCAGATCAGCGATTTCCGAGTCATTCATTTGAGCCAGGGAGCTGACATGCCGGTGCGGCACAATCCATGTCTCATAAGCAAAGCGGGCTGCAAACGGCACTATCACAGAAAAATGCTGGCCTGTTTCAATCAATAACTGCTCTTGAGTATGGGGGGCCAGAAGCAAGTCCTGTAGCAAGGACTCACCAAGCCCGTTCGATACGTAGTCAGATTGTGCATTGCGCATACGAGTTGCAGTATCGGTAACGAATGAGCTTGCGTAAATTTGCCCATGCGGATGCAAGTTGGATACACCAATTTCCTTACCCTTATTCTCAAACAGGAGCACATTTGCGATGCCCTCCTGTGTGCTGAGCATGGTGTATTCGCTGCGCCATAACATGGCCACTTGCCGCATCTGCTCTTCGGACAATTTGGCTAGTGTCGCGTCGTGATGTTCTGACCAGCACAGCACGCGACAACGACCATGCGCAGGAGCCGTAAGCCCCAGAGGATGCGTTTGTTTGTCTGTTGCCTGTTCAGGTGCATTGAACGACAACGATGCAAAGTCGTTGTCAAAAGCATACGTGCCTTGATAATCAGGGTTTTGTGTACCATTAGCTCTGACAACGCGCGGACATAGATAGCAGTTAGGATCATGAGAGGCAACTGATGCATTGGGTGAGCTTGCCATGGCGCCGGACCAGGGTCTCGCTGCAGATTGCGCTGACACCATGACCCATTGTTCGAGTAGTGGCTGCCAACGTCTTTCCCAATTGCCTGCCATGGTTAGTGCATATCCACTGGGTTGTCATCGTGTGGAATCTGTCTTACTCCAGCGCCTGCACTCATGACGTAGAAATTTGCAGTAAGTCCTGTGGCACGTGTATAGCCTGATCCGACTATTTGCTCAAATGCAGAAACATCTTGTGTTGGCACAAGCGAGACAGTGCAACCGCCAAAGCCTGCGCCTGTCAGGCGACTGCCCAGAACGGTGGGCTGTTTTCTGGCCAGCGACACCAGTTGATTTAGCGGGTCACTTGACACTTCGAACAAATCCCTCAGTGAGTCGTGCGACTCGTTCATCAACTGTCCGAACGTTGCGATATCACCTGCCTCCAGAGCCGGTACTGCAGCTCGCACTCTTGCATTCTCCATACAGACATGCCGAGCCCTCATCAACGGCTTTGGATCGTTGCCAAACAGTGATTCGTGCTGATCAAGTTGCTCGGGAAGAAGTTGTCCCAGGGCGTCAATGTTCAGGACAGGTTCAAGAAGCTCTTGCGCACGCGCGCATTCAGCCACTCTATCGTTATAAGCGGATTCGTTAAGCTCTCGTCGCTGATTGGTGTTGGTCACAACGATAGAGACATCATCAAGTTTCAAGGGCACTTGATGATATTCCAGAGATGCGCAGTTGAGCTGCATGGCATGGTCCTGTTTAGCCATGGCAACGGCAAATTGATCCATGATGCCGCATTGCATGCCTACGAAATCATTCTCTGCCGCTTGCGACATCTTGACAAGTTCCAGTAAGGAGAATTCGGTTTGCATCAGAACATTTAGTGCAAAGGCTGTTACCACCTCCACCGATGCCGAAGAGCTCAGACCAGCACCATTAGGGACATTGCCCGAGTAGAGACAATCAAAGCCATCAAGATCGACGTTACGCCTGGCAAATTGATCAAGCACACCTAGCGGGTAATTGATCCAGTTGTCTCCGTAAGTTTGCGCGATTTCGTTCTGTTCCAGCTGCGCCATGAGGTCGAAATTGGTTGAAGCAAAGCGATACTGCCGGTTGCCTGTACGGCGTATGACAAGGCTGGTGCCCTGGGATATTGCGCAGGGAAATACCAGCCCACCGGTAAAATCGGTGTATTCGCCAATCAGGTTGACGCGCCCGGGTGCAAAAAAAGTATATACCGATTCTTCAGTACGGCCGAATTTCTTGTTAAACCGTTCAACAAGTCGAGACATGGTGTTAGTGTTTGCCAGCGTCATTGTGTGAGCTCACGATGACAACCAATCAGAAGTGCCGACTGTGGAGGTAGAACCGGCAGGGGTACGCCAATGTTCATAAGCAACTCACCGCTTGTTACCAAAGAATTTTCACACCACCCTGGAATGATCTTGTTAAATGCGGCAAGCTCAGCCACGTTGATGCTTTCGAGCTGTAGCCGATAAAGCGCTTTCGGATCAAGACCCGATAATGGAAGGTGACCGGCGCGTGTTGCATGCATATTGCCAATGGCCACAACGCTGTAAAAGGCCTTGTCCTGATTTTCTTCTACATTGCCGTTGGCAATGAGCGCTTTTGAGTAGGTTGATATTTGCCAGAACGTAGCCTGACCCAACCAGTTTCGATTGTTTTTATAGAGCTGAGTGTAATGCTGTAGGGTAATGATGTCGTCCGCATCAAGTTTGCGTGCATCAAGTTCAAAACCGAATTGACCTTGTAATGCAACGATAGCGCGAGTATGCAGACTAGTGACCCGGCCGGTCAGGTGTGCGGTTTTATGACCAACATGAGCACCCATTATCTCGGGCGGCATAAATCGCAAAAAACCTGCCTGTATACCGGCGCGTTCTATCGGGTCGATGTTATCGGATGTCCAGACTCGGCCAGTGTGCTGTAATACAGCAAGATCACAGCGCGCGCCTCCAGCGGAACAGGTTTCGATCTCCAGCCCTGGACAAGATTCGAGAATTCTATCCAGCAAGCGATACAACGCCGGTGGCTGTAAGGCTGCGCGAGCGCTACTGCCATTACCTGCAAGCACAAGGTCTCGATTGTGATCCCATTTGATGTAATCGATGGCGTACTCATGGACCAGGGAAGTGATGCGCTCGAACAGGTAGTTCGAAACTTCATCACGTGCAATGTCCAGTACCAGCTGATTGCGAGCCAGAGGTGTTGGCGTATCGTTTAGGTGCAGTGCCCACTCAGGATTTGCTCTGTAGAGATCACTGTCAGGGTTGACCATCTCAGGTTCGAACCACAGGCCAAATTGCATGCCGTGTTGACGGACATGATTAACAACAGGTGACAAGCCATTAGGATAGATATCACGATCTACGTACCAATCGCCCAGTCCTGCGTTATCGGATCGGCGATGCCGAAACCAACCATCGTCGAGAACAAATCTTTCAGCGCCCACGCCAGCGGCTGCGTCGATTAACGTAAAAAGCTCTTCCCGATCGTGATTGAAGTATAAGGCTTCCCAGCTGTTTGCGTGAATGGGGCGCCGGCGTCGTGTCCACTCAGGCAGCACGCGATGTCGGATAAAGTGATGGAAGCGTTGTGTGCAGTTATTCATGCCAACACCGCGAGCAAAATTGACTGCAGGGGTATCCAGTGATTCTCCGGGTTGCAATATGCATTCGCCTGGCAGATGCAAAACACCGGCTTGCAAAGAAATAGTACCGTTGCTAAGGCGCTCTACACGCAAGCTGAAGTTGCCGCTCCAGCCGAGTTGAGCATAGGTGACATCACCTTGATTGTTACCAAAACCTGAGGTGCCACAAACGAGTCCTGGCGCGTGCTCGTGACTGGTGCGCCCGTGCAAATTGGAAATATCTATACGTCCAGGCGCGATATGCCGTCGGTGAGTCTGGTTTTCCAGACCCCACCGTCCGTGTTGTGTCAGGCACTCACGGTAAGCGCTGGGTAGCGGTATGGTAGCGCTGGCTAACCAGTCGACCGTCAGCGGAGTATTGCCGGTATTGCGCAAGCTTGTGGCATGACTTGCTACATCGCTGTCCGGGTCAAGTGTCAAACTAAGTGACACTGCCAGCCCCGCTTTAATGTCGGAGAGCTGAATACCCAGTGTATTGTTTTCGCTGGTAATACTGTCGGTTTTCAGTCGATGGGCAAATTGCTTGCCATTACGGTGAGCACTTAATGCCGGGGAGCCCATGTAGCCCGAGCTTGCCTGCGGAAACAGGGAAAGTGGGACCAGCATATCCAGCCCACCAAACGCCAGGGCTGTGTCGTCATGAACCAGTAAATGCTCCAGCGTCATATTCGGATCAAGCTGACGACCGCACCAGACCAAACGCGGTACTTCATGATCCTGCACCACCAGCAAAGTGGTTGTTGCTCCGTCAAGACGCCAGAAAGCAGGCTGAATAGACATCGTGTAGTAAATGCTCAGAGTATGTTTACAGGCTGGGTTTTTTGGCCCACAATGGGTTTTTTGATGTGTTTGCAGGCGTCTATGATTGCACCTTGCTGGTAAAAATGGAACAATGTTCCGAAATTATACGAGCGACAGTTTGAAACTGTCAATCCAATCATTCGATGAATGACAAAGATAAGGAGACGATAGGCAAGCACAATGAGTGGTCGTAGCAAGACATCTACTGAAGTACCTGAATCTGGCGAAAGGCACGAGCCAGCCAGTGGTCGACATACGTCGGGGTTCGGTCGTGCCATTAGGTTGCTCGATCTTATCGTGGCAGAGGGTCCCCTGCGATTCGCTCAAATAGAAGATCTGGCAGATATTCCAAAAGGCACGTTGCATCGTCTATTAAACGAGCTTGCCGACGAGCGTCTTGTGCAGTTTGACGAACGTGTTTTGACATGGTCAGCCGGTTATCGCATTCTGGAGATGGCAAACCGTATCTGGACGCGCTCTGATATTCGTGTTTTGGCGCGTGATCAGCTGCTCGCGTTGAATGCCTTGACCGGGGAATCAGTACAAGTAGCTGTTCTGGCAGATACACATGGCGTGGTTATTGACCACGTAGAGAGCACCCGCAGCGTGCGTCATTCAATTAACGTCGGTAATCGTGAGCCTGTTTATTGCACAGGCTCTGGTAAGGTATTATTGGCGTGGTGTGACGAGTCACAGCGTAAAGGCATCATCGAGCGAATCTCGTTCGCGCGTTTCACTCCAAATACCATCACCGATAAAAACGCATTGGCCAGGGAGTTGAGTCTGATTAGCGAACGCGGCTATGCTATAGACGCCGAAGAACGATTCCTGGGAACCTGCTGTATTGCTGCGCCGGTAGTCGATGCTACCGGGCAAGCTGTGGCCGGACTCAGCATTACATCGCCTGCCTTCAGAACCAGCGCCGAAGATCTTGATAACTGGCGTGATTCACTCATCGCAGCAGCTGCCGAGGTGTCGCGTCGTCTGGCCCCTCGAACAGGTCCGAGTATTAGCATTGCACATTAGAACTCACCTTCATTGCAAGTGAGCCAGTTCATTGAAAATAGAGGAGACTGACGTATGGCTGAAGTTGAGCTAAGAAAAGCATTTAAACGTTATGGTGATGCAGAGGTCATACATGGTGTCGACATGAAGTTGCCTAGTGGCGAATTCATCGTTTTTGTGGGGCCTTCAGGTTGCGGTAAATCAACCTTACTTAGAATGATTGCGGGCCTTGAGCCTATCTCTGAAGGAACAGTGCATATCAAGGGGCGGGACGTGACCGATGTCGAGGCGGTTGATCGCGGTATCGCCATGGTGTTTCAATCCTATGCGCTCTACCCGCACATGACAGTTGAGGAGAACATGAGCTTTGGTCTGCGCATGGGTGGTACGCCAAAGGATGAGGTGGCAGCCAAGGTTGCAAAGGCCGCCAAAACCTTACAGCTTGACCAGTTGCTTGATCGTAAGCCAAAAAATCTCTCTGGTGGTCAGCGTCAGCGTGTTGCTATAGGACGCGCCATTGTGCGTAACCCGGATGTCTTTCTATTTGACGAGCCGTTATCGAATCTTGATGCAGAGCTGCGGGTCGAAATGCGACTGCGTATAGCCCAGCTACACAATGAACTGGATGCCACCATGATTTACGTGACCCATGATCAGGTGGAGGCGATGACAATGGCCGATAAAATCGTCGTGTTGAAAGCCGGTTATATCGAGCAGATGGGTTCACCGCTCGAACTTTACCATCACCCGGATAACTTGTTCGTAGCAGGTTTTATAGGTTCTCCTCGCATGAATTTCATCGATGTCATCGTCAAGGAAGGTAATGAGCGTCATGCGCTGGTTGAACTTCCAGGTGGCGGCACTGCCACAATCCCGGTGGATGCAAGCAGGGCGACGGAAGGTAGTAAAGCCACATTAGGAATACGCCCGGAAGATGCTGGTGGTGATGTGGGGGACTTTACCTTGCCCTTGAAGGTTGATGTCGCGGAGCGTCTGGGCGGATCTACATTTCTTTATGGCCAATGCGGTGGCGTGGAGCACTTCGTAGTACAACGTCCCGGCATGGAACCGACACGTCATGGCGATTCAATAGACTTGAATATCGCAGCGCGAACGTGCTACCTATTTGATTCCGATGGCATGGCCTATCATCGTCTGACAGATGTCGGAAAGCAGAACGCTGCCTAGAAAAACTACGATGCCATCAATGCGTCATGTCCGTCTCGCAACATGTCGTTCCCGCATGAGCGGGGACCGGGTCTCATGGCTTTGTATTCCCTGCATGCGCAAGAAAGGGCAGCCCTGCATTGATGATACTCGGAGCAAATTCAGATTAACGTAATAAGGTGGGGTTTGCGTTGCTCCAGCAGATGTGCAATGGCATTGAATTCAACCAGACGAGCCGTGTTGCCAGACACTTGAAACGTGGTGATTGATGTATTACGAATTCGCCAGATGGCATCCACTGTATGTTCGAAATCCAGATTCAAAACAGTCGCCATAACGGTGGCTATCACACCTCCTGAGGTAAAGAATACGCGTTGAGCATCATCACCGCCATTTGCCGAGAGCTCAAGCAGCGTGTTCCAGCCACGCGCTTTGAACGCATCCCATGGTTCAATTTTAGCGGGTGCCGTCGTGTTGCCAGGTTGGAAGTCACGCCATCGGCCCAGAATACCTTTGTAGTCATCGAAGCTCATGGCTTCTGGTGTGTATGTCGCTTCTTCGGAAGCAAAGTGGGATTCTATTTGCCGATGGTCGTATTCGTTCAAGCCAGAGTGCTCGCTGACCGGCGGCACTTGCGCGTTGTTTTTCAGCGCAGCCAGGACGTGGGTAGCTGTGTCGCGTTGTCGGACCAACGTGCCGTGGAAAGCTGCATCGGGTGAAAAACCTAGCGACAGCCACCAATCCCCCAACAGCTGGCTTTGCTCCTCACCGATAGCGGAGAGTTGATCATAGTTGGCGGACCCCGCCGAAGCCTGACCGTGCCTAACCAGATGAAACAGGCTCATGTGAAGATCTACTCGTTACGTTTAACAACGAGCAGGGTACCTGTTTGGCCGTAATTTGTCGTGGAGAGCGGACTACTGGCGTCTATTATTCAGCACTGAAAGTATTCGGCACTAGAAGCTATTACCACCTTGCCAGCTCTGTTTGAACTCATCGGTGAGTTCGTGGCCTGTGCGCGCGGATTGACGGGCCGTAAGAGCGCAAGAACCAGTATCAATATAGCCCAATGCTGCTGCCAGCAAGGGTTCGGTAGTTTCACCCAGAGGCTGAGTGATGTCCTCACTAACCGGGCAATCTGCAGCAATGCCATCGAAGTAGCCTCCGAGACCTGCAGCATTGAGCAATTGGATTTCAAGCGCGTTGGTCACCTTGCCGCAGGCCACACTTGGGCTGGTGGCATAGGGCTTGCCGCAACTGGTAGAGCCTATAGTGAGGACTTCCATGAAAGGGCGCAGACTATTCACAACCAGCTCAGAGGCCGAGCAGGTATTACTGCTTTGCAAAACAAACACGCGGTTAAGCGTCAGCTTACTTTGCATGTCCTGAAAATACAGGCTAACGTTCCGAGTTGCATACTTGTCATTATAGGCAAAGGTTGTAAACACATCATCTCGATAATTTTGCCCCAGAATATGGCTTGCCATCTCTTTTGCCACAGATATTCTGCCACCCCCGTTAAACCGAAGATCAATGACCAATTCCGAAATCGCAGCATCCTGAAACTCTGCAAATGCCTGGTCCAGCTCTTCGCTTGAGGTATTAACGAATTGGTAAAAATTCAGGTAGCCTACATCGACTCCGTTTTGTTCGAATACACGCGTGTCCAGGACAGTCTGCAACGAATAAGTGGCCTTGGTGACTTCAACTACTCTGTTAGCCATGTTTGCGTTACCAATGGTCAATTCAATAGTCTTTATCTGTTCGCCCTCACCGATTATCTCTGCGCGTTCGGTAGCGGATAAGCGACGATAATTCTCCAGAGTAATTCCGTTTATCGCTACGAGCTCCTCGCTGCGTTCAACACCTGCCAGGGCTAGTGGAGAGTTGGGTTCAATTAAAGAGAACAGCAGTTTATCGTCGCCTGTACGCGCAAAGTTCCAGCCATAGCCAAAGGTTTCCCCTTCATCGAAGAACGCCGAATAAGCAGTTTCATCAGCAACATAACTGAACGTATCGGGCTCCACACGCAGCTCACGAATAAGCTCTTCTGGTGATGCGTAGTCAGCCGTGCGCACGTTTTTCTGGACTTGTTCATAGAACAAATAATAATCCTGCATGGATCGATATACCCAATTATTCAGATCCTCAATTTCGCAGCTTTCTGGTGTAGGTCTGCGCGCTAGAGGTTGACTAAATACGTCGGAGCCATCGTCGTTGTCATGTCCCGCTATATCTCCTGCACCCTCACCACCAGACCCGCAAGCAGAAAGCATCAATGTCGTGGCCACTAGCGCAACGGCACAGCTGAGTTGTGTTAAGTCGGTAGGTCGGAACATGGTGAATGGGGTTCTATTAAAGTTACTGAACGGTGATCGGCCAGACTCGGTCAAATTGCAGTATGTGCTTCGCAATTCTTGATTTTCAAGACTTTTCGCGGACTACCGATAAATAGTCATATCTGTGTAGCTAACCGTGGATAAGCATGTCTTTCGTCTTACGCCTGATCCACACAACAGGACTTACAGAGACTACTGCTTGCCGGAATCTGCTTGCGACAGAGATTGGCCTTACAGACTTACACGTCGGCCTAGAGACATCAGCATGACCAATAGCGACCGACATGATGCGGCGACCGGAATGTTAAACAGAAAAGCGTTTCTTGAGCAGGTACATGAAGCTCATCGCCTTATGCCACAAAGTATGCGTCGTGGTTGCCTGTTGATTATGTATTTTCCGCTGCTTCGATCTTTAAGCAATGACAGTAGCCGAATCGATATTCAAAACGAGGAAAAAAGCGAAACGCCGAAGGATGCCGTTGACGATGCCGTGTGCCATCTACTTGCCATTGTAGAGACCCGCCTGCGTTCACGTGACACGATTGGGCGCATATCGCGCCATTCAATGTGCATACTGCTTAAGGGATGCAGGGAGGCAGATGCCGTTGTTGTTGCCGATCAGTTTGCAGCGTTATTACGAGATATTGTTGTTCAGGCAGGTGATCGCCAACTGCCTATGGATATGCATTATCGGATCGTACCGTTGGATGGACGAGGCAGCCGACGGAGGCAAGGAGTGTCCAGGCTTGTCGTTGCGCCAGCATTGCAAGATCACCCTCGATTGTCCAAGCAATTGAACATCGCCGGTAATATCGTCGATTTGAGTTCCAGCAAAGTGGTATCACTTAACGGAGCAAGAATTGAAAAAGGTGTGGCAAGTAGCGCTGAGCAACATCCAGTTATCGCATCAGCAGCTGCAAGCACCGTTATGAAAATCGGTACGCGAAACCATGCTCAATCGTGGCGACTGCGGCCAGGTATGCTAGTGCAGCGGAAACCTCTGATCTGTTGTTTCAGGTTGCAACCCATGGCTATTGTGAAGATGGAGACGGTTCTGCAAAACAGTGATTTATTTGTATCAATGTTGACAGCCCTAGGTCTTGGCGAGCGAGAAACTCGACCAACGATAGAGAGTCAGCTTATCTTGCCGGTTAAGGCATCACAAATTGATGATCAGCTTCCACAGTGGCTGGCTTCGCGCTGCAAGCAGATGCGAGTTGCTCCTTCGGATGTCTGTCTGTCCATTAGTGTGGAGTCGATTTCAGCGGTATTGCAAAGCGTTGCACCTGTTTTGCGTCAGTTGAACCAGAATGGTATCCGCTTGATGCTGGAGGGCACAGGCTCTTCAAATCAATTTCACATGATGAAAAATGTGGCTCAATTTGATTACTTGTATATCTCCGGACGTACGCTCAGCGACTCGTTGAGCAATGTCGCAACAAGGGCTGAACTGGAATCCATCATCGCCGTAGCACAGGAGCAGCAATGTGAGATCTGCGCCGGCGGTATCGATACTCAAATCATGCTCAATCATGCTGCCACCATGAAAATCGATATCGGTTTTGGCAGGCAGTGTGGTGCCAGCATAGCGTTTCCAGACGAGGCCTGGATGAGCTCCTAGATACTGGCGGCAGTGACAACGGACTTCACTATCGTGCCTTGCCGGTTTGTCCGAATAGTATGTTGGTTACGGCTGCAAACAGGACCGCACCTGTAATTGCGGCGAGTAATGCACCGAAGAATACACCTCCATAACTGATATCCATAAAATCGCGTACCAGCAACCCAACGAACGCTCCGAGCCCCCCAGCTAATACACTTAGACGAAAGCCTGTAGCAGTCTCTTTGAACAGGCTACAAACTGCAGCTCCGGTTAACATACCCAGTAGGATGATGACGGCGGGGATGATCAGTTTCATGAATATACCTTAAGTTATCATTGCATCAACGAACGCAACTCTTCCGAGAATCTATAGCATGAAATTCAATTACGTTACACGGCGAATAATAAATGGTTGAGTCCGCACCAGGTAACGTCATTCGCGGAGCGGGTCTTGCGCTGCTGGGTTTTGCTACGTTCTCCCTGCATGATGCACTAATAAAAAGCATTCAGGATGTGCCGGTATTTCAGGTTGTCTTTTTTGTGGTGCTGTTCAGCTTTGTGCCGTTTGCGCTTTTTCTGGCCTTTGACGGTACCGAGCGCAGCTTACGGCCCCAGTTGCCCGGTATGGTTGCACTTCGCTGTATTTTTTCCGTAACAGGCTTGTTGTGCGTTTTTCATGCATTCGGCTCTCTGCCTATGGCTGAAGTCTACTCACTACTATTCGCAGCCCCCATTCTGATTACCCTGTTGGCTATCCCTATCCTTGGCGAGCGAGTGCGACTTATTCGCTGGTTTGCCATTTTATTGGGCATGCTAGGGGTGCTGATCGTATTGCAGCCAGGTAGTACCACGTTGTCTATCAGTCATCTGGCCGCTCTGGGAGCCGCAAGTTGCACCGCTATAGTCTCGGTGGTAACACGCAAAATAGGATCACGTGAGCATAGTGTGACGTTAATTCTGTACCCGATGCTAGCCAATGTTGTGGTGACAGGTGTAGTGACTATGTTTGTCTATGTGCCTATTCCCGGTGATGTGCTGTTGCGGCTGTGCGCGATAGGCGTTCTGAGTGTCACTGGCCAATCGCTGATGATTCAGGCTTACCGGGCTTCGGAGGCGCAGTTTGTCGCACCCATGCAATATAGCCAGATGTTGTGGGCATTGATTTATGGCGCTATCATCTTTAACGAATCAGTGGATCGGACGGTGTTGATGGGTTCTGCGGTTATCGTATGTTCAGGGCTATTGTTTATCTGGCGTGAGCTGGTCGCCTCGGTGACCAAGCCGGTGCTGCGCACCAGAAACGTACGCATGGCTGGCGGACCGGCAACCCGGCCCATGGAGGCAGACCAGCATGAGCAGGGTTCGAAGCGGGCGAGCTAATTTACTATCATGGATGAAACAGAAAATCTGTCAGAAGAGTTACTTGCCGCCGCCATCATGCCCATGCCCTTCGGACGATTCAAGGGCACTCGCCTCATAGATTTGCCTGAGCCTTATGTGGTCTGGTTTAAAGGGCATGGGTTTCCCTCAGGGATGCTGGGCAGGCGCATGGCACTGATATACGAGATCAAGGCCAATGGTCTGGAAAAACTTGTCCGACCCCTATTGGGGTAAGAATAGATTTTCCTTTCACAGCATTGAACTTTAGAAAAACAAACCCCGGGGTTGACCCTTCGCCCCTTCGGGACTAGTCTGTACATATGATTGCCATCGCACTCAACCTGGGACTTACCAACCCGGTCTCTTTATAGAGAACCGGGAGATTATTGCGCGGCCTTGTAGTGCCCCATTTCCACAAGCATCTCAAGCCACCGTCCTGGCCCCTGAAGCCGATAGCTCAGGGATCATAAAGTCCAAGAGCGTCGTTATACAGGCTGTCATGTTTGCATATCAAATCCAACGTCTTTGCTGTCTCGAAGCACCGCGAAAGGTTTTTCGTGCCCTCCAGAATTCTCTATGCGTGCTTATTTGCCGCCATCCGGATCAAGCGCAATCCGGTGGCGGCGAAAAGCTTGCCGAATCTGCGGCACCTCAGCGCATACTCTTCGAACACGCATCAGGAACGACATCATGTTAAATGACCCGAGTACAAAATACCCTGCCTTCGCCCAGGTTCCACTGCCTGATCGGCAATGGCCCGGTAAAACTGTTTCCAAACCACCTATCTGGTGCAGTGTCGATCTGCGCGACGGTAATCAGGCTCTTATTGAACCTATGGGCAGTGAGCGTAAACTGCGCATGTTCGATTTACTGGTATCGATTGGCTTTAAACAGATAGAAATTGGTTTTCCGGCAGCTTCTCAAACTGATTTTGATTTTGTCAGACAACTCATTGAAGAAGGCCGAGTGCCTGACGATGTAACCTTGCAGGTGTTGACGCAGGCTCGCCAACCATTGATCGAACGCACATTCGAGTCTTTACAAGGTTGCCACTCGGGCATTTTGCATTTGTACAATTCCACCTCTGAGCTGCAACGACGTGTCGTCTTCAAACAGGGTAAAGAAGGTATCAAGCAAATTGCCATACAAGGAGCTGAGATGGTTGCCGAGTGTGCCTCACAACAGAGCGACACTGCCTGGCAGTTCGAGTATTCTCCAGAGAGTTTTACCGGCACCGAACTCCCTTACGCTGTGGAGGTGTGCGATGCGGTTACCGCTATCTGGCAGCCAACACCTGAGAATCCCACAATTCTGAATTTACCCGCCACCGTAGAGATGTCCATGCCTAACGTGCATGCGGATCAGATCGAATGGTTTACGCGGAATGTGCGCGATAGAGACTCCGTGTGTATCAGCTTGCATCCGCACAATGACAGAGGCTGTGCAGTAGCTGCCACCGAGCTTGGCTTGCTGGCAGGTGGTGATCGCGTTGAGGGAACCCTGTTCGGTAACGGTGAGCGAACAGGCAATGTCGATCTGGTGACTCTTGCCCTGAATCTGTTCACTCAGGGGATTGATCCTGGTCTGGATTTTTCCGATATTTTCGATGTCATGCGTACCGTAGAGCACTGCAACCAGTTACCGGTACATCCACGCCACCCCTATGCCGGTGAGCTGGTTTTTACAGCATTCTCAGGATCACATCAGGATGCTATCAAGAAGGGCTTTGCTGCCATGCGTGAGAGCAACTCAATGAAATGGGAGGTGCCTTATCTACCTATAGATCCAGCTGATCTGGGTCGTACTTATGAAGAGGTAATTCGCGTTAACAGCCAGTCTGGCAAGGGTGGTGTGGCGTTCATTCTTGAACAGGATCATGGGCTGGAACTGCCGCGCCGATTGCAGATGGAGTTTAGCCAGGTGGTGCAGGAAATAAGCGAACGCACAGGTAAAGAGGTGGATTCAGCCTCTATTCGTGAAGCGTTTGACACAACCTTTTTGCAGGCTGTAGAGCCATTATCTTTCGTTCGTCACACCAGTGTGGAGGATGAGAAGGATGATTCGATCAGGACACTGACAGCCGATGTCTTGTTCGGCGGGGAAGCACACACCATAAGCGGCAAGGGCAATGGTCCCATCGACGCCTTCGTAAATGCCTTGAAGAGGCATTTTGATGTTGATTTTCGGGTCGTCGATTATCACCAGCACGCCACAGGCGTTGGCGCAGATGCTCAATCTGCCTGTTACTTCGAAGTACAGGCAGGCAAAGGGGCAACACGTTACGGTGCCGCACTGAACAGTAATATAGTGTCAGCGTCGCTTATGGCTGTGTGCAGTGCGTTTAATCGTGCGGTAGGCGATAGCTTGCTCAAACCGACTGAGCCGAATCTTTAATACTACAATC
>Ga0209828_1000109_pt1 | contig 67696 bp, 69 predicted proteins | sample MaitaG_FD_187429 | JGI IMG/M metagenome (GOLD analysis project Ga0209828, IMG submission 187429) | Marine algal microbial communities from Maine, USA - Maine_Asex2 metaG (SPAdes) (version 2) | ecosystem: Host-associated > Algae > Red algae > Unclassified | place: Maine, USA | collected 2015-01-05
CACGAGTCGAGATTGCGTGGGCAGCCGTTGCCGTGAGCGTTGTGACAGCTCTCGTTTCCTTCGTCACCTTTGCCGATTTGCAGATTGGCCACGCCACCGTTGCCGGGATCTTCCTGGGAATTGAACTCGTAGCACTCGTTTCCCGACGAGATCAGCTCTGGGCCCCCGTGACATCCGTACTTGCACTCGCCGCAGAGCTCATCGCAGCCATTGGAACCACGCTGGTACTGCTTTTCAGCTTCGAGTTGCCGCATAGTTCAACGATGACCATCGCCATGATCGTCGTCGCACTCGGATGGCTCACCGCCGACGTCCGTCGAGCGGGTACCGATGTCGACTGGCTAACCGCCATCGCCGTTGGGGCCAACTGGCCGGGCACAACCGTCATGTTCCCGGCAGCGGTGCTCTCGGCGCTGTTCATTGCTGAAGCACCGGCGGTGGTGGGAGGGCTTGTGATCCTGGCGCTTGCCTACTGGATGGTTGCAACCTGGAGGACGGGTGCAAGCTATGGAGCAGTGTTGCTCGTTGGCCTTGGCAGCGTTGTTGCCAATGGGGTCAGCCCTTGGCTCGAACTTGGTTTCGGTGGGCTTGGCGCAATTGTGCTCACGCTCGCTGCAGTGCTCGGCATAGCAAAGCGGGATGAACTCGCAGCTGTGATAGCTACGGCAGTGTCGATCCTCGTGTGGTTTGCAAACGCGCAGTCGGCGATCGACGTATCACAGTATCGATGGCCAGTTGCGGTTGTGATTGCGGGGGCATGGGCCTTGAGCATGCTGCTCGAGACGTGCAACCGGAACCGCCCAGTTCACTTCGTGGGATGGTTCGGTCGTGCAACTGCCGTTGCGGTCTTGGCACCGGTCGCATTCATCATGGAACCTGCCGTTGCGATTGCGAGTGCAGTCGCAATTGCCCTTCTTGCTGGTCTCGAATACGCCCAAGGACAGCGACTGCGCACCGTCTTCGGCGTCATCAGCGGCGGCGCATTCGCTCTGTGTGGTGTGCCGATTGTTGCGCTTGGCGGACTTACAGGAGGCCTTGCTGGCGTCGCACTCGCGGTCGCTGGGTTTGTTGTACTGGGGCTCATGTTTGCAGCGCCTCAGATGTTCGACATGCCCCTCGGCAGCGCTGCTGTTGGTCTGTCAGTGCTTGGCCTTTGCGTGGCAGCGGGCGCGCAAGAATGGCTTGCGCTCGCACTCATCGTGGTCGGACTAAGCGTTGCATTCGCTGCCGCTGCACTGCGCGACTCACTCTTCGGTGTCATCAGCTTTGTCATGGTCGGTCTTGGCGTCTCGCTCCAGCTGGCTGAGTGGAACGTTGACTGGGTCGAGCCCTATCTGGTGTTCCCCGCAATTGCTGCGCTTGCGGTTGGGGCTTGGTACCAGCGCCAAGGAGTGACTAGCTGGGCAACGTTCGTTCCCACCATTTCTGTGTTGGCGTACGTTTCGCTCGCCGCTCGATTCACCGGAGGACCCGCATGGCACACCGTTATCGCAGGGGCGATTGGAGTCCTTGCCGTGATCGCAGGTGGCTATCGCCGACTTGCAGGCCCGTTGGTCACCGGCAGTCTGGTGCTCGCGATCGTTGTCGGCTATGAAAGCTTGGGTCCTGCGGCACTCGTGCCAACGTGGGCGTGGCTCGCGCTGGGTGGCACGGTGCTACTCGGCGCTGGCGTTGCAATGGAACGAAGCGACACCACGCCACTCGAACGCGGTCAGCAGCTGCGTGAGGTCGTTGCCACCCAGTTCTCGTGAGCCTGGGTTGGCATTACTGGCGTCGACACCCGCGATCTACAGTGGTTGCGCTGTAGCCCCGCACAAGAAAGCCGCTCCATGGCCGATGAACTGTTGACCGAGATCCGCGACCAGGTGATGATCATCACGCTGAACCGGCCTGATGCTATGAACGCAGTGAACAAAGCGCTCGCTGAGCAGATGGCTGCTGCCATGGAAGAGCTTGATGCGAATCCAGCAGTGTCTGTTGGTGTACTCCACGGCAATGGTCGTGGCTTCTCGGCTGGCATGGATCTCAAGGCGTTTGTTTCGGGTGGTATGCCCAATCTCCCAGGGCGAGGCTTTGCGGGGATCGCCGAGAAGTCTGCCGACAAGCCACTGATCGCAGCGGTCGAAGGGTTCGCCCTCGCTGGTGGTCTCGAAATCGCACTGAGCTGTGATCTGTTGGTGGCATCGAAGGGCGCCAAGCTCGGTATCCCCGAGGTCGGCGTCGGCCTGTTCGCAGGTGCCGGTGCGCTCTCTCGTTTGCCGCGCCGGGTGCCCTATGGCTTGGCAATGCAGATGGCTCTGACAGGTGAGCCGATCACGGCCGACGTCGGCCATGAGTTCGGTCTCGTGCAGGTGCTTACCGAAAAGGGTGAAGCACTCGACGGCGCGCTTGACCTGGCAGCTCGTGTTGCCAAGAACTGTCCGCTTGGCCTCGCTGCTTCAAAGCGTCTCATCAGAGACCTTGGTGGTGTCGATGGTGCCTTCTGGGGTGACCAGCAACCGTTGATTGACAGTGTCTTCTCGAGCGCCGACGCGATTGAGGGTGCGACCGCCTTTGCAGAGAAGCGAGCGCCGAACTGGACGGGCCAGTAGTAGTTTCACTACTCAATGACTGCTGAACCGGTAACCGAAGTCGATTTGCTGCGCTGGGCTGAGTCCCTTGCTGGTGTGGCTCGCACCGGCCTGGCGTTTACCGATAGCCAGTACGAAGAAGAACGGTTCGAAGAAATACTGCACCTCGCCGCAGAGATCAAGGCGTCGACCGGACGCGGATTCGATCCCATGGAGCAGGTCAGCGAATGGATGGGTGAGGTTGGCGAACGGACCGCTGGCTACGTCACCCCCAAGACAGCCATCGGAGCGGTCGTTGGCAACGACGACGGTGAGATGTTGTTGATACAACGATCAGACAGTGGCATCTGGCTGTATCCGACCGGCTGGGCCGACATCGGGTACTCGCCCGCCGAAGTCGCTGTCAAGGAAGTCAAAGAGGAGACCGGCATTGACTGCGAGCCGGTCCGGCTCTTGACCGTGATCGACGGCTTCCGAGCTGGGTTCACCCGCATTCCGCTGTATTCGCTCGTCTTCTATTGCAAGGCGACTGGTGGTGAACTCCAAGGCCATCCGCTTGAGACGCTCGATGTCGGGTTCTTTGGCCGAGACAACTTGCCGGAACCTCTTGCGGGCGCTGGCGATTGGGTCGAGCAATCATTCGATGCGATCGAGGGCGTCGAGTCCCCAACCCGCTTCGATCAGCCGCGATCAGCCGCCGAATGGCCAGAGTTCCCCGCGCCTGACAAGACGTAGAAAACACGAACGCAATGGCTGACGAGCACGAGATCAACGCAATCACCCTGGTCGTCACCGACATGGCAGTGTCGGTCCGGTTCTACTCAGCACTCGGATTTGTCACGGCCTACGGCGGTGAAGACAGCACGTTCACATCACTGAGCATCGGCTCGAACTTCGTGAACCTGCAACTGGCTGGACATGTGCCAGGTACCGGGTGGGGTCGAGTCATCTTTCACGTACCAAGCCCCGACGCCGTACGGGTCTTGGCGGCAGACCACGACTACCAGGTCGAAACCGAACCGGCAGACGCTCCGTGGGGTGAGCGCTACTTCCACATCCTTGACCCCGACGGTCACGAGCTCAGCTTTGCCTGCCGACTGTCGTAGCTGTCAGCGGTGCCAGTAGGTGTCGGCCGTAGTGATCCATGGCGAGTGCTAGCACGAGCAAGGGCGCGATGATTAGGCCGTCGGCCCACCAATGGTGACCGGTGCCAGCGACAACCAGCACCGTGATGATGAGGTGCGCCATCGCGAGCCACCGCCACTTGCTCGTGCTTGCCGCGACAACACCGATCGACACAATCGCTGCCCACGCCACGTGGATCGACGGCATGGCTGCAAACTGCTGCGACACTCCGGTCCCAATTGCACCGTATGGCGACAAGTTGTAGGTCGCGGGAAGGTCGATGAAACCCAGCTCCGGCAAGAAGCGCGGTGGCGCCACGCGAATGAAGCGAATGAAGAGACAAAACGCCGTGACAATGGCCAGGGCATTTCGCCAGCGACCAAACGCGTGTCGTTGTCGCCAGAATAACCACACCAGGAAAACCCACAACGCTGGTACATGGAGTCCGGCGTAGTACAGGCTCGACAGTCGACCAAGCCACGCGTTGTCGATCAAGAACTCTTGCAGCGTCAGCTCACTCGGCAAGAAGAAGCGCTCTTGCCACTCGGCGATCGACCGACCGCGGTCAAGCGCGCCCTCGGCCTGCACCAGCGGCAGCTTGCGAGCCATCCGCCACACGGAGTACAGCGCGGCGATGATCGTAAATTCGGTGGCCGCCTGCGCAACGTGTGCGATCGCTGCTGTTTGTCGTTGGCGACGCAGCACGAGCACCGCGCAGCCACAAAGTATCGCAACGACTCCAGATTGTTGCCAGGTAGGCCAGGGCACCCGGTCAGCTCTCGCCGGCCACAATGAGTGCCAGCTGGTCCGCGTGGGTCTCCACGAATTCCTGCTCTAGCTCCAACCTCACGTTGCGTAGGGTGTCGCGCTCTGCGCATTCGTAGGAGCGGCCCGCAACATCGAGCTCAAAGGTGATGAGTTCATCGAGCTCGGCTTGCAACGCAGGCACCATCGAGAACCCCTGAAGAGCGCCAATGCGTTCGAGGAACTCAAAGCGCGTGGGAGCGTCCATCTGTGAAAGGTTCGCGTCGATCGCCTGGGCAAACAGATCGAGTGCCTCAGGCGACGAGGTGAAGCGGTCGCCAAGATCTTGTGCACTGTCGAAGAGGTCGCCTTGGATCTCATCGGCTTGCTCATACGCGTAGCCGGCCTCGGCCATGCATGTCTGCCAGGCCTGTTGGGCGTCGCGTATTCTCTGGTCGCTTTCGAACCGATCGTTGAGGGCAGTGAGCTCATCGCCGAGAAGTGATTCGAAACCTTCGAAGATGTCACCTTGCGGGTTCTCCGCGGCGTCGTAGCCGATTTGGCGACACGACCCGTCTTCGGCAGGCGCATTGGCTGGGTCTTCGAACGATTGAGCTTGTGCCTCTTCTGCTGTGAGGCCTTGAATCGTTGTGCCACTCAAGGTCAACTCATACGCCTCTTGTTCGCCCGGTGAACGCACCTCAACCGGGGGCGGACCAAGCAGCTGTTCGACAAACTGCATGACGCCTTCGCCTTGGAAACTCAGCTCCCACAGCGTGGCGATGCCGTAGCCGTACTGCTCAACGAACTGTTGCTCACTGAGCGAGGCTTGCAACTCAAGCTGACGCGCGAATGTGCGATTTAGTCCTGGGTTGACCGGCACATAGTCGAATCCGGCGTCGGCCATACAGACTCGAATGAGCTCTTCTGCCTCGCGGATGAAGTTGTTGTTCAACTCGAGCACATCGTCGGGATCAAAACCGAGGGCCTGGCTGATAGGTGACACGTTCGCTTCGTTAGCGGTGGGACCATCGGCTTGCTGGACCTCTGCGGATTCGCTGTCGGAAGCGTCACTGTCAGCAGGCGTGTCACTGTTTGGGGCGTCGGTGTCGGCTTCGGTGTCGGTTTCGTTGGTTGACGCGGATTCTGTTTGGTTGGCCCCCGTGTTGCTCGCTGCTGAGGACGATGCCTCGGATCCTGATGCGCAGCTTGCGCAGAGCATGAGCAGTGCCACACCAATAACGACCAAACGATTCCGCATCAGCCCAGATTACTCACCAATCCGGCGCCGCATCAGTCGATTTCAACGGTTGCTCTTGCTTGTTGTCTAGTAGCTGCGCGGTAGGCCCAGGATCTTGTTCGAGATGAAGTTCAAGACCATCTCCTGGCTGACCGGAGCGATCTTCATGAGTCGTGCTTCACGCCAGTAGCGCTCAACGTGGTACTCGGTCGCATAGCCGAACCCGCCATGGGTCTGCATAGCTCGGTCGGCGGCGAAGAAGCCGGCCTCGCTGGCAAGGTACTTGGCCGTGTTCGCAGCCTCGGCACATGGCAAGTCGTTGTCGTAGCGCCACGACGCTTCTCGGATGATCAGCTCAGCCGCCTTGAGCTTCATGTGGGCCTCGGCAAGCGGAAAGGCAATGCCTTGGTTTTGGCCGATGGGACGATTGAAGATCACACGTTCCTTGGCGTAGTCGCTGGCGCGACGGATTGCTGCCCGGCCAATGCCGAGAGCTTCACCCGCGATGAGAATTCGTTCGGGGTTGAGCCCGTCAAGAATGTAACGAAACCCCTTGCCTTCGTCGCCGATACGGCGAGAGGCGGGCACTCGAAGATTGTCGTAGCGGACTTCACATGACACGACCGCGTTGCGGCCGACTTTGGGAATCGGGGTGATGTCAACGGCTGGGTCCTGCAGGTCGACCAAGAAGAGCGAGATGCCATCGGTGCGGCTTTCGGCTTCTTCAATTGGTGTGGTGCGAACGAGCAGCAGGCACATCTCGCAGTGGGGCGCCTTGGTCGTCCACACTTTGGCCCCGCTGATCACGTATTCGTCGCCGTCTCGCACGGCCCGCGTCTTGATCTGCGTGGTGTCGGTGCCAGCGTCGGGTTCGGTCACGCCGAATGCGACGTGCAGGTCACCAGACGCAACCCGGGGCAGCACCTCGGCGGCGAGTTCGGGCGAGCCGTACTTGCGGACAGGCTCCATGCCAAACACCGACAGGTGCACGGCGGAACAGCCGTTCATTGCAGCGCCCGAGGCGGCGATCTCTTCGAGCATGATTGAAGCCTCGGTAATGCCCTGGCCGCCGCCGCCGTATTCTTCAGGGATCGCCATGCCGACCCATCCGCCTTCAGCGAGTTTCTCGTAGAAGTCCCACGGGAACTCGTGGTCGGCATCCTTCTTGGCCCAGTACTCGTCTGGAAAGTCAGCACAGATGCGGCGAATGCCCTGGCGGATCGCCTCGTGGTCTGCGTTTGGGGAGAAGTCCATGACATTCATCGTGCCACGTGCGCCCGGCGCTTATGGAAACGGCCCTGATGGAAACCAGTACTGACAGAAACCGGAACTGTGCTGCTGTCGGTAGCTCAGCGTTTGGTGCTTGACTGGAGCGGTGCTGACCGAACTTGCGCCGCATCCAGAGACGTCCGAACCAGACCCGTTCGCCGGACCCGATCATCCGATTCGAAAGTTGACCCGTGCGATTGCATTCGGCAAGGAATGGAAGCCTGAGCACGCTGAGCGCATGTCCACGCTGTTCAACGAACTCGCGCCGGAGTGGTCGGCCGACCATGTCGACGAGACAAAGGCAGCGCCGGTCAACGACGCGCTCGACCGGGGCGATGTGCCGTTGGCGGGTCGTTGGCTCGAACTTGGGTCAGGAACCGGAGCGGGCGCACGCGTACTCGACGGCCGAGTCGGATCGTTGGTGTGCACGGACCTGTCAGCAGAGATGCTGCGCCACGCTCCCGACATCGCGCCACGTACCCAAGCCGATGCCAGCGCCATGCCCTTCGCTGGCGACACATTCGATGCCATCTTGATGATCAACATGTTGTTGTTCCCCGGCGAAGTTGACCGTGTGCTTCGCTCAAACGGCACGCTGGTGTGGGTCAACACCCTTGGCGACCAAACGCCCATCCATTTGCCTGCAGCTGACGTTCTTGCTGCGCTGCCTGGTGAGTGGGTTGGGACCACGGCGCGTGCGGGGACTGGCTTTTGGATGGCAGCACGCCGCGCATGAGGGCCTCGCTCGTCAACGTCTGGCGCGCCGCTGTACTACTCGTGGTTGGTGCGCTATGTGCCGTCGCTTGCGTAGCGAGCGGCACCGTTGAGAGCAGCCGGTCTGCTGCGACGCAGACCCAGCCAACCGTTCCTCGAGCTGAACCCTCGGCGCTACCGGCGCCCTCGGTCACCGAGGCGTCAGAAGCACCGCCTGGCGCGACACCTGTACCGGAACCGGCTGTGGAAACTCCCACGAGTGAGCCAGCTGTGCAACCAAGCCCGGAACCGACGCTACAACCAACCGAGCCGCCGGTGGCGACACCTACGGCTACGCCGGAACCCGTGGCATCTGGGCCCTGTGCCGTAGGGCCGTTGAACGCTCCCTCGCCAAACCGTCCGAACTATCTGGTCACCATGGACATCGACCCGGCATCGGGAACGGTGAGCGGGCTGATCAACGTTGAGTTCACCCTTGACCAAGATGTTAATGAGATCTACTTCCGTCTGTGGCCAAACGGCCCACGCCCCGGCGGTGGTGGGGTCGAGATGACCATTGGCGAGGCAGCACTACTCGTTGACAACGAATCGGTTGGCCCGGCCACGGCCGTTATCGACGACCCTACGATTGCTCGCTACGACCTGCCAGCCACGGTGCCAGCGGGAACGGAGATCTTTGTCGCAGCGGACTACAAGCTCGTTGTGCCCAGCGAGCTGAACTCGCGATTGTCTGGTCGCACAGACTACATGCGACTCGGGACCGCATTGCCGCTGCTTCCATGGGTGCCAGGCCAGGGATGGGTCCTTGATCCGGCTACCAGCTTGTTTGCCGAGGCGGTGGTCTCTCCGGTAGCCGACTACAGCGTCAACATCACGGTTCCCGATGGTTATGACGTGCTCGCGTCAGGCGTGCGCGACGGCACGAACTGGCGGGTGGAGGCGGCACGTGATTTTGCGGTGAGCATCGGTCGCTTCCGTACTGTCACCGCAGTTGCAATGGCGCCAGATCCGGTGCAGGTCACGGTTGGGGTCCACGAGACCATCGACGACAACGCCGATGCATACCTTGACAAGATCGTGGATTCACTTGAGCAATTCAGCAGTCGCTGGGGCGCCTACCCATGGCCCTCGTTGACATTTGCGCTCACCCCAAACCTGCGGGGCGGAATCGAGTTTCCAACCCACATCATGCAAGGACCGAACACGATCGGCCGAACGACCAGTCACGAAGTCGGCCATATGTTTTTCTACTCGCTCGTCGGGAACAATCAGGCCACAGAGCCATGGCTCGACGAAGGCATCACGAGCTACGCGGAGTTTACGTACGAAGGCGTTGGCCCGGGTGCGTACGAGATCCCGTCGACTGGCGTCGGCAATGCAACCCAGCCCATGACGTTCTGGGAGTCGAGGGCCGACATCTACTACCGCTCGGTGTACGGCCAAACCGGATTTGCATTGCAGCAACTCGGAACCCAGGCCGACGTTGATTGTGCCCTGGCTCGTTACGTTGCTGACAACGCGTTTCGGGTCGCAACCGCCGCGGACTTTGTCGCTGCGTTCGAACCCACGTTTCCCGACATCGTGCAGCGACTACGCGAGTTCGGCGTTGATCTTGACGCCGCCGAGTAGCTTTTTGTGGCGCACCACTAACCTCATCCCATGAGTTCTGCGAGCCGGATTGACTACGGCACGAACCGCAAGGGACACCGGCAAACGAGAAGGCAATGGGTGCCCGACGTGCCGCCGCGTGCCGTGGTGCTGATCGTTCATGGAATCGCCGAGCATTCTGGACGGTACGAGGCGGTCGGCGCGCAGTTCGCCGCCGCCGGTATCGGAGCACTAGCACTCGACCAACGAGGCCATGGCTCAACCGAAGGAACCAAGGGGCACGTAGCGACCTTCGATGAGTTCCTCGACGACGTCGAAGATCAGATGACCGAGCTGAAACCTGTCGGCGTGCCGGTCATCATGCTCGGGCACTCCATGGGTGGACTCGTGGCCGCCGCATACGCAATCAGCGATCGCCCGTCGCCTGACCTACTGGTACTGAGTGGGCCAGCTCTCGGTACCGATTTGCCGCCTTGGCAGCAGACTGCTGTCGGCAAATTCGCACAACTTGCGCCCAAGTTTTTTCTTAGCCCGCCATTCGATACGGCGGTTCTGTCGCGCGACCCGCAAGTAAGCGAGGCCTACGGCAACGACCCGCTGATCAAGCCGGGTGGGTCAGCGAATCTGCTGTGGCAACTCTTTGTCACCATGCGTGCTACTGCCGACTCGGTCGATCAGCTCAGCATCCCCACGTTGTGCTTGCACGGTGGTAGCGACGAGCTCGTTCCGGCGTTCGCCTCCGAAGTCCTTGAGGGCGTGCCGGGCGTGACGCGGCAGGTGCTGCCCAACCTGCGACACGAAATCTTCAATGAGCCCGAAGGACCTGAGGTCGTTGCGTCGGTCATCGAATGGATCGACGCCAACATCTAGCTCGATCGCCGATCTGAACGCTGGTTGGATCGTGTAGCGAAACGAAAGGCGAGATTTAGTGGTCGCCGCGTTGGCGAAGGAACTGCTCAACTTCGGCGACAAGCTGTTCGGGTGACGCCTCGTGGTTGGCGTCGTAGTGTCGCTCAAGCTCGCTGATGAACTCGATCGTCTCGGGGTCTTCTTCGACATATGAATCGACCTGGCGCACGTACTCGAGACTGTCTCGTTGAAGATCGTCGGTTTCGAATTCAGCGCCCAGCAGGTCCCGAAGCTTCTTGAGCAGCGCAAGTGCGGCTTTGGGAGACACGGCACCGGGCACGTAGGTCGGAACTGCTGCCCACAACGATGCGTAGGGAATTCCCGCGACGCTGCATGCCGAGTGCAGTACGCCGATGATGCCGGTTGGGCCCTCATACGACGATGGCTCAAGACCTTCAAGTTCGGCCGCCCCACCCGACGCTGACGCGTACACGACCGTTGGTCGAGTGTGGGGGACGTCTGCCAACAGTGCACCAAAGCTCACGATCAATGATGCTTCCATGTCTTTGGCGATGCCGAGCACAGTGTCGGTGAAGGTGCGCCACTTGAGCTGGGGCTCAACGCCGCGCACGATGATGAGGTCGCGGCCTTCGAGCGCGCCCTCTGCGATAGCGAACGTTGTTGAGGGCCAGGAGATTCTTCGGCTTCCTGATGGGGTGAGCTCGATCGCTGGGCGGATTGCGGTGAAGTCGAAGAACTCTTCGGCATCGATGGTCGCGAATGGCGCAGCACCCCACGTTTGTTCGAGGTACTCGGCAGCCGAGGATGCGGCATTGCCAGCGTCGTTCCATCCGGAAAATGCGACGACCATGACCGGATCTTGTGCCGACCGGCGTTGATACCAGTCAAGATGAGAGTCCTGGGACCCGCCCCGATGCTCTGTCACATCGTCACACTATCTGCGGAGATTGGATCTCCAACCGTGAAACTTCGGGCCGTAGGTCTGCGGGAACCGGCGCTGGACCCTAGTGTGAAACCGTGTCCGAAGACCAAGTTCGTATCGAAGAAGTAGTCGCCGTCGACGATGAATTGGTGGCCGCGTTCGAGCTGCTGATTCCGCAGTTGTCGTCGTCGAACCCGCCACCTCCGGCAGAGGAACTAGAAGCGATTGTCAACGCCCCCGACTCGATCTTGCTGATCGCTCGCGACGAGCGCGACAACGATCGCATCGTTGGGTCGTTGACGCTTGCCATGTTCCGCATCCCTACCGGCCTGCGGGCATGGATTGAAGACGTTGTGGTCGACAACGCCGTTCGCGGTCGAGGCATCGGCGACAAGCTGAATCGGGTTGCCCTTGAGCGCGCCGGCAAGGCAGGTGCAACAACCGTTGATCTGACGAGCCGTCCAAGCCGTGAGGCCGCCAATCGCCTGTACAAGCGCATTGGGTTCGAGCAGCGCGAGACAAACGTCTACCGCTACAAGCTTTAAAGAGTTATCACCATCGCGCCTACGTGGTTCTTGGCTTCGAACGCAGCTTGGGCTTCGTGAATGTCTTCGAGCGCAAACGTGCCGCCAACCACCGGCGCGATCTTGCCGGCCTCGATGTACGACATGAGGTCGGCAAACACCTGCGGGGCATAGACCGTCGCCCCGTACAGCTCAAGGTCGTTCAGGTACAGCGTGCGCAGGTCTAGGTCGACAACTGGCCCGCCAATCGCACCAGCGGTGACGTATCGGCCACCAGGTTTCAGTGCATCGAGCCACGGGCCGAATTGATCGCCGCCCACCACGTCGGCGACGACATCAAACGCGCCGTTGTTTGCGGTACGCGCCTGGTCGGTCATGTCGTTTGCTGTACGAGCAACGGCACGGGCGGCGCCAAGGGCCAACACTTGATCCATCTTGGCTACGCCGCAAATCGCGGTTACGCGTGCGTTGCGTAGTTTCGCCAGCTGCACGAGCGCACTGCCCACGCCGCCCGAGGCACCGGTTACAGCGATCGACTGGCCAGCAGAGAGACGCACCCGTTGCAGCATGTGCTCAGCGGTCGACCATGAGCAGGGGATGCTTGCAAGTTCAACGTCGGTCAGCGCTGAGTTGTGTGGGTATGCGTTGACCTGGGGGATCGTGCAGTATTCCGCGAAGCCGCCATCGCGTTCACTTCCCAAGTAGCCGGCAAGTGATCGGTCAGTGGGTTTGTCGGCGTCGCGAATCCACCCGTCGCACAGAACGCGTTGCCCAATCATGGTGGTGTCGGCGCCAGGCCCCACGGCAACGACCTGGCCGCTTGGGTCCGCACCCTGGATACGCGGAAAGGCCAATTCGTTACCGCCCCACGTAGCATCGGTATCGACACCTTCAGCCAATCCGTCTCCGCTGGTCGCGCCGGTCACGCTGCGGCTGTACCAACCAACGCGAGTGTTGATGTCGGTGTTGTTCATGCCGCAGGCTGCGACCTTGATCAAGACCTCGTTGGTGCCAGGTTCAGGCACGGCGACGTCGTCGCGTACCTCGAGCATTTCTGGTCCGCCACGCCCGAGCAACAAGGCAGCTCGCATAGTTTCAGGAATAGTCATGGCCGGCGATGGCCTTCTTTCATTTTGCTGGTAGCTGGTACTTCGGTTTCGGCGTCGAGTGTGTCACCGAACTCGTCGGCGCACTGGCCATGCCGCCATCAATCGACGACTGCTGCCTCGCGAATGAGATCGGCGAACCAAGCTGGCGACTCAACCTGGGCATTGTGGCCAGCAGCAGCCGCGATGCGAGGATCGCTGGTGAACTCGGCCAGGTCGGCCCGGCTGACCATGGCGTCGTTCTCGCCCGCGCCGAGCACGACAGGACAGCGAGCGGCAGCCATGAGACCAGCCATGTCGACAGGCCGCTGAGCGAAGGCCTTTGGATCTTGCGCGACCCGCCAGCGGCCGTCAACCTTGGCGATACCAATTTCGACTGAAGGGTGTGAGGTGTCGACCAGGCCGACCAGCCCCGATTGACGCAGGAACCGTTCGGCGGCTTGTTCGCGGGTCTCGAACCATCGGATCCCTTTCGCCGCGACCTTGGCCATGCCATCTACATCTGCGGTCGACCAGGTGACCTTTGCGCCAACGCTGACAACTGACACAACGTTGGGCCGAAAGAACCCGGAAGCCAAACAGATGGCAACGCAGCCGCCGAGTGAATGGCCAGCGATGATGACTTCCTCTTCGTTGCCGCAGCTCGCGGCGACCCCGGCGGCGAGCGCACCCATGGTGTAGTCATTCGAAGCGTGAGCACCGCCGTGGCCGGGCAGGTCGGGCGTAAGCACCTTGTCAGGCCACTCCAGTTCATCGAGAAGTTCGGTCCAGACACCTCGGTTAGCGCCGAGGCCGTGGAGCAAAAGGAGTGTCGTCATGAGGTGTGCATCTTCCATTTGACCGGCAACGATTTGAGCCCTTGCTGAAAGTTCGATTGCAGGCGAATCGGATCTCCTGCCAACTCGAGTTGTCCCAGTTGGGTAGTGAGTTCGGACAGCATGGCGCGCATCTGATTGCGGGCTAAGTGAGCGCCGAGACAGAAGTGTGGCCCAAAGCCAAACGACACGTGGTCGTTGCGCTCGCGGCCGATGTCGAGCTCATGAGGATTGTCGAAAACTGCCGGGTCGCGATTGGCGGCCAGGTGGTACACAGCGACCTTGTCGTTCGCTTGGATTAACTGTCCGCCGAGTTCAACATTGGTTGTAGCGGTTCGACGAAAGTGAATGACCGGCGGCCAATATCGCAAGAGCTCTTCGACTGCGCGAGGGAACAGACTGGGGTCTGCGAGCAGGCGGTCATATTGATCGGGATTTTCGATCAGCGTGAGCACGGCACCAGGGATTCCGTTGCGTAGGGTCTCGTTGCCAGCAACTGCAAACAAGAAGAACAGGGTCTCGAACTCCTCGTTCGACAGCGAGGAGCCTTCGAAGTCGGCGTGGAGTAGCAGCGAGACAATGTCATCGCCCGGTTCGGTTCGTCGATATTCGGCGAGTGCATGGGCATAGGCGTACATGTCGGCCAGCCCAGCTCGGCTGCGCGGGTCGGGCATCATTCCGCTTTCGTCGGGTTCGGGCCGCAGCTGCAGCGCGGCGCGAGCCATGTCGGTGCCCGTCTTTGGGTCGAAGGCAGCCGACGACGCATAGTCGGCGTCCTGGTACCCAATGACGCGATTCGACCAGTCATAGAGCAGACCGCGATCCCGCTCAGGTAACCCGAGCACTGCGGCAAGAATCGCAACCGGCAAGTCGCCAACGACCTCACTCACCAGGTCGCAGCTGCCTCGGTCGGCAACGTTTGCGACCAGCCCGTGCGCGCGGCTAGCGATCTCTGCATCGAGCGCAGCGATAGCTCGTGGTATGAATGCCTTGCTCAGCAGCCCGCGCAATCGGTTGTGCGCGGGAGGGTCCTGATTCAGCATCATTTGCCGAACAAAGTCGAGGTCGTCGGCGCGAGCCGGGGTGCGAAGCTGGGTCCCGCCAAGATTGCTAGAGAAGGTGGATGCGTCGCGCAACACCGTCTTGGTTTCGGCGTGCCCGAGCACAGCCCAGTAACCAGGTCCTGCTGGCCAGCCATTCAGTTCAGGTTCCGGTACCCACGCAACCGGTCCGTCCGCTCGCAGTCGATCGATGGCTTCATGCGGTGCGCCAATGGCATAGGTGGTTGCGTCATAGAGTGACTGCAGATCTTGGGCGCGTGTCACGGTGAGTCCGGCTTTCGTTTGCGGCCAAACCGGTCATGGGGCGTGTGCAGATCGACACCGGCGGTCTCGGCCGCTGCCATGATCATGTCGTACTCCAACGTGCAGGTAGGCAGCTCGGTCGGCACGTCAAGGCGATCGCGGTGATCTGTCAGCGACCACTGACCCGGCCGAGCGGTTGGGAGTTCATCCCAGCGCAGCGGGACAGCCATTGGCGCGCCGGGCCGAGGCCGCAACGAGAACGGAACGACCACCGTGGCGATGGACGTGTTTCGCAACCAGTCCACGAACACGCGACCAGCACGATCTTTTTTGAGGAATTCGGTCGTGAGCTTATCGCTGTGTCGAGAGGCGATAATCCCGGCCAGGGCTCGAGTTGCGAGCGAGACGTGTTCGAAGCCAACGGCGCCATCGAGTGGCACCCAGATGTGGAAACCCTTCGAACCGGTGGCCAAAAGCATGCCGTTCAATCCAAACTCGTCGAGCACCACCGCCGCTGCCTGAGCAGCGAACCGCACGCCCTGGGTGTCGGCCTCTTCGGGATCCAAGTCAAGCACAAGCCAATCAGGATGATTGGGTCGGGTGACCGTTGAGGTCCACATATGAAATGTGATGGTGCCCTGGTTCGCCAGATAGGCGATGTCTTCGGACTTGTGTACGACGGGGTACTGGGTCATGGTTCCATCGCGTTTTGCGACTGGGTACCGGGCGATGGTTTCGGGGAAGTGCTTCGCTGCGTTCTTCTGCATAAAGCCCTTGGCTGCGATGCCGCGCGGAAACCGTTGCAGCGTGAGCGGCCGGTCAGCCAGAAACGCGAGCATGCGATCCCCAACTGCTTCGTAGTGCTGAACAACATCGGCCTTTGTCAGCCCCGCGCCAGGGAAGATCACTCGGTCAGGGCTTGAGACCTTCACGAACATCTCCTTTTCGATGCAACGCCTCCGCTCAAAGAGTAGATCGCCTGCGTCGTCAGCTAAACAAGTGCAGATGAAGAACGCGTACTTCGATCTCGCTGGTGAAGCTCTCGTGCCGGCAGCGCACGCCCACGGGCCATGGGCAGAGGACATGCTTCACGGTCGCCTGCTGGGTGGTTTGGCGGCTCGGGCAATCGAAAATTCCTTCGGGGCTCCCGGGTGGCGGGTCAGCCGCCTTACCGTTGACTTGTTTCGGCCGGCGCCACTGAAGCCCGTCACGATCGTGACCTCGCCGGTGCGCCAAGGTCGCCGGGTCAAGGTGGTCGACGCGCTGATGACATGTGATGGCCACGAGGTTGGCCGAGCGACAGCGGTCATGCTTGTGACCGGCGAACATCCGCCCGGCAACATATGGCGACCCGACCAGCACATGTGGCCGGATCCCGAATCGATATCGGTTCCTGAAACAGGCAGCGTCGCTGATGCCGAGCAGGCTGGCTGGCTCTTCCGCACCGTCGATGGTGGCTTTTCAACCGCGCAGCAGTCACGGGTGTGGACCAACGACACGGTGCCTCTCGTCCATGGCGAGGTTATGTCGCCGATCGTGGTCGCCGCGGTGTCTGGCGACATCGCCTGCCCGCTTGCGAACAGCAGTGATCAGGGTCTGCACTACATCAATGCTGACTACACCATGTTGCTCGCTCGATACCCGGTCGGCAATTGGATCGGTATCGAAGTCGCGCAGCAGTTGCATGCCGACGGGATCTCGATTGCGTCGGCGAACCTGGTCGATCAGCATGGGCCCTTCGCTACTAGCAGTGGCAGCTCACTTGTTCGCCCGCCGCTACAGATGGACTCGCCACCACCTGCTCAGGACTAGCTTTCGCTACGTCTCGTGGCGGCGAAGTTCGCGCCGTGCAACCGCCATCAAGTGCACCTCGTCGGGACCATCGGCAATGCGCAGCGACCGCAACGATGCGTACCAGCGCGCCAACGGCGTGTCGTTCGAAACGCCGGCAGCGCCAAAGACTTGAATCGCGCGGTCAAGCACCGTTGTGGCAGTTCGCATGACGTGGACCTTGATCAACGACATCTGCGGAGCAGCTGCCTTGTCACCTTCGTGATCCATCAGCCATGCGGTGCGCTGGGTGAGCAGGCGAGCGGCTTCGATGTCGATGCGGGCCTCGGCGATCCAATCCATCACGTTCGATCGAGTCGACACGGCTGCGCCGAATGTTGTGCGCGTTGGGGCCCGTTCACATATCAAGCGAAGGGCCTCTTCTGCGATACCGATGATGCGCATGCAGTGCTGCACCCTGGCTGGTCCGAGTCGGGCTTGACCGATTGCGAAACCACCGCCGACTTGGCCGAGCACGGCTGAGCTGGGCAGCCGCACATCTTCGAGCGTGAGTTCAACGTGGCCATCGGGGTCGAGGTAGCCGAACTTTGGCAGGTTGCGGACGATGGTGAGTCCCGGTGAGTCAATGGGCACGATGAACTGGGTGTGGCGGCTGTGGCGCGGCGCATCGCTATCTGTGCTCGCCACCGTCATGAGGTAGCGGCACTGCGGGTGCAAGACACCGCTGATGTACCACTTGCGACCGTTCAGTACCCATGCATCTCCAACGTGTTCAGCGGTGGTCGCGATGTTGCTTGCGTCGCTTGATGCAATCGCCGGTTCGGTCATGGCGAAGGCAGACTTGATGCGGCCGTCGAGCTGGGGCTCGAGCCACCGCTCCTTCTGCTCGTCGGTGCCGTACAGGATCATGGCGTCGCCATTGATATTCGATGGCGGATCGCAGTTTGTTGCCTCTTGCGCCAGCGGGTGCGGCCCCATCATTTCGGCGAGCGGGGCGTACTCAACAAAGCTCAAGCCGGGGCCGTAGTCAGCGTTGCGTACGCACAGATTCCATAACCCGGCCGCTTTCGCTTTGACCTTGAGAGCTTCGATCGTTGGTGGCTGCTCGGTTGGTGTCGCCGCGCGCTCGTTGGCGGCCTGGTCCGCCGCAGGAACAACGTTCGCATCGATGAAGTCACGTAGTTGTTCGACTCGTTCGATTGCTTGAGGCGACATGGCAAAGTCCATGCGCCCGACAGTAACGCGCTCCGACCGCACGACGGCAGGGGTGTGCAGGCCGATGATCGTGTGGCTCGCTTTTGGGATGTTGGGGCGTCATTGTCAGTTGTTGATCAGGCTGGGTTTGGCGAAGTCGGCATTGTCGATGATGACATCGGCTTTGGATACCGGATTGACCTCAGAGATGTAGATCCGTTCTGACTCGTGATACCGATCGCGGTGGAGAAGTTCGGCCTCGGCTCGGCCCTCGGACTCCGCATCGCGATCGATGCCACGCTCAAGCGAGAGTTCGGCTGGCACATCGAGCCAGATCCGAAAATCCCAGTGCTCGTCGTACTCGGGTCGCATCGCGAATACTGAGTCAACGATCAGAACAGCGTCGTTGGGTGCCTCGACGGTGACGTGGCGGTGATCGATACCTGTGAGCGGATCGTGCCCGCAGAGAACGAGCGTTCCCGAACCGAGCGGTCCGGCAGGCTCGAGTAGCAGCGTCCGGGCAGATTCAAAGTCTGGGGCGTTTCGGTAGTAGCCCTCACCGCTGATTCGGTCGTAGCCCTGCTCCCTTGCATCGCTCCACGGCTTCTTGAAATCGTCGAACGAGGCCCGCAGCGTCGGGCGCCCCTGCGCACGGATCGCTGCGGCGAGTTCGTGGGCGAAGCTTGTCTTGCCACTTGCTGTGTAGCCGTCGACTGCAACACGCAGCCGCTCGGGCCCAATGTCGAGGACACGGACCGCAAGATCGCCAATCAGTTCGCTCCGAGCCGGCGACGTAGATGACGGCGCACCTCTTCCATCTCATCACCCTTGCCGTCTTGACATGAGATGGTCCCCATCATTGAAACCTTTGCCATTTTCGTTACCTCGTTGTTTGTTCGGCGGTGTTGCCTCTACCCCTGCACGAACGAGTGTCGCCCAAATGGACACAACCCTGCACAAAAGGCGAAATAGGCCAGCCGGCACCTGCAACGGCGCTGTGGAGCTCGATAGTCGCGTCAATGAGTTCTCGAACTGTCCAGTTGACGGTGCCGTCGGAGTGGCTACAATGATGGCATGAAAGTAGCTACTTCAAGGTCGGAGGTCGGAATCCGCGACCTCAAAAATGGTCTGAGCAAGTACATCGATCGCGTACAGGCTGGCGAAGAAGTGGTCGTCACAGATCGGGGTCGCCCCGTCGCCAAACTCTGTCCACTCGACGCACCAGACGATCGACTTGCTGACCTCGTCGCTGCCGGGGTCGTTCGACCACCCACGAGCCGCACTCGTCATCGATCTCGGTCCCGAATCACTCCGAAGGGAAATGTGAGCAGCCTCGTTGCCGAGCAACGTCGGTGATCACCTACGTCGACACCTCGACGTTGATCAAACTCATCGTCGACGAAGAGGGGTCGGAGCGAGCCGAACTAATCTGGCACTCTGCCGATTCGCTCGCGTCGATTCGCCTGATCGTGGTTGAAGCCCGAGCCGCGCTCGCTGCAGCAGCTTGCAGCAACCGGATCTCAGCCGACCAGCTACACATGGCCAAGGCGGAGTTGGCCCCGTTCGTCGACGATCTCCACCTTGTTGAAGTGACCCAGGACCTCATCGAGAGCGCGGCCCAGCTCGCAGAGACGGAATCGTTGCGGGGCTACGACGCAGTCCATCTCGCAGCGGCCCTCTTCGTAGACGCAGCAGTCCTCACCAGCGCCGACCAAACACTGTGCGAGGCAGCCGATCGGCAGGGCCTGCACATCGCCGACCCGCTGACGATATGACCTGACGGGTCATACTTGAAAGGTCTGACGGCACAGCCACAGCCGACATTCTTGTGCCGACCTTCAGCCCTGGAGCAACCCGACCAGCCTGATCCGCCGCCATAACAAGGGTCACCGGGCGATGATCACCCGCATATCGCCGGTACTGCAGCGCGGAACAGGGCGTTCGAGCTCGCGATGATGGGGTGCGAGTGTTGAGCAGTTGATGTTGGCAGGTTGGCTTTGCGATCGCGTTCCACGCGTAGGTTTGGCGACCTTTGGCCTTTACGCCTTCCGGCGCCAACCTCGATCAGAACGGTCACTCTGCGAATCGTTCGAGCGCCCCCGTCGCTTGCGGATCGAGGCCGATGCGAGTGCCAACTTGGAGCCGCTGTTGGCGCAGCTCGGCGCCATGGCAGTCGATCTGATTCGATCATGGCCGTTGTGATCTCTTCGTCGAGCAGGGCAGCAAACTCTTCGTCGCGTCCATTGGCGAAGGTCCAGATCTGCTCGAACATTGGCTCGGCGTGTTCGCCCCAGCACCCCTGTGGCGGTAGCCCGTCCTGGGCCATCTCAGATACCGGTCGGCCATACAGCGCAATTTCGTAGTCGAGGTCCAGCGACTTGAACGTGTCGTTGGGGTCGAGACCGATGAGCTCGGGTAGCAAGCTAGTTGCTACTTCGGTAGTATTGCTGAGATGAAAGTCAGCGTGAGCATCCCGGACGAAGATGTCGAGTTCCTCGACAACTACACCAAGACCCATCAGATCGAATCTCGATCTGCAGCAATTCACCGCGCAATTCGTTTGCTGCGTGCCTCCGAACTGGGCGATGCGTACGCAGCGGCCTTCACCGAATGGGCAGACGACTCAGCCAATGACGCGTGGGACAATGCCGTCATTGACAGATGATGCGGCGACGCGAGATCCGCCTCGTCAACCTCGACCCGGTCATCGGCAGCGAAGCAGCCCGCACTCGTCCTGCGGTCGTGGTGAGCAATGACGGCGCGAATGCAACCGCAGCGCGCCTCGGTCGCGGGGTGATCACAGTTGTTCCGGTCACGTCTAACACCGATCGCGTATACCCGTTCCAGGTGTTGTTGCCAGCAGACGAGACCGGACTCGACCTCGATTCCAAGGCACAGGCGGAGCAAGTTCGTTCCGTTGCTGTCGAGCGGATCGGTGAAGTGATCGGTTCGCTCGGATTCGAACTCGCCGGCCAGCTTGACGAGGCGCTTCGAATCCACCTTGGGCTCTGAGGTTCGCCCAGAACAGCATCCGCCCTTTCGTCCTCTATAACCCTCGATAGGTGCTCGATTTGACGCCCACAGAATCGCAACCTCTCTGCCCGGACGCGGACCCACCGACATATCTACCCACCGGACACGATGTGCGGTCAGCCTCGCTGACTGCATCGTGGCCGAAGTGGCGCGCTCGAATGGCACTGCAGTCGTAACAAGTGACCCCCCATCTCTTCGACGTGCGCGCGACCGAAGAAATCGTCGTCGAAGTCCTCCCCGACGCGCAGGGGCGTCGGTGGACCCGCGAGGCTGAGCAATAGTCCCGGTCGGTGGCGACCGAATGCGGTGGAGGTCCGTGGCAGCGTTGGTCCTGTCCATCGCCAAGAACCCCGCCGCCAATATTTCCCGGCCCAAAGTGAACGCCGAGTCTCGCACTCTGGGCTTGGATCGCTACGAACTCGCTCTTGCGTCCACGCGGGTTGCTCACGATGGTGAACTGGTTCTTGCTCATCGATGCAGGTCTGGAAATCATGCCGCTCGATGGCAGATCATCTCTCGGTCCCAGCGCTGTGTTGGTCGATTGAACCCAAGGGCCGTTTTGGTGACCCAGATGATGGCGTGGCCTTAACTGGGGAGGGCGAGGACCGTCACTTTGCCGGTGTTGCCGTCGACCTCAAGCGTTGCTCCGTCGGGAATGCTGGTGGTCGCGCCCACAGCTGATACGACACACGGGATACCTAACTCGCGCGACACAATCACCGCGTGGCTCATCGTGGCACCAACGTCGACAACGACCGCATCGGCGGCCAAGAACAGCGGCGTCCACGACGGGTCTGTGATTGGCGCAATCAGAACGTCGCCAGGTCCCAGGTCGCGAGGGTCCGCAGGGTTGGTAACCACCCGTGCGATGCCACGAGCAACGCCGGGACATCCTGCAATCCCGTGCAGCACGTCACCTACCTGCACCGTGGGTGTCGCCGAACCCCGTTGCTGCCAGGTATCGATGCCGGGGACCACACCGTCGATGATGAACGGCGGGGTGAGGTCGCTGAGCTTTGCGTGCAGTGCGGCTCGCTCTTCAATGATTGCGTTGTACTTCGTCGGGTTGTGAACGCAGTCGCGGAACTCGTTCATGCTCAGCAGGCATGTCTTCCACCGTTCCTGCGGGCCACCAGCAGCGGCGATGCGAGATGAAAGCTCGGCCTGTGCCTTGCGAGCGCCGTGCACCGCCAAGATGATCGTTGTCTTTGAACGCTCGCGCGCTTGTGAGTAGAGCGTCGTGGCAGCGAGAGCCTTGTCGAACTGAAACCGGTCAGCTCGATTGAGGCCAGCTCTGACCTTTGATATTGCGGCGCGGCGTTCGCTCGCTAAGCGTTTGGTCTGCTGAATAGGGTCGTGTGCTGGGTCGGCGCCACGCATACGGCTAATTGCTGTCAGCGCGACCTCGGGGCGGAACTCCCACGGGTCTGCGCCAAGGTCCCATTCGTTTGCACCCCGCGAACCAAAGTCGTCCAGGAATCTGCTGAAGCCAGCGACCCATTCGGTTGCATGGCCTGATGCCACGAGACGTTGGATCAAGCTGCCGATGCCGACATCAAACTCGGCATTCAGCACAGGGTCGGCGGCAGCGCTTCGGGCAAGCTTCCACATCGCTGCCGATGGCGCTGCGGATTCCACGTCGCCGATTCCTGCCAAGATCGAAACGAGTTGATCTTCCATGTCGACTTTGGCGAGCAAATCGGCAAGGGTCCCGGAAAGCAAGGCGACGCTGAACGTGTTGTTGATGTGGCGCCGGAAAAGCCGCTCGAACAACGGTGGGAGCTTTCTGAAGTACTCCAAGATATCGCCGCTCGCTGCGGCCTCGCCGGGGTAGTCATTGACGTAGGCAGCGGCATCGCTCTTGTCTCGCAACAGCGACGGGAGTTCGGTGGTTCCGAGCAGGCGAAACACGGTGCGACCAAGCTTGGCGGTTGAGCGCATATTTTTGTCACCAGGTTTGGCGCGGTAATCCGGAGCATCTGACTCTCCAAAGAACTGGCTATCGATGGCTTCAACGGTGCCGCCCGGCGCACGAACACCAAGGACCCGTACATAACTTGCATTGATGTAGCAGTAGCCACCGAACACACTCAGGATCGTCATGGGCTCGTCGTCGACGAAGTCGCCCGGCATCTGCAGGCCCATATCTTCGTATGCGCCTCGCCAGCCGTTCTCGGCGCGTTGGCCATACAAGTCCCACGTGAGTGGCAGAACCACTTCGGGGAAAACTTCGCCGACATTGCCGCGCGTGTACAGCGGCCATTTCTTGCTCGGGGGGTTATCGGTCGCCCATATCGGCTCGTACGCATCACCTTGGGCGAGTGCATCAGCGTCGCCCGAGCCCGCTTGCGGGGGTGGCAATTTGACGCCGGTCATCGCGGCTTCGACCATGCGCCTGGGAGCGTTGTTGAGCATGTGGTACATGCCGTAGCGAGCGGGCAGCCGCACGTATCGTTTACCGGTTGCAACTGCATCGACCGTGGCGATAGCGACCTTTGACGGTTCGATCTTGGGTAGAAACTGCATCTGGCGAAAGCGCCGGAGTGCGGGTTCGCCATAGCCTGCGCCGGTATCAAGGCGATCCCACATTGCGGTGTCAACAGGGCCAGGCGCAACGACCGTTAGGCCAATGTTCGTGCCTGAAAGTTCCAGTCGCAGCGACTCGGTGAAGTTCGTGAGCCCGGCTTTGGTGCCTGCATAGGCGGTCAAGCCGGGAAAGGGAATGGCACCCGCAACTGAGCTCATCTGAACGACATGACCTGCGCCCCGGCCGAGCATGTGATTGATGACATCGTGGGTAAGCATCATGGGTGCTTCGAAGTTCAGACGGGCGAGGAAGCGCACGTCGTTACGATCGGTGCTTACAAATGAGTCGGTCGTTTCGACGCCAGCATTGTTCACCCACACGTCGATGTGGCCGAGGGCGCCGACACAGCGATCCACGATCCCATCAACACCAACGGCGGTGCTGAGGTCCGTTGTCAGGTAGTGACCGCCAATTCGTTTGGCCACCACGGCGAGCTTGTCGGCGGATCTCGCCACAACCATGACGTTCGCACCTCGCGCGGCGAAGGCTTCGGCGATCTTTTCCCCGATTCCCTGGGACGCACCAGTGACGACCACGTTCTTGTTCTGCAACTCCATAGTTGGCGATGGTGGCACATGGAGCAGTCGAGCGCACTTCGCTTGCGTGCAATGCGAACTGCGCTCGTGTGCGATGAGTACTGTTTGGTCATGGCTGCATACATGATCATCACCTACGACGTCTCTGATGCCGAACGCTTTCAGGACTACAACCCCGGCAGTCTCCCGGGGATCTTTGCCACGATAAAGAAGCACGGCGGAGCGATCGTTGGTGCGGGCCCAACTGACACGATTGAAGGGACGTCGGCTGAGACGTGCGTTCTGATTACCTTTCCTGATGCTGACGCCGCCAAAGCATGGGCAGCCGACGACGAATATGCGGCGCTCAAAGCGATCCGTTATGAATCGACGACGAACATCACCGAATACATCATCCCCAGTCTCGGCTAACAAGGTGCGGACGTCGGCTAGCCCACTGCGAAGCGACAGACCCGCCAGTCGGTCGACTTCTTTAGGTCGAGTCGTATCGGCAACTCGGATTCGAATCCAATGGTTATTCGTCCGGTGACGGACGCGCCCGCTGGGTCAATCGAGGACTGATTCAGGTTGTAGCTGATGTCTTGCTGGTCAAAGCGCGCCGCGAGATCGTCTGCGGTAAGGCCGTTGTTACAACTCGGGTCTGTTAGCGATGTTGCCACCATGTAGTTGCCGTCGTCGATGGCCGCGAGAAACTCGTTTGCTGCGTCTACTGGGCCGATTGCGGTACGAACCAGCCACATGGTGCACGATGCAATGAGAATGAACACGGCGACAATTACGAACCAGGCGACCGACCACATGCGCCTTCGCCGTCGTGTCGGTTTGGGTGCAAATGCTCCAGGTTTCGGAGCAGGTGGCTGTCCTACATTCCCAGCCTGCCACGCGGGTGGTTCATAGCGCGATGGACCCGGAGGGGGCGGCTGGTGCGACGGGTCAGGTGGGGCTGGAACGCTTGGCGTTTGCTCAGACGCGTAGCCCGGGTGCGGTGGTGGTTCGTAAGACGGTTCGGCGTCGTCGGGGGTCGACGGAACCTGGTTGAACGGCCACCCAGGTGGATCGAACCCATCTTCGGTCATGTTCGAGACGTTAGTTTCTGGGACGTGTTAGCGACCGTCGGGAAGCGTGGGTGCACCGGCGAACGCCTGCGCGATGCTGAGCCATTCGGTGGCGAGTGCCCCCTCGGTAACAAGCGAGGTGCCGGCGGGTTGACGACGTTGGGTAGCCACGAGCGAAAAGTCGAGCGCTGAACCGGTGATGCGGTTTATGGCATCCTCAGGACCCCACGTCCACTGGTCGCCCGACGGGGCTGTCAGCTCAACGCGAACGTCGCCTTGCGGAACATCCATGCCGCGCACCATGTAGCTCCAGCCACGAGTCGTTACGCCGATATGACACACGTGCTTCAGACGATCGCTTGCAGGCCATGGTGCGCCGACGGTGTCGGCAACATCTTGGCCATGTGACCATGTTTCCATCAACCGGGCGGTCGCAAAGCTGAGCGTGCTCATGTCGGGGCCAAACCACGGGATGCGATCCTTGCGGCCGCGTCCTCGAAACGCGTCGAGCATCTTGGTGCGCTCGCCTCGCCACAACGCCAGGATCTCTTCGCCACTGCGCCCATCGGTCTTAGCGAAGTAGTCAAGACTCCCGCCACCGCGCATCATGGCGTCTTTGGCTTCAACGAACCCGTCGGGATCGAGCACGGCCAAGCTCGCGGCCATGTCCGCCTGGATGAGATGGATGATCGTGTCTTTGACATCCCAACCCTCGGCCGGTGTCGCAGTTGTCCACTGCTCCTCGGTCAAGTCGGCGACCACCGCATCGAGCGCGGCGTGTTCGGCGTGCAGGTCATCACAGATCTGATCCATAGCGAGATCGTAAGTGAAGCTGCACGCCGCACGTAATCGAGCGACAACACCCGGGTCGTTGGTTATGAGTTGATTGCTAGCTCGTCGAGGTAGTCGCCGTAACGCTTCAGGGCATCTGCGCGGCGCGTCGGAACGTGCTCGATGCTCGGGTCAGAAGGCCGGTACCGCTTCAACACCTGACGGGCGACCGTGACTTTGTGCACTTCGTCGGGACCGTCCCAAATGCGCGCCGCTCTGGCAGCGCGGTACATGGCTTCGAGTGGAAGGTCGGTCGTGTACCCAAGCGAGCCGTGGATCTGAATGGCACGGTCGATCACATCGTGGAGGACCTTGGCGCCCCAGAACTTGATGATGGCGATCTCGAGGCGGGCGTCGCTGTAGGTGCCGCCCGCTTCATGCAGCTTGTCCATTTTCCACGCCGCTTGCAGTGTGAGCAGGCGGGCGGCCTCTCGGTCGGCAAAGGACTGCGCGATTCAGTCTTGGATCATCTGCTTGTCGGCGAGAATCGATCCCTTGGTGTAGCGCGTGAGCGCCCGCTCGCACAGCAGATCAAATGCGCGGCTTGACTGTCCAAGCCAACGCATCGCGTGATGGATCCGGCCAGGGCCAAGGCGCTTCTGGGCCAGTGCGAATCCTTGACCGATACCTTCTTCGCCGCCAACGAGGTTGTCGAACGGCACGCGAACTTCGTCGTAAATGATCTCGGCGTGACCGCCGGGTTCTCCGGTCTTGTGGTCGGGGTCGCCCATCGTTGGTACGTCTCGCAAGATGTTCACGCCCGGCGTGTCGGTGGGCACGATAATCATGGAGAACGCCGAGTACGGCGATGCGTCTTCGTCAAGGATTGTCTTGACCATGACGATCAGAATGTCGGCGACCGATGCGTTCGATGAGAACCACTTGTGACCATTGATGACCCATTCGTCGCCGTCGCGCACCGCTTGGGTGGTCAACAATGTTGGGTCGGCACCAGCACCCAGGCCATTGGTCATCTCTCTTTCATTCGCGTTTGCGTTGGCGTTTTGGTTGTGGGCGTTGGCGTGTCGGTCGTTGCAGCTAGGCAGAGCAGGGAAGGAGTGGGCCCCCGTGATAGGCAATCATGTCGCCAATTGCGGCGACGATCGACATGGATTCGTTTGCCTCGGGCCCTTCGAGTTCGGCCATAGCGCGATACAGGTTGCCGACAAGCCGTTCGCTGTCGCTGAGCGAAGCAAACTCGCCAAGGTCAATATCTCTCGCAGCCTCAAGGGCTGACTTTCCGGCAGCGCGGGCGGCGATTGCGTGATCGTTGAGCCACGTCAGGTAGCGCTCGATGTCGTCAAAGACCTTCGGCGTTGTGACCTTGCCGTGACCGGGCACGACGGTCTCGGCGCCGAATCCCCGCAACACGTCGAGCGCTTCGATGCTGCCGGGCACTGAACCCATCAAGATGAAGGGTGTACCGCCATGGAACACGAGGTCACCCGTGTAGAGCACGCCTTGTGTTGGTAACCAGGCAACAACGTCGTTGCTGGTGTGAGCGACGCGACCCATGGTGTGTAGCTCGATCACGGTGTCGCCGGCCCAGACATCCATGCGTGTCTCAAATGTGATCGTTGGTGCCCGCAATTCCAGGTTGCCCCAGTCGGGTTGTTCGAACGCCGTGGGGTAGTGATCAATGCCCGCCTTTTCGACAATCTCTCGACACAGGCGATGAGCGATGATCGGCGCCGGCGCTGTGAGGTAGTTGCCGTGCGTATGGTCACCGTGGTGGTGCGTGTTCACCACGGCCTGGATCGGTGCGTCAGTAACGGAACGCACGGCATCGAGAAACGCTTGCGTACGACGTTCGGTCGAGGACGTATCAATCAGAATCACGCCATCGGGACCAACGATGAAACCGGTGTTGTTGATGAACCAACTGCCGTCATCTTGTACGTATGCGTACGCGTTGTCGCCGACTTGCACGACTTCGGCGTCGATTGTTGTGCCGTTGGCACCCATCTGATCCCCCTGTAGCTCGTGTCATAGATGCGTACCGATATGCACCATTGCAAGCTACGACCGACGTTAGTTCGTTGACGGGGTTTGGGTTTTGCCGAGGATGTTGGCGAAGCGCCAACAACGTGGGCGAGGTTCGTCTACACGGCGCGACGAAGCAATCGGGACGCGCCACCAACGCGGCATCGTTCGCGATCGTTTGCGCCTAGAAACTCGTGTTGGACTACGAAGTCTGGTCGTGACGCAACCATGCGCGGTAGATGTTGGCTGCTCGGTCAATCTCGGCGATGTCGATCCACTCGACCGCCTGGTGCGCTTGATCGATCGACCCTGGGCCAAACACGACGACCTCAGATGCGATGCTGCCGTAGTGCAGCGCGTTGCTGCCATAGGTTGCGACGTCAGGCGCAGTGTCCGCCAGCTCTGACAGGCTTGTGATCAAGGGGCTGTTTGGGTCTTGGTAGAACGCCGAGAGCGCCATGCCATTTGCCATTTCGATGTCGACCTCAAGGGGCTTCGCAGCGTCTCGCACGAGTTTGCTGAGGTGCTCGAACACTTCGGTGGGATCCTCACCTGGAGCGATGCGCCGTCCGCAGTACAGCTCGGCATGCGGCGGGATAATGTTGCGGGCTGCGCCACCGGTGATCTCGTTCACCGAAACGGTTCCGTTGCCAACGGCAGTACTTGCTGGCAAGGCGGCGAGCCGTTCATGCTCATGATCGATCGCAACCGTGATGCGGGCTGCTGCGCTGATTGCGTTCTTGCCAAGATGTGGTTTGGACGAGTGTGCTGCATGCCCGTGAATCTTGACCTCAAGTCCGCACCCGCCTTTGTGCCCATGAACGGGAGCACACATGGTTGGTTCGGCCACGATCATCTGATCGATGTGGTCACCGTGTTCGCTCAACCAATCGCGGTACCCGCGAGCGCCGATGAGTCCGCCGATTTCTTCCGACACAGTTCCCACGACGTTCACGGTCGGCGTTGGGCGTTCTCCATTTGCGTGAAGCTCTTCGAGCACGCTGAGCACAATCGGCAATGTCGCCTTGGTGTCGACCGAGCCACGCCCCCAGACCCGATCGTCTTGGATTCTGCCGTCGAATGGAGGATCAGTCATGTGCTCGACACCAACGGTGTCGAGATGCACATCGACAGTGACAACCCGGTCGGTGGTTCCTTGGAAGCGTGCGTACACGTTCTGGCGACCATCAATGATGTCATCGACGGTCACGTCGGCACCCATGTCTGCTGCTCGTTCGGCGAGCCACGCACTAATCGCGACTTCACCATCGGTGCCCGACTTTGGTCCGGCTTGAAGTGGATTCACGCTTGGAATCTGCACCAGCTCGCCGATGCGTTCCGCAATCGTCGCGGTCGAAATCTGATCTGGTGCAGCCATGGGGCAGACTAGCCCGACCCAACTTGGCGGTGCCAGTGCGAACAGCGGGGCCTATGGAGCGATTGCGACTGGTGGGTCGGTGTAGCTGCCGTATTGCAAGATGATGTCGTCGGGTGTCGACATCATCTTCTCGTAGTCCTCGGCGGGGTAATCCAGATGAGGGCGCTCGGGGTCGATAGGCGGCTGAGCGACCGTGCCGCCTTGGCCCTCGTATGCGGCGGGTTCGACAAATGAAGCAAGGTCTTCAGCGGTGATCCCGTAGGTTGCGAGCACCTCGGGATCGATCCAGGCCTTTGGGTTGAGCGCCTCTTGTGAAGTTGCGACCTCGAGCGTGAGTCCTTCGGGTCCTGCGAAGTAGATGGACTGGCACATGCCGTGGTCGATGTATCCCAAGACGTTGACGCCGCGAGACCTGATGCGATCTCGCATGGCAACGAGTTCGTCGAGGCTGTCGACTCGAAAGGCGAGGTGTTGGGTAGTGCCAGGGGCTGACGGGCCAGCCCCGGTTCCGGCGTGACTCACGCCGACGACGCCGTCGATTTCGTGGTTAGCGGGGAGGTCAACGAACGACATATACGAGTGGTCGTTGAGGCGCAGGAACGCGTGCTTTCCACCAGGGACGCCGTGCATCCAGAACAGGCCGACGAGTTCGGAGCCGAGTACGTCGGTGAAGAACTCGATTTGGGATTTCATGTCGGCAGTGCTGACCGCCAGGTGGTGAACGCCAGAAATACGAATGCTCATTGGGCCATCCTTCCACTGCGGCAGTGTGTGCGCCGAGTTGAGCGCCGCCATGCTTTGGCGCGTACCTTGAGCGCTGGTGTTTGGGGTTTGGGTGGTTGAGGGCTTCGTGGGTGATGTTTTGGGTTGCCCGTTCGGGAGCGGCCGGGTTTGGGTGGGTGATGTTTTGGGTTGCCCGTTCGGGAGCGGCGGGGTGTGGCGTTGAGTACCGCTAGATGCGGACTTCGTAGTACAGGTTTGCGGCGTCGTCGAGATCGTGGATTTCGAACTGACCGAATCCAGCGGTCTCGGTCAACTCGCGAGCGGCGTCGGCGTGAAGCCCGAGCGTTCCAAGGCCAGCGCCTCCTGGTTCAGACATGGCGGATTGCAGGCATGACGCCACCGAGAACCCATAGAACATCGCCAGCATTGGGTTGCGTTTGTCCTTGTCGAAGTCGCCAGTCGACCGGATGTCTTTGAGCAACCACGTGCCGTCGTTCGCGATCGCACCGCGGATAGCAGCCGCCGTCCTGTCCGGAAACGCCATGTCATGCATGCAGTCGAATGTGATGATCAGGTCATGGTCGCTACCTGCGGCAAGATCTTCGCCGCCAGCGATGATGAACTCGACGTTCTCAAGTCCCATCTTGGTCGCCCGAGCTTGAGCGATGTTGATGGCGGCTTCACTTGGGTCGTAGCCGACGCAACGTGCGTTCGGAAAAGCTTCAGCCAGCGTTGTGAGCATGACGCCACCACCGCAACCAATGTCAACGACGCTTGCGCCATTCTCCAGCTTGGTGACCACGCCGTCGAGAGCGGGCAGCACCTTCGACGTCAGAGCGAGCCGTGACCATGGGCCCGTCATACGGGCCAAGCCGGCTGCGGCGTTCGGACCCTGTTCTTCGTAGGTGAGGCCAATGCCAGTGCGGAACGACTCAGCAATACGGTTCAGCACGACGGTGTCCACGCCACCCCGAAACGCTCCGGCAGCGAACGAAATCGAGTTGTCCTCATCAGCCAATACGGCGGCCTGCACGTCGGTCAACTCGAATCGTCCATCGTCGTGGCGATCGATGAGGCCGGCCGCAGCTTGCCCTAACAACCATTCGCGTACAAAGCGTTCGTGGAGCTCTGCGGCGTCAGCAACTTGGTGTGATGACATCACACCGCTGCCCGCCATGGTCTTGTAGATGCCGAGCTGGTCGCCGAGGTGAACCATGAGTGAGACCTGTTCTCCCATCTTGTAGGTCCACACCTTGAATCCGAACATTTTGATGGCGTCTTGGTCGAGTTCAGTGCCCATAGGCCCCCCTGGTCGTCGACACTCACACTATGTGGCAGTCGCTAGTTGGTTTCTATTGGCGAGCGCGCGAAGCTCGCAGCATGAGCATTTTGATCACAGGTGGTACGGGGTTTATCGGCGCAGAGATTGTGCGCATGCTGGTTGGACAGGGACATGACGATGTCATCGTTGCGCACCGATCGGGCAACTTTGATCGGATCAGTGATGTGTTGGACCAGGTCCAGACCGAACAGGTCGATCTAGCTGACGACGCCGAAGTTGAGGCGCTGATCGCTGACACGGCACCGACCAGGCTTTTTCACTTTGGGGCAACGCTCACCGGAGCAGGTGAGGCCGACCCGCAAGCGTTGTTGCGTTCCAACGTGTCGGGCGTGATCACCTTGTTCGAAGCAGCGCGCAAAGCTGGCACTGAACAGATCATCTTCGCGAGCAGCATTGGCACCTATGGGCGCGATCTTGAGCGCGGTGCGCCAGTGCACGACATGAGCTTGCAGCGGCCAAACACGGTGTACGGGGTGACCAAGGTGTTCGCCGAAAACCTTGGGGCGTATTACCGTGGCAAGTACGGGATTGACTTTCGTGGCCTGCGTTATCCGTCGATCGTTGGGCCTGGCGTGACCACCTGGAGTCTGGCGCAATACACGAGCTGGATGATCGAGTCCGCTGCCAAAGGTGAGCCGTTTACCGTCTGGACGAGCGCTGAAGCCAGGATCCCGATCATGTACTACAAGGATGCTGCGAAGGCGGCGCTTGACCTTGCTGCGGCTCCGCTCAAGGACATCCAAACGATCAACTATTTGGTTGACTGCGCAGGGGATACACCGAGTGCGGGGGAGATCGAAGCGGCGATCCTCACTCGACTACCTGACGCGGAAATCACCTTCGACGATGAAGATGAGAAAGGCGTTGGCCTGCCTCGTTTGCTGCTAATCGATGACGCAGTTGCTCGCGCTGAGTGGGGTTGGGAACCATCGTTCGGTCTTCACGAGATGGTCGATGACGTGATCGCTGTGGTACAAGCCAGCCACTAGGAAGACCAGCAACTTGCTCGGAGTCGAAGCGCTTGATTTCTAGATGCGAGTTAGGCGGAGAACGGCCTGATTAGTTTTGCGACCGGCGGTCCATGATGAGGCCGTTAGCAACTGGTTCGGTGCCGTCTGGGCTCATTTCTCGGAGCAGCAGAGTGTCGGTATTGGTCAAGGCGGGTTGCTCTGCGGTTCGGAGATAGCTCGGTCGAGGTCACGGCGAGCTTGATATTTTACGCGGTGATGTGGACTACTCGTGACCCGCCGGTGTTGGCGGCCTAGTTGTCTGGCCGGCGAGTCGTAGGAGGCGGTAGCGGTCGTAGAGTATGACGAGTAGTGCGAGTAGGAATAGCGGCCGCCTCGTAGACCGCTATGACTGCTGCGTTTCGGACGCCGCGCAAGTCCGCAAACTGGGGTATGCCAGTAGCGAATCTACATGGCGACCATGACGCTGCCAGGTCCTTCGCCCAGGAGCGCTCCCTAGTGCGCGCTGTAACGGCAACCCGTAGGTTGATCTTGTGGCCAAATTAAACGGGTTGTCATCGATCGGTTTACGTGTCCTCATTTTGCTCGCGGTCAGTTGTGCTGGCGACGTTGACAGAGCCGTCGCTGCGCCAACGCCAGTAACGCCGGAACCAACATCACTATCGCGATCAGTCGTGGTGGCTGCGGACGACACGGGCACGCCACCCGACGATGAGACCGCGCTGATCAACTGGTCAGATAATGGTGTGGTCGTGCGATCTGTGGGCGGTGATCTTCGAACGGTCACGACCGCACCGGCGACCGCCGCCGTGCTGTTTGGTGACGGAACAGTTGTGTATCAATCGGCACCCGCTCTGTTGCATGCCATCGGCCCCGACCTCGACACAGAGATCCGTAGCGCGCCGGGCATGCGAATGGAGCTGCTGGATGGCCGCCACGTCAATGATGTGCGCCAGATCCTTGCCACCACCGCAGTTGCCAGGCCCGTGGGCCACGACGACGCGGAACAAAGACTGTTGCTTATCGATCTCGATAGCGGTATTCGGCATGACCTTGGCCGAGTCGGCGGGTTCGAGTCGAGCGTGTTCACCGGACGATTTACCGTGAATACCATCGCTGCTATGCGGTCGAACGATGCGTCATTCGAGTTGCTGCTCTATGACCACAATGGGGAGCTGCGGCATACGGTCCGAGTCGGTACTGATGGCTTCTTCGATATCACCGCCCTGAGTCCCGGTGACGAGCTCGCCGTGTTCAAAAATGGCGAACTAACCCTTGTCGACGCGTGGACTGGTGAGGACCGCGCCACGGTCGCAGGAGAGTGGCCTTGTCGCGGTGAGGTGTGGGCTGGTCCAACGCTGTTCTATTGCAGCCAGCCCGACGGCCCAGTCAGGGTAAACGTGGGTAGCCAGGCAGTCGAACCCCTTGAGTGGGCGCCAACCGGCATGGTTGCCCCGGCGGTGCCGGTCGCCGCGCCCCAACAGCAAGTGCAGCTCGGCGTACCGGGCCCTGGGCTCAGCCTGAAGCAGGTTGGGCTAAGCCCAGACCGCCGGTTTCGCTATTTCGTCGACGAAGTCGATGCGTTTGTGCCAGTGCAGATTCTTGTAGACGACGGCAGTGGACTTCGCCCCGCCACGGCCGATCCCCGTGACCTGTATCGGATCTCCCCGTGGATCGCTGATTCGGTGCAGCTTGAGTTTGTTGACGAAACCACTGTCGTCTGGTCTGCGGCTGCGACCGGTTCAATGACGAACTACTACATCGGTCGCATCGATGACACCGGGATGATTCGCGATATCACCTCAGGCCAGATGGGGCTCAAGGACTTCGAAGTCTCCGCAGTGATGACGTCGGGTCGCGATCTCGGTATCGACGACAATGAGCAGCTGGCCGAGTTGATGGAAGAGCCCGAAGCGTACACAGCGCCCTTCGAGGGCGGCTGGTTCGTGGGCAACACCTTGGCCAGCGAAGGCGAGTGCGGTGACAAGACGCTGTATCGCACTACCGCTGACGGTCATGCGCGTGTGTTGCCCGCCTCGGTCGAGATTGATGAGCCCGTTAGGATCCTGACGACAGAGGTGTTTAGCGGGCTCAATGTCGACTCCGTAGCAACGCATCGAGCGGTTGCCGTCTCGGTGCGATGTCCAGATTCCTACGATGGTGTCCGGGTTCATCTGCTGATCGAGACCATTGGGTACGGCGATGGTGGACCCCGCACCGCACGCGGGACCTTGCCGCTGATCGACGGCTCGCTGCGGCTTGGCGACGGCACAGATACATTCGCCGACGTGAGCGGATTGTCCGCTGTTGGTCGAAACTGTGACTTCGCTCAAACGCTTGAGGTTGGCTTACAGACACTCGATGGTCGATGGGTCGTTGTCCAAACGGCGCAGTGGCCAGGCGAAGAGCACCCACGAGAGTTGACGAACAGAACGCTCGTTGCCCCGGAGACGCCCGAGACCATCCTGTGCGACGCAGAGTGAGTTATCGGTATCTCTTCAGAGGTCATGGTTGCACCCCACGGGACACGCGGCCGATTGAAGAAGGGAGTCCGTATGCGCTTCGGCGTATTATCAGAAACACGGCGCGTGCTACGACGGCCGAAGTCACCATTGTCGGCAACCACAGGCCACCTGCCTCTGGGTCGCCAACTAGCAACTGAACCTCAGCGACCCGGCGATATCGCCGGGCCGCTCGGGCGGCGCATCGTTGCGGGGAGTGTGCCCCATCGTCGGCGCATATGAAGAGCCTGACCCCCGGACCCTCCCATTTCTTCGTTGCGGCGTGCACCGCAACGCCCGCAATATCTGGACCTGCACCCGCCCCGAAGTCACGACATTTTTAGTTGAGGCGCGAGTGGAAATGCGAAACGGGCGCTGCATGCCGTTCAGAAGCGATTCCAGGATCGTTCGAGCTGTGCGATCGCAGATGCGAGATCTACGCCGAGCTGGCGAGCGGCAACTACATAGCTGTTTGCGGACTCAGCGAGGTCTTCGCTCACTGCGGACGGTACGTCGCTCGTGATCTTTGGTGGTGGCAGCACGAACGAGCCACGATGGCCGCGAGTCTCGAGAACCTTTGCCTCTTCGAGTATCGCGTAGGCCTTGGCGATGGTGCCCTTCGCGAGTTGAAGGTCACTAGCGAGCTGCCGGATGGTGGGCATTCGCGTTCCAGGCAAAAGAAGGCCCGCAGTGACCATCCGCACCACTTGTTCTCGGATCTGCTCATACACCGGCAGCGGAAGGGTGGCATCCACCCGCAAGATCACGAGCGCACGGCCCTTAGAAGGTTCTTCGTGCTTTGCCGGCTGGCGATGTACCAGCCAAGAGCTGCTCCCCACAGCGCCAGCGCGACGAGTGCCGAGAGGCCATCGGAGCCGAACCACTCGAGACTCGCTGCGAGAAGTCCGAACGACAAGGCGATGGCCGGCCGGGTGAAGCCAAGAGAGACCGCAAGATGCCGCATCAGGTCATCTGCCTTGCGGAGCCCGAGTGGTAGAGCTGGACGAGGACGAACGACAACCATCCACTGCATGGCGAAGGTAATTGCCACCACCAGCAACGCGCCCGCGCTAGCGAGCGTAGCGAAACCACTTCCAACGTTGGATGACGTCATACTCAAGATGGCGAACAGGACGGCGATTACGACAGCGGCAGCCATGGCAACAGCGTCACCCCGCTCGACATAATCCCCTAGCTTTCGAGCGACTACATTTGCGCTTTTCGCTTTAGTTTTTTGCCTGCGGAGCGAATGCAATTCTGCCGCAGCCCCACCAACGGCAACCCCACCAAGGACGCTGAGCAGCAGCGTCAACAGGTTCCCGCCCATCCATCCAACGCCCAGAACAAAGCCCGCCGCACCCCCGACGAAGCGGAAATGTTTTGATCGGCTCAACCACCGTTTGAGCAGCTCAGCCGACACAGGATCAGCCGTCAGGTTGGTGACACGCTCGTCCACCGCCGGGTCAAATCCAGCGAGATTCAGCGAAATTATGGCCACGACCACAAGCATGATGACAAGAACGAGTCCCCATATGATGATTGCTTCGGTACTTGAGTCCGACACGCGCAACAGAAAGACCGACAGCATGATCGGTGCCACCAGCAGCGGCCAACGAGCACGGCTCAGAAGGTTCGCAAGTCGGTTCATGACAGCTCCGCGCAGATGGCGGTAAGGATGCCAGGGTCGAGTTGCTCACCTGCTGCTGTGATGTTGACGATTGTGACGTCATCTCTAGTCAGCTGAGGCTCCTCGCCATTGGCAATGATGGGGTCATCGGTGAGACGAATGGTGCGAGTGAAGGGAGGGAACCCCCCATCGCCAAAGTCCAGAGACAGGAGCGCGACACCCCAGGTTCCAATCGGGTCGACAGCATTCGCGCAATCGTTTGGCCGGAAACGAACGAACACGCGGGCGTAGTCTCCCGGTTCAATAGTGACCGGTAGTGGCAAGAATTCGGGCGCAAAGAACTCTTCTGGTGACATTGCCTCCGAGACAGTGTCCATGGCGAAATCGCCGTCCACATCGACCCTTTGCGTTTCGTCCCGGCGCTCAACAACGACACCCGACTCGACAAGAACGGCGCCCGGTGCATCAAGCTCGATCGCCGTCATCCGCACCGACCGCGAGCTGTTGTTTGGCATGATGACCGAAGTAGTCACCCACTGCTCCTCATCGTCAATAACCAAGAACGACGCCGAGCTGGCGCTAACCCCGAATGTGGGCCTCGGGTAGAGCCGACCAGACACACTTAGAAATGTGACTGCGGTCGCAAGTGCGACGATCGAGGCGCCCCAAACAAGTCGGTTCGCAATAGAACTCGGTGGCGGAATCAGTTGATTTAGCTCGTGTGTTAGGCCGCGAACATCACGTCGACCGTCTTCTGACCTGGAGTCCATGACACGCATCTTCGAATTCCCGAATTCCCGAACGAAAGCCCCGCAGATCAGAGCTTGTCCCATCAATGTATGACAAGATCATGTCTTGGTCAAGTGATACAAAGTCGCGAAGAAGGTCTTCTCCGGGCATCAGGAAGGCAAGCCGATGCGCCACTGTGGTGGGCCTAGTTTTGCAGGCCGGTAGCGTCACGTTCCCATGCAAGTCCCGATTCGATTAGCGGCGGCACTTTCACCCGAGCGCTCGCTCGGAGCTCTGTTCGCCCCGGTTGAAGAACAACTCAATCTGATTGCTGCCGAACCGTGCGAGAACTGGCACCAACGCGGAGGTCCTATGAACATGACACAACGACTGCTGATAGAAGCCACTCGGCGTGCCATCGATATCACGTGACCACGGTCCCTGACCCATTGCCACCTGAAGAGCCTGTACTAGCTGCGGCGGTCGTGGGATGGCGAGAGTGGGTGGTGCTGCCAGACCTCACCGGTGCAACCGTCGTCAAGGCCAAAATAGATACAGGTGCGACGACCTCGGCGCTTCATGTCGAGAATCTCGATCTGCACGACGCAATCGACGGTCTAGCATTCGCATCCTTTGACCTGAACCTGACGCAGAACACCGCAGAAGCTGTCACCATCGAACGACACCCAGTGGTTGCCTATCGTTTCGTAAAGTCGTCGTCAGGACATGGCTCGTACCGGCCGGTGATTCGCACCGGCCTGCAGATTGGCGAGAGCACCTTCGCTGTTGATGTGACGCTTGCTGGACGAGACCAAATGGGCTTCAAAATGCTCATCGGGCGCGCCGCCCTTCGGGGCAGATTCCACGTCGACCCCAGCGGCTCCTTCCTTCAATCCAAAATCGAACCAAGCTGACGGCGCCTCAGAAGTACAAACCGAATGAGGCCAACACGTCATCACCCCGCAGGCCGAGTTCTGTCATGATGGCTTGCACACCTCAATAGGAAACCTTGATGCAACTTGCAATCTTGTCCCGCGCTCCCGACGCCTACAGCACCAAACGGCTCGTCGCAGCAGCCAAGGAACGCGACCACACCGTACGAGTGATGAACACCCTGCGATTCGCGGTCGACCTTGCCCACGAACTGCCGGAGTTGCAATACCGGGGGAAACCCATCGCGGACTTCGATGCAGTACTACCTCGTATCGGGGCCTCAATCACCTTCTTCGGGATTGCCGTCGTCCGGCAGTTCGAGCAAATGGGCATCTACACGCCGAACTCGGCTGAAGGCATCGCAAACTCGCGCGACAAGCTGCGTTCGTCCCAGATCCTCTCCAGCCATGCAGTTGCGATGCCCGGCACCATGTTCGTCCGCAACCGAGCCGATGTGCCGCCTGCAATCGAGGAAGTCGGGGGAGCGCCAGTTGTCATCAAACTACTCGAGGGCACCCAAGGCATCGGCGTCATCCTGGCGCCCGATCACAAAGTCGCCGAAGCTGTCATCGAAACTCTCCAGAGCACCCGCCAGAACGTCCTCATCCAAAAGTTCATTGCGGAGAGTCGTGGCAAGGACATCCGGGCCTTCGTTGTTGGCGATCGCGTCGTTGGGGCCATGCGCCGTTCAGCTGTCGGCGATGAGTTCCGGTCCAACGTTCACCGCGGAGGCAGCACCGAAGCAATCGAGCTCCCTGCTGACTACGCAAAGGTCGCGGTGCAAGCCGCCCAGATCATGGGCCTGCGAGTCGCTGGCGTCGACATGCTCGAAAGCGACCTAGGTCCTCTTGTGATGGAAGTCAACAGCTCGCCAGGGCTAGAAGGAATCGAAGGCGCCACTGAACTCGACATCGCCGGATCAATCATCGACTACATCGCCAACCACGTCTCCTTCCCCGGTCTTGACATACGCCAACGGCTAACCGTCAGCGCGGGATACGGAGCTGCTGAACTTACCATCCCCACCGATGGCCCACTGGTGAACAAAACCATTGACGAAACAGGCTTGCGCGACAGCGACATCGTTGTCCTCTCACTCACCCGTGCCTCGAAAGTCATTCCGAACCCACGCGGGACCCGCATTCTCGAAGCTGGCGACGAACTGCTTTGCTTCGGGAAGCTAGCGTCACTGCGCAGCCTCGTTACCGAACGACGACGTCGCCGCATCCGGCCAGCAATCCAACCGCTACCAGAACACCCCCTCGACCCAACCATCGATGCCGAAGCCTCGTCATGAGCCTTGTGCCCGACCTACGTACCGTTACAGCGACGCCGGAAACACCGTGGCCAAGCCAAACAGAGCCGACGGTGTAGACCTCGGTTGGCGACCGGCTCGATCCGCATAGCCCGCGCCAAGCTCACACAAGACCGCTTGACCACACGATTTTGCAGTCGGCGGCGACGTTCGCAACGTTGTTGTGGTTGGCCGTGCGCGTGTCGTTGCCGTGCCGTGCCACAAAGAGCACGTCGTCTGCCTATTTGGCGCTGATCGTTGTGCTCGCCGTTAGGAATTGGTGGTGGCGGTGATGGCGCTGAACACGATTTCGCACTCGGCGGCGACGTTTGCAACGTGGTTGCGGTTGCCCGTGCACATGTCCTCTCCGGTACCGCCATCCATTGCGTCGTCGGCTTTGCCACCCTGTATTTGGTCATCGCCGGAGTTTCCATAGAGGTCGTCGGCGCCGTTACCACCCTTGATTTTGTCGTCACCGCTGTCGCCATGGATTGTGTCGTTGCCAGCGTCACCGCTGAGCACGTCCACGCCTTCTTCACCGGTGATGTAGTCATCGCCCACGAGGCCAGCGATCCTGTCGTTGCCAGGCCCGCCACTGAGCATGTCTTTGCCGAAGCCACCAAAGATGGTGTCGTCTCCTCGGCTGCCGAAGGCGATGTCGTCGCCGCCGAAAGCGCCGATGTAGTCGTCACCGGTCCGTCCGTACAACGTGTCGCTATCGACACCGCCGAATATTCGATCGTTGCCTTGGCCGCCGTCAATGAAGTCCTCGCCGCGACTGCCTCGAAGCACGTCGTCGCCGCCCTCGCCGAAGATTCGGTCGTCGCCCGCACCGCCAGCAACGACATCTTGTCCGCTTCCTGCACAGATGACATCGTCACCCGAACCTGCGTCGATAACTTCGTCGGCGCTCGTGGCGAGAATGACATCGTCACCGTCGGTGCCTTTGATATCGCCGCCCTCGCCGACAATCGTTGGGACGAGCCCATTGCACAAGCCGTTTGCACTCGCAACCTCAGGAGGAAGCTCGACCAAAGGTTCTTGGTGACCAGCGCCGACGTCAAGTTTCGGTACTGGTGCTGGGCTTGGTGTTGCCGTCGGTTCAGGGCGTGGCGTAACGGGGCTTGACGTTGCGGTTGGCACGGCCCGAACTGGTTCGATGGTTGGTGTTGCGATGGGGACTGCCGCGAAGCGGTGGGTGGTGTAGATCCGTCCATCGGTGGCGTGCTCGTAGACGCCGATGCCCACGTAGGTATACGACGGGTCAAGTAGGTTTTCCCGATGGCCGTCGCTGCGCATGAACGCGGCGGTGAGCGAGGTCACGGTGTGACCTCGTCCGATGTTCTCGCCAACTTTTGTCCACCCGCTAGGCGTGCCCGAAACGATGTCCTTAGCGTGGGTGAGAAACGAGCCGTCAGCCATCTCGAACGCCCACTGGGCAGCTGCTGCAGTCATGGAGGCGTTGAGCGTTAGCGGTGCAACGCCGGCGTGGGCGCGTTCGGCATTCAGGGCCACCAGAAACGCTGACTCGTGTGAGGTGTCACGAATGGGTTGATCCTTGGCAGATGCTGCCGGAACCACGAAGACCATGCTCACGATGAGCATGACTGCGGCGAATATGGGAGCTGTGCGAAGTGTGCGTTGTCGCATTGCGAACCGATCCAAGATAGGGCTGTGCCTGTTTCAGATCGGTCCAGTAGTGAGGCGGGAAAAGTGCCCAACCAGAATTTGGGCAGCTTGGCGCTGGGCCGCGTGGCATGGGCCTTAGTCTCGCGAGCCCACGAGGCGCGAGACACGTACCCAATCCAGTTCAATCCGTACCCTGGTTGGGTCACGAAAGCAGGTCAAGGTTGCATCGCGATGACGCCCGTCACATTCGGAAATTTCGTACCGTGAATAGGTGAGAACCTGCGGGCTTTCACCTATTTGGACGATGAGCTAGTCGGGGAGGAGGGGGACGGTCCGAGTGTCGTGGTTGACAAGGGTCGCCCGTCCGATTGCCTCGCTGCCAAATCGGTCTCGAATGTCGTCGATCGTGCTGTCGAGGGTGGCAGGCATGCCGTCGCTCAGATCGAGCGAAAGCTGCACGGCGTCGGCGTTGCACAGATTGGTGACCGAGATGCCGACTCGTGTCAGCCCGCGTTCTTGGGCCTCTGGCCATGTTTCGTCGAGGAGCTGTTTCGCGAGTCGATGAATGAGGGCGGTGCTCGACGTTGCCTCGGCGAGAGATCGCGAACGCGTCGCCGCCGTGTAGTCGTTGAAACGCAAACGAAGCACAACCGTTCGCGCAACACGATTAGCGGTTCGTAGTCGATTGGTCACGCGGTCGACAACCTCGAGCAGAGTTGCGTCGGACTTCGCTCGGTGCAGCTTGCCTTTGGGAAATGAGCGCTGTGAACCGATCGAGCGTCGGCGTCGAGCGGTCACGACCCGGCGGGGATCGGCATTGGTAGAGATGGCGTGCAGATGTCGTCCTGCGCCTTTGCCCACGCTTCTCATCAGTTCGTCGACATTAGATGCGGCGACGTCGCGAACGTGCGTGATGCCGCGACGGCGCAGTCGTTCAGCGGTGACGGGGCCAACACCCCATAGCCGCTCGATCGGCAATGGGTGAAGAAACTCGAGTTCGTGACCCGGTTCAATCACCAGGAGTCCGTCGGGTTTGCTTACAGCGCTCGCGACCTTGGCGAGGAACTTGGTTGAGGCGCACCCAACGCTGATTGGTAGCCCGACCTCTTCAAGAACCCGGGCACGTAGTCTGGCCGCAACGACACGGCCCGGGCCTACGAGTCGATGCAAGCCGGTGACATCGAGAAACGCCTCGTCGATCGAGAGGCCCTCGACCTCGGGGGTTGTGTCGTGGAAGATTTTAAAGACGTCCTTGCTCGCCTGGCTGTATGCCTCTATGCGGGGAGGCACTTCGATTGCTTCAGGGCAGAGTCTGCGCGCCTGCTGACTGCTCATGGCCGTCTTGACACCCATGCTCCTGGCCTCGTAGCTCGCAGAGAGCACCACGCCGCACCCAACCAGCATGGGCCGATCGCGTAGAGATGGGTCGTCACGTTGTTCAACCGATGCATAGAACGCATCAAGATCGGCGTGGAGGATGGAACGATCCATAACGAACATATGTTCGCATGATTCGTTCAGCGTTGCAAGCCTCGCACGAGTGCGGTCTCGCGCAGCGCTGTCTCGATGTGAGCGAACATCTCTAGTCTGCTCGGGTGACCGTCTTTCTAAGTCTGTTGACTGCGGCCATCTTTGGCACCGGCGACTTCTTTGGTGGGCTCGCAGCAAAGCGAGCGGCGATTCTCCAGGTCGTCGCAGGGTCTCACTTCGTCGGCCTCATCGGTGTTTTGTTCACCGCCTTGCTGATCGCCGAGGAGTTCAGCATGAGAGCGCTCCTGCTTGGGGCCGCCGGTGGCGTTTTTGGAGGCCTCGGTGTTGGCCTTCTTTACCGGCGTCTCGCGGTTGGGCCCATGGCAGTCGTCGCCCCGATCACGGCGATCACCTCAGCCGCTGTTCCGGCATTATGGGCGGTGCTCACCGGAGACTCGCTCTCAGGCCTGGCGTGGGCAGGCGTCGCCGTGGCGCTGCTAGCAATCGGCTTAGTCTCGTATTCCGACGACGGAACATCCGCCGACGTGTCCGCATCTGTCGTCGCCGAATCGCTGCTTGCTGGAGTTGGCTTTGGCACCTTTTTCATCTTCCTTGATGCCACGGAATCGGTGCATGCACCATGGCCTGTTGTGGGTGCTCGGGTGGCTACGAGCGCAAGCCTGATCCTGTTTTTGTTCGCGAAGCGTCGCGAGTTCGTCCCTCGAACCAAGGTTGCAGCCGGTCTCATTGCGGCAACTGGGGTGCTCGACACTGTGTCGAATGTGATCTTCTTATACGCCGCGAATCGCGGCTCGCTCACCATCGTGGCGGTGCTGAGCTCGTTGTACCCAATATCGACTGTGGTGCTCGCCCGGCTTGTGTTGGCAGAACGTATGACCAGGGCGCAACTTGCTGGGTTCGTTGCTGCTCTCGTTGCCACGGGGCTTATCGCCGCGGGTTAACCAACGAGCCTGGGTGAGCTCTCGTACGAGTGACACGAGGCGCGCACACCGATCTCTTGCGTAGGCTGAGCACGTGACTGCGTCGTCGGCCGCTGAGGCTTTTGATCCGCAGGCCAAAGAGCGTGAACTGCTGGCCGATGCGAACTCGTGGGACATCTCGAATCCAGAGGACCCGGAGCCTGGTGATATTCCGGTCGTCGACGTGGGACCATATTTCGCATCCGGTAGTCGAGACGATCTTGGAGCTGCGGCAGACGAGCTGCGAGCTTCATGCGAACGCGTCGGCTTCTATCAGCTCATCGGTCACGGATTGTCCGCCGGGTTGATCGCCGACACCTTTGCGCAGGTCAAGCGGTTTCATGGGCTCGACATCGATACGAAACAGAAGGTCAATCTGGATAATCCCGAATGGCCGGTCCCAGCAGTCGGATATTTGCCGGTCGGTGAACGCAGACTCCCCAGGCGCGCCAAGGGAAATCAAAACGAGGCCTTCCTGGTCAAAGGTGATCGAACGATCGGCTACGACGACAACCAGTGGTTGCCCGAAACCGACCTTCCTGGGTTTCGTGCTGCTGTCGAGGCGTACGGGCGCAGTGTCACCAACCTTGCTCTGCGGTTGTTGCCTGTGTACGCGGTTGCTCTTGACCTGCCAGACGACTTCTTCGCCCCAGCCTTCACGCACCCCTTCTTTCGTCTTCGTATGACCCACTATCCACCGTTCAATCAAAGTGCAGACGATGAGTTCGGCATCGCGCCGCATGTCGACACCACCTTTTTCACGCTGCTGCTACAGGACTCGGCAGGCCTGACCATTCACAGCGCCGAGCGCCAGCAGTGGATCAAGGCGCCTGTCGTCGACAATGCCTTCGTAGTCAATTCTGGCGAGCTGCTCAAGCAATGGTCGAACGACCGATTCCTGAGTACCCGGCACTTTGCGAACAACGCCGATGGGTCGTCACCGCGCTACTCAATTCCGTTCTTCTTTAATGCGAACGCCGACTATCCAATGGAATGTCTACCGACATGCCACGGACCGGATAACCCGCCCAAGTATCTGACCATCAGCTATAACGAAAGCCAGGCGGTAGCGCAAGGTGAATAGCCCAGCGCCGGGCAGTTACGACCTGATCGTCGTGGGGCTCGGCGCCGTTGGAAGCGCTGCGGTGTATCACGCGACTCGAGCAGGGTTGCGGGTACTCGGAATCGATCGCTTCAATCCCCCGCACGAGCACGGGTCATCACACGCAGAGAGTCGTATCACCCGCCTCGCCGTGGGTGAAGGCCCGCAGTACCTGCCGTTTGTAGCGCGAGCTCACGAGATCTGGCGGCAGCTCGAAGCCGAGGCCGACACGACCCTGCTGCACCAATCCGGCGGTTATATCATTACCCCGCCAGCGCCGACGCGCGATACGCGATGGGGCGCATTCGTGCAACGGACGGCTGCGGTGGCAGCCGACGCAGGTGTGGACTTCGAGTTGGAGACACCCGAGCAGGCAATGACTCGCTTCCCCAACCTGATCGTCGACGCACAAGCGTCGGTCGGCTATGAACCCACCGCAGGCATCGTGATGTGCGAACGAGCGGTTGACGTCCAGCTACAGCTTGCGCAACAAAACGGCGCAACGTTGCTCACCGACACCACTGTGCAGAACGTGCGCCCCGACGGGTCGGGCGTGCGAGTCGCCACACGCAAGGCGACCTACACCGCGGCAGCAGCGATCGTTGCGACGGGCGCATGGTTTCCTGAACTTGCGTCTACCGAAGATGCCCACGCAGTCACCGTGACGCGCCAGGTGGTCTACTGGTTCGAGGTCGATGATCCAGCAGCGTTCGACGTTGCGCGCGTTCCATTTGTGATCTGGCCAGGCCAAGACATCAGTGAATACAGTGCCGTGTTCCCAATGGCCTCCGGTGGGCGACCAGGCCTGAAACTCCTGGGTGAGCAGTTTCGTTACACGACCACCGCAGCCACGGTTGACCGCCGGGTGAACGACCGCGAGATCCATGACTTTTACGAACGCCTGGTTGCGCCGCGCATTCGAGGCGTGCGCCAGCGCACCGTCGATGCATCGGTCTGTCTTTACACCAATACGCACGACGACAATTTCCTGATCGACACGCACCCCGACGCCAGCCAGCTCATGTTCGCGTCACCCTGTAGCGGCCATGGCTTTAAGCACTCGACTGCGCTTGCCGAGGCCATGGTCGCTCAGCTCAGCGATGGGTCAGGGTTGGGGCTCTCTGCGTTCAAACGCAGCTGAGGCCCCTACGACACCGCGATGTTGACGCGCCAATTGCTTGCGCTTGGCGATGCCGAGCGCGTGGCCGGTTTGGCTGAGCGATCGGGCCTAATCAGCGCGCCTGAATCTAGCGATCAGGATGGTCGATGGGCATGCCTGAGACGGGTTTAGAAAATGAGGCAGCGATTGGTCGGTGCGTTTCCTAGTCTTTGAACGAACCGACGAGAGCGCAGGACCTTTGCTGTGAGTGATCATCAACCGCCTTCAGAGCGCACGACTATGAAGCGTGGCGCAAATCGAGCTGTGTATAGCCCCGAGCAGATCAAAGAGTTGTTGGGTGAGGGACTGATTGCGCACGTCGGCGTGACGACGAACGACGGCCCCGTTGTCCTGCCTATGGCGTACGGGGTTCGCGACGATGAGATCCTGATTCATGGTTCGGTGGCCAACGCCATGATGCGCAGCGGTCGCAGTACCGACGTGTGCATAACGGTGACGATCATTGATGGACTCGTGGTTGCGCGTACTCCGTTTCACAACTCAATGAACTACCGATCCGTCGTGGTGCGCGGCGAAGCGAAGCCGATCACTGGCGACGAAGATCTCGCGTCTGCGCTGCAAGTGATCAACGATCACATCGCCCCTATTTGGGACACGGCTCGGGCTCCGAGCGACGTGGATTACAAGCAGACGATGGTGTTGTCAGTGTCGCTTGCTGAGGCGTCAGCCAAGGTGCGCGCGGGTGATCCCATCGACGAAGATCAAGACCTCGCCGGGCCACATTGGGCCGGTGTGGTGCCACTTGTGAGCACCTGGGGCACGGCCCATGATGCCGCGAACCTCGCGAGCGGAATTGAGATCCCTTCTGCAGTGAAGGCGCTCGACGGCAACGATGCCCACGCCTAGATTCGTACCGAATATGGGTCATAGGACTGGTTTGACTCGGGTTGATTGTCCAGGCAATGCAACGCTGACTACGCTCGCCCTATGTCCGAAGACGTGCCGCAACACGATCGCGGAGCGAGTGATTTCCTAGCTCCCAAGGGCGGTCACGCTTCCCAACTGAGTGAGCCGCAACAGCAGTTCATTGAGCGGCTTGTGTGGGGGACCATTGGAGCTGTATCGCTTATTGCTGCTGTCTTCGTCGCTATGCGATGGGGATTCGCTGTCCTTCTGCTTCTTGGTTTCCTCGTATTTGTCGGCACCGAGGCGCGTGTCGTGTCGGCAGCCAGCAATCTATTTGGCGATAGACGACACGTTCGAGAGATTCGCAAACCTCGCATTGACCAACAGCTCTCTCAAGTCGCACCCCGCCTACGTCGTGAGGCATCGGGCCACGCGTACGAGCAGTATCTCGACAGCCTCCGAAGCCACGGCTGGCAGCCGGGTAGTGGCGAACCCGCCAGCTATCTCTACATGCGCCGCCGAGGCAAGTAGGCGTTCTCGGTCGGACGCTAGGGGAGTGCTCCCCTGGCCAAAACGAGGACAGAAACGCGTGCTTTCGTTAAGTTCAATGCTGAACAACGGAGGAGAGACGACACATGTCTGACATGCAGTATCCAGCGGGCTGGTATGACGATCCAATGGGTCGCGCTGATCAGCGCTACTACGACGGCGCTGCCTGGACCGAACAGATCCGGATTGGCAATGTGAGCCAGACCGATCCGCTCGAGTCGGCTGCACGGCCCGAGTCGGTCGCGGCGTACGACGATCCGCAAGAGGATGTCACCGTTGCTGGTGCAGGGTCCGCCGGTGGGATCGACGCAGGTATCAACGATATGACGCAACCAGTTCCCCCAGACGCACAGGGCACCTTCGGAGCAGATGTTCCTGTCGGGCTGCAGGGTGATCCAGTTGCACACATGGCGTCTGGCGCAGCGGCTGCTCCGGCAGAGACAACAGGTTCGGACAAGGCGTTTTCGTTTCTGGATTCACTAGGCGATGTCGCCAAGCGGCGCGAGTCGGCGGATCTTCCCCTTGCTCTCGGTGGTGTCGGCGGCGGTTTGGTTGGGTTTGGTCTCGTTGCCCTCATCGGCCAGAGCGGAAGCAGGGGTGCGATTCTCGGTGGCGCTCTCGCTGCCGTGGTTGTTGCTTTGCTCGCAGCATTCAAGTTTCTTGGTGAACAGCCGTGGCTTCGTACCGCTGCAACCGCCTGCGCAGCGGTTGGTTTGTTCGCGCTGGCTGGCGGTTTGATCTTGGCCGGAGAGATTGGCGACAAGTCGCCGGCTCTGTTTCTGCTGCTCGCCGGGGTGCTGCATCTCGTCGCGTGGGTAGCTCCGGGGTTCCGAGGGCGGCCCTTCATGCTTGGCGGTGGACTGGTCGCGACCTCGTTCGGACTCGCCCTACTTGTTGCTGGTGGCAGGTGTGAAGGCGACAGCTTTGGTGGCGGGGGATGCAACTTCGCCGAAGAAGCTGCAAGCGAGGTGGGCTTGAGCACGGGGGCGGGTGCCGTGATGTTGGCGATTGGTGTTGCCTTGTTGTTCGCCGTTCGCAAGCTCGACGCGCAGGATTACCGCGGCATTGCGGAAACGACGGCGGCCGCAGCAATCATCACGCTGATCTTTGGCGCTCTTGCATTTTCGATCGATCTTGGGTCGACCGCAAACAGCTTCTTCGTAATTGTCATCGGTCTGGGTCTTGGCATTGTTGGCCATCAAGGTGCACGGCGGGCTCTCACATGGACGGGCGCCGTGATGGTTGCAGCCGGAGTTGTGAGCTTGGTCAGCAATCTGGTTACGACCAATGACGCCACTACCGGCGCAATCGTCGTCATCTTGTTGGGTGTTGGTTTGATCGCAGTGCCTCGGTTCGTGCAACTACAGGCTGCGAACAGAGATCAAGAAAGCATGCCGGCAACGGCGAGTTCCTAGTCGTGCTGCTGTGCCGGGTTGCCAAAAAGTGAGACGGCGAGTTGCAGCGCTTGACGCAGCACTTGTAATTCGTCGCCCTGGCGCGTCAGCATGACGAGCCTGGTTGTGGCGGCGCCGTCTCGAAGTGGCACATATGCGACCTCAGCAGGTTGAAACAGGCGCACGGCGTCGGGCACAACTGCGACCCCTTCCCCAGCAGCGACCAGTCCAATGATCGTCGTGTATTCCTCGGCTTGTATCACGGGCGAATAATCGACATCGACGGCGTGCAGCAGGGCGGCGAGTTCGGATGTCAGCGATGGTGAGTCGGTCTTGCTGAAGCCGATCAGGGCTTCGGAGTTGAGTTGGCGCAACGACGTGGATTGCTGCGAAGCCAGCCGGTGCTGGGTGTTGATGGCCAGATACAGCCGCTCTTCGAGGATCAGGGTGGCGGAGATGTCCTTGTCGTTTGGAATGTGACGCGCGATTCCCAGGTCAAGGGTTCGGTCGAGCAACGCGTTGCGTTGGGTATCGGAACTCATCGTGTGCAATTCGAACTGCACCTGTGGCCAACGCTCGCGGTAAGCACGCACAAACTGTGGCATCACGGCGTACGACGATGAGTCGACGAATCCGAGACGGATAAGCCCACTGTCGCCCTGGTTGTAGTCGCGCATGAGTTGGTCGATGCCGTCTGCATCTCGGGTTAGTCGAAGCGCTTCTGGATACAGCAGGCGTCCTGCTGCCGTGAGCTCGACCCGTCGCGTTGTACGTTCGAATAGCTCGCATCCGAGGTCGGATTCGAGGAGCCTGATTTGCTGGCTCAGCGGCGGCTGCGCCATATGCAGCCGCTGTGCGGCGCGCCCAAAGTGGAGTTCATCGGCGACTGCCACGAAATAGCGCAGTCGCGTCAGATTCATATCCGCAGCGTATCAATGGCGGGTGGAGAGATCGACGGCTTGTCGTGTTGCTGCGGGAACGGTGGGCGTCATCACTACGTCGTCGCAAAACTGTCATGGGCGTATCGGCGATTCTGTGCCGATCACAAGTAGTTTGAGGCTATGACCGCAATAAAGCTCGACGGAGAACTCGTCGCCTCAGACATCAAAAACGATCTGCGGGGCCGCATTGCGTCGCTGGCTGAGCGAGGCATTACGCCAGGCCTTGGCACGTTGCTCGTCGGCGACGATGGCCCATCGCACAACTATGTTTCGATGAAGCATCGCGACTCCACGGACCTTGGCATGTCGAGCCGCGAAGTTACGTTGCCCGCGACAGCAACACAGGCTGACATCGATGCGGTTGTCGACGACTTCAACGCGGACCCTGGCATCGACGCGTACATCATTCAGTATCCGTTCCCGAAAGGCCTCGACTACGAGGCCGCGCTCATCCGGGTGGATCCCGATAAAGACGCCGACGGCCTGCATCCGGTAAACCTAGGCAAGCTCGTGCAAGGCATCGCTGCGCCGGTGGCCTGCACGCCAGCGGGCATTCAGCTACTTCTCAATCACTACGACGTCCCGATCAAAGGTCAACACGTGGTGATTGTTGGACGCGGCCTAACGATCGGCCGTCCACTCGCCAATCTCATGGCGCTCAAGCGGGACATGGCGAATGCAGCGGTCACGGTGGTGCACACCGGTGTCGAGGACGTCGGGTCGTACACCCGCCAGGCCGACATCTTGATCGCTGCGGCAGGTGCCCCGCGCATGATCAAGGCTGACATGGTCAAGCCTGGCGCGGCGGTCGTTGCTGCTGGCGTGAGCTTTGAGGGGCCCAAGCTCGTCAGCGATGTTGACGACGCTGTCGAAGAGGTCGCCGGGTGGCTTTCGCCGCGTATCGGTGGCGTTGGTCCAATGACTCGAACCTTGCTCATGGCAAACACGGTTGCCGCCGCTGAACGAAGCGCAAGCTAACGCTGGCTAGAAGTCGGTCTCAGTCGGCGCTTGCGATGTGTTCGGCTTCGCGCCGTTGCTGTTTGCGCAACATGTTCTCAGCAAGTCGGGGCGCCGCGTCTGGGGTTGACCACGGACATACTGCGATGCAGATTCCGCAGCCGTAGCTGGCGGCGAAGTACGGCAGGCACCGGTCAAAGTCGACCGCCCACTTGGTTTTTCCGCGCACGAGACGTTTGTCGGGTGCAATGGCATCGGGTGGACATGCGTCGGTGCAGATGCGACAGCCAAAGCAGAAGTCGTCTACGCCAAAGCTGTCTGGTTCAGTGGCAGCGAGTGGTGCGTTGGTGAGCACCGCCGCAAGCCGAAACGACGACCCGAGCTCGCGATTAATGATCGAGCCATGTTTGCCGAGCTCGCCGAAACCAGACGCGATCGCCGCAGGAACCATCTGTATCGGCCCAGCCCCGGGACCACCGTGACCTTCGGCATTGAAACCGTGGCTGCGAAACCAGTCCGCAAGTGCACGTGCCGCCGATGTTCCGCGGTTGTATTGGCGATGAACCTCAATCGCCGATATATGTTCCGGCGCGGTGGCGAGTTGTTCGTGGTCCATCGCTATCCCGAGTACCACGATCCATGGCAGGTCGCTGTGGCGCCCCTCGAAGAACCAGTTTGGCTGGGGTCGAGCGACTCCCACGAGTTCGACGTCGTGGCCGCCGTTGCTCTGAGCGAATGCAGTAAGGGCCGCCACCCACTCGGCGGAGCTCTGGTGCGTGACGTCGGACGCGATTGGCGCGGGATCGTGCCGGTCGTTCATGCGCAGGACTCCCTGCAACTCGGGATGCTCCACGAACTCTTCGGTCATACGGACCTGCACTGGGCCGTGCGCAAGCTTCTTGGGATTTGCCCACATCACGACGGTTGGCGGCCGGTCGTCGGTTTCGCCCCATCCGTTCAACACGTTGCCTGAGGTCGTACCCATCAGCTCGACGATGTCGGCGGGCGGTTCCCACACCGGCGTGCGACGTTCCATGCGAGGGCGCCCGCGACCGTTCGTGACCATCAGCTCGGACTATAAGCTCGCGCCTGTGATCCTGTCGACACCGGCCGCACTCCGAGCTGCATCCCGAGCTGAGCGGTGAGTACAACAACGTGAGCATTGCGAGGTGGGTCAGCAAGTGGGCGGATGCCGAACGACCCGCCTTTTGGTTTGAGGGCGAGAGCGTGTCGTATGAGGCGCTCGACGCCCGCATTCGGGTCGTTGCTGCGCAACTTGCTGATCTCGGAGTTGTTGCGGGTGACCGGGTCGGCTTCTGTGGGCTAAACCGCCTGGAGCTGTTCGAGACGTTCTTTGCGACGGCTCGGCTGGGCGCAATCTTCGTGCCGTTCAACAACCGCCTCGCTGTGCCGGAGCTCGCGCATCAGATTGGTGACAGTGATCCCGTTGTCTTGTTCGCGACAGACGGATTTCACGAACTGTTGCGACAGGCGGCACCGGGCCGTGATGTTCGTGACCTCGATGCCGAACCGATCGAATTGGACCGGCAGCTTGAGGCCCCGCCAGATCATGATGCACCGCATGATCCGGTGCTCATGGTGTACACGTCGGGCACGACCGGAATGCCCAAAGGCGCCCTATTGAGCTCGGACGCCATTCTCCACACGGTCCTGAATGGCATCGCGCAGCAGAAGATGACGGGCAGCGATTGCATCGTCGCGCCGTTGCCGACATTTCACGTTGGTGGCCTCAACATACAAACCCTGCCCACGCTGTATGTCGGCGGCCGAGTGCTGTTGCAACGCCGGTTTGATCCGGCTGGTGTGCTCGATCTCATTCGTGATCATCGGCCGACTCAGACCCTGCTCGTGCCTGCGATGCTTGCGGCCGTCGCTGCGCAACCCGCATTTGCTGCGACTGACCTGTCGTGTTTGGTTGGTATCAACAGCGGGTCGTCGGTGGTGCCGATCGAGGTGATGCGGCCGTTCTTTGAACGTGGCGTGCCAATCGGGCAGGTCTACGGGTCGACCGAGACTGGGCCGACTGCGGTGGTGCTGCCGTACGAAGACGGCGAAGCCAACATTGGTTCGTGTGGGCGTGAGGCGTTGCATACCGAGTTGCGGATCGTTGACGAAACTGGTGCTGACCTTGCCGGTAGCCAGCCGGGTGAGCTTTGGCTTCGTGGACCGAATCTGTTCTCGGGGTATTGGCGAAACCCGCAGGCGACCGCTGACGCCTTCGCAGATGGCGAGTGGTTCCGCACCGGCGACGTCGGCTATCGAAACGAGCGTGGCTACGTGGTGGTTTCTGATCGGATCACCGATGTCGTGATCTCTGGCGGCGAGAACATCTATCCAGCCGAGGTCGAACCTGTGCTGCTGCAGCATCCAGCGATCGCCGAGGCTGCGGTCATTGCCCGGGTCGACCAGCGATGGGGCGAGGTGCCGGTGGCGGTCGTGAAGCTTGCGCCCGGTGCCAGCCTCGATATTGACGAGCTTCGTAGCTGGGGCGAATCTCGGCTAGCGAAGTTTAAATTGCCGCGTGTTCTGCGGATTGTCGATGCATTGCCCCGAACAGCGCTTGGCAAAGTGAAGAAGCACGAACTTCGTTCCTGAGGGCTGAGGGCTGAGGGATTGCTCGAGGGTGCTTCGCTTTGGTGGCGAAGCAGCTTCTAAGGTTGGCGTATGCAACCTGACCTTGAAGTTTCGCGTGACATTGCTGCCTCACCACAAGCCGTCTTTGACGTACTCACGGACATCACTCGTATGGGCGAGTTCTCACCCGAGAACTATGCGTGCGAGTGGAACGAGGGCTTTTCCAAGCCTGAGGTTGGTGCCATGTACACCGGCCACAATCGCAATGGTGATCATGAGTGGACAACCGAGTCCAAGATCATCGAGCTCGTGGACAACGAGCGGTTTGCGTTCGACTGCATCGCTGGTGGCACATTCACGTTTGCGACATGGGCGTACTCAATTGAGGCAACGGATAGTGGTTGCCGGGTGACCGAGTATTGGGAAGACAAGCGTCCCGAAGAGATGCGGGGCCAACCCAGCAAGGTGTCAGGTGTTACCGATCGTGTTGGTCACAACCGCACTGGCATGGAAGTCACCCTCGAAAAGCTCGCCGCCGCGGTCGAATAGCTACGGTCAGGCCGGAGATAACTACGGTCAGGTAGGAGAAGTGTTCTGTTACTGCTCGGGTCTGTGACCGCGCGTGGGGGCGATCTCACGGAGAGCGAGCACTGGATAAGGCGGGTGCACCCATCTTGTTGATGGCCCTTGCGAACCGGGGCGCGGCTCGTGAATACTGAGCACATCACCTGGGACGGCCCAGCGTCGTTGTTGACACTCCCGCTGTAGTTTCAGGAAAAGACCAAGGGGATAACGGACTCTGGCTCGGACTGGCAACAGTTCCGGGCCATTGACCTTTTCTACCGCTTGCTAACGCAGGGTTTCAGTGGCGAGGTCGAAAATGTCAGTGGCCACGGTCTCGAACATGTCCCATGCGAACTGGTTGTCACTCAGCTCTTCGACGTCGTAATCGTGGTAGGTGTCGAGCAGGACCCACGTGCAGCCGAGCTCGGCGAATGTGGCGAGGTCCGCGTGGATTTGTTCAACGGTGCCTTCGCCTGCGATGCGCTCGTGATCGGGGCGTGGCGTATCGGTTATGCGCAAGCGGATGCGTGGGCACAGCTCTGGCACCGGCCGTTCGAGCTGTTCCGCGAGGCGGCGGAACTCGGGCAACATGTCATTGACGAATCCGTCTGTGGTGGGGCGAATGGGATGCCATGCGGTGCCATGCAAGATGGCGCGGCGCATCGACGGCACGGCGTTCCCGCCGACCCAGATCGGCGGGTGCGGTTGTTGGTAAGGACGCGGGGTTGTGTGGACGTTGTCGAACTCCACGAACTCACCGTGATAGCTGGCGACGTCAGACGCCCACAGCGTTTTGATCGCCAACAGAAAATCGGTGGTCATAGGCCCACGGGTCTCGAACGGCACGTTCAGGATTTTGAACTCTTCTTGAGCCCAACCAGCCCCGACGCCCAAGATGCAGCGGCCGCGGCTGAGTTGGTCAACGTTCGCGAACGCCCGCGCGGTTTGAAGTGGACTGCGGTACGGAAGCACACTGACCGTCGTACCGATCATCATGTCGGTGGTCGCGGCGGCGAGCCAGCCAAGCGTGCTGAGCGGTTCTTAGAACGGTGCGGGGTAGCGCTCACTTACGTCGTTCGTGATGGTGACGTGATCTGAGGTCAGCAGCCCGTGGTAGCCGAGTCGCTTGGACATCTCGACCCAGCCTTCGAGTGACTCGGGGGTGACCCCCGGGCCGAAGTTGATCAGGTTCACGGCAAGTTTCATGACAGGTGAACTTCCTAGAATCGGCGAACCGCGATCCTGTCATCGTTTCGAGCCTGACTGTGAACCGTGAGGCGAACGCCCACAACAGGATTGGTGACAGCAGCGTCGATGACTTACCCGGGTTCAGCTCAACGTTGGTGGGATCGGCGGTCATCGATGTGTCGCTCGGGGTCAACCTGACGTTTGTAGGTGTCCGGTCGATCGCCGGAGTTCTCGAGCACGTCGCTGATACCGCCGACGCAACCTGTGAAACGACCCTCGGGGTGCCATGAGCGCCAGCCAATCGGGAACTGAGAACCTCAGGGTCTGCAGAGCAGACCGTAAGGTTCTCAGGAGACCGCGCGGACTGTTCTAGGCCAGAGTTCTCAAGGCCGATATCGCCGCTCTTGTTCGCTGCGCTCACGCGCCGCTGGGCCCGAGAACCGCCGTGAGCGAGACAATCCGCTGAGTCTCCCGTGACCCTCGTAGTGCGGCTGCGATTTCTCCTGCAGCGACAATCGATTCGGGCTCGGACTCGGCAACAACTTTGAGATTGAACATGGAACAGCCGGCGTCCAGGTAGGTGCTCAAGGTCTCGGCCACATCATCAGCAGTTCCAAAAGGCACGTACTTTTCGAACGCAGCGAAGGGGATCTTGTAGAAGGACTCCATGGCGTCGGCGACGAGTTCGCGTGCTCGCTCGGGGGTGTCGGCAACGCCAACCCAGGGCTGGTACCCGTGTTGCCACACAACGTCGCCTCGACCCAGATCGTGTGCCTTCGTTGCGATGATGTCGACGGCTTCTGCGAACCGCCGGGCTGAACACCATGCGCCAACCCAGCCGTCGCCGTAGCGAGCAGCACGCGTGAGTGCGGCGTTTGAGCGACCACCTACGATGATGGGGACGTTGGGCCTCACCGCTGGTTTGATCTGTGCGTTCTCAACGTTGAAGAACTCGCCGGCGAACGTTACGGGTTCACCTGTCATCAAACCTTGCAGCAGTTCGAGTGACTCGTTTGTGCGGCGGCCGCGGGTTCGAGGGTCGACACCGCACACTTCGATTTCGTGGCGATCCTCGCCGCCGACCCCAACGCCGAGCGCGACTCGACCCGGCGCAATCTTGGACATGGTCGCAAGCTGGCGAGCGACCGGAAGTGGGTGGCGCAGTGCCAACAGGTACACCGAAATCATGACCCGCAACGACGGGTGCAGCTGGGACAGCGCAGCGATCTCAACGAACCCATCGGTTCCAGAACCATCGTGGAAGGACACATGATCGGCCATGTAGACCTGGTCGATGCCAGCCTGGTCGAGCTGCGCAAGGATCGCTTGCTTGTCGTTGAAGCTCTCGTTCCACAGGTTCGTGGGTGTCGCATAGCCGATCGTGAGGGTCATGTCAGGTCCTGCGTAGTCAGGGTGCCTCGGCGAGCGGCTTCGGCTTCGGCGATGAGGTTGTGCATGACCGTTGCGACGGGTTCGATTTTGGTTGCGTAGCCGATGGTCAGGGTCATGTCAGGTCCTGTGCGGTCAGGGTGCCTCGGCGAGCGGCTTCGGCTTCGGCGATGAGGTTGTGCATGACCGTTGCGACGGGTTCGATTTTGGTTGCGTAGCCGATGCCTTGGCCAGCGCCGGAGTGCAACAGCGGTTCAACCTCGTGTTCTTGGATCGCGCCGAGCAGGTCACCAACAAGCACATCTTGGTATGGCATCTTGAGCGGCGCTGGTGCGTCGGCATCTTCCCATTCGTCGCTCCATGCCGACCGAATCTGGCGGAAGGTCTTGCCCGATTCGCTGCGGGTAATCACGGTGTCAGCTGACGTTGCGGCGAGCAGTTTGTCAACGAGCGCGGGCGCCATATGGGACGTGTGTTCTGCCGTGGTGAGCCAGATGGTTCCCGCCCACACTGCCTGTGCACCGAGCGCAAGTGACGCTGCGACATGGCGGCCGGTGGCAACACCACCCGCCGCGAGCACGGGAATGTCACCGCACGCGTCAACGATCTGGGGCACCAACGTGAACGTGCCGATGGTGCCGGTGTGTGCGCCTGCCTCGGCGCCTTGGGCAACAATCATGTCGACACCCGAAGCGAGCGCCTTGCGAACATGTCGGGGACTACCGATGAGCGCAGCGGTCGTCTTGCCGAGCTGCTTGGCTTTGTCGACGGCGGGCCGGGGAGCGCCGATACCGCATGCGAACAAGTCGACGTCGGAGGCCATAACGGCTTCGAGCTGTTCCTCTTCGATCTCCTTTGAACGGATGAACCGGGTGCGCATGCCGGGGCCACTTGGGTCGGGCACGTCGAACTTCTCCACGATGCCCTGCACGAATTGGCGGTGCCCGTCAGGGATGTGAGCTTCAATTGCTTCGCGGCTGTTGTGCTCGGGCATGCCGTCGGGCAGGACCAGATCAACACCGAACGGCTTGTCGCCGACCAAGCGACGGATCTCGGCGAGCTCGTCGTCGATCTCGTGGGGGAAACGTCGCGTTGCTCCGTAGACACCGAGGCCGCCCGCATTGGTGATCGCAGCGACGGTGGCGATGTCGTGCGCAAAGCCAAAGATCGGGTGCTCGATGCCAAAGCGGCGGCACAACTCTGTTGTCAGTAGACCCATGTTCGATGTTTAGCGCATCGGCGGTGATGAGCGGCAGCTGGTGGCGCCGATCAGCGGTTAAATTGCAACAGGCGGCCACCGCCAACGCCCGTGTGGACGCCGTCGCCCGTCGCACCTCGTTCAAAGCCAACCCGTCCGTTGACAACGACGAGGTCGATGCCGTCGGGCTCTTGTTTCGGATCGTCGTAGGTGGCGGTGTCGATGATGGTGTTTGGATCAAAGAGCACAAGATCTGCAAACCCACCCTGAACGATGCGACCCCGGTCCACAAGCCCAAAGCGGTCACAGGACAGACTGGTCATACGTCGAACGGCTTCGGCCAGTTCGAGTACGCCGCGCTCGCGCACGTAGTGGCCGAGCACTTTGGGGAACGTGCCGAATAGCCGAGGGTGGGGTTTGCCTCGTAGATCGGGGATGCCGTCGGAACCGACCATCATGAGCGGATGCCGCAGATTCTCTTCGACGTCTGCATTGTCAATGATGAACTGAATACAGACCGTACGGTCCCCCTGGGGTGCAACGATCACGTCGTGGATCAGCTGCGTGACTGGAACATCGAGCTCGGCGGCGACGTCAACGGCCATGCGGCCTTCGTATTCATGAAACGCAGGGCAGCTGGCGAAACGAATTACTTCGGCAAGCTCTTGGTTCACGTTGTTGATGTCGAAGTACTGGGCCATGGGTCCGCTGCCAGCGGTGTACGGGTAGACGTCGAGCGTGACGTCGGCGCCCGTCGCGTTGGCTGCATCGACCTTGGCGAGCGACTGGCCAATCTTGCCCCAGTTGTTCTTGCCGGCTGACTTGTGATGCGAAATCTGCACGGGCAGTTCAGCGGTCGTGCCAATGTGGATTGCTTCGTCGACGGCTTCGAGCAGTCGGTCGCCTTCGTTGCGCATATGGGTGGCGTAGATACCGCCGGCCTGCGCAGACTCACGAGCGATCTCAATAATCTCATCGGTCTCGCAGTACCGCCCCGGTTGATAGACCAGGCCGGTCGAGAAGCCGCACGCACCATGCCCCATGGCGCTGCGCACATGAGTCTTCATGGCCTCGAGTTCGGTTGCGGTCGGCGCTCGCTTGTCCATGCCCATCACGAGGTGTCGCACGGTGTTGTGCCCGACAAGGGCGACGGCGTTGACCGCCGGGTTCGCCTGGTGCACCGCAGTACGGAAACCCGCGAGGTCGTCCCATTCGGGTGCGATGCCGATCAGGCCGCTTGGCTCGCGTTCGCCGGGCGTTGCGGGTGCCGCGCTGAAACCACAGTTGCCGATGACCAGACTGGTGCAACCCTGGCTGAGTTTGAACTCCATGCCGGGGTGCCGGATGAGGGCGCCATCGTCGTGGGTGTGTACGTCAACAAAGCCGGGCGCGAGCACTCGGCCGTCTGCATCGATCTCACGGACGGCGTCACCAGCGGAGGTGGTCACGGTGCCGACCGCGTCAATACGATCACCCGTGACGACCACGTCAGCTTCCACCGCCGCAGCGCCCGTTCCGTCGAGCACCAACGCATTACGAATAATCAGATCAGCCATGACCAACCCTACGCCAGGCACTCACGTTGGAAGCCTGTCTGCGACGGTGGCCACGAGTCTTGAGCCGCCAGCGAGCTCCGTCTTGTTGACCTGTCGCTGGCGAGCTGACGAGCGCGAACCTGCTTCGCTGCCGTCTGTCAGGCAAGCTCCGATCAGCGGGGAGCCTGACGTGGTGGGGCTCACGTTGGTCTAGCGAGAAATCTCGACTGAGCTCAGATCGTCGCAGACAATGACGTCGCCGGTGTAGCCACCGCTGCGCACATCGCTCACAAACTGCTCGCGCTCCTCGTTGTCAGCAGGAGCTGGGATCAAATGCGTCAACATGACGGTCGGGATCTCCAACTCTTGGCACTGAGCGCCAATCATTCGTGTGTCGGCGTGGTACTCGGCGATGTATTGCAGGTTCGGTCTGCGGGCGAGAACCGAGTCAAGGCGCATGGCTTCGTAGACGACAACATCGGCACCTTGGGCCAGTGCGGCCATCTCGTCGCAGACTCGGGTATCACCCGAGATAGCGACCACGCCCACAGGTGTCTCGACACGATATCCCACGGCGCCTTCGACTGGTTCATGTCGCACCTGGCCCGCAAGTACCCGCACATCTCCCTTGGCCCAGACGAGGGTCGGCGACTCCGGTACGTCAAAGCCCACAGCCTCAATCTTTGGCGCTGGGGTCCGCCCGCCATGCAACGACCGCACTGCCAGATCGTGGTCCCAAATTGAAAACATACGATCGACGAACTCGGTCGTATGGCCGGTAGGAGCAACGACCGGCAGTGGCTCAGCGTCGTCATGCCAGTCCATCACCCAATGGCTCAGGGCGAGGTCGGTCAGGCCCGCAAGATGATCGCTGTGATAGTGGGTCAAGAAGACCGCAGACAGGTCCCGTGGCGCGACGTCCATCTGCACCAACCGATTCAGCGTCATTCGGCCGACGTCGAACTGCAGCCGGAGGTCGCCGAACTGCACGTGGGTCCCCGGACCCGCACGGTCCGGATGCGGAATAGGCGTGCCCGTGCCAGTGGTGGTCACGATCATCTTCACAGCAGTGAATATAGCTGAGCGCAGGAATCTATGAATGAGGATTGGCTGAGCGATTGCTCTATCGCCGTGGTGGTGCCGGAGTCAGCCGGCGGTTGGGTCGAGCGGGGCGATCATGTCGGCGTAGTCGGCCACAATTTGCGGAAAGTCGGGCGTGAGCGCCCGTGTCACGAGATGGCGGGCGAACGATTCGATCGAGCCAGAGCATTTAGCGAAGACGTGGGTGTGTCCCTTGTCGTGAAGTTCGTCGATGACCGCTTGATCGTCGGCAAGCGTGCCGGTCAGCGCCACGATGGGGACATCGTCGCTTTGCCAAACAGTGACGGCGGTCTGGGCAGGAGGAGGAGCGAGCGTCGCATCGCCGACGGTGTGTCCGCCAAGAAGCTGGCGCATGTCGTGGCCGATGGTGCTGGCGTTATTCCGGCCGCTATCGACGACCGCAAGCATGCGCCGTGCGCTCAGATGGTCGAGCACGGCGACTTCTTCGGCAAGCGTCAATGCATGCTCAACGGTGGGGTCGATGAAGAGCGCAAGGTGTACATGTTTCGTGCTGGTGGCCAGCTCCGCAGCGGCAAGCGGCGAGTCGACCAATACGGCCCACACGCCTAGGTGATCAGCCTGATGCGCCTGTTCTACGAGCTCGTTTGTCGCAAGTGATCGCAGGTCGAGACCAAGTCTCATAGCGCCGCCCTCCTTGCATTATCTCTCATGCCGCAGACCTCATGCCACGTCCTCATCCCACAGTCCTCATGTAACGGTGCCGGTGCGGCCAGCGGTAGCGAGCAGGGGCGCGAGTTCTGCGCCAATGCGTTCAATTACGGTCCGCACGGCCGTGACCGGAGGTTCGTCGTAGCCGATACGAGCGACGACAAGGTCGACGTCGTAGTCAGCAAGTGCGTCGCTGACCTCTGCAGCAGTGCCGACGATCGCTGTGTCTTCAACTTCTTGCATGGATTGCTCGATCTGTGTTGAAAAGTCAACGCCCGTGTCGTCAGCGCCCCACCCGAGCCCGGCGTAAACGAGATAGCTCGACCGCACCCAGTCGAGCGCCTGCCGTCGTTCTTCTTCGTTGTCGACGACCCAGAGATTGCGTAGGAGCCCAACCGGCGGCTGCGCGTCGCCGGGGCACCCCGCGTCGACCCACGATTGCCGATGCGCAGCGATGAAGCTGTCGACCACCGTCTTTGAGAACGCTCCGGAGATCATTAGACCTAACCCCCGCTTGCCAGCCCGGCGCGCCGCTCGTTCGCTTGTGACACCGACCCAGACTGGTCCTGGCCGATTGGCCGCCAGCACGTCGAGCCCGGCATTCATTCGACGCACCCGGTCGGCCATGTCGAGTCCCTTCGCCTGGAACTCGGTCGGCCGGTAACCCATGCCAGTCCCAAGATGGAATCGCTGACCAAAGCGCTCGTTAAGCGCGGCAGCCGTTGTGCGCACGCGCTCGGCATCTTGCAATGGCAGCAGAAGAACGCCGGTACCAACCGTGAGCGTTTCGGTCACCGACAGGGCCGCTGCGGCTGCGGGAAGAAGCGCAGGACAGTAGCCGTCGTAGTAGCCATGATGCTCAGAGAGCCACAGGCTGTGCACGCCAGCAGCCTCGGCAAGCCGAGCGTCTTCCAAGAAGTCGGCGTAGGCCTGCGTGAACGCCCGTGGCGCGGTCGCCGTCGACTGCAAACACCACAAACCCACGCCGATCTTCACGCGCACATCCCACTGCTCGATCGCGGCTGCAGTGGATGTGACATGACCTGACTCTTATGTACCAGCGAGAGCGGCGACAATCGGAGCGAATGAGTCGAGCGCGTCTGACTGCACGGTGACGTAGCTTGCCTGCCAGCGATCGCGCTGCTCGCTGAGCTCGTCGATGAGTTGCTCGGGGGAGCCGACCATGGTGTGCGGGCTGGCCTTGATCGTGGCTGCGTCCATACCCATACCGCCGCCGACCTTTTCAGCCACTGCTTGTTGGTCGTCGGTCACGATGGTCACGAATTTGAGGATGCTGATTTCGATGTCGTCGAATCGGTCACCCGCAGCGGCGCGAACCCACGACAGCTTTTCTTCGGTTGCGTCCGCCGACATGGACTTAATCGCCTCGGCACCAACGGTGCCTTCGCCAACGTTCGGGTTGACGCCCACGATGTCCGCCATACGTGCGGCGGTAGACAAGACCCGTTTGCCGCCGCCACCAACGCTGATTGGCGGACCACCGGCTTGCAGCGGCTTTGGCATGCCGTTCATATCGGTGATGTTGTAGTGGTCGCCTTGGAATGAGAACGCGTCGTCGCCCCACAGCCCACGCAGTACTTCGATCGACTCGATCATGCGGTCGATGCGCACACCTGCACGGTCATGAGGCATGCCGGTCCAGGCGTAGTCCTCGTTCATCCAACCTGCGCCGACGCCTACCTCAAGGCGACCCTCGCTGAGCAGGTCGAGCGTGGCGGTCTCTTTCGCAAGCACCGTGGGATGACGGAAATCGTTGGCGAACACCAAGGTGCCGACCCGCAGCGTGGTAGTCGCTGCCGCGGCGATCGAAAGAGCGGCGATTGGCGCCAATTGATCGCCGAAGTGATCGGGCATCAGCAGGGCTGAGTAGCCAAGGTCCTCGGCTTTCTTGGCGGTCTCGGTCCAGTCAGATGCCGAGCTTGCTTTTGAGGCCATCAGGCCGAAACGAAATGGGCGGGGGTGAGTCACGCTTCGACAATAGTGGACCTTGGCTGTTGGTCCCATCTGACTACGACATGTGTCAAGTGGAAGGCAAATGCGGCACATCGAAAGAAATATTGCCGAGCTGTCGAAATAGCGCGAACCTATTCGACGTACTCGAAAGTCGGCATTGGGTCGACCAACGCGAGGAGCACACTATGAAGTACGCATGCTTGATTTATGACGATGAAGCCAACGGTCCCGACGAAGCGAGTCCCGAATTCGCTGAAATGATGGGCGGCTACATGGCGTTTGGTGAGGCCGCCGGCGAGAGGATCCTTGGCGGCGAAGCCCTCGCTCCGGTGGCGACCGCAACAACGGTGTCGGTGCGAAACGGTGAGACCATCACCACCGACGGCCCGTTTGCGGAGACCAAGGAACAGCTGGGTGGTTTCTACATCCTTGAGTGCGCCGACCTCGACGAAGCCGTCTCCTTGGCAGCGCAGATCCCTGGCGCAAAAGAAGGACGAGTCGAAGTGCGTCCCGTCCTTGACTTCGACTAACCGAGCCGTCACATGATTGAGCCTCGGCGTTCCGAAGACCAGGAGCGTCGGGGTTTGTCTGCCATCGAGTCCGACACCACGAGCGCTGCACAAGCGCTGGCTGATGTTGTGCGTCAAGAATGGTCACAGGTTGTCGCAACCCTGACCAGGGTGACTGGCGATCTCAGTTTGGCCGAGGACGCAGCGCAAGATGCTGCGCTTGAGGCCATGCAATCGTGGCGGCAGCAGTTGCCGTCGCGACCGGGTGCCTGGATTCTCACGGTCGCCCGTCGTCGTGCCGTTGACCGTATTCGCCGAGAGGCGACGGGTCGCCGTAAGACTGAGCTGCTCGGCCGGCTTGAGGCGTGGGATCAACAGCACATCGATGACCCGGCAGATCAAATCGGGGTGCTCGAAACAAGCTTGCGAGATGACCAGCTGCGACTCATCTTTGGATGCTGCCATCCAGCGCTGAACATCGAAGCGCAGACTGCGCTCACCTTGCGCAGTGTGGGTGGACTCACCACCGACCAGATCGCTGCAGCGTTTCTTGTGCCGTCGGCGACCATGGGTCAGCGCATTGTGCGCGCTAAACGCAAGATCGCGAGCGCAAACATTCCGTTCACGCTTCCGCCTGATGCTGAACTTCTCGATCGTCTCGCTTCGGTCCACCGCATTGTGTATCTGATCTTCAACGAGGGGTACGCAGCGAGCGGGGGTGACGAACATGTTCGGCCCGATCTCTGCGCAGAGGCGCTACGCCTAGCGCGTCTGCTTGTTGAACTCGTGCCCGACGACGCAGAGACGTTCGGGCTGACCGCGTTGATGCTGGCGACGCACGCCCGAGCGAGTACTCGAGTCGATGCTGCGGGGGTTCCTGTTCTGCTCGAGGATCAGGAGCGTTCGCAGTGGGATCGCGACCTGATCAACGAGGCCGAACACGTACTCGACACGGCTCTTCGCCTGCCGGGAAGCGCTGGGCCGTACACCGTGCAGGCGGCCATCGCGGTGTTGCACGCCCAGCCGCAGGCAAGTGCTGATACCGACTGGCCTCAGATCGAAATGCTGTACCGCAAGCTCGCTGAACTGCAGCCTGGGCCAGTCGTTGCGCTGAATCACGCCGTCGCCATTGCCATGGCGCACGGGGCCGAAGCCGGACTCGCCAAGCTCGACAGTCCTGATCTGACCGCAGCGCTCGCTGACTACCGCTACTTCCACTCGGCACGCGCAGACCTGCTTGCGCGCCTTGGCTGTTCGGCCAAATCCATCGAGGCGTACAACCAGGCAATTGCGCTCACGGCGACAGCGCCCGAGGCTGCACTACTGCGCCGCAAACGAGACGCCTTACCCTGACCGGCGAGTTGCGGCTCGCGACCATTTCCTCGCATTCTGCAAGACTGGGCTGGTGAACAAGCCAGATGAGCAGTGGGACATTGTGGTCGTTGGATCAGGCGCCGCCGGTGCGGTCGTTGCAGCGCGGGCGAGCGAGGACCCCCACCGATCAGTACTGCTGATCGAGGCAGGGCCCGATTATCCGCTTGCGGCAGATCTGCCGGTCGACCTTCGTGACGGTCATGACAACAGCTACGTCGATCACGACTGGGATCTGCAGTACACACCAGCGGGTGAGCGAGTCGATCGCTTCCCGCGCGGTCGCGTCACGGGAGGTTCGTCGGCGGTGAACACCACGATTGCGTTACGTGGCACACCGGCAGACTACGACGAGTGGGCCGAACTCGGGAACCCCGAATGGGCCTGGGACAAGGTGCTGCCTGCCTTCAACCGGCTTGAGCGCGACCTTGACTATGGAGACGCCCCGTACCACGGCGATGCCGGACCGATCTCGATTCGACGATGGCTGCCCGAAGAACTGGTGCCGACGCAAGCAGCATTCATCGAAGCCGCGCTTGCACACGGGTTCCCGCAGTGCAATGACGTCAACGCGCCTGATGCGGTTGGTGTTGGACCGATGGCCATGAACAAGCTCGGTAGACTGCGTATCTCAACGGCGATGGGTTATCTGTCGGCGGCGCGCCATCGTGAAAACCTGACGATCAGGCCCGACACGCTCATCGACAGTGTGCTGGTCGAGTCTGGCCAGGCAGTCGGGGTTGTTACCGCAACGGGCGAACAGATCCGGGCGCGCCTGGTGGTCATCTCCGCTGGGGCAGTTCACACGCCAGGCGTTCTTGTGCGGTCAGGAATCGGGGCGTCAGCCGAACTCTCCCGACTGGGAATCGAGCCGGTCGCCACCATGGAAGGTGTCGGAGCGAATCTCTCAGATCATCCTGCGCTGGCGATCTTGTTGAAACCGAAGTACCCCGAGTTCTGTGCGCCCGATCTGCCACTAGTGCAGACGATCTGTCGGTATACGAGCGCAGGCAGCGACTCACCTCTTGACGTGAATATCGAACTCATCACGCGAGGTATGGGACGCAAGGGCCAACCGTTGTTCATGCTCGCCCCGAGCCTGGAGCAAGTCGACGGGCGCGGCGAGATACGTCAGGCGTCGCGCGATCCGCTTGCGGCGGCTGCGATCACCCAACGGTTCGGAGAGAATGAACGCGACGTCCAACGCCACGTCAACGCACTCGAAGACGCGTTCGCGCTCACGCAACTCGCACCGCTCAAGGACATGATCGACGACGTTGTGTTCCCTGATCCGGCCCGTAGCTCCCGCGCCGATTTGGAAACGCTTGCGCGCCGGGTGAGTGCGTCGGGTTATCACCCGTGCGGTACCGCCAAGATGGGCCCCGCTCAGGATCCGACCGCCGTCGTCGATCAGTACGGTCGATGTCACGGCGTCGATCAACTCGTTGTTGCCGATGCATCGATCATGCCCACGGTGCCCCGAGCAAACATCAACTTGTCATCCATCATGATCGGCGAGATGATCGGCGAATGGCTGCGCACCAATCCCACCCGCTACAACCTCTAGCTCACGCTCTCGGCCAACGGCGTTAGCGCTATGACACGTCCGTTAGCGGCAGGCGTAGTCGGTGATTTCGAGAATGGCGTTTGCTCGATCTGCGTCGCCGAGGTGCTGGCCCAGATAGGCGTAGCCAATGCTGCTCATGTACACCGTTACGGCGCGCGAGCGCGCGTCGGTGGGCGGATGGCCAATGGCACCGATGAGCTTCGCAACGTACGCAATTCGCCTTTCGTCGACCAACGCGACCGATGCGCGAACGTTCGGGTCGCTAAAGCCCCATGCCCGGATTGCCTGTTCGAGCTCGTTGCCCATGCCCTCCAATGCCAGCGCGATCAGCGTGGTGAGCGTCTCAGCTGGGTCTGCGTGATCTTGTGCGTCGAGATCTGCGACGACGTCGAGCACCGTGACCTCGAGCCAGCGGTTCAGCACGGCCTGATGGAACGCTTCGATATCGGGGAAGTGGTGATAGAAGCTGCCACGCGACACGCCCAGCGTCTTCACCATTCGATCTGCCTTTAACCCAGTGAAGCCTTCACCGGCAAGCGTGATAAGCCCGTGCTCAACCCAGTCGTCTCGGGTGTGTCGGGTCCTCTTGTTTCGGTCCGCTGATCGATCCATGTGACTAACACCATACATCAGTGTATTGCACAAACAGTACAGCAGTGTACGGTTAACAAACAGTTCTGTACGGAAGGAATTTGCCGAAATGAATGAGTGGAACCCAGTTGAGCCGCAGGTTCGGCTATTCGATCAATACGTTGCCTCGTTTGATCGTCAACCAATCATCTTCGATAGCCATGAGTCGAAGATTGCGAACCGTCGAGTTGCTTCGGTCGACGACGCCTGCGAGGTGTTCTTCACTTCGTCACCTGGCTGGCTGATCCGCCTCATGCAGTTTCGAAACAAGCTTGTTGGTCGATTCGGTTTCGCCTCAGGCGACCACGGTCCTCCGCAGATGATCACGCCGATCCCAATCGGGCATCAGATGAGCGTCTTTACGGTGATCGACCGTTCCGATAGCGAGATCCTCCTTGGCGTCGAGGACGACCGCATCACGATGCGACTCGGGATCGAGGTGTCTGACGGGCGCCTTTCGTTGCGGACGGCGGCGTACAACAAGGACTCGATCGGGCGTGCATATCTGACGGTCGTGAAAGTTCCCCACGGACCGATCGCCGCATCGATGATGCGTCGCATCGCCCACGGCGAAACACCATGAGTTGGCGATCGCAACTCAGCCTGCAGTTCGACAACCAGGGACGGAAGCTGCATCACGATGCTTGAGACGGTTGTTTGAGATGATGTCGTGGTGCGCGAAGTATCGGCCGACGTGTTTTCAGTGATCGCGTCCGCAGAAACTTCGAAGGTCTCCGACGACAATGCCAAAAACTACGATCGCGTGATCGGCAGTGACAGGATGAGCGGAGCGAATCCGGACTACCCGGGTAGCGGAGCGGTCCGGGACCCCAGACCTGGATGCTGGTGACAGGATGAGCGGAGCGAATCCGGACTACCCGGGTAGCGGAGCGGTCCGGGACTGTAGATCTTTGGGCTGGTGACAGGATGAGCGGAGCGAATCCGGACTACCCGGGTAGCGGAGCGGTCCGGGACTGTAGATCTTTGGGCTGGTGACAGGATGAGCGGAGCGAATCCGGACTACCCGGGTAGCGGAGCGGTC
>Ga0209828_1000110_pt1 | contig 67687 bp, 48 predicted proteins | sample MaitaG_FD_187429 | JGI IMG/M metagenome (GOLD analysis project Ga0209828, IMG submission 187429) | Marine algal microbial communities from Maine, USA - Maine_Asex2 metaG (SPAdes) (version 2) | ecosystem: Host-associated > Algae > Red algae > Unclassified | place: Maine, USA | collected 2015-01-05
ATTAGATATAAGATAGGTAGAAGCTAATATTTATAACTTATTTTTACATGAATATTCAAAGCTTCATTAGATACAAAATCTAAAATCAGGAGTTGTTAAGTTAGGTATCAATAAGTGAGGATTCCATAGAACGGAAATACATAGAAGAGTTCAATGAATAGTTGCCATAAACAAAAAAGACCCACCACCTCTGGTAGGTCTATTTTTTTCGAATAATTTTCAACACCCTTTGTATATAAGACAAGGAATTTGGGTTAAACCCCTATCATTATTAAATTTAAATATGTAGATCTTTGGAAACGTACAGCTTAGTTGACAAGAGATATGAAGTGAATATGATTAAGGATATAGCTACAATTCAATCCAATTCTGGCCCGTATAATATCTGAAACCAGGTAACCCATCTTCTCTATTTGAACCATCGTCTAAGTATACGGTACCTTCTTGCTCTGCAATCGGGGGTGCAGATAGGATAGGCATATTTGGCATACCCGGTAAGCCTGTATATCCTTTTTCTCCTTTTGGGCCCTGATCTCCGGATTCACCTGGAGGGCCTTGGGCGCCTGTCGCGCCAGTTGGTCCATTAGTCCCTGGAGCACCATCTATCCCAAATTGTCCTCTTCGAACAAAGTTTGCATAAAGGCAATACGGAACAGATAAAAATTCTTGAAAACCTGCTAGCTTATATCCTTCCCCATATAAGAGATCATATTCTAATTTAATAAAATGTAAACTTTGCCATTCTATATCTGTAAAAATACCGTCTACTTCTTGCCCCCTACCTACAACAATATTGTACAAACCTAAATCATCCGTTATTAAATTATGTGTTTCATTATAAACAGCTGCGCTATCTATATTTTCTGGTATCAGTGAAATTCTTAATTTTATTTCTTGATTCTTAATGGTGTTACCAGATGCATCCATGATAACTCCTTGAAAGGTAAATCCTGCTGGACTTTGGCAAGACAAATGTGTACAAATAGAAATGTAAAAAATGATAAGAAAGTAAAATTTATTCATAGTATATATTTAAATGTCTATCCAAGAACCGTTATTCAATCTATATCTTATGTGTGGCTTTCCATCGGCAGTATTGGTGCCATCGTCAACATAAATATTTTGGTTAGTAGGCTCCATTCCTGTCATTAACATTATACCAAATCCATCGGTCCCTTGTGGACCCATTTCACCTTGATCCCCTGCACGTCCTTCAGAACCTTTTTCTCCCTGATCACCATCTGGACCAGTCGGACCTGCAGGCGCTTGTGGACCAAACGCACCATTTACTCCTTCAACTGCAGGCCCTGCTGCAACAAATGCGTAGGGTACTGTAAGAATTTCTTGTTTTCCTAAAAGCTTAAATTCATCAAGATTTTCATCTAATAGAAAAATCGTTAATTTTTTATCGAAATTTTCCCATCTTACTCGTGCTAAAAAATTTGAAATTTGCATTCCTTTCCCAACTATTATTCTAAATAATCCTGAAGCAGATGTTGAAGTCGTATGTTCTTCTTCAAAATTAAGGCTCTCATATTGTGAATCTTCAATAAGAACTCTAAGTACAATATCTTGATTAACCAAAGGTTCTCCTTGATTATCATAAACGAATCCTTGGTAGCTGAAAGCAAAGGGTACTATTTGTTCAGGAGCACATTCTGGTCCAGGCCAAGATTGATTACCACCTAGGCCACAAACTTGTTGATTGTAGGCTATAAATGGAAGGCTTATCCAGATAAGAATAAGTAAAATATTTTTCATTTGTATTATTTTATAAGTCCAACCAATTGTCAAAATAATATCTGATTCCTATTTGTCCATCTTCTCGATTTGATCCGTCGTCTATATACATATCTCCATTGACTGGATTATTGAGAGGTAAACTTCTAAATTCTATTTGGCTGATTCCTGGTTCTCCTGGATCGCCTATTTCTCCATTTGGCCCTTGCGGTCCTTCTTGGCCTGGCTCTCCTTGTTCACCTTGAGCGCCTTCTTGACCTTGGGTTCCTTGTGGGCCTGGTTCCCCGTCACAACCCTTTTCTCCTTCTACTGATATAGCATAAAATGCATACGGTACAGATAACAATTCTTGTTTGTCCAATGAACTATAATTATTCCCTCCATTTATATCAATAGCTAATTCAATGTAGTTTGGAATACTCCAAATTAATTCAGAAATAGAGGTTTCACTTCCCTCGCCATGTCCAATTTCTAGGTTCAATACTCCTGCTTGATTAGTAATAACGTCATGAGTCTCTTCATATATTACGGGACCGTCGGATGATCCTTGAATAATATGAACAAGAATAGAAAGTTCTTGATTCTCCAACAGGTTTCCATCCGCATCATATACTACCGTTTGAAAAGGTATTGCATCAGGTTGGCTAAAACATATAGCAGTAAATAAAAAAAACAGGATGGAATTTAATATTTTCATAGTTACTGTTTTATTAATTTGATAGTAGAAGATTCATTATTTGCATTGTATAGTTGTAAGAAATATGCACCAGCTGGGATGTGCTGAATATCAATTACTTTATTCACATCTACTTCTGTTTTGTAAAGTAAATGGCCTTTGATGTCTATTATTCTTGCAGTATAATTCTCAAGAGAAGTTTTAGACTTTATGAACATACAGTGTGAGGTCGGATTTGGATAAGCCGAAATCTCTACCCCTTCTAATTCGAAAGTAGAAACTGAATTTGGCTCTCCCATATTTAATAACCCTTGAGAAAATGTAGCATCTTCATTTTCTACTACCATATTCAGAGGTTCACCTAGGCTAAAGTAGAATTCCACTTCACCATTATTGAAAGATCCGGCAATAGGGGAAATAGTTGTAAATCCTAACTGTTGGCTATGACTTAAATATGTGAATCCTAAGATAAAAAACAAAACAGTTGATACTCGCATAAAATTTTGATTATAATTTTTAAACGAGTTGATTTAATAAAACGCAACAAATGTGAAAAAATAATATGTATTGCGTTTCAATTCAACTGAATGCTGAAAAGTAGACTAGCTTGATTTTCTAGAAAAGTCTAAATTAGGTTGAATGAATGAAAAGTGTATTCACTGTAACATTATCATTTGAAGAATATATATTATTGGTAATTATCCTTATTTGAAATTATGATATAAATGCTCTTTGTCCTTATACAACAACTCCACATCCAAAGTCTCTGTGCGGTAACACATATAAAGAATAAAAATGCTCGTAGCATTCAGAATATGCCATAGTGCATGACCTTGCCAAATGCTTGTAGGAATACACCAAATATCTTGTCTATCTAAAATCCAAAGTGTGGTAGAGAATAATAATACAATAATACTCAGGTGAAATAAGTATCTGTATAACTTAGAAAATTGCCCTTGGCTTCTATTGTAAAAGATATTTATAATCATGAGAACGATGATGGCTGCGGGAAACAGAACATTGACATTCACTTTCCAAAGGCCAGCAAAGAAGACCAAATTAAACAGAACTGCTGCAACTATGATTACGTGGTGATTACTGGCATAATTCTTTTTCAATTTAGCATACCTCGTCGGGAATAACCTAAATAAATTATAGGCGATTAATGATAAAACTACCGCATACATGCCTGTGATGTCCAACTTTTGAAAGAAGTAAGAAAGGGAGGCATGATATAAAAAACTTCCAAAAAACAGATAGATGCAACTAGCTCCAAGAAGAATAGAAAATCCTGGGTAACGAACCAAAAGATTGTTGGAGCTCGGCTTTCTGATCTTTAGATCGTTAATTCCTATAAATACAAGTAGTAAACCAACCATCAAAAACCCAAAATTAGACCAAGTGTTGGCTGGTTGTACGATGGCTTCTGTAACTCTATTGTGTTCACAAAAAGTCAAGGCATTATTTTCTGCCGCCTTCCAATTGGTCCAAAGACTGGTATATTGAAGAAACTTATAGGCAACAACTAAAGCTATCGTTATGAAGGAGAAGATTATGCTTGGTAGCACATAGCCTTTCAAGTTATGATTATCTAAGCTCACTCGATACCTTAGGTATCTCCATTTTAAGTTTGAAAATAACGACATCTAATTGATGAGATTTTAATGATTAAGACTGTTAGGAAAAGGATTGCAAAGATAAGATGTATGGAGCTAAACGCATAGCAATAGAAAGTTAGAGTTTTAATAAGAACTATTTTAACTAAACTGAGATGACAGAAATGATTTTATCCCTCATTAAAGCGGACAAAATCATTTTAATTTTATGGTCTAAGATTATTGAATTAATTTACTAAAACTTATTATTCAATTACAATTTCATACTGTCTACCACCAGAGGCAATAAAATATCCCAAAGCCCCATTTGTGAAATTGCTTCTAACATTTACAGGAGGAGCATCAAACAAACCCTCTCTAAAAACCTCACTTATGATATCTAATAAAAAGTCTGATGCCTCTTTGCCAATCGAATAAGCTTCCAAAATGACTGTATCTCCAATTTCATAGCCATCATTTGTCAGGGTAACATCTGAAAAGTAAATGCCATCTGAAAATTCGTCGCTCGTAAATCCTCCGTTTGTCAAAGTATCCCCTACCATAGTTCCTTTCAAATAATCAATGCCGTAATAGCCATCGCCTTCTCCTTCTGTCTCTTGAAATCCAAAGAAGACATCATAATAATCAATGCTATCCCTCCTCTCAAAAAATTCTGCACGTATTTCTTCCAGCTCAGGCATCTCTTTCATGAAAGAAGAGGCCACATAACTCTCGTCTTGATAAACGACTTCTAAGGTGTAATCAATATCTGTCTCAGCAACCCAATCCATGGGAAGTGTATATTCCCCTTGACCTTGAGGACTAAGCGTTAAGGTTTCTTGGTTATAAGTCAAGAACACTTCTGCATCATTTACATAATTGACTTCGAGTGAATCTAAATAATCTGCGGTAAGACTTAGGGTCACTTTTTGTTGTTCATCTAGATTAGAAATCCAAGCTTCTACTACTAATTTTTCATTGTCTCCTTGGTTTAAGTCAAGGTCTATTGGTTCCTGAAAGCAACCTACAAAAGAAAGGGTGGTAAAAGTCCAAATAATTATTTTTATACATTTCATAATTAAAAAATTGATCGTTTGATTAAAATTTTGCGTTGAATGTGAGTGAAGGGATGATGGAAAAAATGGCTGATTTTTCTGCAAAAGTTACATTCGGATTTACCGGGTCTTGCTTAAAGTTGATGGCAAATGCATTCTTTCTATTGTACACATTATATATGCTGAAAACCCATTCAGATTTGAATTTCCGACTTTTATTTTTCTTGCCTTTCAAAGTCATTGAAAAGTCTAATCTATGAAAGTCAGGTAGACGTTCGCCATTTCGATCTGAATACACGGGTACTATGGTTCCCTGGTATTCATATTTTCCTGTAGGAAAGGTGACTGCACTTCCAGAAGAATAGACAAAATTAGATCCCATGCTAAGTCGATCACTCAGTTCATATGCCAACACCAATGAAAGGTCATGAGGCTTATCATACTTTGCATTATACCAATCTCCTTCATTTATAAGATCTATTTTTTTCTCTATTTTAGAATAGGTATAACTCAGCCAGCCGGTCAATCTCCCCAGGTCCTTCTTCAGCATCACTTCGACACCATAAGCTTTTGCTTTTCCAAAGCGTAATTCACCTTCTAAGTTATCATTCAGTAGTAAAACAGCCCTTTCCTTGAAATCTATGGCATCGCTGAAATTCTTATAATAGACTTCTGTAGAAAATTCATATTTATTGTTCTTGAAATTTCTGAAGTAACCCACACTATATTGATCTACCAATTGAGGTTTTACATTGGGTGAAGCGGTAAACCATATATCAAATGGAGTGGCTGTATTTCCATTTGAAGCTTGTTGGATATACTGCGCCATTCTGTTGTAACTTGCTTTAAAAGATTGAACCTTGTTGATGCTATATTTTAAACCTATTCTAGGCTCTACATTAAAATAGCTGTGATAGATTCCTGACTCATATTTAGAAGTGTCGATGAGTTCATAATCGCTATCATAGTTCACATGGCTCTGTGGACCTACACTGTGAAGTGATGACCCACGCAACCCAACATCAATTCTTAATTGATCGTTGACTTCCCATTCATTGCTGACATAAATCGCATTCTCAATGGTTCTCGCTTTATCTACCCTGAAGTCTATGAGCAATGTATCCTTTTCTGTAATGGAAATATTGCCTGGCTCTAAATCATGTCTTATAGATTGCATTCCGAAACTTAAAGTATTCTTTGGCGTTAGGTAATAAGAAAAATCAGCCTTTCCACTTATTTCTTCCAATTTTGAATTCCATACTACTCTACTAATTTCATCGTTTATACCTAAACCGTAATCATAATTACTGTAATAAAAACTAAGGTTAGAAAATAGCTTAGGAGAAAAGATATGATTCCATCTCACTGTACTCGTTTTATTTCCCCAAGAAACACTTGCTCCTTCTCCACCTTCTGCAATCACATCTCTTCCAAAATATCCAGATACAAATAATCGATTATTTTCATTGAGTCTATAGTTTGCCTTTAAATTCAAATCATAAAAATAAAAGATGAAATCATTGTCCTCCCCTTTACCTATTGCAGCTTGGTAGGCTTTAGCCATCACATCTAAATAGGACCTTCTCCCTGACACAATAAATGATCCATTAGGTCCCATGGGCGCTTCTAGTGACAGTCTTGTCATGATGGTTCCAATACCTAGAGAACCGCCGAAATTTTTAGAATTTCCTTCTTTCATTCGAATGTCTAAAACGGAGCTCAAACGGCCTCCATACCTAGCATCTATCGCTCCCTTTGATAGTTGCATATCCTTTATAGCATCGGGATTAAAGGAAGAAAAGAATCCCAATAAGTGAGAGGAATTGTAAATGGGTGCCTCGTCTAAAAGCACTAAATTCTGATCTGCATTTCCACCCCTAACGTAAAAGCCGGAAGTACCTTCTCCCATAGATTTCACACCGGGCAACATTTGAATGGCTTTAATAATATCCACCTCTCCAAACAATGCCGGCATCTTTTTTACTGCTTCCACATTGATGTTTACCTTCCCCATATCAGCAGATTCAATGTTCTTATCTTCCTCCCTTGCAGTAATTGTGATTTCTTCAATGATGTTCTCAGCGTAAGCCATTTCTACATCTTTTCTGACATCTCCATCTAACTCTATGGTAATGGCTTGTTCTCCATAACCTACATAATCAAAAACAATATTATAAGTACCTTTCGGTAAAGTGATCGAATAAAAGCCGTATACGTTGCTTACATTTCCAGTGGCCAATTCCTTTACAAATAAAGTAGCATTTATCAATTCTTCACCCGTATTTACATCCCTAATATGTCCACTCAAGGTAAATTTTTGAGGTTGCTGAGCCTGAATATTTATATCAATTAAAAGGAATAAAACCAGGTAAATAATTTTTGTTGCCGTTGCTGTTTTCATGAATTTAATTTTTAAAAAATTGCATAGTTCTTCTTTGCAATGAGGTTCATCTCATTGCGTTATTTAATATTCTTATGTTTATGTTATTATCTAGACCACTGGTAAAAGAGTCCAAATTCAAGTCCAGAAAAAATGGGTTCTAGGATGTCTACATTAGCTGTTAATCCTATATTGATATTTTTGTTGACATAGTACCTATACCCGGTTTGGGCATATATAGCATAACCAAGTGTATTTTCTTGATCTTCTTTTTGCAAAGTAGGTTTGTTTATTAATGTGTCTTCTTTATAAAGAAACAACTCGACATCTGATTGCCTTATTTGAATATAATCTATACTTGCCCCAAGACCGAATCTAAATTCAGATCTTTTTTTATAAATATGATAGTTTAGTAAAACTGGCAATTGCAATGCTCTCAATCTCAAAGCAACATCCCCCTCAATTCTGAGAACATCTCCAGCCATCACTTGATAGCCATCTAATAGTTCGACTTGAATATTTTCTTCATTAGAGGTTGTATTACTACTTCTAGATTCAATGGCTTCATTTAACTCTTGAGCAACAAAGACATCCAAATCGTCTGTTTCCATTGTATCTAGGACACTAAAATCTACAATCAAATCCAGCTTCGAGTACTTAAGTCCAGTGGATACACTCCATTTTTTTGCAAACCATTTAGTATAGTGAAAATTAGTATTGAAATATTTTCCTGCTGCGGCAATATGATCCGTTCCATTGTCATCGTTCAGATTTATCAATCGCAAGGCTCCTACAACTCTTTCCTCATATCCGATCCCAGTTTCTTGAATTCGTAGAGTTGGTCGAAAAGTATGGATTTCTGTTGGGGCATTACATGGCAAGATGCTCCCACGAAATGCCAATGGACTGCTAAGCAAAGAGAGCGGAGTAATTCCTCCTAATGTACCTGCAACATTGTTTTCTTCAGATACATTTATTGCATCCCTTTTTGTAGTAGAGGCCTCCAATGCGTTGGTCTTATTCTGATTTTTAGTGCTTTCAACTACAACAGGTATGTTCCTATTTTTATAAACAGATATTTTGTTAGCCGTATTTATTCCTTCACCTGCTTCAATAATTGCACCACCTATTGGATTACTAATTACGTCACCAATTGGACTACTATTTGGAATGTCTATTGCATTATTTATTGAAGGAGTTCCAATTGACCTAACGATAATCTGAGATTCATTTTTCTCAACGAAGGTACTATTGCTTTGTCCTGCCTCTATTTCAGAAATGTTGTTGTCTAACTTCTGTGAGTTGTCTATTTCCTGAGAAAGGTTACTTGAAGAAACTGCATTGGTAGTTTTAATTTGTTCTTTTTCGCGTGAATTAATGTTTTCATTCTTTATTGCATCGCTTGTTTGATTCAACTTGTTAGTTAGCGTAGAACTAATATCATCGTTTTTAGCTTTTGTTTCGATTTCTTGATGTGCAGCAGTCATTTCCTCAAGATCTAGATTTGACCCAGGATATAAAAAGTAGGCAGTTAATGCAGCCCCGATCACTACTCCAAACATAAGAGGCAACCAAAACCATCTTTTTTTCTTAACATCTTCTTTTGGAAAATGAACCTTTGCTTGATTGAATAAATCATCTGAAGGAACATTCCAACCATCCTCAGCCGGTGTTTGATCCGTCAGTCGTCTTTTTATAAAATCCTCCATTTTATTTTCACTCATGGTTACTATTGGTTAGTTGTAATTCTAATTGCTTTTGTAACTCTCTCTTTGCTTTCGAAAATTGGGATTTTGAAGTCCCTTCGGTAATTCCTAATTTTTCTGCTATTTCTCGATGCTTGTATCCTTCTAAGGCATACATGTTAAATACCAATCTATAGCCCAAGGGTAAATTTTGAACCATATCGGTAAGTTCCTTTGCGGCTAATTTGTCATAAATGTTTTCTTCATTACTTTCTATAAATAATGCCTCTTCCATTTCTGTCAACGTATCTATCCAGTTGTATTTTTTTAAATATCGAATCGCAGCATGCACGAGCACTTGGGTAGACCATGTTCCAAAGGCTGCTTTACTTTCATCAAATTGATGAAGATCTTTAAATATTTGAATCAAGCCTTCTTGAAAAATATCCTCTGCTTGCGTCTTATTTTTTCCGTAACGCATTGCCATCATGTACCACTTAGTACGATACAAATCATACAAGCTTCTTTGAGCTTGCTCATCGCCCAACACACTTAATTTTATGATATTTTTTTGATTATTCAAGTGGTCTATTCTTTAATGATTGCGAGCATATTCTATTTGATTCTTAAGAGTTGTAAGAGCTGCATCCCATTCTTGTTCTTTGATTGCATCATGATGGATGTCGCTAGCTTCTCGTGTTGCCTTTCTAATTTGGTTACTCCATTTATCTAATTTTTCATTGATTTGAGATTCAGAAAAAGGACCTTCAATAAATGTTTCTTTTTTCTGTTCGTATAAATTTTCAAAAGATGCCCAACCTCTAGTCAGTTTATCACAACTTGCTGACCATTGATCGGGACCAAAAAAGCCTGTTGAAAATGGTTGACAGTTATTAGAGGTTTCTCCCCATTCATCCCTAATTGTAGTCACTGGATTGTTTTGATAGATTATGTTTTCGAAAGTATTATCTAGATCCCATGGTATAAGGTGGTGCTTTTTGTTTGTAGGTTCTTCGTACCAATAATAATTATGATTAGAACATTCTCCACCCACGCAATACCAGTGAAATGGACCATCATCATGTCGAATCGTTCGATCAATCATTATCAATGATATGATCTCGTGAATGTCCATGTTCTCCAAAATTAGATTTGGAACTTCTGAAAAATTAGCATCCGTAATTTTTTGTCCAAAATTTCTAATCAAATCTATACTCGGATTTTCGTCTTCATTGGTTTTTAGTGCACTTAAATATTGCTGTTCACTATATGGGATTCCATTCATATTTAAGGGCCATATTTCTTTATAAATATTTCCTTCGTCGTCTTCAAAATTATATTTAGCGAAACGATTATCAATTTGTTCAGTCAATGCAAAGAGCCCTACATAAGCCCCGTTTATTTTCAATTTTGCATGTACGGATCTTGGAGCTGGCACATCCATGTCCCTGAATAGTGAATACCCTAATCTTTCATGCATCTGAGAGGGGTCGTTATTTTGTGAGTGAAATTGAAGTTTTTTGAGATCGAAAAACTTCTCCTCTCTTTCACCCCAATTTATTTTTACTTTCATGGATAGCTTGGTGCAAATTTTTCGGCCGGAAGGATTAAACCAATCTGAACCAGAGACACAACCGATGAATCCACCAATCGATCCTTTATATCTAATTCCAACAGGACTAATCGTATCTCCCTGAAAAATCAACATGCCTTTGACATATTGTTCTGTCACCGGATCATTCTCTAAAATTTCTAGCGACGTTTTCGGTATTTTCAATTCATAGGTATGCAGCGATTCTTGATCAAAAACATAATCTGAACTTAAATCCAAATAAGATTCATCTCCAATAGGAATAATTAGTGGAACCTCCCAATCAGAGATTGTATCATTTTCTTTCATGTTGTCAATAATGACTGTAGAAGGACTAGATTTCTCGCATTTGATGCAGCAAAATGTTACTGCTATGAAGAATAATATTTGTATGAATCTATTTGGAGCCAATTTACTCTTTAATTTATCGCTTTCAAATGCGAGTTATACACTTATGTACAAAGTAACTAGAAATGGTTGCCTGAGTAAGTAAATTAAATCGAAATAAATATATTATGGCTAATTTTGAGCATTAAGATGAAGATCATTTCATGGAATTGTAATATGGCATTTAGGAAAAAAGGGGACCCGGTATTGGCTTACAAGCCTGATCTCCTCGTAGTTTCTGAATGTGAACAACCAGAGAAATTGAATATTGATGCAAATATTCCTAACTGTTCTTCCCATTTTTGGTTGGGAGATAATCCTCACAAGGGAGTCGGAATTTTCACCTTTTCGGATCAAGTATTGACGCTACAACCAGAATATAATCCAGAATTTAAGTATGTAATTCCTCTTTGTGTCAAAGGTAAAACGGAGCTTCTTCTTTTTGCTATTTGGACCATGTCACATCCAATACGAGCCAAAAGTTATGTTGGTCAGATTTGGGGAGCTTTACAGTACTACGAGAAATTGATTAATGAAGATTCATTTTTCATTGGAGACTTTAATAGTAATCTAATTTGGGATCATGAAAGAAAGGGCGGTAACCATTCTCATGTTGTTGATTTTCTTTCTGAGAGAAACATTGTTAGCTTATATCATACAATTCGAAATGAAAAACAAGGAGAAGAGAAAGAACCTACTTTATACCTACTGAAGAAAAAGTATAAGTCCTATCATATGGATTATTGTTTTTTATCTAAAAATAAAATTCAAAAAGAAACCAAAATAGAGATTGGAAAATATGAAGATTGGATAAAGTATAGTGATCATATGCCAATGATTATGGAGGGGATTAAGGAATAAAAATTCTTTATCTCGTTATTCGATTCTCTCTTATTCGGTTCTCGTTGTTCGATTTTCGTGTTTTTCAATCCAACAATCCAACAATCCAACAATCCAACAATCCAACAATCCAACAATCCAACAATCCAACAATCCAACAATCCACGATCCACGATCCACGATCCTAGATATTTGGATGTTAAAATCTAAAAATTGAGGAAATGATGTTTTGAATTAATTTCATTCATTTATAAATTTGCTCAAGTATAGCTGATTATTGATAGAACTGTTAAGGTTTACATGATTTTATTTACCATGTGAATTCCTAATATTTGGTTAAATCTATCGTTTTAAACACTATCAGGATATATTAGAACTAGCTTTCAAGTTAAATAGTAAATAAAACACCTTAAGGATCATGAAAATAGTCAATTACAACCTGTCTCAACAGGTTAGCAAAATCTTATTATTCGTTTTTATTACAACAGCCAGCGTAGGGCAATTAGCCAGTCAGAATGGGAAAGGAATGTTGGGTCTGAATTCAATAGATCTTTCTGAGGCACAAAAAACGGAGCTACGATCAATATTTAATGCTCATAGATCGGGTTGGCAGGAAATGAAACAAAATCTAAATGGAGACTATCAGCGTTTCCAAATCGTAAAATATCAATTGGAATTAGATTTAGTGGCGGTACTTACATCAGCACAGAAAGAACAATATTCTGCAATAAAGGAATATCGGACAGAAAAACGCCGAAATTTTGTTTTGGCAAAGGAACAAATGATGGACGAATATCGATTTAACAAAAGAGATAAGGTCCTAGAAAAGCACAATGCCTTGCAAGCAAAAAGAACGCTACTTGATACAAAGATTTCTGGAGAAGATAAGAAGACTATAAGTGCTCTCAGAATCAACCTTAGATCGGGAATAAAAGGATGGACGAATGGTTATGAAGATTGGCAGGATAAAATTGAAAATAGAGAAAAATTCTTACAAGATTTGGTTATTCTAAGAGACCTTACGGATAAATACATAGATGATATAAATACCTTGGTACATCAGGATAATGATATCTCCAATCTTTTTATGCAGCAAAATTCTTGCGGAGGACAAAGTACTTTTCTTAGCAATCGCCGAGCTGCAATTTTTCTTCTTTTAGAAGCGGATGAGACAGATGCGAATCTATTATTAAAAAGTACGCTTAGGGCATATCCAAATCCTGTGCAGGATGACCTAACGGTAGAATATAAACTTCCTTATTCAGGAGAAATAGAATTAATTTTGACCGATGAGAGTGGAAATATTGTAAAAAGGATTTACAAAGGGTATAAAGAAGAAGGTACACACGAAGTAAAAGTAAATACCAAAGACTTGAATTTTAGAAGTTATATTTTAAACCTAGTAGATCAAACAGGAAATAACTTTGAAAAACTAATAGTTACAAAAGAATATGATGAGTAGGGATAGACGATAAAAGACCTACTTTGATTTTAAATAGTCAATAAAGCTTAGAGGTTTTATTGACTATTTTTTTTGAGTTTTTGAATTATAACGTCTTGTTGACGGTTTGTTTTTGAAATCATGATAATCCTTTAATCAACCAAATCATGATTCAGACTTTTTTTCTGAAATCATTATTCTAACACAAATATTTCACCACTCTGCGGCAATCAATAATCTATAACAAAAAAGGACTTAGCATTTGCCTACTAAGTCCATTTTTATTAGCACAATTAAAATGACAAATTATTTAAGTTCAATGGTCATTTTTGCGCCTCCCATTTCTGGAAGATTAGCGACCAGTTTGAGCATTTTTGATTCATTGGCATCAAACCACATATGTTGTTTGGCTCCACTACCATCCATCGCTTCTACCTCTATTTTATAGGCACTATGGGAAGAGCCACCTACTTCTAAATCTTCTATGCCTACTACAATCAGTTTAGAAGTTTTTACTTCATGCTTCATTGGGTCGAAGGTTCTGTACATTGTAGAATATCCTTCTTTCAATGGTAATGAAGCTAAGGTGACACCTAGGCCTGATCCGTCTGAAAATACAGATGCATCCAATTTGGATTCGATTGGGGTTTCTTTTCCTTGCATGGTCATAACTCCTTTGATACTAGTTTCTGAATGCTCTAATTGTACGGTAGCTGGACCTTGATTCATCTCTCTCTTGACTGGTGCAAAAGTACCTTTTTCAATAGTGCACTCATCTACCATATCACCCATTGGGGATGTAACTTTATCAGTAATGACCCAATGGTCTCCGCTTTCTTTTATTGTTCTAGTCATCTCCATGGGAATCTTTTGTGGACCTATTTCTATTGTTACGTTATACGGTGTATCTCCAGGAATTACTGTTCGAGTTGGTGTAGGAAGTGCTGCTATTGCTTCCTCGGCTGTGAGTTCAGTTGGTAATTCTACGGTATTAATATCGACGGTCACATTTGCTACAATGTCTTGAATGTCCGAAGGAATATCTTCCTGGTATCTACCACCAATATGAGTGGCTAAAAACTTTTCAGCTGAGGAGATGAAAGCAATGTTATTATCGGGATTTGCAAAACCATGACCTTCATCAGGAAAATTTAAATATTCCACAGGGAGACCTTCCTCCCTCATGGCAATAACAATTTGATCAGATTCTGCTTTTTTTACTCTAGGGTCATTAGCGCCTTGGGCAACCAATAGAGGGGCTTTGATGTTCTTGGCATGAAAAAAAGGAGATTGTCTTCTCATTTGCTCCTTGCCTTCTGGAGTATCTGGGTCTCCCATTCGCTGATGGAACACTTCTCTATATGATTCCCAATAAGGTGGGATAGTTTCTAATAGTGTAAATAAATTTGATGGTCCTACAACGGATACTCCAGCAGCATATACGTCTGGTGTAAAAGTAAGCCCGGCAAGAGTGGCATACCCACCGTAAGATCCTCCCATGATCGCTACTTTATCAGGGTCTGCAATGCCTTTTTCTACTAAGTAATCAACCGCTGCTGTAAGGTCATCTTGCATTTTTTCACCCCATTCATTATTACCTGCATTTAAGAATGCTTTACCATATCCTGTAGAACCTCTAAAGTTAGATTGAATAACAGCATATCCTCGATTTGCAAAAAACTGAGCAAAGGAATTGTATCCCCAAAAGTCTCTGGCCCAAGGACCTCCGTGAGGCATTACTACGGTGGGTAAATTTTTTGCCTCTACACCCTTTGGCAATGTAAGATATCCCGGTATTTCTAATCCATCTTTTGATTTGTATGTAATGGGTGTCATAGTAGTCAAATGCTCCGTTGGTAGATTGGGCCTCGGTCTGTATAAGAAAGTTGATTTACCAGTCTTTCTGTTGTAGATATAAGCAGCTCCAGGATCTGTATCACTATTCACATAATAAATTATTATCTGTTCGTCTTCAGTCCAAGAAGTGATCGTGATTTCTGCCTCCGGATATTTTTGTTTCAATTTTTTGTAGTCTAAATCTATCCCTTTATCTCTCCAATAGATAGTTTCTTTTTCGCCCGTATAACTTGTCCCAATTAACTCATCTGTTCGATCTGAAAAAATCGCATATCCAAAGTCTACTTTTCCTTTTGGGTCTGATTCTACTTCCACAAATTCATCTGTTTCTAAATTTAAAAGACCTAAGCGTGTTAAGTCAACATCCCCTTTATTGGATACAAAATAAACTCTACCATCTTTACTAAATTGAGATGGATAGCATGATTCTTGGACATTGCAAGAATAGCAGAGCTTCGAACCATCTTTAGTTATCTTGTAATATTCAGTACCTCCATCGTCTGTTGCTTTAGAAGTCATTTTGACATTTCCTTCTAGATCGAAATATATTCCACTTAACTCGTCTTCATTCTTAAGAATTATTTTTTTTTCGCCCGTTGTAATATTTACTTGATAGTAATCATGCCATGCTTTGTCTCGATCGTTTATACCAACATGTATAATATCTTTATTTGATTTAGGGACATCTAATATAAATGCTCTAATGCCATCCATCGGAGTTAAATCAATAGAGCTAGGGACGCCTGTATCACCATCGTTTGGTCCGGCAGGATCTACAGAATATACGTGAAAATTTTCATCACCACCTTTATCTTGTACATAAAGAATTCTCTTGCCATCCCGACTCCAAAAATAATCTCTGATGGGTCTTTCGGTATCTGCCGTTATTGGTTTGGCATCTTCAAATTTATCATCTATTTTTTTCACCCAAATGTTTCGAACATCATTGTAAGGTTTGATAAATGAAATATAATTTCCGTCTGGGCTTAGTCTGGCAGTAGAGATTTCTGGATTGCCAAAGAAGATATCCCGGTCTATGATGGGTGGTAAGCCATCTTGTCCTATTGCTTGCATAAAGAAAAAACTGATAATTAATGTGGTAAGAAAAGAAGTAAGTAAAGAGGTGTTTAAGAATTTCATCATTAAGAATTTAAATGGATTAGAATTAAAATAATTCAAGTTATTGTGTGTGATTTATTTATAATATTTACAACATTATTTTTAGTTTAGAAAATTAAAAGCATCAGCATCGTTTTGAAAATTTAATTTTTGTCTAGTTTGGATAAGGTCTTCTTTTTGTAGTTCAATGGTAAATACGGCTTCTTTATAAGAATCACATTTTTTTATACTTGTACCAAGAGGGTCTAAAATTTCAGAATCTCCACAGTATTCGATTTTATTCCCGTCTGTACCAATTCTATTTACACCAATTACGTAGGACATATTCTCGATGGCCCGAGCTTTGAGTAATGCAGACCATGCTTGAATTCGAGCAATGGGCCAACTTGCAATGTAAACGAGAAGATGATAATCATAGTCGGTTGTAGATCTGCGACTCCACACAGGGAATCTAAGATCGTAACAAACCATAGGGCTTATGTTCCATTCTTTGACATGAATAATTTTCCGTTCATTTCCGGAAGAATAATTTTCATTTTCTTTGGCATATGAGAAAAGATGCTTTTTGTCATAATACTGAACGTCTCCATAAGGGTAGGCCCATATCATGCGATTATAATATTTACCATTCTCTTCAATGATTAAACTGCCAGTAATAACAGCGTCTTTTTCTTTTGCTTTGTTGCACATCCATTGTACGGAAATGCCATCCATTGATTCAGAAAGTTGGGAGGAACGATTGCTGAATCCAGTGGTAAACATCTCTGGAAGAACAATAAGATCAGTTGTATTTATATTATAAATATATTTATCGAATCGGTCAAGGTTAGCCGATTTATTTTCCCAAACGATGTCAGTTTGGATGATAGAAATTGTCAGGTCAGGTTTTGATTGCATAGAGAGTATCTAAAAGCAAATATGGTACTTAACTCTAAAGTTAAGTAGTAATTTAGTAATTCTGCATAGTTTTCTAGAATAATTATCTATATCATTAACTTCATTTTAGAAATGGAAAAATATGAAAGCTTAAATTTTCATTGCTCTTATTATTTTTATGATTCTTAGATTCTTAGTCAGTTTATTCGCATTGATAGAACGAACCCTCCTGTAGATGTAAATTTAGATTATATCCAAAGCACAAAACCGACTCCAGAGATAAGCATGTTATTATAAACGCGTTTTATGATTTTCATTCTAATGACACAACTTATCCATGGTATACCAATGTAGTTCCAGTTTCTTGGTGGATAAAAAATCATATCAAAGGCGCCAGGAATAAACTTAATTTTTCAATTTGGGGATCTTATAAAGAAAGTAAAAGGGAACATAAGCTAGAGGAATGCCATGATTTTGTTGAAAAAAAAAGTGGATGCCTATATAGAGTTATACCATATTGCATGGTCGTGCAAAATTATCAGAAACTCAGAGAAATGCGCTTCTTGATTGGTTTGAGAAATCTTAAAGGTTGAAAACTTCTTTTTATCACAAAAAATTCATTAATATTTTGCAAATTTTAAATTAATTAAAATATTATTTTTAGATTTAATATAAATATGCTACCAAATTCTAAATTAGCTTAATTCAAAATAAAAATTGTTTATTTATCGTAGATTAAATAAAGTATACAAGAATGATTCCTTAGACTTTTTCCCTGTTGAATTTTATATGACCTGTTGAATTTTATATAATTTATCCCGCATTTAACCTCAGCGAGAAAATCTTAAATTGTTTCAATATCTTTATAGCAAATGGTGTCTTATGAACAAGAAAATTGCTGTTTTACCAGGAGATGGAATTGGTCCGGAAGTGGTTGCGCAAGGAATAAAAATTCTGGAAGCGGTATGTGATAAATACAACTTCAAGTGTGAATTAGCCTATGGTGACATAGGTACTGCGGCTATCAAAAAACACGGTATTCCATTACCTAAAGAAACTATAGATATTTGTAAAAATGCAGATGCTATTTTCTTTGGAGCTGTAGGCGATGACCAAATTAACTCTGATCCTGCGATTAAGATTAGGGCCGAACAAGGATTATTGGATTTGCGTAAAGCCCTTGGGCTATTCTATAGTGTTCGACCCATAAAAACATATCGATCTAAGTTGGGATTGTCTCCATTAAAGAAAGAAATTTTAGAAGGAGTAGATATGCTCATATTTAGAGAATTATCGAGTGGTATATATTATGGTGAAAAAGGCTATAATATGAAAGAAGAAGCGGCTTTTGATGTATGTAGATATACCAAAGATGAAATTGTCAAGGTGAGTAAAAAAGCTTTTAAGTCTGCGAGAAAAAGAAGAAAGAAGATAACAGTGGTAGATAAGGCAAATGTAATGGAGACATCTAGGCTATGGAGATCTACTGTGAGGGAGCTGGCAAAAAATTACCCAGATGTCAAGGTGGAGTTCCTCTATATCGATAATGTCGCCATGAAAATGATCCAAAATCCCAGTGAATTTGATGTTATCTTATGTAGCAACCTCTTTGGCGATATCCTCTCAGACATAGGAAGTGTAATTTCGGGATCAATTGGATTATTACCATCCGCTTCTTTTGGTGGAAAGAAAGCCTTATTTGAGCCGGTACATGGTCCTCAATGTCATACTTCTGGGAAAGATATTGCGAATCCTTTAGCATCTATTTTATCCGTAGCAATGATGTTTGATTATTTTAAAATGCAGGATCAATCTAACGATATTTATGCAGCCGTTCATCGATGTATCAACGAAAGTATTATGACCCAAGATCTCAAGCCACGAATTATCACAAGCTGTTCTGAATTAGGAGATATTGTGTATTCTTTGATAACTGATGACTTGGTAGATTTAAATACGGAAAAAATGAGTACCTCAAAATCTGTAATTATTTAGGAATGATATTACGAAATCCTTTTGGTGGTAAGATTTTGACCAAAATCATGATAAATTAAAATTTGGATAACCCCTATTATAATCTGTTTAGTACCCTAAAATGTTTAAAAAAAATACCAACAAAGGCACCCAAGAATAAATCACCAACCAAGGCACCAAGGGTATATTTATCTAAATTATGGGTTTCTTAGGTGTTTATACGAATTACCACTTGACGCACCGATGGGGACTCAGGGATAAACTAACTTATACTATGATCCCATTTGATCCTAATTTTGGAGTAATGAATTTCAATTTCTACATTCCCTTCTTTTTACCTTGTTTATCATCTAGCTCAATATCCTTCTCTAACTTTTTTTCTACCCTAATCTTCTTTGATTTTACATCCACACTATCTTGATTCAAAAATTCGTCTACGTTGATTCCGTTTTCTTCTAGTTTTTTCCTAATGTCTTCCGGTAGTTCTTCATCTCCATTGAGTTCTATGATTTCTTCTGATTCCTCACCATTTTTATTCATTTTTATTTTAATGGTCTTTTTCGACGTAGAAGTTGTATAGTCTTCTTCTTCAATATCTAATTCAACTTTTTTTACCATCCTTTGAATGCTTTCCTCTTGCATTAATTTTTCCATCTCTTTAGGCATTTCACCGGTTCCATCCCATTCAATTATTTCTTCATTACCATCACTATCCATCTTAATGATTTTATAATTCTGTTGTTGTTTTATTTCTATATCCTTCGGATCAATAGAATCATAATCTATCATTTTTCTAATTTCAGCGGATACTTCTTCATCTTCTAGAAATTTATACAAATTTTCTTTTGTAATTTCATGCTCTACTCCATCTCCATCAATCCACTTTTTTACAGAAACTTCTTTTTCTATTTCTACATCATTCTCTAAGATATAAGCTTTAGCTTCTTCACCGGTCAGAATGATTTCTTCTTTTGTTCTATTCCCATTTCCATCCACTATTTCCTTAACTATGATGATTTCTTTCTCAATATTTTGTTCTTGACTAGAGAGATCATTTATACACCATAAAGAAATTAGGAGTAGAATTATAATTTTTGAATATGTGTAAATCATAATTATTGAATTATTTGAAGGGTTCATCTATATACTATATTCTTGACTTACTACAGAGGGACCCTAAAGTAAAATAAAATTAAAACTCAAAGATAAGCCTTGATTAATATTTATGCTACTCTTAAAAAACTCAGAACTATTAAAATTCACAAAGAAGTTGAAATTTGCAATTAAATTTCTACTAAAATAATATTCTAAATCTGAGCTTAATTCCAAGATATATGTATTACTTTTTATACTAGATTCTAGTTTGTTGCTCCGATATACGGATCTCGAATTGATAAATAAGTTTGTTCTCGCACTTGGATACCAGCCTAAACTATTTACGTAGCTAAGTTCAAATCTTTTATAAGAAAGATCTTTAAATCCAAAAAAAATATTATTGGCGTAGTGGTTTCCATAGCTTATTACCCCGAAATTATTAAACTGAAGAAACTTATTGATGGGAGAGAATGACGAAGCTTTTGCTATAAACGAAAGTGAGTTACTTGAGACCGTTGCAATTTTTGTATAGTTTGATCTTATAATTGGACTTACTTCTAGTGATAATTTAAAACCATTTTTTCTCAATCGATTTCCTTCGTAAGTATAACTATCATTTATAATTGCAGCATTTTTAGGAGTCAATTCTTCGATGTGATTTTCTAGCAAGTAATTATACAAACTTGATAATTGGTATATGTTACCTAATCTAAAATCTTTAAAACGTCGCCGCCTTAACAGATAAATTTGATCAGCTAATTCTTTCATTTTATACCTCTGTACGGGGATTTCGGCTTTTTCTAAATCATCTATTAGAATCATTGCTTTCCATGCACCCAATATGTCTTGCGGTCTCCCAAATCCAATTCCTAAAGCGGTAGATATCTCAACAAAGTTTTCTCTGGCTTGATTTAGGGGCTTGTCGGTAGAGTAATCAAAAAGCAGATTACTTAGTATATGCCAACGCTTAGTATAATAGTAATCATTTTCAAGATCAAGATCGATATTAAGTTTATCACCATTTTGATTGGAGGGTCTAACACCATTTAATTTATTATAATCAAACCGAGGCTGAAAAATAGTTTTAATTAATCTCGTGTTTTTATCATTTTGCATTGTGTGCAAATAAGTAAGATAAGGTGAGAAACCAACTCTAGTGCGTTTGATGCCATCAGCTTCGGTGTAGCTTTGATTTATATTCGGAACTATATTTAATTCTGAATATGTATAATTAGGTGGTATGTAAGTTTTTAATGAAAATAAAGAATCTTGAGTCTTTGCATGAAAGGAAACAAGCATAAAAACCAAAAAGCGAATAGAGGTGGATTTCATGTATTTTGTGTAAAAGGCTCTAAATTATGACCCAATGAAAATTAAACTCATTTAAATAATGAATATTATGAGGTCAAGAGAAGAATGATTTCGATAATTTAAGAAAAACAAAAAATTATTCTCCTAACTAATTGATTAGCTTCATGCGAATATCATCCAACAACCATGACGAAAATGCCTTATTTGTGCAGACTTCAGGCATAAATATCTATTAAATGCCAACCTTATGTGAAAATGATTCGTTTATACAATATCTCGATAGATTCAATACGTTTATCAGACAAATCCTTTGTTTGCTTTCAATTCCTAAATTAACAAAACAGCAATATTTTCGGGGCTTTTTAACACATATTTAGTATTTCAGTATGTAACTTTGCCCGCTTAATTACATTTTAAAGACAAACAAAACTTTCAGTATGAAAAGAATATTATTTAGTTTTATCGCAATAGCAAGTTTATCGTTGATATTTTCTTCTTGCGAAGATGATACACCCGGTGGTGGAGGTATATTTGATCAAGGCCCAACGGTGACTTTTGAATCCGTTCCAGACTCAAATTTTTTAACAGATAATGCAGACGTTGAACCAGGAAGTACATTCAGTGTACGTATTAATGCTGTGAAAGGAGATTCCGAGTTAAATACTTTTACTCTTACAGTTGATGGAGTAAATGCTGACATATCAACATATGTTATAAATGGTAACCCACCAGGTGCAAATCCAGCATTAATTTTTGATGCAGAGAGAGATGGTTTAACTTGGGATATTACAGTAACAGCTCAATCAGAATTAGATATTAGAGATTATGTGTTTTCAATTACGGATGATAATGGAAACTCTGATAGCGCATCGTTACTAATTAGCACAGAAACAGCAAGTGCAGGTGATGGTCCACCAGTTGTAAACATTGGAGGTTCAGGAGAATTTACGGCAAGTGCAAATTCTTTTTATTCATTCAGAGTGTTAGGTGCTACTGGAGATAATGAGATATCTATAATGACTATTTTAGAAGACGGAGATATTGTAGATCCAAGTAGATTAAGCTATGATGAAACTCCATTTGATGCCAATCCTTTCTTTATTCCTGCAGAGGATAGAAATAGCTTTTCTACAGACATAGTAATCTTAACTCCTAACGAAACCGCTACCTTTAATTATGAAGTAATTTTAGCGGATGATTTTGGAAATGAAAATTCAGCTTTCTTTTCAATTACTACAGGTCCTACTGGAGAAGTTGTTACACTTTTAGAAGGTGTGCTATTTAATGCTGCTGGACCAGTTGGAACAGGAGGGTTAGATCTAGAAACAGGGATGAGTACAGGGTCATCAGATCCATTAGCTGAAATAAGAGATGAAGGAATTGACGACAGTGCTTATGATATCAATTGGATAAAAAGAATTGCTGGAGTAAATGGTACAGAGATAAGAAGCTTATTCCCAGGTCAAAATGGTCTTTCAGAGAATTTTACTTTTACATCTATCGAGGTACAAGAGCAATTGCCTGACCTTTGGGGGAATGCATTCCAATTCCAAAATTCTAGTACAAACGGCGATTATATGGTAAGCTTTATTGTTGAAGTAGGTGATATGTTTATCGCTCAAAAGGGTGATACTTATTACTCATTTAGAGTAATAGAAGTAAACGATACACCCGCAGATAATGGAGATAATTACGTATTAGATATCAAGTTTTAATCTAATATCTCAAGATAATAAAGAGGAGGTTACTCACGTAAGCTCCTTTTTTTATGTCAAAACATATTATAATAATTTATAATATGTTATATTTGTACATTCGTGCCGTAAAGCTCATCAATTCATCCCAAAGGCATCTTATCATTTATTAAATAAGAAGTCTCTTGAATACGATTTTCCCTCTCCGAATTGGATTCCTTATGAATCTAGCTATAAGACTGTCCCTTAGAGAATCTCTAAAGCAATCTCTTAAGCAATCTTTAAAGCAATCTTTAAAGCAATCCGTAAGACAGTCACTTATGGTCATTGTAGTAATTATAATAGGGCTCCCTATTCTTAAGGCTCAAAATCAACATACTTGTCATTCCATACATTGTTTTCATGATGAGGGAAGATATGAGAAGTATATAAGCGAGATTACTAAAATTCAAGAAAGTAATAAACAAAATAGATCTTCTGATAATTTAGGAGAAATTCTAATTCCGGTAGTTGTACACGTATTATATCATGAAGATGTTGAGAATATCAGCGACCAACAGATATATTCGCAAATCGATGTACTAAATGAAGCCTTTTCGATGGAGAATCCATCTATACAATCTACTTGGCCACAAACAGCAGACGTGAATATTAAATTTGTTTTGGCAAATGTGGACCCTAATGGTGCTTCTACATCCGGAATTACCCGAACATATACAGACGTATCCTCTTTTATTATTAATTTAAATGAAGATGTTGATTATCCACAGAACACGTACATGAAACTACCTGCACAAGGAGGAAAAGAAGCTTGGCCTAAGAAGGACTATCTAAATATATGGGTGATAAACATGCCGGATATTCTTAAAGGTTTTGCCACTTTCCCAAATGTTGTAGAAGATCACCTAGATGGGATAGTTGTCCAATATCAATTTTTTGGAAACATCGGTACTGCTAATTCGTTTCCGGCTTACTCTGAAGGGAAAAGTTGTGTGCATGAGGTTGGACATTGGTTAAATATTATGCATCCATGGGGATTAGGGAATAATTGTCCCGTCAATGATGCCATAGCAGATACTCCTGCACAAAGTGTTTACCATTTTAGCTGTGCTAACAGTGTAACAGAATGTGGTAATGCACTTATGTTGGAGAACTACATGCAATACACAAATGATGCTTGTCAATCTATATTTACAGAAGGGCAAAAAGCGATTATGAGAAATAATTTTGCTGTGGGAGGAGCTCGAGAAAACATTTGTGATTTGAATGGATATCAGGAAGTGACAGGTGGTACTATATCAGGGAAAATATGGCACGATGTAAATGGTAATAATACTTATACATCCAATGAGCAGGTAGAACAAGGTGTAGAAGTACGATTATTCGATTGTGGGGGGCAATTTTTGTCTTCAGCCACTTCAAATAATAATGGAGATTTTGAATTCACAGATTTAGAACCAAATAACTACTATATAAGGGTTACTGAAGCTGACTTACCAAATGATTTAGGGCCTCATCCTTTTTGGCTCAATAGTTCTAATTGTTTTTCTATTACGGATAATGGGGTCTACGTTACAGACATTCCTCTATTGCAATTAGCTCATATAGAGTCTAGAGTTTGGGAAGATATGGATGGTAATGGAATTTTCGAATCAGGCGAACCAGTTATGGAAGGAGTTTTAGTCAGTCTAAGGAATGGTAATGGACAGGTGATCGAAGTTGTAACTACGGATGCTCAGGGTAATTACCAAATTGACCGAGTATATCCAGATTTTTATTATCTGGAATTTGAAGTTATGAATATATATACCTCCACGATAGTATACGAAGGGAATAATACAATGCTAGATAGTGATGTAGATGACTACTTTGGTGATAATACAACTCAAATGTTCGAATTAAAGCCTGGTGAAGTTAGAGATGATATGAGTGCAGGCTTTTATGTCATGTCCCAGATTGGCCAATTTATTTGGCATGATTTAAATGCAAATGGAACACGAGAAAATACGGAACCAGGTTTACCAAATTTTGAAATATCATTATTCAAAAAAAATACAAATGCATGGTCGGTTGAAAGTACTCAATATAGCGATGCAAATGGGAATTTTAATTTCACTGCACCTCCCGGTGAATATTACCTGCAAATCACTGATATGCCGGATAATTACGTAATTACTAATAGGAATATGGGCTCTAATGATACTATGGACAGTGATGTAGATTTACAAAATATGACTACGGAAGATTTTAGTACATCGAGTGGATCAATGATTTTGGATATTGGTGCCGGATTTTACCTAGGAGCAGGTCTAGGAGGTATTGTTTGGATGGACGCAGATTTAGATGGTCAGATTGATAATGATGAGCAGGGAGTATCTCAGGTCATTGTAACCGCTTATAATGATCAGCAAGATATGGTAGATCAAGCCATTACAAATAGCTTAGGAAGATATGAATTCCAAGGATTGACTCCGGATGACTACTATCTACAATTAAATCTTCCAAATGATACACAACTTGTACCTCAGCCAGATGAATCTAATTACTACAATGAAGTGAATGGACCCGGTACGACCCCTTATTTTAGTATGCGTTCTGATGAATTTAATATGGATATAAATGCAGGACTTGAATCTTCACCTGTCGCTATTTTCAATATTAATTTTAATGGTGAAAGACAAGAATATGGTACACTTCTTCAGTGGGATATACTTTCAGATGGCCTCATTGAAGAAATATTAATAGAAAGAAAAAATAGTGATTCTTGGGATATCATTTATACTACTGGTAATGAAGAGCGGCATTCCTTTTTAGACGAAAACGAGTATAGTGAAGCTTCTTACTATCGGCTAAAAATCACGGAATCGACCGGAAAAATTAGCTATAGTAATATCATTTTTATAGATAATGCAGCTGACATTCAGTTCAATTATTCATTTATAAATCCATTCTTAGATAAGCTATCCGTATTTGTGACGAATCAAAAAGCTCAAGAAGTAGAAATAGTGTTATTTAATGTATTAGGTAATCATGCATCTATTAGCTACCAAACTCTTTTACAAAAAGGTGATAATACTATTGAAATAGACACAGAAGGACTTATTTCAGGTATTTATTTAATTAAGTTAAATATTGGCAATAAAACCTTTGTAGAAAAGGCTTTCAAGTCATAAAGAAAATTTAGCTACAACTCACATATTGGTTTTAATCTTTTTTTTAAACTACTGTTAGTCAATAGTATAAGTATTAATTAATTTATTCACTTATTATTTAACCAATAATCACATAGTCTCGCATAGTTTTTGTACTCCTAACAATGTTGTATGTGTAAAGTCGCATTCAGCAACCCTAAAAGTCCATTAATTCCTAGCCTACTTACAGTTCCTTATTATTCTTCAATACTGATTTTAAAAAATAATCAGACATGACAAGATACAACTTACTTTTTTGTGTGTTTTTCATCTTAATGAATTGCGCGACGAATGAGGCAATTTATGCTCAACAGGAGTTACCCCCTTACATTTTATGTGGTGAGGATACTGAAATTGATGCAGACACGGAATTTTCTTTGCATCCATTATTGATGGATCCAAATGATCCTGATCGAGATGGTGATGAGAATTGGAGCACATTGACTGGTTATGGTGGATGTCCGTCTGTCTGTAATAATGGGTTTGATTGTTGTATCACTCAACCATGTAAAGAGTATAATATCCCAGTAGTTTTTACATTACTCAATGATTCTAACTGTGGAAATAATAACATGACTGCAGACCAATTAGACGATTTCTTACAAAAAATAAATAGTTACTTCGACTGTTCAGGAGCTCCATTTAATTTTTATAAGGCAAATTATTGGGATGATTCAGATATTAACTATCGAGGAAATCCAATCACACGATTATCAGATGAATCTACAAGAATTATCTGCAACTCGGACTATAATCAATTCTACCTAAATTCACTTTCTGATGGTCCGCCGACAGATCCTAATGGAAATCTTTTTGATGATTTTCAAGAAGTGAAAGTATTCAATGTTCCAAACGTAATGAACATATATATTCCAGGAAATTATAATGGATATACTGGGCGAGACTTTATTTCTGAAGGAGGAATAGCATCATTCCCTACTGGTAATATTGATTCCTATGGTTTAGCTTTTGGTATTGATGGATTGAATAATACAATTAGTGATTGCACCGGAGCCCAATTTGGGTCTACCGTTGCACAGCATGAAATGGGGCACTGGTTTGGACTTACACATACTCATGGATTTGTAAATAATCTTCAAGTCAACTTTAATGATCCTAATGCGAATTATTGGGCAGAGTGTGCAGACGGTACGGAGTGTTGTACTAGTGGAGATTTTATTTGTGATACAGATCCAGATCCAAATTTGGGTACTGGAACGGTAAGAGATTCAGATAGTAATATCCTTAGCTCGTGTGTGACGGCAACAGATGGTTGTGGAGTAGATGCTTCACTTTGTTATTCACCATGTGGGAAACCATATAAAACTCAACCAAATACATTCAATAACCTTATGAGTTATGCTTATTGTAATCGGCATAACCTATCTCCTTGTCAAGTGGCTAAAATGGTAGATGGTCTTTTGTGTTCAAGATCTGACTTGGTTTCTTGCGATCCAAATTTTGCTGATACAGACAATGCTATTCCTTATACGGGGATTGATGAAATCCATCTCTGTGTCGGTGATAACGTTCCTGTTTTATCAATTATAAATCCAAGTGGTGGGGCAGCAAATCCTGCGTTAGATGTTGGCTGTATTGGCTGGTACTTATCTGGAGTGAATACATTAGATTTTATACCTGTAGGAACTGGTCTAAGTTTTAATCCTTCTTCTTTTGTAAATTCTTCTTTCCCAGGAGAACATACTTTCTATTTTGACGATGATTTAGGAAAATATACGACTACAGAGTGCGATGATCAATTAAGAAAGGGAATCAAAATTATTGTATCTGATTATGTTGGTAATGCAACAGTTAATTCTACTGGATCATATAATATTACTGATTGTAACAATCCAGAAACAATAAACCTATCTACTAATATTGGTGGATTTGATGAATATGGTTTGATCGGCTGGTGGATTACCGAAGACCAACCAATTACAAACCAAATTAATAATAATGCAAATTTCTTGGCGGCCGTATCATCTACTTCTATTTCTGATAATATTGCTAATCCATTAAATACAATTATTCCTGCAACTTCGGGAAATCCTCGTACTAATTTGAGCTTGGAGATAGATTGTGCGAAATTAGATAATAGTAAGACTTACTTTGCCACACCGGTTGCATCAAAAAGCTATAGTGGTATTCCAGATGTAAGTTGCACTTTTAATTATACAAGTATTACATCTGCATTCTTAGATGATACATGGCCGATACAATGGATAGATGATCCTTTGCCGGGATTTGTTGAGTGTCAACCTGAATTATTTGATAAGTGTTTAGAGTTTAATATAAAGCTAACGGTAACTGGTTATACAGGATCTCCGTTTGATATGTTGATAGATGTAAGGGAAGGAGGTTCTATAATGCCACTCTTTACTTATGAGGAAGAAGGTAATGGAGTTTATTATCTGACCGAAGAAAATTTTGCACCTTGCTACGATATAAATTCGCTTGGGATTGCTTTTATTATATATGAAAGAAATCAAGGAAATGGAGCGCAAACAGCATCTTTGACTGCGGAAATTGAAGTTATTTATCCTGGAGAGGACCCTATCCAATTCCCTAATTTGACAAGTTATAGTGTTTGTATAATCGGAGAAGCAGCATCATTTTCATGCAGCTGTCAGGCGGAGGAAGTAGTATGTCCTACTACAAATAATGCTAGTCAATCTATTTCTATTTGCACCGATGATGCCATAAATAATCCTAACATTGTATTGATAAATGGTAATGGAAATCAAGTTAATTGGAGTACAGGAGGAAGTCCAATTATAGGAATAGAATTAGCAAATTTTGATACACATAGTAATTATTGTAATGTTGAAATCATTCGATTTAGACCATATGTTTTATGTGATTATGATGCTAATCCTGCTACCGCTGAGCAATGGACAGAAGTACTTAACAGCAATGGCGGATCAGTTGAATATAATGTCAGTATCTATCCAGATCCATCAGATTATCAAATTCAAATTATTCAAAGTCAAGGTTGCGAACAAGCTCCATTGATTGTTGACTCCAGATGTCCTTCTATAAGCTATCAAGGTTGGGCGACAGATCAATCCAATGATGATTGCCAAAGAACTTATAGATGGGATCAACAATTACCGACATTTGTACAAGGTGCTCCAAGTGCTTGTAGGTATCAAAACCAAAGTGGTACAGAAGTAGTTAGTGATTGTTCAGGATGTGAAGAATGTCCTACTGTGATCCCAATGTCTGCCAATCTTGCTGTGTGTCATAATGGATTGTTAGATGTAGATGCATACGATAATGGTTTTAATGTATCTAATGATGAAGGTCAAGGAAGTTCTAGAATAGTATATACCATCGATGGCTTAGTGCCATCGATAAACAATAGTAACGTAATAAATATCAATGGTTATAGATTTAGTAATACAAATTGTGAGGTAGAGCAGTATTATATTGCAGGATGGTATCCATGTGATATAGATGGTAATGGATTTAGTTTTTCAAATACGAGTGACGATCATTATATCTCTGCAGGTGTTATAAGTCTACAAGTTTATCCAAATTCAATTTTATTTGAATTGAGAATAAGCTTGTCGAATGCATGTGATATAGCACCGACAATTATTGATAGTTATTGTCCAACATTAAGCTCTCAAGGATGGACAACAAGCCCACCAAATGATGATTGCCAACGCAACTATGAATGGAATCAAGTTTTACCATCTTTCGTTCAGAATGCACCAACTAATTGTAATTATATAAATCAAAGTGGTTCACAATTAATAATTGATTGTGCAGGATGTGAGGAATGTCCAAGGGTAAATTCTGTGAGTGCAAACCTCTCAATTTGCCATAATCAATTACTAGAAATTAATCCATATAATTATGGTTTTAATGTGTCAGATGATTCAGGTCAAGGCAGCTCTAATTTAGTTTGGACGGTAGATGGACTGCAGCCAAATGTAAATAGTAGCAATATTATAAATTTAAGTACATTTCGTTTCAGCAATACTAATTGTGCTCCTGAATCGTACTATGTTTCTGGCTGGTTTCCGTGTGAGGTTGATAATAGTTTTCTTTCTGCTGGTGGGGTAAATTTACAAGTATATCCAAATCCTGAACTATTTGTTATAAAAGTAAGTTTGTCAAATACATGTGATGTCGCTCCAACCATTATTGATAGTCAATGTCCGACTCTTGCTTCTCAAGAGTATGATGAGAATCCATCAGCAAGCGATTGTCATAGAACTTATAGATGGGACCAAGCATTGCCAGATTTCACAAATAACCCTCCGATGGGATGTACTTATCCTGAAAACGATGGATTTGAGGTAGTGACAAACTGTAATGCATGTATCGATTGCCCAGAAGTATCACAAGTAAGTGGGAGCCTAGATTTATGTCATAATAGTATTTCTCATATAGATGCCCCTGATTATGGTTTTAGGATTTTGAGTGATCCAAATGATAATGCAGGTGTGATTATTTGGACAGACGATAGTAATGTTCCTAAACTTGATAGAAGTAATATAATACTACTAAACACACATCGATTTAGCAATACGAATTGTGAAGTTGAAGAAAATATAGTTACTGCCTGGTTGCAATGTGATAGAGATGGAAATGGTTTTAGTACAGCACCTTCGAGTCTAGATGGCTATGTCAATGCGGGTCAAGTGTCGATAAGAGTATATCCTGATCCATCGTTATTTGAGATATCAGTTGGAACTATTAGAGGATGTGAAGAAGCACCCATCGTTATCGATAGTCAATGTCCAACTTTAAGATTTCAAGGCTGGCAAAATCAAAGCCCAAAACCTGGATGTTCTTCTGATGACATAATCAGTAACAATCCTACAGTAGATACATATGTTTGGAGTCAAATGTTACCGGCATTTGCTGCCAATGCTCCAGAGGGTTGTGCGTATACTACAAATTCTAATTTTATAACTAATATTGGTTGTGAATATTGTAGTGATTGTGCTTCTGTGGCACCTGGTTATTTGTCAGAAGAAATTTGTCACTTAGATAGTCCGACTCTTTCTCTTAGTCAAACGGGATATCACATTATTTCAGATCCTGGAAATACATCCAGAGATATCGTGTGGACTAGCGATGAAAATCAACCTAATAATACCAATGTCATCTTTCAGGGTTCTACATTTCGAAATACAAATTGTAATATTGAAATATATAATGTAACTGCATGGCTACAATGTGATGTTAGTGGTAATGGTTTTTCTGATCCTTTAGGAAGTGATGATAGCTATGTTTTTGCTGGGACAATGGAATTGTCAGTGTACCCAGACCCAGATAATTATGCAATTCAAGTTATTCCTTCTATAGAATGTGGGCAGGAATATGAAATAATAGATAGTCATTGTCCGACGCTTTACTTTCAAGGATGGAAAAATCAAGGACCTCATCCAGGATGTATTTTAGATGACCTTGATTTCAATAATCCTCGTATGGACGAGTACGTTTGGACCCAACGAATGCCTGGATTCTTAGACGATGCTCCAGGTTGCGAGTATATTGCTAACGATGGATCTGCTATTGTACAAGGATGTACGGAATCAGAACTAGTAGGTCAAGGAGGAGACCTTACATTATGTAATTCTGGTCAATTCACCAATGTCAACTTTTTCACAATGTTAAGTGGAAGTTATCTTGAATCTGGGGTATGGGGTGAAAACTCGAGTACCTTATCAGGTGTAGATATTTCATATCCCTATTCAGTCAATTTCTTAAACACTCAGCCAGGAGTCTATTCTTTTAGTTATACTATTGCGACTGCTACTGGGTGTATAGCAAGTACTAATATTTCGGTTACGGTTACAAGTTGTGCAGGTAATAATTTATCGTCTCCTGTCGAAATATTGAATGTTCATTCCTCAGAAGGTTCTAGAAGTGCGAATGAGGTAGAATTCAAAAATTCAGATAACAGTGTATCAGATCAATTTGTATCTAATTATCCAAATCCATTCGAAAGCGAAACCAAGCTAGATTTTAATTTAGTGAAAGATAAGCAAGTTAGTTTTTCATTTTATAGTATGGATGGACAATTGATCTTAAATATAAATGACTTGTATTTAAAAGGAAAGAATACGATTTCGGTCCAAGCAAATCAGTTACTTAATAATAATTTGATCTATTGTGAAATGAAAACAGATACTTATTCTGCTATTAAGAAACTCGTAATTTTGAAATAAATAGAAAGGCACACAATTTACATTGTGTGCCTTTTTTTGTAACTTATACAGAAGGCATATATTCTACAATAGGATATTTTCTTACTTTCAGCGTCACTCTCTAACTTCTGAATATCCCTATTTTAGCTTCTAGGAATTTTTATATAGTAGGTGTTTACCTTAACAGTTAGTTTATTGTCTATAAGCCATGGGTTGTGAATTTTTAATTCACGGTATGATAGACCATGTTTGTGAGCAAATCCACCCCAATCATCTATTGATTTATCCACCATAACTTCATAGTATTCTGGTAATTGTTCGTATTTATCACCATGCTCAATATAGAAGCCATAAATGTCAGGGTTCGTCATTATTTCTTTTATGGCAAAAAGTCTGAAAACATATCGACTTGTTTCACTTGTGAGATTCAGATTATAGTAGTTGGTCTCATTTTGTTGCCTTTGAATTCTTGAATAACTTGTTGGCCCGATGTTGTAAGAAGCAGCAGCATCAGTCCAAGTTCCAAATCTTTTCTTTAGTTGTTTAATATATTTAGCGGCAGCTCGAGTAGATTTTTCAAGGTGATAACGCTCATCGACTTCATCATTAACCTCTAAATTAAATTCCTTTGCAGATGGTTTCATAAATTGCCAAAACCCTTTGGCGCTTGCAGATGAAACTACATTCCGAAGACCACTTTCTGCAACTGCCAAATATTTAAAATCATCTGGAACTCCTTCTTCCGCTAAGATACGCTCTATCGTAGGGAAATATTTTCCAGCTAATTTTAAATTCATCAAAGTGCTAGAATGCCAATATGCATTTACAGATAATTCTCGATCAAGTCTTTCTCTCGCATCTGCTGTTTTTGGTAATACTTCACCTGAAAAATGAAATGTCTTGTCAAGAGAAATGCTCTTAATAATTTGAGGAAGTGTATGCTCAACACTTATCTCTACGCCTTCTTTTTCTGCCTGTGTGTATGAGGAAAATAGAATAAGTGTGCCAATTACACTTGAAAGCAATAAGTAAAATAATTTAGCATTTTGCATAGAATAGAACGATTAATGAAATAAAACGCAAAGTTAAAGAGCAGAATACAATAAAGCATCCACTTTAGAAATAATTAACGTATAAAGATGATAGTATTAGGATCCCTCTATTTTATGATTAGTCATAAATGCATAAAAATAGATGTACCCTTAATTAAAATTGGAAATCAATTTTTTAAGGTTCGCAATTGATTTTGGGTCTAGAATACTATTTATACAGTAAAATATTGGTTTTTGCTCCTCAATAAATCGAATGTTTTCTTCATTTAGCTCAAATTGGAAAGTTACAGATTGTGCAAGAATGATATTTGGATTAGGAATTACTTGATGGTGCCTGCTTACTGAACTTAGACTAGCTAAAAGAGGTAAAAAAACGGCATTTTCTCCCCTTGTAGATTCTCTAAAGAAAGTCTCTTTCCAATGTTGCTTATGTTTAGTATAAATCTCTTTGCAAGTGCTTTTAAGTAAAAATATCCCAAAATGTATATTTACGAAACAAACTTGAGAGTTATTTTCTTGATTAAAAATCTCTAAAGCATTACTATTGGCTGTTTTCCAACTTACAACTTTACCATTTGTATATTCTGTCAACGCTTTATGGGCATTAAAACTTTTAGATTTTCCTGATCGAAGGAAAGAATATGGAATTCCTTCAGGTGAAAATAGATCCTTATAATTTATGTAATTTCCTAGAATGACATCATCATTGAAGTATAGAAAGTGTTCTTCTAGCCCAATAATATTAAAGAGAAATGCTTCTATTAAATTTGAATGAAATACTTCGATTTTAATATCATCTTGCGGAAAAATTTCATTATGATTAACAAATTTTATTTTTTTCTGAAAATCTTCCGCAAGAAAATTTAAGTCAAATGATTGTTGATTAGTAACGATATAGATATTGTTAACCCAAGAAAAGTACTTTTGAGAAGAAAGCAAGGAAAGTACAATTTCATTTTGATTGTGATATCTATGTATTCCTTTTTGGTCATCAATGGTGAGATTTGGATTGAAGCCTTCTTGTCGTTCGAATTTTTTCAGTAACACTGGGTCACTCATATCTACCCATGTGTATACAAGATCTACATTGTGTTTGTGTATGCTTTGGTTTGCTTGTGATCCAGATTTTGAAATTGGAAATTCTTGATTCAGTCTTTTAGAATTTTCTTTAAGTGCGGAATACTGGCTATAGAATGGATTTTGCTCTAAATATTGATTCAATTTGATTTTTAACTTTTCAGAGTATTTAGTCAAATTGAAAAGACTATTCAGTTCTATGATTGATAATTTGGAATCAAATAATTTTGATTCAAGCACTTCGATTTTTTCTTTTTTCTCTTTAAGGGAATATAGGATATCTAAATATTCTATAATGGTTCTATTTTCTATTTTATTCTCCAATTGTCCTTCGATGCAATATTTTAGAGAATAATATCGAAATTGTTTTCGCAATATTTTCTTATACAGATCGATAAAATTATTCTGCGTTTTAAGGGTATTTTTTAGCTTGTTTAAATATTCAATTGCTTCTGGTGTTCTTAATAAAGAACAAATATCAATAACTTGATTGATGCCAAATCTTGCATTGGGGTATTCCAAAAGGAGATTTTTACAACATTCAAAACATTCTTCAATGCCACCCGTATTCTTCAAAAAAAGTATTTCCATTTTTGCATAATGCTTTGGAAATCTTTTTTTATTAAATGAATTTAAGGTGTCATTTGCTTTTTTGTACTCCTTATTGGAGAGGTAATATCGAAATATTTTTTCTTTAACTAATTTATTATTTGGCTTTATTTTTTGAGCTTGATGGAAACAATGTAGACTAATTTGTTGATTATCAATCTTTTGAAAAATCGTTGCTTTGAACAACCAAAGTTTTGTAGAGTTAGGAAAGTTGGCTAATTCTTCTTCAATGAGTTGATTAGCCTGCGAAAATTTACCGTATAAAAGCAAGTTACGAGCTTGGGAGATAACAGCATTTATATTATCTTTTTCTATAATGACAGCAGTTTTGATAATAAATCAATTTAATGAGTTAAGTAATCAATGGAAGTTTAGTTAAAATTACGTAATAAATCAATAAACTAGAAGTATTTTAGGCTTTTAAAGTAATTGAGAAGAATAAATTAACAAATTGAAAATAACTAACATTTGGCAGTATAAGTATTATTTACTTTTGATTCCTTTACTTTTTTACATATTTTATTTCCCGACCTTCCATTTACTTAGATCATTTACTTTCGTTTCTACTGTTGGTTTCAAATGGCCAGTACTCAATATTCTTCCTTTTACGGTTCTTACGTCGCTATTAGGGATAACAATAAGTATCAGTTCTATGAAAGTGGTTAAGTTACCTTTTCATTTTATAGATTATACATTATTAGGTTTGATTTTTTGGCAATCTATAAGTATATTATGGTGCATAGATTTTCCAATGGCTTTAGTCTCTATAAGTTTCACAATTATAGGATACATTATATATAAATCAAGCCAATACTTTATTAGTAAAAATCACATTGATATATACAAACCCATTACCTATGTGTGTTTGGTGTTTCTTTTTCTTTTTATCATTTACTATTTATCTCAATTTTATAAATCATATTTGATACGTGATAAACTTACAGACATTACAGCTTTTACAAAAGGATTTATAGGCTCAAAAAATAATACCGGAATGTTGCTGGCCTCGAGCGTACCGTTCTTAACTTTATTATTAGTGAAGTCGAATAAAAAAAGGCTGTACATAGGGATGATTCTACTAGCTGTGCTTACATTGATTGTTACAGTATGTAGGAATGGTGTTGCCTCAGTCACAATTTTTTATCTTACAATGTTCTCCTTATCTTTCGATCGAAATAATTTCCGTTATATATTATTAAGTCTTCTTATCATAGCCATAATATTGATCGGACTAATTTCATTTTTAATTATAGGTAGCTCATTTGACTATTTTACTACTGTTTCAATATATGGCAGATTACATGCATGGATCGAGGCAATAAAATTACTGAGTGGATGGGATTGGATTTTTGGTAAAGGAGCCGGACAATGGGAGTATTATAAAGACCTTAATCGTCATATGCCTTTTGTTCATCCGCACAATGATTTTATTCGTTTAATAGTAGAGCATGGTGTTGTCGGTTTTTTTTTGTTTAGCTTCTCTATTTTTATTCTTCTATATCAATTGATAAAAAAATTAAAATTTCAAAAAACTGGAGTTCAGCAAATAGATCAAAAAATGGAAACAATAATTTTGATCTCAGGCTTATTAGTGTTTGTTATCCTAATGAGCTTTGACGAAATAAGATTAAAATATAATCATTCTACTTTTTTGTGGTTTTGGATTGGAATATGCAGTAGTAAATTACCGAACATTGATCCTTTCTCAGTGATGCAAAAGTATCTTATTCCTATTTTGAGCATTATTCTTTTGATTTATTGCGGTCTGATAGGCAAGCAGAATTATTGGATTTCTAGGGCGGTAAGCAACACTAAGATCGAAAACTATTCTCAAGCTATTGCTGATTACCAAACGGTGCAACAAAATATTGTAAATAGATCGGGTTATAATCCGATTTGCACTAAAATTGGAGGATTATACAGAAAGCAAAATATGGAAACTGAAGAAGTAAAATCCTATGAAAACTGTATGCAAGTCTTTCCTAGACAAAAACTTAATAATCAAAGACTATTCAACTATTACTTCAAAAATGAAAATTTTTATAAAGCATTTAATCAGTTAAGATATTTAATTAAAAGTAATCCTTGTGATAAATATTTTGCAAGATACTTACCGTATTATCTTGACAAAAAGTCCTATCAAGAAGAGGCAGCAAAATTGTTATACAAACATAATTTATGCTACCAATAGATTCCATTTTTTACAAAGGCTATTCCTTTTCAGGAATTCGTTTTAGTACTTCTAAAAAGTATTTCCAATATTTCTGAACAGAACTTATCTGAACTTTTTCATCGGGGGAGTGTGCTCCTCTGATATTGGGACCAAAAGAAATCATATCCATTTCTGGGTAATTTAGACCGATAATACCACATTCTAGACCTGCATGGCAAGCATTTACATTTGGTTGATCTTCAAAAAGTTCTATGTATAAATTACTCATCATTTTTATAATCGGTGCATCTGGTTTTGGTGTCCAGCCGGGGTAAGAACCGCCATTTCCTACTTTAGCACCAATGAGCTCAAAAGTAGCTTTAATTGCCTGAGCTAGATCATCTTTCTCAGAGTCAACGGAGCTTCTTGTAAGGCAGAGTACTTCATATTTACCGTTCTTTACAAGTACACGAGCTAGGTTGTTTGAAGTTTGCACAAGACCTGGTATATCTGGACTCATCCTATATATTCCATTTGGACAAGCGTAGATCGCCCTTAATATTTGTAGGGTGAAGCCATCAGAAAGTACTCTTTTTTGAAGGTCAGTTTTTTCTAATTCTATTTTAAAATCCTGATCTGTTGTCTTATATTCTCGTTTTAATATTCCTTTAAAAGATTTAATGATGGCATCACAATCGGCTTTCTGTGCCTGGTCGACACAAATGATAGAAAATGATTCTCGTGGAATGGCATTTCTCAATCCACCTCCATCAATACTTGCGATTTTTAAATTTATTTTATTTGATAATTCCAGTAAAATACGATTCATTATTTTATTCGCATTTCCTCTTCCTTTATGAATGTCCATTCCAGAATGACCACCAGTCAATCCTTTGACACTTAATTTGTAGGCTGAAAAATTCTCTTCGACGTCTGTTTCTGTATAATCTCCTTGAATAGAGACATCAACCCCTCCAGCACATCCAATGGTCAATTCGTCATCATCTTCTGTATCTAAATTTAGGAGAATACTGCCCGTAAGAATTCCACCTTTTAGACCCAATGCGCCGGTCATTCCAGTTTCTTCATCAATGGTAAATAATGCTTCTATCGAGGGGTGTTCTATTTCTTTGGAAGCTAGAACGGCCATTATTGTAGCTACACCAATCCCATTATCCGCTCCAAGAGTTGTCCCTAAAGCATGGACCCAATCACCGTCTACTTTCATTTTGATGCCCTCCACATCAAAGTCAAAATTAGTATCGGCATTTTTTTGATGCACCATATCTAGGTGGCTTTGCAAGACGATGGTTTGTCTATTTTCCATCCCTGAGGTAGCGGGTTTTTTTATAATTACATTTCCAACTTCGTCTATTATGGTTTCAAGATCTAAAACTTTTCCAAAGTCGACCATGAATTGAATGACCCTTTCTTCTCGTTTAGAAGCACGAGGAACTTCATTTAGATCTGCAAAGTGTTTCCAAAGTGAATCGGGTTCAAGTACTCTTACTTCTTGGCTCATAGACTTTTTATTTTGTACAAAGATAAATACCTTCTTATAATATATAGAATAGCAAGTGGGTTATATCTATTATTAATGATAATGAATGGAAAAAGTATATAGTAGTATTCTCCTATTGCTTAACGAAGCAGGAATCGATTTTCTTACAATGGAACATGAAGCAAGTCATACTTCAGAGGAATCAGCTCGTATTCGGGGTGATAAATTATCTTCAGGAGCTAAGGCAATCGTATATAAAGTTCAAGATGAATATAATCTGTTTGTACTAGCGGCAGATCGAAAAATGAGCCCTAAGAAAATAAAAGATTACTTTAAAAGTATTGGGAAAAAAGCCAAAAAAACAAGATTTGCCACTTCTGAGGAGTTATTAGAAATGACAGAATTAGTGCCTGGTTCTGTACCTCCGTTTGGAAGACCAATCCTAGATTTTGACTTGTATGTGGATCCCACTTTATTGGAAAACAACCGCATATCATTCAATGCAGGAACTCTTACGAATTCTATTAACATGAGTTTGGAGGATTATATAAATATATCTAAACCAGTTGTATTTGATTTTGAAGAAGATTAAAGTATGAGGAAGCTGTTATTTATTTATATAGTTCTTTGTCTTACTACTGCATGTGGTGATGCAAATACTCAGACATTACATGTTTCTAGTATAAAAATTCAAGAAGATGCAAATACGGTTTGCACAAGATTTCCGCCGCCTATAGGGACTTATCAAAAGGAATACGGAACGAACTCGTTCTCTCACTATTTGCGTCATTTCAAACTATTACCATCGGGTCAAAAAGTAAAATTGTATGATGGTAGTTTGAAGTCTAATCAATTTGCTCATGCGGCAGTTTTGGATATGGATGTGGGCAATCGAGACCTACAACAATGTGCTGATGCAATTATGAGATTAAGGGCTGAGTACTTGTATAAAAATAAACAATTTGATAAAATTCATTTTAATTTTACAAATGGTTTTAAGGCAGATTATAATACTTGGAAGAATGGTCACTCAATAAAAGTTGTCGGAAATAAAGTAAATTGGGTATCTACAAATAGGGCTCATTCAGGATATGAGTCTTTCCGAAAGTATCTAAATATGGTATTTGGATATGCCGGAACCCAATCCTTATCGCAAGAGTTGAAACCAAAGAAACTGAAAGAGATTGTCATTGGAGATGTTTTTATATTTGGTGGATTTCCTGGACATGCAGTGATAGTGATGGATATAGCTTATGATAAGAATGGAGTAGACAAGTATTTTTTATTAGCTCAAAGCTACATGCCGGCTCAACAAATCCATATACTTAAGAATCCAAATAACAAAAAGATTAGTCCTTGGTACTCAACTAAGGAAATTAGAAATCAATTAATTACTCCTGAATGGACGTTTAATATCTCTGATTTAAAGTCATTTTGATTATTATATTATGAACTTTCATCAAATTAAAAGTTAGTATAATATTTGCTGTATTTAAGTATATAATTTGGCCCTCCTTTCGCTTCAAACTAATATCATTTATATGTTGACCAAAGATCAAAAAAGTCAGTATAGAAGAGAGTTATTCCGTCATTTAGATGGAATTGTGACCGCTCCTATAGCATACGAATTGTTAACCTCAAATGTAACGGAGTATTTATTGACTCATAAGTCGGTCACCTTAGATGACTTATCAAATGAATTTAAAGCAAATAAAGGTTACATGAATGTAGCATTGAGGGCTTTAGGTGCACAAGGTTGGCTTGATTACTCTGTTACAGATCAAGTTATAGTACAAATCAACGAAAGAAGTGAGTCTGCCTTTAAGCATTTTTACTTGTATGAAGACATTGTTGAGTTATCTAAATATTCAGCAAAATTCCATCCTAGAGTTTTCCAAATTGAGCCATTCCAAAAGTTAGAAAAGATATTCCAAAAGTATTTAGATAGATATGATCTTGCTGAAAGTAGCAATGAAGTAGTAAAATCAATTCGACATCAGATATTAAAACATATAGAAGGATTCTTAGTAGCGCCAACGGTCGTAAATCTTGGTATGGGCGGGATGTTCCATAAGTATTTTATGGAGACTTCATTTAGTCCTGAAGAATACCATAAATATCCAGAGTGCTTTAGATCCATATTGAATTTTTTATCAGAACTAGGATGGTTTACAGAGAAAAATGGGAATTATACTTTCTCTGATAAAGGCTTATTTTTTGCGAAAAGGGCTTCTGCTTATGGAGTTACGGTTTCCTACATTCCGATGTTTCGAAAGACTAGAGAATTATTATTTGGACAAGGCGATATCCTTTGGAAAGGGAATGAAATTGGTACCGAAAGTCATGTAGATCGAGCAATGAATGTGTGGGGTAGTGGTGGTGCCCATTCCGCTTATTTTAAGAAAATAGACGATGTTGTAAAAAGTATTTTTAATGCGCCACTGGAAGAGCAGCCAAAGGGGATAGTAGATATGGGATGTGGAAATGGAGCCTTTCTAATCCACTTATTTGATGTCATTGAAACGCAAACTTTGCGTGGGCAACATTTAGAGGAATATCCATTGTTTTTGGTAGGAGTGGATTATAATCAAGCCGCCCTTACGGTTACAAGAGCGAATCTAATATCCTCGGATGTATGGGCAAAAGTTCTATGGGGAGATATAAGTAATCCAGATCAATTAGCATTCGATCTGATGGAAAATTTTTCTTTAGCACTAAAAGATCTTTTATCTGTAAGAACATTTTTAGATCATAATAGAATATGGAGTGATCCTATATCAGAAATAGATCATCCAAGCAAATCCACCGGAGCTTTTGCCTATCGTGGACAATACCTAAATGGCAACACCGTCGAGTGTAATCTCAAAGACCACTTTGCCGGGTGGGTTCCTTATATTTCTAAATTTGGTCTGATTGTGATTGAATTACATACCATTTCACCAAAAATAACCTCCCAAAATTTAGGTAAAACGGCCGCTACCGCTTATGATGCGACTCATGGTTTTTCAGATCAATACATTGTAGAATTAGACTCTTTCTTGAAAATTATTGGAGAAGTAGGACTGAAAAGTGATGAAAAGTATTTTTCTAAGTTTCCAAATTCTGAATTGGCGACAGTAAGTATTCATCATTTAGTAGGCAAATAATGCGTTATATCCGTATAAAAAAATAAAAGATTGTGTTCTTTTGTATTTATTATAAATGATGAAGAAAGTAATCATCCAAGGATATCCAGGTTCATTTCATGATCAAGCTTGTAACCTTTATTTTAATGGGGAGAAGTTGGACGTTATTCCAGCCAATACTTTTAATGAATTAGGAGTAAAATTCTCGGAAGATCAGAGCATTGATTATGCAGTGATGGCAATAGAAAACTCTATCGCCGGTACAATCCTCCAAAACTATAGAATCTTACGCGAGCGAAAACTCAGAGTAATTGGAGAAGTTTATTTAAGGATCGAACTAAATTTGATGGGTTTGGAAACGCAAGATTTTGATGAAATCAAAGAAGTACATTCACACCCAATGGCATTGAATCAGTGTTTACGATTTCTGAATCAATATCCGAAAATAAAGTTAGTTGAATCTGAAGATACTGCATTGACAGCCAAATTGATTGCTGAGAAGAAGCATACACATATTGCTGCTTTGGCCAGTTCTCGGGCTGCTGAGATCTACCATTTAAAAATGCACTATAAAAGCATTGAGGATAACAAGGCAAATTATACTCGATTTTTTATTGTTCAAAAAGAAATTTCACTATTGCCATATGTAAATAAGGCATCGATCTATTGTAGGGTTTCTCATGATAAGGGTAGTCTATTGAAAGTGTTAGCGTGTATAAAATCTTATGATATGAATCTAAGTAAACTCCAATCTTTTCCTGTATTGGGTAAATTGACGGAGTATTTCTTTCATTTGGATATAGAATTTGATGAGGTCAGCGACTACCATAAACTCATGATAGACCTAGCGCCTATTGCAAATGAATTGGAGGAATTGGGTGTATATAGTCGAGCTGATATATCACAAGCCTTAGCTAAAAATTAAATGATAGCGTGAAAAGAGTTATCCTCATATATATTATACTGGTGGCAGATTGCATACTTGCATTGGGTCAGAGTAATGATCAGCAGGCAGTCCATTTTATGTTTGAAGGGCAAACGAAATCTAAAGAAAGTTATTTAAGAAAACAGATATTAGAGGATCAGACTTATCTGAGTACGGATAGTGTAATTCAAGTAAATACACAAAGGTTGCTTAATTTGCCTAATATCTTTTCTTTAGATAAAGTATATCAGCAGGATACACTTATTTTCTTCATTAAAGAAAAAAAGACCCTACTTCCAGTTATGAATTTTGGTGGTATCAAAGATAATTTCTGGTCTCAAATGGGAATATCTGATTTTAATTTTAGGGGAATGGGGCAGCAAGTCGTTACCTACTATCAATACAATGATAGAAGGCATACTGCTGAACTTTATTATAAAATACCGCAGCTCAAAGATCCAAGATGGGGCCTTTTTACGAATTACCTACATTGGGAATCAGTAGAGCCACTATTCTTTGATGAAGGCCCAGTGAGTTTTAATTATACAAATAATGCCGCTGGTGCTAGTATCATTCGTAACTTGGATTATCAGAATTCTTTAGATGTAGGATTTGTGTTTTTTAGAGAATCATATTCTAAGACAAGTGAGCAAGTTTTATCTAATCCACCAGGGCCGAATGCTTTGATTCAAAATAAATATTTAGTTCGTGCAGAATTTGCGTCCAATAATTTGAACTATAATAATTTTTATTTAAGTGACTATTTGTGGAGGATTAATTACCAATACGTTTTTAATTTTAGTGATCAAACAAATTTTCACAGCGTAATATTTGAAGGAAGATACTTCTATCGTCTAAATCAACTAGTCAATTTCGCAGTAAGAGGTAGATTTGGAATTTCTACAAATAATAATTCTCCATTTGCTCCTTTTGTGGTAGATAGTCAAGTAAATATTCGAGGAGTTGGAAATCGAATAGATCGTGGTACTGCCCAATTGGTTATAAATTTGGAGTATAGACATACAATATTAGATGTAGAGCACTGGGGTTCCCAGTTTGTCATCTTTGCAGATAATGGAAGTTGGCGAAATCCTGGTGGAGAACTGAGCGATCTTATTGATCAAGCTCTTTGGAGGCAATTTATTGGATTAGGTCTAAGAATTATATATAAGAGAACTTACAATGCCATCATAAGATTAGATTATGGAATTGACATACATAATATTGATCAAAGAGGTTTTGTTATTGGTGGCGGTCAATATTTCTAATCCGCACTAAGGTACGGATCTATGCAACTATGAATTCAATATTTCTAAACTGCACTAAAAGTACGGCTTTATTCATTTATAAATTCAATATTTCTAATCTGCACTAAGGCACGGCTCTATTCACTATATTTAAGGAAGATTATTTTCGATAAATTTCACTTAAGAAAAATGCATTATCTGGCCAACTTATGCCATCACAAATGGTTTCTTGAGTAGAACCAGCAAGATTGCAGATAAGGTTGCAATTTTCATCATAAATTTCTATTGATTTATCTGGTTGGCACGCCCCAAAATTAAAGCAATAGACTAAATCTCCTCGGAATCTCCACGTTGTCAAATCACCTCCATCACAAGCATCTATCTTGAAATCATCCAAGATCATATCTATACATGTTGGTAACGGTTCCTCGTCAGAACAGCCTATAAATGGTAAAATTAAAAGAGCAATTATAGTGTATCTCATATCTAAATCTTATGTTATTTACTAAAGGTAAGAACCTTTTAAATCCATTGTTATAAAACTTCCATTAATTAAATATTTAATAACAATTCGTTACGAATTTAATAAACATTAAAGTAATTTGAAGTTCTTAAATGAACGGAAATGAAGTTAGCTATAGTACAAGATGGACCCATATTTAATAATCTTCAAGCTACATTAGATAAAACCTTTGATTACATATCCCAAGCGGTCAAGCAATCTGCAGATCTTATTGTTTTTGGAGAAACATGGATGAGTGGTTATCCGATTTGGCTCGATGTTTATCCAAGTGCTTCTCTATGGGATTATGATCCGGTTAAGGAAGTGTGGGCAAGTACGTTCCGAAATGGTCTTGGTCTTCATAGTTCCGAAATGCAAAAGTTATCTGAATTTATCAAGGAAAGTAAGATTTGGGTAATCATGGGTGCCAACGAGCCAATTCTGACGGGTATTGGAAATGGAACGATTTATAATTCTATTTACACCTTCAATGAAGAGGGAGTTTTAGTGAATCATCATCGTAAATTGATGCCAACATTTTCTGAGAAATTAGTCTATGGTCTAGGGGATGGAAAAGGTCTCAAGTCAGTCAAAACACCATATGGTCAAGTAGGTAGTTTAATTTGTTGGGAGCATTGGATGCCGTTGACGAGACAAGCAATGCATGATGATGGCGAAGATTTGCATATGGCCCTGTGGCCAATGGTAAAAGATATGAATCAGGTAGCCTCCCGTCAATATGCGTTTGAGGGACGTTGTCATGTGGTCTCGGTCGGACAAATAATGGAGGCTCGAGAATTTCCAAAAGAATTAGCTTTACCAGAAAGTATAAATAAGGATTCATTTATATTAAAAGGAGGTAGCAGTGTATTTGGTCCTGATGGTTCTATCATTTTAGAGCCTCAATATGAACGCCGAGATTTGATCGTAATTGATCTGAATTTGGAGTCAAATTTAAAAGAGAAAATGAATCTTTCTGTAAGTGGGCATTATAATCGACGAGATATTTTTCAATTTCAGGTGAAGCGAGAAAGAGAATAGGTTATTTCTATGCTGAATTCTATAATGTTCGAAATATAAAGTTCAATATTGAAAGCTGTATAAAAAAAAGCCCTTTTCATAAATTGGAAAAGGGCCAAAACAAAAAGGAATTAATTTGGGTATTTTATTCTTTCGTATTAGGTTGGACTTTATTTGGGTCTTTGTCTTCTTCTAAGTTGCTGCCTCCAGAACCTTGATTGCAACCATCAATCATAGCATCAAAAATAGCTCCTGCCTGAACTTCAAATCCTTGATCTAACAGTATGCCAGTGGCTGAATCATAATCGATCAAAAGGCCTACAGGAATCATTTGTGTTGATTCAATTTCTCCATCTGTTTCGTAATCTCCATTATCATAGGTACCACCCGTACCATCCGCTATTCCGTCGATCGCATTTGAACCTGCAAAATTATCTGGGCATGGAGATTCGGCTTGGACTAGGTAGCTTACATTCAGAACGTCTGAGCCAGCTTGATTGCTTACTCTCAACTCAACATTTAGTGTGCCTTCTTGACTAATGGTAACAGAAGGATTTTGAATTGCAAGGTTTGTGACATTTACTCCAGCACCAATTATATCCCACTCCCATGTACTTGGTTGATTAGTGGATGAGTCAATGAACCCTAATTGCATAGAAGAACCGTTCATGGTTATAGTCCCAGCAGCTGGCGCAAAATTAGCAATGGGTGCTGAGCAAGGTGCATTTTCATAAACGTAATAAGTATAAATAACTGTGTCGCTACCTGCTGTATTACTAGAAGTTAAACTAACGGTAAGTGTGCCATATCCATTTATAGTAATTATTGGATTTTGACCTGTTGAGTTTGATATATTTACGCCGGCTCCACTGAAAGTCCATAGCCATACAGTTGGATTATTTGTACTAAGATCTGTAAATTGAATATTTTGACCACTGCACAAATATAATTCCCGAGCGGGTGGACTAAAGTCTGCTAAAGGGGGCGAAGCTTCACAAGAAGAAGTTGCAAGTAGTGGTCTATAGGTGGTAAGTGAAGCGTGTATACGATCTTTTTGTCCAGTTGTAAATAAGTTCATACACTCATCATAAGAGTAGTCCATAAAATTCTGATACATTATTCCTTCGGAAGTATTATTGCAATCATCATTTTGAACAGTCGTTGGAAAACCTAAAGTATAGCAATCTTGATTAGGAGTGTCATTGACCTGATCGCTAGCAGTACAAGAATTGGAGGCGCTACAATCATCTCCCCATATATGTCTTAAATTTAACCAATGACCAATTTCATGAGTAGCTGTTCGTCCATATTTGTAGTTTCCTGCAACTGGATTTGGCAAAGCCAACGAACCAAATGTTTTATAATCACAGCAAACGGCGTCTTCATCAGAAGGACCACCTGGGAATGATCCAAACCCTAACAAGGAACCGGATAAATCGGCACATACTAGATTTAAGTAGTAATTTCTATCCCATATTATACCGGGTAGGATATTACCTCTTATCTCAGATTTACTCCATGTTGTACCGGGGATATTATGTCTAAGAATACCATCTGTAGGATTTCCTGTTGGATCTAAACTCACCAAACAAAACTGGATTTCTGTATCGTCTGCTTGAGACCAAGTATTATCTGCATTAGAATTCAATCTTCTAAAATCCTCATTGATTTGATCAAGCTGGGCAGTTAAGTATTGTTCATGAATATTTTCTCCAGTACCTATTGCGTCGCCATTGTGTATGACGTGGAAAACTACAGGAATAGTAATTATTCCATTGATAATTTCTCTATTTGGGTTATCAACTATCTGTTGTACTTGTTCTTCTAAGATTTTTCGCCTTTCCTGCATTCCTGGATTTTCTTCCAATTGTTGCAGTAAGATTTCTTGAGAAGCACATCGATCTACTTCGTTATAGGATCGACTGTATACAGGAGATATGTCATTTATAGAGTTGGAGCTCTGGCAATAGGATTGAAGGCCATACAATAGCAGTATAGCCACAAAGGGTGTAAACTTCATTATTATTCGTTATAGGGTAGTCTCTGAGAAATATATCTTTTAAGACTACGGAAAGTTATACAAAAGATCCTAGTCTGGGTAGATCAAAAATGTCAAATTATATACAAAGTGCTAACAAAGAGACCCTTGCGACAGAATTAATACTCAAAAACATAGGGGAGACACACAATAATTAATATGTAAAGTTTCATCTTCACCATGTATTATAAGTTTCCAAAATATGAATAACTGTTTTGGAGAACTTTATTTCAAACATTTATTCAATTGTTTGACGATGGTGGGTTGTAGTAAATTTAGTTATGAGGACCTCATAAACTAGCCCTCTTGTTTGAAAGTAGGACTGAATGAAACTATGACTGAATGAAACTATGACTGAATGAAAATAATAAGCAATGAAAATAATAAGCGAGGCATGAAGAAGGAGTTTATTCCTTGGTAGGCGAAAATTAATAAACAAAGTATATATTTATACTATATGCTAAATCAAATTTTCAAATTTCTAATCGTTAAAGAATGTAGTGAGTAGATCTACTCCGATTCTTTCATGTCAAGAACAAAAAAAAAGCCTTAAAATTTACATTTTAAGGCTCAATTAATATTTAGTTAACTTTTTTATTTATGAGAGGTATTGAAATTTTTCTCCTCTGTTTTATCACTTTTATTATTAATGATAGATTGTAGTCCATCGTCCTCATCTCCAGTAAGTGCTCCTCCACCAGTTCCACCATTACAACCATCGATGAATGCATAAAAATTAGTGTTGCTCACATTAGATGACGTATTAAAGCCAGAATTCAAACAGATCAGTGTTTTTGAATCATAGTCAATGATTGTACCTGCTGGAATAGTTTGAGTTGATTCGATGTCTCCATCTGTTTCGTAATCACCATTATTGTAAGAACCACCAGTTTGGGAAGCACTACCAGTTAGAGCATTACCATTTACTACTGTATAACTGGGAGGACATCCTGTAGGAGGAGCAGAGGCGCAAACGACTAATCCATTGCTAATTACATTCTGCAAATTGTTGTTTACATGATTTTCCATTCTAGTCACTTGACCGGCTGTAAACATATACATACACACATCATTTACGTAGTCCATATAGTTCATGTGCATATCTGTAGAGCCGCATGTTGCTGGAGTTCCTGGACAGCCATAGTATGGCGAAGCTGAAGTTGGTGTATCTGCTACAGCATCTGATCCGCAATTAGTTGCGTTAGCATTGCCACCCCAAATGTGGCTTAAGAAAAGATTATGACCTAGCTCATGAGTCAGAGTTCGACCTTTATTGTATGGTGGTGCTTGACCTACGGAATTACAATCACCATATGTGTTAGTTCCAAAATAGTCTTTACTAATAGCAACACCAGTATTTGATGTTCCGCTTCCAGGATAAGGAGAGAACCCAAGTAGACCTGGTCCGATGTCGTACACATATATGTTGATATATCCATTCCATCCAGGGGCATTAGCACCAGCATTAAACCTGTTAATTGTAATGGCATATGATCCTGTGTAGTCACCTAATGTTGTCGGATGCCCTTGTTGTGGTAGGCAAAATTCTACACAAGATTCCCCAGCACTTACTCCAGGAAACATAGACGCATCTTGGTTAACCCAGTTCTGGAAATTAAAAGCATTAGGACCTTGATAATCATCATTTAAAACTTGTATTTGATCCAATGCTAAACCTTCTAAACAAGATATCTCACCTGCATTAGGAGTTGCTAGCCCCATGTAGTGTACGGCCATAGGTAAGATTATTTTATTACTTGCTGCACAAGGAGCACTACGTACTAATTGATCATATGTACCATTTTTTTCTTGTTCCATTACTCTTTTATGGAAAGCAGCATATTCGGGATCAGTTTCAATTAAATGTCTTGTGGTTTCTTCAATCAGACAAGTTCGATTTTGTGCAAATGTGCTAATTGTTACAAACATAAATAAGCACGTTATCAAAGAGCAAAGTATTCTCATAATACTATAAGATTATTGGTTTATAATAAAATAACTTGAGGATAGTGTCTAAAAATGATAAAGTGGGGTTAGAAGTTTTATGAAAGACACCTAAAAGTACCATTTTTTTTAAGCCAAAAAAAATGTCCGGTGTTATTGTAAACATTAAATAAGAAAAAAGGAAGCGAAGTTAATAGATAATAATTTTTATATTTAATATTAAATTTTGTCAATTTAGTCCGCGCACTAGTTGATCAGTATTAATGATTGAAAAATAACCTTTTGCAAATAATAATTTGGCGTGATTATTTTTTAACTATATTAATTGTACTTTTCTATTTGCCAAAATATTATTTTAGATTTTTGTCAGATGACTCATCATCTTTGATTGATCCTCCACCAATTCCACCATTACAGCCATCTATGAATGCATGAAACTCAGTATTCGCTGGGGCATAAAATCCTTGATTTAAACATATATGAGTATTTGAGTCATAATCTATTATGGAGTTAGTTTGGATAGTTTGAGTAGACTCAATAGCCCCATCTGTTTCGTAATCTCCATTATCATAAGTGCCACCTGTCTGTGAAGCTATACCGGTCAATGGATTCCCATTTGCGGTTGAGTAGCTTGGTGGACATTCGCTTGGTGGAGTGGTAGCACATATGACTAAGCCGTTATTGATTACATTTTGCATATTGCTGTTCACTTGGTTTTCCATTCTTATTACTTGACCAGAAGAAAACATATACATACATTCATCATATACATAATCCATATAATTCATGTGCATGTCCAATGAACCACAAGTAGCAGGAGTGTTAGGGCAGCCTCCATAATCCGACTGTTGATGTGGCGTATCTGATACTCCATCATCAGAAGAACAACCTCCACCCCATATATGATAGAGATTGAGATTGTGCCCTAACTCATGTGTAAGGGTACGACCTTTATTATATGGTGCTTGTATTATTAGGTTTGTGCCGCTACAACTAAAACTTCCAAAAGCATTATCATCAATAGTTACTCCAGTGTCTGAAGTACCGTTTCCTGGAATTGGAGAATATCCTAAGTATTCAATATCTCGAATATACACATTGATATAACCATTCCATCCCGGAGCATTGTCACCAGAAAAACGATTGATGGTAATCGCATAATTACCAGTATAATCCCCAAGTGAGGTTGGATGACCTTGAGTAGGTAGACAAAATTCTATACAAGATTCTCCATGATTCGTACCTGATGGGAATAAGGGTTTATCTTGGGTAATCCAATTACTGATATCTGCATTTGTTCCCTGATAATCATCATTCAAAATTTGTACTTGATCTAAGGCAAGAGATTCCAAACATGCTATTTCGCTAGATACTACATGACCTATGTTTTCATAATGAATAGCAATGGGTAAAATTATTTTATTATCAGATGTACATGGAGCTCTATGGAAAGGTTGATAATATGTTCCATTCTTATCTTGTGCTTTGACTTTTTTATGAAAGGCGGCATAAGTCGGATCGCTATTTATAAGTTGTTGTGTTCTCTCATTTGAAGTACAAGATCTTTTTTGGGAGCATACTGAAGTATATAGAAGTAGTATTATGATCGGGGTTAGGTAATTCATATTATGTAAATATTTGAGTAAAATAGGCAATTACGTATATCAATAACTGAACCGCTAAGCCAATCAAAATTATCTTAAATGGCAACTATATTACTTTACCTATGAACAAATAGAAATTAATCTTTTATTGGAAGTCAGCTTACATTTCTAAATGTGACTTAAGCTTTAATCGACTTTCAAATGGTCAGCTATAAAGTTACACCAACGACAATGCTCTTCTTTGCAACCCTCAGAAAATTCATGGTTTTGGATTTTTTCATAACTAGAGGTTAATTGATCTATGACGATCTTTTGGTCGTACTCACTGACGGTAATATCTTGGAATTTGTAGTTCCCATACTTATCGGGTTCTACAAAATCTACTTTTCCGTATTTCATAGACTTATTAAAATTAGGATCTGCTTCTATAAGAAGATGATAGAATACAATTTGCCTCCAATAGTTACTCCCTATTTCTTCATCCATCGCAGGATCTAATTTGGCCTTTGCATATTTTCCAGTTTTATAATCTACGACATAAAAATGATCATCGTGGTAGACAATTTTATCGATCAGACCTTTGATCGGAATTCCTTCGACATGCACATTTTTTATAGGTTCCTCGAGTTTGTAATTTCTAGGAAGGCTCCAATGGGCTTTGTTCGCCTCATAATATTTCTCAAGAACTTCATGTCCATACACGGTAAGATCGTGATATTCTCTTTCTGTAAAGTGTTGACGATAATGATTCATAGCATCTTTATAATATCCTTTGATTACGTCTAAAGAAGGAATCATTTTTTCTGGAGAATTGTCAATATATTGAAAAAGTTTGTGCAATGTCTCATGGATGGCGCTCCCAAAGCCGGCATGGGAATTTCTTGCCTGAGGAACACGTAATATTACTTCGTAATAAAAACTAACCGGACATTCTAAATACTTATTGAGATTTGTTACACTCATGGTGAAATCCTGCAATACCAAATCGATCAGATCATGATCTATTAATTTTATTTCTCCTTGTTTAAAGCGCATAAGGTCTGCCTTATAGCGAATGATATCATCATCAGAAAGAGCAACTTTGTTTATAGTATCATTCTCATCTAAGATCTCGTGTATAAATCTTGTAGGAGCCATCTCTTTCCCTTCTTCATTTTCTTTACAGTAACTTATATTTAGGTGTTTAGCAGCTCTTGTCATGGCTACAAAAAATAATCTTCTATCATCTTCCACATCGCTCACATCAGAGGCAGGAATCAATGTTGGAGGAAACTTAAATTTCCCAGTGTTGAATTTAAGATCTTCCCAGTTTTTTTGCTCACCCCGAATAATATAAACTTTTTCGAATTCTAACCCTTTAGCAGAGTGAGCTGTAATGAAATTTACCCCATCTTCTGAATGAACAATTTTATGGAAAGGAATTTCTAATTTATTCATTTCAATTTTTTCTATACGATCTATTAGTTCTCCTAAATTTAGAGTGGGTTTTAGGGTGCATTCATTTTTTACAAAATCAAAAAATGTGCTTACAACTTGTAGCATAAAGCTTGCATCGGTACTCCCTAGCAAATCATCAAGCAAGGTGCTTTGAGTCATGATTTTCTCTAATAGTACTTGGACGGTAACATTTCCAATATCCGTAATCCAACCTTCTATAAGTTGGGCAACTTCAGTAATCTTTTTAGGTTCTTTCACTCCACAAAAGCCCAATTCTATTTCGTTACTGATAATATCCCTCCATTTGGTTTTGTACTTGTCATTGTATATTGAGATACTTATTTTTCCTATCTCTTTTGGTGACAATTCAAAATAACTAAAGTGAAGTATTTCGAAGAGTAAGTGATCCGCAGAGTAGGGACGTTGCTTCTCAAAATAAATATACTTTAACATTGAAATAATCTGTCGTATGCAAGGTATATCTAAGACATTAATTTTCTTTTTTACATTGATGGGTACTTGTTTCATTTCCAAGTACTTGACAATATTTTCTACGTTACTATGTTTTCTGTAAATAATTGCAATCTCCTTTAAGGGAAAGCCTTGATCTTTTAATTTGAGGATGTCATTGATGATGGCTTTCTCCTCATGTACATTGTTATGGTACTCGGTAAATGTAACTTCAGTACCTATCTTTTTAGACCCACTTTCGATTAGTTTTTTGGTTAAATTTTTATCAATAGAGGCAAGTCTTTCAATATTATTATTGATGAGAACAGTAGATTTATCTAGAATTAATTGACCTGAGCGATAGTTGTTTTCTAGTACAATAGTAGCTGGATCAAATTTGGTTTTAAATTCTACAATATTATCCATGTTTGCACCTTGAAAACGATAGATGCTCTGATCGTCATCGCCTACAACAAATAGGTTTGGTTCTTCCCAAAATGAAGATAGGGTATACACTAATTCGTTTTGACTACCATTTGTATCCTGATATTCATCTACGAGAATGTATTGGAATTTTTCTTGATATTTTAGCAGCAGATTTTCATTTTCCTTAAATTGTTTTAATACCCAAAGAATCATATCTGCATAATCATATCTCCTTCTGTTCTCCAAAATTTTATTGTAATTATTGAATTCTTTTACACCAGCAAGAATACTATCCAGTTTCCCTAATTCTTTGTCAATGTCTTTTTGCTTTACATCTCCTTTCTTAAATTCTTTATAGTTTCTTTTGTATTTATAATTTTCGTCTTCATAAAGTTCCTTTTCGTATTCTTTTACGGCTTTGGTAAATGTATGTTGTGTCCAATTTTCTTGCTTCATTGTTCCAAACAATTTGGACAATCGACCTTTGTCATAATATATATCTCCTTTCAATCTTTTCAGTGGATGGTCTTTCTTGAATCCATCGATAAGTTCAATATAGATATCCAATAATTCTAAATCTGAAGCTTTCTGTAAGTCTAGATAACCACCAAAGTATTCGATATTATCTTGAATGACCATATTGCAAAACCCATGATAAGTGTAAATATTTACGTTATAAGCTATAGGACCTATAAACGAGATCAGTCTTTGGCGCATAGCCAAGGCACCGGCATCGGTAAAGGTTAGACAGAGAATGTTATTTGCTTGCGTGTCTGTAGAGCTAAGGATACGTCCAATACGAGCCGCTAGCAGTTGTGTTTTACCAGTACCAGGGCCAGCCACGACCATAACCGGTCCATCAATAGTATCCACGGCTATCTTCTGAGCCGTATTTAGTTCCTGATAGGCTTTTTCATACACTTTATTATAATCCTTCAATAGGTAAAATTTGAGATGTTAATAATACTAGAAATATAGACAAAGAATATACGCAAAAGACAGAATTCTTGTTTTGCGATAAAAGAAACGAATGTACAATAAGAAGTGAAAATTTATACCTTTATGCACCAATAATAGAGTATGATATTATCAGATAAAAAAATACTAGAATCCATTTCTAATGGTGAGATTATTATAGAACCTTTTGTCGCGACTAAATTAGGCACTAATTCTTATGATGTCAACCTAAGTAAGTATTTAGCAGTATACGAAAATCATGAATTGGATGCTAAGAAGCACAATACGATAAAGGAAATAATTATTCCCGCAGAAGGGTACGTGATAGAACCGGGAACTTTGTATTTAGGAGTTACCGAAGAATATACCGAAACCCATAATGCAGTACCTTTTTTAGAAGGAAAGTCGAGTATCGGACGATTAGGCATTGATATCCACGCTACAGCCGGAAAAGGGGATGTAGGATTTTGTAATACATGGACACTAGAAATATCATGTGTACAACCCGTACGAATATATGGTGGTATGCCCATTGGACAATTGATCTATTTTAAGGTAGACGGTGAGATTGAGAATTATTATAATAAAAAGAAGAACGCTAAGTATACAAGCCGCACCATTAAGCCTGTAGAATCTATGATGTGGATGAATAAGTTTTAGGGTCTAAGAAGTATAGGGAAGTTAGATTTTAATTGTTGAACTCCTTAACGTGAAGCTTTATTAGGGATATTCAGGAGTGATAGATTAATAGTAAAAAGTAGCTCATAAGTCAACTCATCCTCAATCCTTCTTTTGAAAAAGAAGGAGGTAAACCCGTGACTGTCTAAAACCTCTTTTTTCAAGAGAGGGCAGAAACTCGCAAAGTTACTGGGGTGAGTTGTACAAGATAGAAGTAGCATCGCAAATTCAAATACAGGTTTGGGAAGTGCCAATCGTGCACAAGTGAAGAATGAAAATAACCTACGTTTAAATATAAAGATTGGAGAGATGTTCTGCATACGATTGTACAAGTTGTATGACTTCTTTTGTTGGTTCTGAATCTTCGATCCAAGTATGAAGATGACCCACATATTTCATGTCTAAGTAATCTGCAGAATTTTTGAACGGCACAAAAAATCCTTCTGTAATTTCGCTATCAGACCCACAACTTATGACTCCTAAAGATTTACTAGCTAGACTACGGCCAAGATGCTTTTCTATGCTTAGGCAATCCGTAATTCTGTCAAAGAACGTTTTCATGATTCCGCTCATAGCATACCAGTAAACCGGTGTTGCAAATATAATTAAGTCATAAGTGACTATATTTTTCATAAGAGCTAAGAAATCGTCCTCCTTATTCTTGTGTTCATAATCAAATGGTAAAATTGTTTTGGCATTCAAATCAATTAAATCAAAGTCAAGTTGAGCTTGTAAAAGTTGGGCAATTTTATGGGTATTTCCATTTGTACGGGCACTTCCTTGGATAATTATTCTCTTCATTAAAAAAATGTTAATTCAGGGCTATTAAGTAAAAATGAAAGCTCCAAGTTAGTAATTACCAGACAATAAAGTGGGGGTATAAAAAAAGAAGGTAATCTAGATTGAATACCTTCCTATTTTGTGCTAGTTAATGTTTAAAACTATCATTTAGACTTTTAACTAATATAATAGTAACATATTTTTCTAAAAATCTATTTAGAGTCCAAATTTTTCAGCCCAATGTAATATTCCACCCTGTACATTCCTAACATTCTGAAACCCTGATTTAATCAATAAATCTTTGGCAACACCGCTTCGTTGACCGGATCTACAGTGAATAATCACCTCTTTTTCCTTATGATCTTCAATTTCCTCAATTCTTTCAAGGATTGATCCAAGTGGGATATTTAAGGCTTTCAAATTTGCATCAGCATATTCATGTGGCTCTCTCACATCAAGAAAAAGAAATGTATCTCCACTTTCTAATCTTTCTTTTAGCTGAATTACATCTATATCTTTATTATTTTCTAATGACATTAATTACAAATTTCAGGTTTTTTTTGACTAATTGTTATATCAATTGATGAGCCCATATTGATGGAAGCTCCAGAAGTAAAACTAGGATATTGATCAATTATATAAGCTTGATCTTGGTTTTCTATATCTCCATCTCTATTGACCACTCCTAATTTCAATTCACTATTTTCCAATATAAATTTAGCGATCTCTAGCTTTTTACATTTCAAATCAGGAATCTCAACTTGTCCACCGCCTTTAGAACTTAATACAAATTCAAGTTTATCTCCTTTTTTGATTATGATGTTTGCAGATTTACCAGACCGACTTATTATTTTTTTTCCATCATACCATACTTCAAGAATATGGTCCGGTTCTCCAGGATCGTATAGATAATCCCTCACTTCACATTCTATATTCAAGAAAGATAATTCTCTTTTTTTATCGTGGAAATCACGACCATATAAGGCGGGTAAGTTACTCACTTCATCTGCCGTGTATTTTGACGTAGTAACATATATTTTTCTATTCTCTTTTACTTTAGAATAAGGTTTTGGATTTTGATCCAATATTTCTCCCCCCGCTTTACCTACGATGTGTATCGAGTCATTGATGATGAGTTGAAAGCTTTTGTCATCTGCATCTTTTTCGGCATCGATAAATTTAGTACCGACATAATCAGGAAGCTCAAGTTTTTGGCCATGATTAGTATAATTCCTAAGCCAAAAAATCACCGCCATCAAAATCAACACTACAATGGCTAAAATGAGCGCTAGGTGTAAAAAAAATCTTCTTATTGTCAACTAAATGTTATTTAAGGTTGCACTAATTTATTAATCTTTCTTTCTTCTGCAAAGGTCAAAATTTCATTGATAAAATCAAATGGTTTGTATCCATTTAATGCACATTGGTGAAAGATGCAGGTAGCAGGGGTCATTCCCGGCAAACTATTTATTTCGATTATAATGGTTTCCACCTTGTTTTCATTATATATTCTAACGAATGCATCTATTCTAGCATATCCCGTCACGCCTAAAATTTTAGCCGCTTTTTCAAAGTCTTCCTTTACTTGAGATACTATTTTCTCGTATGAGTCTTCATCCCAACCAAATCGAGCGGGTGTAATATTCTGTCCTTCTCCCGCTAAAAATTTCTCTTCTAAACTTAGAATATCACCCGATGCCAACGCCTCTGATGGTTCAAATAGCTCATATTCTAAGTGACCATTTTTGTAAGATGTTAGGAGTCCACCAGTAATTTCCATAAACTGTTTTGCGCCATTATCACTGATCAAAGTTTCGACTAATACTTCCTGCTTTACAGGAAATTCCTCATTATGTTTCAACTTTAATTCTGATCTCCATCCAGCATTTTCTTCATTCTCTCTGAATATACCAATAAGATAATTTCTAAGTTGGTTTTGATCCTTTATAATTTGTACTGCTGAGCTACATCCATCATCGACCGGTTTTATGATGAACGGGTAGCTAAAGTCCTTTTCTATCACACTAATGATAGAGGCGGAGGAATTTAGATAATCAGTTTTAGAAACCAACATTTGATTGGTCACTTCAAAACCATGATCTTTTAGAAGTTGTAAGGTTTTAAATTTATCAATCGTTATAGATGCACTATCTGGAGAAGAACCATTATATGGAATCTCATATTCATCTAATTTTTGCTGTATGCTACCGTCTTCTCCTGGTCTTCCATGCAATGCAATAAATGCTGCATCTACCTGCTTAGATAGCTCTTCGATGGTTGTAAATTGCGGATCCTCGATTTGACTTGAACCTACAAATTTTTGTAAAATATCTTGATTTTCAATCTTTAGTTCTTTCACAATTGGATGAACTTTATAATCGAGGATTTTATCTCGAATATCATCGGCACTATCTTTCAAAACCAAATTAATTGGAATCTTGTAAAGCTCGAATTTGTCTTTATCTCCTAACAAAAAATAAGGAATGGCTTCATATCTATCTGAACTAGCTAACTTCTCATAGATGTTCCTACCACTTTCTACAGAAATATGTCTTTCTGAGGAGTAGCCCCCAAATATGACGGCAATTCTCTTTTTAGATTTCTCCCCGTCGTTTTTCTTTACCAATAATTTGTCGAATCGTTCTATTAAGTTTTGTAGCTTAAATCCATAGTTTCCTTTTCTATTTCTTTCATATAAAGAGATTCTCAAAATATAGCTTAGAAACTGAGAAGGATTTAGACCTAACTCTGCAGCTTGATGAAAAAAGAATGAAGAGGGCAACATCCCTGAAGTAGTATTTGGATCATTGAGATAGATCGTACCATCTTCCAAAATAAATCCATCTATCCTCGCATAGGCATCAAATTGGAAAACTTCCATCAGCCGTTTACACTCATTTTGAATGTTCTTTATGTCTTTACTTTCTATATTTATGGGAGTCAATTTCCTACTTAGCCCGGGTAAATACTTAGACCTATAATCGTACACTTCTTTTCCTTTGATAATTTCGGTTGGAGGCAAAGCGGTAAGTGTACCATCTTCTTTTCGCATGACAATGCACGAAAATTCTTTCCCATTTATAAAAGATTCGATCAACACTTCGTCATCTGATTGCTGAGCTTTGATGATCACTTCAGCATTTATGCTCAATAAATCATCCAAGGATGACCATAAAGTAATGGGATCATATATTACGTGGTCATTGATGTATAATGGATAACCCATGCCATCACGGATATCACTTATTTGATGGACCTTCTGATGTTTCTGTTCCTTACTCAAGTCATTCCAAGTTTGAGCTTGAATAACTTCGTAAAAGAAGGCCGCATTGATAGCTTTTTCAAATTGTGTTGCATCGCAATCATTTAGAATACTTACACCGATAGACGAACCCTGATGGGCAGGTCGTATCACTAAAGGAAAGCCAATTTCTTGATCTGCTTTTTTATAGCATTCAGCTACATTTTTGTGCCATTCTATTTTAGTGATTGTATAACTCTTGGGTAAATCAAAACCAGCTAATTTCATCCATTTTTTCTGGAGACCTTTGTCTATCCCTACAGCCGACGGGAATATACCACTACCCGTGTACGGTATTTTAATGTACTCTAAAAGCCCTTGAATCTGTCCATCTTCTCCAGCAGAACCATGCAATGCCAAGAATGCTACATCCATTAATTGAGGCAAGTCGTCAATTCGGATGGATCGGCCAATTTTTGATAGAATCTGAAGATAATCCCTATCATTTAAGTCCTGCAGACTTTCAATATAAATTTGAAAGTCTGAGCTGATTTTTTGCGTGTATTCTGCAGGGGGATAAAAGTCTCGGATTGTTCCTTTATAGATGTATTTCCAATTTAGAATTACCATCTTGTGGTTGGAATCTACAAATATGGGAATCGGCTCAAATATTGTTTTATCGAGATTGTCGTACACAGTTCTCCCTCCAGCAAAAGAAATTTCTCTTTCTCGCGAAGAACCTCCAAAAAATATCCCAACTTTGATTTTGTTCAATGGATCCATAAGAACCAAAAGATTTATTGCAAGCTAAATAATGGTTAAATAATTATTAGGTCAGGATGGTATTTCCCCTAAATTAAGGGTTTGTAGTGACAGAAAAAATTATAAACACAAGGTATAATAAATAACGCAATCGTCCCCATGAAATTATGCATAGAGAAGTCCTAAAACTATCGATTCCAAATATCCTGAGTAATATATCTGTACCCCTCATTTCTACAGTAGATACTGCTTTAATGGGGCATTTGTCCTCTGCTCATTTGGGAGCAGTAGGAATTGGTGCTATGATCTTCAATTTTATTTACTGGAATTTCGGTTTTTTGAGGATGGGTGTAACAGGAATGACGGCTCAAGCCTATGGACGAGAAAATCGAGAAGAACAAGTACATTTGCTCCTAAGAGCTGTCTTTATTGCATTGTGTATTGCCTCTTTTTTGCTGATTTTAATGGTTCCTATAGAATATATTTCCATCAATGCAATGAATGTGGATCCAACAAATGCATCTCTTGTCAGTGAATATTTTAGGATTCGGATTATTGCAGCCCCTGCTTCATTGCTGATATATGTTATTGTAGGATGGTTTTTGGGAATGCAAAATGCCATTTTTCCGCTGCTTATTACCCTTTTTGTAAATGTAGTAAATGCAGGGATCAGTATCTATTTAGTAAAATATCTGAATATGTCCATAGCTGGGGTAGCATGGGGTACAGTTTTAGCTCAATATATAGGGTTAGTTTTTGCATTATTACTCTATCTATCGAGATATAAAAGTCTATTGTACGATGCCAAGACCAATATGATTTTACAATGGGAAAGTCTTCGGAAATTTATAAAAATCAACACTGATATTTTCTTTCGTACTATATGTTTGACTCTTTCTTTTGCTTTTGTGTACAGTCAAAGTTCTACTCAAGGAGAGCTCATATTAGCTGTAAATGTGATCCTTCTACAACTCTTAAATTGGATGTCGTATGGGATTGATGGTTTCGCTTTTTCTGCAGAAAGTATGGTTGGAAAATACAAAGGAGCACAAGACGAGTCTCGCACGTATCAATCTATTCGATTGGCATTTATTTGGGGTGGGGTATTGGCGGTTATCTATAGTCTCGTTTTCGGATTGGGTTATGTATCTATTATTCAGTTATTTACAAATGATGTAGCAGTGATAGAAAAGGCACAAGAATTTAGAATATGGATGGCCATTTTTCCAATCATTGCCTTTGGGTGCTACATTTGGGATGGTGTTTTTATTGGGCTTACTGCGGTAAAAGCAATGAGAAATACCATGTTCTTTTCTTTTATCATATTTATTCTCAGCTATTATGTATTAAGGAATATAGCACCAGAAAAATCAATTTGGTTAGCACTTATGCTCTTTCTTTTTGTAAGGGGTGTGAGTCAAAGTTATATCTTCGCCCGAAAGAATTTAAATATTACATAATGGGAGGAAAGTTTGGTTTTGCAATAGTGTGGTGGATAATTACTGTAGTCATAATTTGTTTAGTTCTTCTTCCTATTTATCTAAATATTGGGAATGAATATAGATTCTACACAGAGAATATTTTCTACATTTTCTTATTCATAACATTCACAAGATTTATCTTCTTTACAAAATACCATTGGTTTTCCCACAAGGATATAGTCAAAGTAGCTTTCGTATTTATGGTTATTCCCATTATATTAATATTGGTCGATAGCCTCTATGAATTTCAATCTTTTATGGATAATGAAGGAATAAATTCCATTATGAAGCATCTTCCTTTGCAGACCCAAGATGGACTTTCTCAATATATAAAAACAGAGATGCTTTTGTTTTGGGTAGGTTCAATGATCACTTCTTTTATGTTGCCTTTCAGGATGATTCATTCTATTTGGAGATTGAGACATCGAGGGAAGGTGTAGCTTGGATTTTTTTGGATCGTATCTCTTGGGTCGTATCTCGTTTTTCGTGATTGTGTAAAATTGTCTGTGGTAATCTGCGAGAAGGATTGCAATTGGATTCTTTGAGTGTTGATTATGCTGAATCATTGGCAACTCAAGAACCTTTGCCTCCGGAGTGTCAATTTTGAGTTTTGAAAGATTAATTTGAGACAATATGTTCAAAAAGAGCCACAAACATTCCGCTCATAGCTCTTTGATAATAATGTGATCCCATCAGGAATAGTTGAAATGTTTCCTTTTTGCCTACCATATACTACAAGACTAAAATCCTTACTTCAATTTCTGAATTGCAATTGCTATCTACTCTTCCAGTTGTTTGTTCAATGTGGAATAGTGCTCGATTAATTCATTGATTTTTGTCTCTTCCTTCCTTATTGTTTTCTTTCTAAGATAAAACCAATTGAAAGCAACCCAAAGGGCAGTAGCAAGGAAAACGAGGACTGCTGAGTAGAAAGGCATATTAGAGAAAGGTTCAAATAGAGTCAAACACAATCCAATATTTAATAATATATAGTACCCACTTAAGAATTTGGTCTGAAAACCATGTTGTTTCTTTTTTAACTCAAGTAGATTTTGGAGGTAGACTTTGTTCGATTGTGTATTTTCCAGCTTTTGAAAATTGGAATAGAAGTCACCATATTTAAGCATGAAAAGGAAGATGGCAATTAACATTAAAAACAATCCTGCCTTTGTACTAAAATGCTCAAAGTCAATAAATATCAACATAAGTGTGAACACCACCAATGGCAGTAACTGAGTGAAATAAGCAAAAGCCATTTTAAGGAGATTGTTTTTCTTATAGGATTGAAGCTTGGTTTGCATTTCTTTGGAATTTGGTAGAGAAGCTGGTTGGCTTTTCCATAGTTCTTTTAAACTTAATTTATTGTCATTCATGATCTTTAAATTTTTTAGTTAATTTCTTTTTAATTCGGTGAATTTTTACCCGCACATTGGTAGCTGAAAGACCAACTATTAGGGCGATCTCTGCCTGGTTAAGGTCTTCTAGCTCAAGGGAGATAATTATTCTTTCAATTTCTGGTAACTCTGAAATGAATTGATACAATAACTTGATCTGTGGTTCAAGAGAAGCGGGCATCTCTTTTTCCATAATATGTATTGGGAGTTCCGCAGTTTTATGCACCTTGCCTTTTCTGATCATTTTAAGGCAATTGTTGGTTGCAATTCGATAAATCCAGGTCCCAATGCTCGACTCATTTCTAAACGTATCCAATTTTTCCCAGACGATGATAAACGTTTCTTGAGTCAGATCTTGAGCTTCTACTCGGTCATTTACATAAGCCATGCAGAGACGGAAAATCTTTTCGCTATACGACTGATATATTTTTTCAAATTCCACTATTTCGTAAAAATAAAGTTATCTAATTGATTAAAATACCAGTTGGGATTATCGTACATGATAAAGTGTAAACCTTTTTCTGCATACCTTATGTCTGCCGTTTTCAAGGTGGTGTATTGCGCTTCCATGTTTGCCTTATTATGAACAAACGGTGCTTCTAGAAGGATCAGTGATGGACATGTTATTTTACTAATCTTTTCACGGAGATCCGTATTGGAGAAACTGCAAAACATTTCTGCAAAAGTTGTTCTGTCTGAAGTCAAGGTCCATTCTACTACCTGTTCTCTCTTGCTTTCATTTGCTAAAAGACTGGGGATATTCATGTGTTGCATCGCTTTAAACTGGTCATTTGACAAAGAAAGTAACTGAGAAGAAATTTGCGAACAATCAGGTTGTTCCTCATGCTCAAAACTTGGGTTCATCAATGCTGCTAGACAAGGCAATGCGTCCACGACAATGATCTTAGAGATCAAGTCGGGGTAGTCAGCTGCAATATTCATGACCATGGCACCTCCCATACTATGACCGATCAAATGCGGTTGATTTAAATTTTCCTTAGCAATGTAATCCGCTACAGCGTCTGACCAAGCTTGGAAACTAGGATCAGATTTTGGCTCGACACCTGAGAAACCTGCCATGGTCAAGGTGTGGCAAGTAAACTGCTTTGTATATTGTAAAACCGTTTCATCCCATACTGTTCCAGAACAACCAAATCCCGGAATTAAGACAATATGTTGTATCCCTTCGCCACTGATGCTAACTTCAAACGGATAATCATGAGCACCTATATTCTCCTGAAGAAATAACGTAGACAGACAAGTAAGAAAAAATAATTTAATGTTTTTCATGTCTTTAAAATTTAAGGTCAATAATTAGAATTCACCTCTTAGAGACATTCTTTTAAGAAATGTTACACATCTATTCAAAATTTTTTAAAAAGGTAGTTTAGAAATAAGAATTTTCTATTAAAATTTCAATAGCCCTCAATTACTCCAAGCTGGTGTTCCAAATTATATCCTTCAATTAGATTTTCTCTAAATTCATTATTATAAGGCCAGTTCTTTGGGATTTCTTGTAAATCATTCAATGACTCATATAAGATAAGAACTTCATTTTTTGAATGGATTTGAAGATATAAGGTATGAGGGAGCGCAGGGCTTATCCCTTTTCTTTGATTTTTTTTCTGAATAAAGGACTGGTGGATCACCACCAGAATAACTAGGTTCTTTCTTATTGGCATTTTCTATTCGTTTACTTTCATCTTTTACATGATAACTCCACCAATACGCAATGTGACTTAGTTCTAATTCATGAATTATTTTTCTGAATTCGATGTCTTGTAGATATCGTCCACCGTTTTTTTCGATCAATTGTATTGTCCTGTAATTTGAAAATACTAAAATTGCTATTGATTCAACAAAAAACAACACACAACCAAAAATACCGAAGTATTTAATAGTAGGTGCACCATTATTGAGATATTGGTATACGGACGCAAGCCAAATGAGAATAAAAATTACTGTGAGTAGATATAGTATGTACTTTATTCCAAATCCAAAACTGACCTTGGATTTAAATTTTATGTTTGATGGTTTTGAAAATAGTTTCATTACTTAACGGTACGAAACATAAAGATATCAAAATTGGAATTGAGAATGTTCGTTTCTTGAAAGATGCAATTAGAGTGAATAAAAAAAGAGCTACAAACATTCTGCTCCCCGCTGTCTGAAGTTTGTAACTTCAGATTTGTATTAACGTTGAGTTTACGCACTCTTGTTCAGGGTAAGACGTCACCGAGCAAAATGTATATAAGACAGAAAAATCATCTAGTTCCCTATAGAAAAATTTATTATATACATTATTTATTAAATTTCAAGGCTATATAAATAAAAAAGGCTCCTAAAACTAGGAGCCTTTCAATTTATTATATGAGTAATTTCTCTACTCTTCTTCTTTGCTATCGACAACACGTCCACCGTCTAGTTCATCCTGTAGCTTTTCTAATTCATCCCACTTGCCATCTGCCGCTAGTTGAGCTTGTTGTGGCCAAGTATCAGGCGAATGCATGGTATATCTAGGACCGGCATCGGCTAAGAATTTATTCAAATCCTCTACTTTAGCTTTTGCTAAATCTCCAAAACTTAAGATGCCTGCATTATTTAAAACTTCAGCAATCTTAGGCCCGATACCTTCAATCTTATTTAATTTATCTTTTGGAGCATCCTTCTTAGGTGATTCTGACTTCGCTTCAGTTGGAGTTGCGGCCATAGCTGCAGGTGCTGCTGCCTTTGCGGCGTTTGTAATTGAAGGTACATCTTGTTTAGGTGAATCCGCCTTTGGCGCTTCCTTTATAGGTGCATCGTATTTAGGTGTATCCGCCTTCGGTGCTTCCTTTATAGGCGCATCTTGTTTAGATGTATCAGTCTTCGGTGCTTCCTTTATAGGCGCATCTTGTTTAGATGTATCAGTCTTTGGTGCTTCCTTTATAGGCGCATCTTGTTTAGGAGTATCAGCCTTTGGCGCTTCCTTTATAGGCGCATCTTGTTTAGATGTATCAGTCTTCGGTGCTTCCTTTATAGGCGCATCTTGTTTAGGAGTATCAGCCTTTGGCGCTTGCTTTTTAGGTGAATCACTAGCCTTATCAGCCTTTGCAACATCAGCCTTTAGAGCATCTCCACTTTTATCAGCTTTAGGCGCATCTTTTTTAGGAGCTTCACCTTTACCTTTACCTTTACCTTTAGACGGTTTTGCTGCTTGTGGCGCTTCCACTGGTGCATTTGCTTTAGCTGCTGCTCTTCTGACTTTCTTTGCTGCTCTTCCTGCTGCTATTACAGCTAATTGATCTTCCGCATAATCGGCAGGAATAATATTTACAAAAGTTTTATTACCTCTTTTCTTTGTAAAATCTACCACACCATCAACTTTCGCATGTAGAGTAAAATCTCTACCCATATATACATAATTGCCAGGGTGGAACTTCGTACCCCTTTGTCTTATGATGATATTACCAGCAGTGGCCTGTTGACCACCAAATAGTTTGACACCAAGTCTCTTACTCTTACTGTCTCTACCATTATCCGTACTACCGACACCTTTCTTATGAGCCATAATCGATTAAATTTTATGCTATTAAGCTATTGAGTCAATTTTAATTTTTGTCATAGGCTGTCTATGACCATTTTTTACTTTATAACCTTTTCTTCTTTTCTTCTTGAAAACAAGAATTGTATCGGACTTGACATGTCCAATTACAGTTGCCTTCACGCTCGTCCCACTCAATGTAGGAGTACCGATGTTAGAAGAATTATCCGTGGCAGTCATTAATACCTCGTCAAAGCTTACCGCATCACCTTCCTCAGCTTGCAGCTTGTTCACAAAAATCTCCTGACCTTCAGAAACTTTGAATTGTTGACCTTGAATATTTACTATCGCTATCATTTTGATACCTTTTAAAAATGGAATGCAAAGATATGATTATTCTCCTCTTTATCAAATAGTTATAGAAAGGTTTTTTGGGCGTGCCCCCTCGTTCCTCAGGGTCGGTCCATTCTGGGGTTCGCTATTCGCTCCGTTTTCGAGATTTTTACTCAAAAATCCCTCAGACCAAGCCCTCCATGCACCTCACGCAAGATCTACCATCTACCCAATTAAGCCTTTGTAAAACAAATATTTATAGATTACAAAAGTTTGATTATATCCAAGTTAAGGCTGTTTAAGCCAGAGTAAAAGGCATAATCCTCTATTTATTTAATAAATGCGCAGACCAATCACTATTTTAATTAAATGAACAATAATTTTTGAAAACTGATTTATCTGGCAATTATAATTCTAGAAAAGTAGTAGAATTAATAAACGAATTTTGTGAGTTCTTGGAGGTAATTATCTTATTGGCGCAGGTGGAACTAACATAGGAGGACTATCTGGTTTTGGAGGCTCAGATGGATGGTTAATCTTATTAGATCAAAATGGCAATACTTTATGGATGCAAAATTATGACGGATTTAGTTATGATGATATTCGATCAGCAAATAGAACATTTAATGGTGGACTAATCCTTGGCATGAGATCATGGTCAAGTGATATGGATATTAATGGTAATTATGGATTAAGGGATTCCGTCTTACCATAGCTCAATGATTTGGATTTAATGGGCTGTCCAAATAACT
>Ga0209828_1000113_pt1 | contig 67388 bp, 50 predicted proteins | sample MaitaG_FD_187429 | JGI IMG/M metagenome (GOLD analysis project Ga0209828, IMG submission 187429) | Marine algal microbial communities from Maine, USA - Maine_Asex2 metaG (SPAdes) (version 2) | ecosystem: Host-associated > Algae > Red algae > Unclassified | place: Maine, USA | collected 2015-01-05
ATACATGATCATGCTACTTTTAGGACTGCATGTGAGTCTTCGAATGGAGCGATTATTGGGAGTGCTTTTATTCGGTATTTGGGGGGGGAGGGGGAGAGTACGAAGTTAGTTCAAGGATTTGTGGATGGGGTTAGAAAAGGGTGAGGGAGAAATTTATTTTTCATTTTTAATACTTATCCGATTATTCTCAAAGAAGAACCCCTAATACACTCTTTATTTAATAAGTTTTCTTATTCGGTATTACTCCTCTGACACCTCCAGTAGGGTCTTTAATGTCGCCTGAATATCTTGGCATTATATGGATATGAACATGATCGATTGTTTGCCCTGCTGATTCTCCAATATTTACTCCAATATTAAATCCATCTGGATTATAATCTGTATTTATAACTTCTTTGACATAATTTAACAAAAACCAAATTGAAGATTGAATTTTAAAGTCTAATTCAAAGTAGTCAGAAATGTGCAACTTTGGAATTATAAGAGCATGTCCCTTGCTTACTGGGTACTTGTCATAAATAGCATATGCCAAAACCGATTCTGCAATCATTTCTCTTTCAGCGCTTGGATTGCAAAATATACAATCATTGTTTTTCTTTTGTAGTACATTGTAATGCTGAAACTCATATATTTCACAATAGTCATTTTTGAAAATAGATTTAAAGTTTAGTTTTACATTACATTGAAAGGTTGGCTTTTTGTGAATTTTATGAATTCGAAACCCTTCCTTTTTTAAATCTCTTCTGACCGCAAAATATGCTTTTCCTCCTTGCCTAAGTAATTGTGAAATTTTAATTATAACAGAAGATTGCTCCACGATATCAAGGACGTTTAACACATATAAGCACAAAATGGTATCATATTTTTGAACCGTTAACTCCCTAGAATAATATGGATCAAAACCTAAAATATTAAATCCCTCTTTATTTAAAATCGAAACATCTGTACCTTTCCCGCATCCATAATCCAAGATTTTTCCTATCAATAGATTTTTGTCCCTAATCACTCTAGCAGGAAATGATATTTTATCTCTTTCTTTAGCTGTTAGGTGGCTATATATATTTTTATGCTTTCCAGCTAACATATCCTCTTTCATTTATTAGATAATCACAATTATTTTTAAGTTGACTAAAAGCTATAGATTTCCAATTTGACATACTTTGCTCCCCAATCAGGGACACCTTCAATTCTTGAAAAAATCGTTTTTCATATTTCGATTTAGCACATAATTCCCAATAGTAAATTATTTTATCCTTTTGTCTATTTATTATTAATGGACTTGGAACTTTGTCTTTTTTGTTTCCATTTACTTGAGAATCTGAAGGCATTAAATTCCATAGGTCATTATTCTTCCAAATAGAAAATGGAATTATATGGTCAATGTCATAATTAGTGCCTTTTCTATCTGTCCAAACACAAGCAACTTTTCCTTTGTCTTTTAATAACTTCTTATACAATTTTTTCGACGCTGCTACATCTCTATTTGTTACTGGTCTTTTTAAAATATTGTCAAGGACATAACTTATACTTAATTCCTTGTTTGATCTGTTTACAGAATCTTCTGCCCATTTAAATAGCACAGAATCATATCCATTTATAAATGAACCAAATAATTTAAAACCTTGATAATATTCTTTTGGAATTGAAAACTTTCCAAATTGATCAACTAATTTTTCTAAATTCTCGAATTCACGAGTCCTGATATTTTTTTCATAATTAAATATTGAATAATATTCATTTGTGATTGAGTAACCTATATGTTTCATTGGCATTCCAGTAATCGTTCTCTTCATTTTCTTCGCTAAATTGAAAACAACTTGTTGGTCATTTGAATGAATACCACTTCCTCTTAAATCATTGTAAAATTTAGAAAGTCCGCCTTTCTTTTGATATATTTCAATGAGCTCAATAAGTTCATCTTGAAATGATAATTTATTTCTACCACTTATTTGAGGTATATTCCTTTTAGCTTCAAATAACGGATAATAGTAAAGAATCCATTTCTCTATTAATAAGCCCATTGGGATTTCAATTCTTTTTTCTGAAGATTTAATGAAAGGTGAATTATCCAACGAAATATCTATCACTGCCCTCAATAGAGCAAACTTGTAGGAGGTGCTTTTAGCATCCCTTTCTAAAATAGCCGTAATATTTTTAAATATTCTATTCTTCATTTTGGTAACTATAATTATTGTGATAGAATTTCATAAAAGTAACCGCTAGAAATAGTCACTTAACATTACTATCACAGATTTCAAATAATAATAAAGCTAGTAATTATATAAGAATGCAAGCTCAATGTTAAAACTTATCACGGCTACACCTAGATTATACATAAGAACTTGGATGATGTTCCCCTTTTAAATAAATTGCACTCCTAATTAAAGCACTATGACTAAAATACCATTTATACTATCCCTCATTTTTTGCACCCAATTCCTGTTCTCACAAGTCTATTTAGACATCGACGTAGATCAGGCAAAAGATACCATAGAGGCAAATTTAGATAATCCCATATTCACTATTTTGGATGTGAGGACACCTGGTGAATACTTGCCGGAACACATCGAAGGTGCTTTTCATAGAGATTTTTATGATGATGATTTTAGTTTGCAGATGGATAGCCTTGATAAGACTCGAACCTATTTAATTTACTGTGCATCTGGAGGTCGGAGTGGAGCAACCCTGGAATTAGCTGAAGAATTAAACTTTGAAAGGGTGTACAATATGTTAGGTGGTATGGGCGCTTGGAAGGCTGCTGGATATCCAGTGACAGATGAGATTCCGGCTTTTGTAGATATTTATGGAACTACTTCCTCTTATGATGAAGCAATGAAAGAAGACATAAACATTTACCCTAATCCTGTTTCTGATTTCATGGATGTTGAAACTAACATTGAAATAGATAATATTCAGATTATGAATTTGGATGGGAAAATAATTAGAAGTCTGAATTCGAATAATGACCAAAGAATTGATCTAAGTGGATTATCGGAAGGGTCCTATTATTTGAAGGTAGAGGTGGAGGATCGATGGGTGGTTTGGTCTTTTGTTAAGATCTGATGAGTGGGAGTTGAAGTGTTTCACTTCTAGTTGGTTGCCGTCCTTTACCTCATTTTCAAGTATTGTCTTTCTAATATATGTTCGTTTATTCAATGAAAAAATGCCTTCGGTCTATTGTTATTATTATAACTACATTAATTAGAACGAATATTAGCTTTTATTTCTTGATATATATAGTTGGAAGTAAAGTAGTTATCCATTAGTAAACGGCTAAATTATGTAGGTCAAGTAGAATAAATCACATTTTATGAACGTATAAAGTGTAATTTATCACGTTATTAGCATGTAAATCTGTATTTGAGATTGATCTGCAGCAAATGGAATATACAAGAAGCATAATCTTAAATCATGGCAAAAGAGGCAAAATAAGCAGCCTTTATGACCGATTAGCGAAAGCGATTGACTAAATGTCGATCGATAGGTAAAGAACCTCGATATCAATCGAGGGTGGGTATGCCAGAGAGCCACAGTTCTACCTACAACAATAAAAAAGACCTAGCTTTTTTCAAAAACTAGGTCTTCTGGTGAGGATACACAGACTCGAACTGTGGACCTCTGCCCTGTCAAGGCAGCGCTCTAAACCAACTGAGCTATACCCTCTTAATATCTATAATTAAATAATACGTCAAAACTCCTTTGATAACTCATCCGATTCTAATGAATCGGCTCTTTCTTTTCAGATTGACCTTTTGTCAATCTAATCGTTTCACGACCAGTCGGTGCTGCTTCTCCATCCCATCCGATTCTGATGAATCAGTTCCCTCCTTTTAGATTGACATCTAGTCAATCTAATCGTTTCACGACCAGTCGGTGCTGCTTCTCCATCCCATCCGATTCTGATGAATCGGTTCCCTCCTTTTAGATTGACATCTAGTCAATCCAATCGTTTCACGACCAGTCGGTGCTGCTTCTCCATCCCATCCGATTCTGATGAATCGGTTCCCTCCTTTTAGATTGACATCTAGTCAATCTAATCGTTTCACGACCAGTCGGTCATCTTCAAATAAAGTGCATTATAATTTGTTGACTCTTTTGCCAACCTCGCGATTTTTATGAATAGATTCCCTAATAAAGCACAAATTAAAGCAAAAGTTTTGATTAATTAGGTTCAATTCGTTAAAGTAATACTCATATTTATTCTTGTATGGCTGATGCCCTATTTATAAATCAAGAATTCCATAAGTCATAGCTTATTTAAGCTCCCATTTTTAATTTTATCTTACATTCACTTTAGAATAAATCTTCAAATGCACACTCAATTAATACAAGAACTAAACACCGTACTTAAGCCTTCTCAAATCCTATCTGGAGACCAACTCCAACATAGATTCCACCACATCTGGAAAATGGATGAACCTTTAGAAGCTGTGGCAGTAGTAATCCCTACCACTACACAAGAAGTTTCATCGATCCTAAAAATCTGCAACGAAGTTCAACAAAGAGTTTCCATTCATGGTGGTCTTACAAATTTAGTCGGAGGCACAGAAACATTGAAAGAAGAACTTGTTATTTCATTAGAAAAATTAAATAAAATAGAAGAATTGGATGCTTCGAGTAGGACGATGACGGTACAATCAGGAGTCATACTAGAACAAATTCAAAAACAAGCGAAAGAAAATGACTTGTTCTTTCCTCTCAATTTTGGGGCAAAGGGTTCGGCACAAATTGGGGGGATCATTTCTACAAATGCTGGTGGGCTTAGAGTTTTGAGATATGGGATGACTAGAAATTTGGTTTTAGGTATTGAGGCGGTGCTTATGGATGGAACGATCATTAGCAGTATGAAAAAGATTATAAAAGATAATTCTGGATATGATCTAAAACAGTTATTTATTGGGTCAGAAGGAACGATAGGGGTTGTTACTAAAGCCATATTAAAATTACAAGAATTGCCGAGTAGTCGAGTCAGTGCGATGGTCAGTATAAATGAATACCAAAATGTAGTGCTACTCCTAAAGTTGATGGATGCCGGCTTTGCTGGGAGCTTAAGCGGATTTGAATTGATGTGGAAATCTTATTACAATGTTGGGACTTCTGCTCCATCCTTAATGAAACCACCTTTGCCGCAGGATTCGAGATATTATGTATTGGTAGAAAGTCTGGCTAGAGATCAATCAAAAGACATCCTTATTCTGGAGCAACTGCTAGAGACCGCATTGGAGAGAGGCCTAATAGAAGATGCTGTTATTGCCAGTACAGAAGCTGACCTTCAATGGTTTTGGCAAATTCGGGAGGATGTCCATGCCATTACTTCCCAAATGAATTACGATCAACATTTTGATATAAGTTTACCAATTCCATTAATCGGCAAAACGATAGATCAAATTGTTGCTGAATTAAAACTATTAAATGGGGTGGAACAAGTCGTTACTTTTGGACATGTAGCCGATGGAAATATCCACCTAATCATCGGCAAAAATGAATCCTCCCAAGAATTAACAAATAGCATTAATGAAGTGATATATCGTCCTTTGAAAACAATCGGTGGGTCTGTATCTGCGGAACATGGTATTGGAGTACACAAAAAAGCCTACTTGCATTTGTGTAGAAGTGATGAAGAAATAAACATAATGAAAACCATCAAACGCAGCTTAGACCCAAACAACCTTCTGAATAGAGGAAGAATATTTGACCTTTAACTCACCTCTTTCAATGAGATCTACTCTACATGAATTTTGGAACAACTATTCAAGTGTAGTGAAGTACATTTACATATCAATATGACTTTTGGTCTTTACAGATTCATTAGATAAAGGTCCTAATCCCACCAAATTGCATGAAAAAAAATAGAAGTATTGCTAAAAGCTACTAACTAATCCTTATTTTAATCCTTTATTCGAAGTATTCAAACCTGTCATAATGAGACAAATTCTAGTAATCCTATTTTCTTTCTTGATATCTTCCACTATTATCGCCCAACAAACGAATCCCTTTGCATGCGGTACAACGCAAGGAAGATCACCGTGGCTTAAAAAATTCCAAAAAACACTACAAAACGGCGAACATCGTTCTCAAGACGGAGAAGTGTACGTCGGAATGCATTTGCGTTCTGTATTAAGTGATGATGGAGCTAGTCAATTTCCCGATTCGAAGTTATTTGAAACTCTATGTACTTTGCAAGAAGATTTTGCAGATACCGACATTCGGTTCTATCTAAAAAGTATAGAATTTCTAAGAGACTCAGGCTTAGATGATCACGAGGATATTAGGAAAGGAATTCGCAAAATGCTGGAGCTAAATATTGAAGGTGGAATCAATGTATATATTGTAAATAATCCCGCTGGAAATTGTGGATATGCTGCTCCATGGGCAGGTGCGGCTATTGGTGATAATTGTAATGATCCAGATGATCACACTTGGGCTCACGAAATGGGTCATACACTAGGCTTACCACATCCATTTTTTGGTTGGGAAGGGGGCATTAGTTACGATGATATGGAAGGACATAATTACAACAATCCTGCTCCAAATACAGTACTAAGAAAAGCCTACACAGACATCGATGCATATCTCAATGATGATTTTTATATAGATACTATTCAAGTAGAAATGGTAGATCGGGTAAACTGCTACGAATCAGGGGATGGATTTTGTGATACTGAAGCAGACTATTTGAATTATAGATGGCTTTGTGACGATGATGGTGTAAGTGAAGATATCCAAACTGATCCTGATAATACTAAATTTTATTCTGATGCATCCTTATTTATGTCATACTCATTAGATCGATGTACTGGTAGGTTTTCAGAAGAGCAATCTGAAGCTATGAAAGCGTTTGCTTTAGATATTCATGCAGAAATATCCACCACAGATAATCCAACGCAAGAAGTAGCTCAAGATGCCGAGTTTATACTACATGATGTCTATGATGAAGGATTAGATTATCAAGATATATCTTTCGAATGGGATCCAGTCGAAAATGCCGATTACTACTATGTACAAATAGGGATAGAACCAAGTTTCGGTGTTGTTCTATTTGATACTCTGATTTCGTCTACGGATTTTGTTCTAAATGAACTATCAGATAACTTTTCCTATCATTGGAGGATCAGTGCATTCAATGCCATTGAATTTTGTAATCCAGCAAGATCGGAAGGGCAAGAGATTATATTTACTGATGTGACGAATACAAAAGATCCTATTGAGTATGACCTTAAAGTTTATCCAAATCCTATAGGTTCTAAAAAAGAGTTGTTCATCGAAGGAAATAAAAATTCCTATGAAAAGTATCAGATATATAATAGTCAAGGAGAATATATTCAGAATGGAATTCTTATAGCTGATCAAGAAGACTTAAAAATTAACATTAATAAAAAATTAAATAGTGGTATTTACTTCCTAAAACTAATCGGAGAAAAAGGTAGTACAATAATACAATTTATTCAAATAGAGTCTAACTAGGATTGCGTGGTTATGTGCAATTAAATATACATACTATAAAAATAAAAAGGCGATACTTAGATGCTTAAAGAGGTAAGAAAAGGAGAGGGAATTGATCCTATAAAAATCAAGAACTTTCTTTTTGAAAATGAATTGATAGAACACTTAAATGAAGATATCCAAATAAAACAATTCTCTAACGGTTATTCAAACCTTACTTATTTACTTCAAATTGCAGATAGAGAATTCGTGCTTCGCAGACCTCCGTCAGGGGCGATAAAAAGAGGGCATGATATGGGGCGAGAATATAAGGTGTTATCGAACTTAAGCCCTCATTTTACGAAAGCACCAAAAACATTTGCTTACACAGAAGATATAGAAATTATTGGCGCTCCATTTTACTTGATGGAAAAGGTGAGAGGAGTTATTTTGACAAATAAAGAAGTCGAATCAAGAAATGTAACTTCCGAAGAATTTAAGACCATTTCCGAAAGTTGGTTGAATACGTTTGTTGAATTCCATCAATTGAATCCTGCAGAAGTAGGACTATCTGATTTAGGAAAACCTGACGGATACATAAGCCGTCAAGTGAATAATTGGGGCAAACAATACTTGAGAGCTGCTACAAAGGATATTCCAGCCGCTAAGTTTGTAATGAAATGGATGGATGCAAATCAACCTTTAGAATATAATCACAGTTTAATCCATAATGATTTTAAATATGATAACATTGTATTTTCTGAAGAAAGTTGGGAAAATGTAAATGCTATTTTAGACTGGGAAATGTGCACCTTAGGCGATCCACTCATGGACCTCGGAACTTCATTAGGATACTGGACAATGGCTTCAGATGGGCCTGCATTGGCACAAGGATTACCTTCACCGACCATTCACGAGGGTAATCCGAGCAGAACTGAATTAGTAGAATCTTATTCTACGAAGTCCGGGCTTAAGATCGACAACTTAGTTTTCTATTATGTCTATGGGCTATTTAAAATTGCGGTCATTGCACAGCAAATCTTTTATCGTTATGATAAGGGATTGACCACCAATGAGAAATTTGCCACTTTAGATCAATCATGTGAATTTTTATGTTTCATGGCACAACAAGCTATTCAGAAAAAGAGAATCGATAATTTATTTTAAATGAGTTTAGAAAAAAAAGTAGTAATTGTTACAGGTGCTGGTTCAGGTATAGGAGCTGCTACCGCAAAACATTTTGCAAAGCAAGGAGCCCAAGTAATTGTTTCGGATATAAATAAAGAAAATGCCAATAACATTTTCACAGAAATCATTGAAGCAGATGGTGATGCAGAAACCATCATCGCTAATGTATCCACGTATTCAGATGTACAAAATTTAATAAATCAAGTTGTCAAACAATATGGCCAACTTGATGTTATGGTAAACAATGCAGGAATTGGAAATAAGCAATTACTCAAAACCGCTGAGCATACATTAGAAGATTGGGAAAATGTAATTGCCGTCAATCAAACCGGTGTATTCTATTGCATGAAAACGGCATTAACACAAATGAGCAAACAAGGTTTTGGAAACATCGTAAATGTAGCTTCGCTTGCCGGTCTCAAAGCATCCGGTAAAAATTTAGCATATGCAGCCAGCAAGTTTGCAGTTGTCGGAATGACGAAATCTGCCGCACTAGAGTATGCTGGAAAAAACATAAGAATAAATTGCGTATGCCCTGGCTACACGAGGTCTGCCCTATTCGATCAGGTGCTGGAAATAGACGAATCTATGCATGATAAATTATTGAAGTACATACCTATGAGAAGATATGGGCAACCAGAAGAAATAGCAGAAGCCATTGTATGGCTAGCTTCAGAAAAAACCGCATTTATGACAGGACAAAGCATCACCTTAGACGGGGGCATTTCCCTATAAAACAAATTATTATGAATAAAAAAATAATCTTGAAAAAGAGACCGAGTGGAATGCCTGATGCAGATACGTGGGCACTTGAAGACCATGAAATACCAACACTCCAAGAAGGAGAGGTATTAATCAAAACACACTACGTATCACTTGACCCGGCTATGAGAGGTTGGATGAATGATGCCAAATCATATATCCCACCGGTTGCCATAGACGATGTTATGCGAGCGGGCACCATTGGCGAGGTTACCCAATCAAACAATCATCCAACTTTTAAAGAAGGTGACATTCTTACGGGATGGGGCGGTGTACAACAATACATTGCCACAGACGGTAAGGGGCATTTCAAAGTAGATACAAGCATGATTCCGATGACCCGATATTTAGGTGCACTTGGTATGCCAGGCATGACGGCTTACTTTGGCATCTTGGAAGTTGGGAAAATAAAGGAGGGTGATGTCGTTCTAATGTCCGGTGCAGCAGGTGCTGTCGGCAGTGTCGCTGGCCAAATTGCAAAGATTAAAGGATGTAAGGTTATTGGAATTGCAGGAGGACCTGAAAAGTGCAAACATGTGGTCGAGACATTAGGCTTTGATGCTTGTATTGATTATAAAAATGAGAATATCTATAAAGGAATCAAAGAACATTGCCCTGACGGAATTGATGTATATTTCGATAATGTAGGCGGCGAGATCTTGGATGCTGCACTTGCCAGATTACGAATGCATGCAAGAGTCGTAATCTGTGGAGCCATTTCTCAGTATAATAGTGCATCCATAGAAGGACCTAAAAATTATCTTTCTTTGCTCGTAAATCGGGCCACTATGCAAGGCATGGTTGTCATGGATTATGCTAAGAAATACCAGGAAGCAGGAATGCAAATGGGTATGTGGCTCATGGAAGGGAAGCTAAAAACTGAAGAAGATATATATGAAGGAATCGAGAATTTCTATGATACATTTCAACGATTATTTTCTGGAGATAAGCGAGGTAAGTTGTTATTGAAAATAATTGAATAATTATTTAGCAAGTATTACATTTCTAGTTTCTTTTACTCCTCCATCAATGGATATGGATAGGGTATATAATCCATCTGGATAAGCAGATAAATCCAATTCAAGGCCATTCATTTGATTATGCTGGAAGGTCCATTTATTAAGAGATACTCCTCTTGCATCTATAAGTTGACAACCTACTTGAGTCCATTGCTGATTTGTAATTTGGACAAAGAACTTACCATTTGATGGGTTTGGGAAAATGTCGATATTATTAGAGTTAGATTGCTCTATATTAGTGTTTCCTGTTGTTGTCTCTTCCAAGGGCCAAAAGATTACATCATGTTGAAAAGATGGTATGGCTAACAAGTTGATTTCATTAGCAATACAAATGTCAGCAGGATTAGAAATTCCTGGGATATCCAAAATTTCGCTTTCAGAAAAATCACTCGAAAATTTAGTGATCCTACTTTCTGGAGACCAAGATGCTACGTAATAATTGTTTTGACTATCCATGTCAATCCCATCCATATTGCTTATTTCTAAATCCTCAATCACCACATTTACACTATTATCTTCCAGATCTAATTGACGTATGACTCCATCATTCCAACTTACAAAGACTAATCGATTATTGGCTTCATCATATATGATTCCATTTGGCAAATTGGGTATTTCAGCCATTCCGGCAAGCGCCGTATATGTTGCTTCACTAAGATTAGAAAAATCTAACTCATATATAGCTCGTCCAACAAAATCTGTAACCCACAACTTAGAGATCCCATTACTCGCCATACCATTCAAAAACTGAGCCCCTGTAATAGTTACTGAACTTATTAGCAATTCTGTTTCTAGATCATATACATTTATCATATCCTGACCAACAATACTAAACAAATGACCTTGCATAATTTCCATTCCTAAATTTGAAGTGAGGCCTTCACCAAAATAAGAAAAGTTACCCAGCGTATCTATTTCAACTATACTCGTCATATCACTGCCAGCTAAAAACCGATTGCCTACGGCATCATACTCTACACTTTCAGCCATGGATGAACTTTGGCCAAAACTCAAACTACAAATAATAAGTGATAGAAATATAGAAAAATATAGTCGTATACAGATATATCTTTTTTAAATTATAAATAGATACGTGTAGGAATTTGCAGAGATCAAAATTACACCAAATTTAGCAACTTATAGAAGCACACCTTGTTTTTTAGTAAATGATGGTTGATCTATTCTACAACTTCACGTCTTATCATTATAATAAACCAAAATTATGTTTTATATAAAATCTATTGTTCTACTATTAATCATTCTATTTATTATAGGTTGCAGTAAATGCGGTGACATTCCTGTCAATGATGTAGAAGTAAGGATTGAAAATAGCTCAGGAATAAACCTCCATAGAGTTACATTTGGTTCTACAATGTACAAAGGTACAAACAGTTTTGCATCCTGCTCTCTAGTCACTAGAATCAAAGAATTATTGGATGGTGAAGTTTCTAAATATTTTACAACTGAAGGCAATCATTTAGGCTATGATCGAGTAAGAATTACATGGAAAGAGCCAGAAGGTCATGTTACATCTAGACCTACATCCTCTAGTGACTTTGATTTAGAGTTGATAAGGAATGGCGCAGTTGAAGATTCCATTGCAAATATCTATACAGGAAAAATGGAGGTAGGACTCCGCTTACCTGCTGGAGAATACACCTTCAAATTGATTGGACTTTCAAATTCAGGAAACACGGTAGAAGTGGAAATTAATAGAGATTAAAATGACATAAATTATAGGCATTCATATTTTATCTAAAAAATTAAGTAGCTGTTTATACAAGTAGCATTTTGGCAAGAATATTCGCTGATTAACCAAAAAAACATAGCAGCTAGCAAATAGCTTACATATCAATCTAGAGATAATGTAGCAATATTGATGGATTTGTTTTAATTTAGGTGGTTATAATTACAAATGAAACACCTTTATATTGAGCTCACGTAAAAATTGGATTACACACATACTAATTGGATTAATTTTTAGCCTAAGTTCAGTCGTCTTTTCTCAAAATTCAGTCTGCCAAAAAGCCAATAAGATTGTTAATGCTGCTCAAGATTTTCACATTCAAGCAAGCAGCATTGATGATGCATTTTCAGAATCAATCTATGATATATTTATTGCTTCCCTAGATCCATATTCCGTTGTTTATTCGGATGAGGACATCACAAAGCTAGAATCCTTTAGCCAACAATTAGACGAAGATTTAAAAAATCAAAAGTGTGAATTCACCACGATTGCTTCTCAATTATATGAAGATAAATTAAAACTTCTTCTAGCTATTTTTGAAAATTTTGAAACAGAGAATTTCGAATTTAATTCTTTTGATAAAATATTCTTCAGTACTAAAAAAGCCAATTCGCCAGAAGACAAATTCAAGGATGAGTGGAAAAATTTTGTGAAGTTAAAAATCCTGTATAACTATTTTTCTAATGACTCTATACCTTCTCAAAATTCATTTTTAAATCAAAAAGAAACGATTAAAAATGAAGTCTTGCAACGAGAAATTTGTAGACTAAAATCAAGATTAAAGTACGAAGGTGGGATCCAACAATACATAGAGGACAAATACTTAAAAGCCATATCTGAAGCATTTGATCCACATACAAATTACTTTACCTATAATGAACAATTAGACTTCATAAATAGTCTTTCTCAAGAGTCAGAATCTTTTGGTTTTGAAATCTCTAAAAATGAGGAGGAAGAAATAATCATCGCAGAAATAGTGCCCGGCAGTCCGGCTTGGGATTCAAATTTGATCAATGAAGGTGATGTAATTTTAAGCATGGTCACTCAAAATAAACAGCTCAAAAAATTTCAATGTATTTCTACAGTAGAAGCCAAAGAACTTATCATAAGTAGCCAAGAAGAAGTCGAATTTGTTGTACGTAAAAAGAACAACAAACAGGTAAAAGTAAAACTCAACAAGGCGATAATTGATGTGGAAGCAAATGTCATTCAGACCTTTCTTTTAGAAGGTCAGAAGAAATGTGGATATATTTATCTACCATCTTTTTACACAGATATGGACTACGAATACTATACTCCTAAAGGATGCGCCAATGATATGGCAAAAGAACTAATTCGACTAAAGAAGGAAAACATAAAGGGACTCATCTTAGACTTACGAAATAATGGTGGAGGTTCTATGATTGAAGCTATAGAGATGGCTGGAAGCTTTATTGATTATGGTAGCTTAGTCATCCACCAGAGAAAAGGCGAAGAACCTACACCTATTAAAGATATGAATCGGGGAACAATTTTCGATAAGCCATTGATCATTCTTACGAATACGTTTAGTGCTTCTGCCTCCGAATTACTAGCCGGTGTCTTACAGGATTACAATCGAGCGGTAATTGTCGGTGGTATTACCTATGGAAAATCCACTTCACAAGAAATGCTGCCCATCAATGCAACGTCTAGAAAATCAAATTCCTCTGTCACTGATATGCAAAATGGAAGTATAAAAATGACCACAGGAGTTTTCTATCGAATTACAGGAAAGAGTCACCAACAAGAAGGAATTATTCCAGATATCATCCTTCCTAATTATTATGATCAGTTAGAAATAACTGAGAAACACAGTACTCGTTCTCTTACTAACCAAAGCACAGATACTAAGTGTCATTATAAACCGCTAGAAAAATTACCCTTAAATAACTTAAGGACTAATTCTGCTAATCGAATAGAAGATGACCCTTACTTCTTGGGAGTTAGCACAGAAGCGGAAAAGCTAGCCGCTCAAGAAAATTATACTTATCAATTAACTTATAATGGATTCCAAGAACAATACTTAGAGGACATTGATACACAAGAATTAGAGAAAGTTTATGCTATTACCGATCATAAGTTTGAAGTTAAAAAACCTTCTTATGTTCACGCCAATGAAGGCAAAAAAACGAAAGATATAGAAGATCCAATTACCCAGAATATTAAAAATGATCAATACATCCAGGAAGCTTACTTTGTGCTTTTGGATCTCATAAACTATAAATAATAACCTATGACCTTGTTTACAAAATCACTTTTTGTTGTCCTATTATTATCTGCTCAACTAGGACTTACCCAGAATTCTCCCGGTCAATACATGGAGAATCTTACTTCTCAATTTGATGAATTAGATAATGAAAAATGGCAGTACTTAAAAGCTATAACTAGAGGAAAAAGTGCAAGAAAAATCGACAACAAAAGACAAAAACTTATAACAGAGTATAGAAATGTTAGATCTGAAATAGGTAAAATCCGAAAATATAAGGGAGACACATTGTTAAAACAATCCATTCTTGACTATCTCAAATTGACACAATTAGTACTTAACGAAGATTATGGAAAAATTATGGATTTAGAAGAAATTGCAGATCAATCTTATGACGGTATGGAAGCATATCTTACGGCTCAAGAAGAAGCAAGCAAAAAATTAGAGAATGCTTTTATAGTACTTCAAGAGAATCAGCAATTATTTGCAAAGCAAAATGATATTACCTTAGTATCTGAAGATTTAGACAAAAGAAAACAAAAAATTCTAAAAGCCAGTGAAGCTCTTGAGTACTACAATGATCTATATCTTATTTTCTACAAGTGTAGTCATCAAGAATCCTATGTAATGGATGCTCTAGACAGAAATGATGTAAACAGCTTAGAACAAAGCCTAAATACTTTAGCCACATTTTCTGATGAAGGAATAGAAAAACTAAAAGGAGAAAAAGCATTTAAGGGAGATAGCTCATTAAAGTCTGCAGTACAAAAAATGTTACTATTCTACAAAAATGAAGCATCGAAGGACTTTCCTCAAATTGTAGATTTCTATGTCGCAAAAGATGAAATGGAAAAACAGCAGAAAAAAATTGAAGCAAAAAGTAAAAAGAATCGGACTCAAGCTGACATCGATAAATATAATAGTGCTTCTAAAAAATATAATGCAGGTGTAAATAAATTCAATAGCATTATTGAGAAAACTAATAAAAATAGAAATCTAGCCATAAGCAATTTCAATAAAACTGTAGACGCTTTTTTTGAACGGAATGGAGGATAGCATTTAACCATATTTGAAACCTAAAAAAGGGCTATGTATAGTACAAAAGCTTCGTATAACGTTTAAACTATCTATATTTTAATATCATCAGTTTGGTTGTGAAATACCACTTTTTCTAAAAAATTATGTAATTTGTAGAGGTGAAAAAGTATTGAATTAAAGTTCTTATTAGGAGTTAACTAAACGTGAATACTACGTTTATTATCCTTAGTTCTATCAATTCCAAATTTGAATATTAATAATAAATCGTAAGCGTGAAAGCAATTGTATGTGAAAAACTAGGCCCTCCATCGGATCTTGTTTACAAAGAATTAGAGAATATAAGTCCCGGTCCAAAAGAAGTTATTGTAGAAGTAAAGGCTTGTTCTGTAAACTTTCCGGATACGCTTATCATTCAAGGTAAATATCAATTTAAACCGGAACTGCCATTTATCCCCGGGAGTGATATTGCCGGAACTATTAAAGAAGTCGGTTGTGAAGTCAAGCACTTATCCATAGGTGATGAGGTTTTTGGTTTTGTTGCTCAAGGAGGATATGCCACAGAGGTCGCTGCTCATTCAAAACAAGTTTTTCCAAAATTACCTGCAATGGACTTTCCTATTGCCGCATCTTTTATGTTGGCCTATGGAACTTCTTATCACGCTTTAAAAGATCGAGCTAAATTAAAAGAGGGAGAAACGTTGGTGGTTTTGGGTGCATCTGGTGGAGTAGGCTTAGCAGCAGTTCAACTCGGTAAAATAATGGGAGCAAAAGTCATCGCAGCCGCTTCCAATTCTGACAAATTGGATCTTTGTAAAGAATATGGTGCCGATGCCATTATCAACTATAATGAAGAAGACTTAAAAACTAGAATAAAAGAATTAACTGACGGAAAAGGAGCGGATGTAGTCTACGATCCCGTCGGTGGAGATTATTCTGAGGCAGCCCTTCGAGCAACTGCATGGGAAGGTCGTTTTCTAGTAGTCGGTTTCGCAGCCGGTAACATCCCTAAAATTCCATTGAATCTAACCCTATTGAAAGGATGTCAAATAGTCGGAGTATTTTGGGGTAGTTTCGCTCAAAAACGACCACAAGATAATCTACAGAATAGCATGGAACTCATGCAATTTTTTAATGAAGGTAAAATAAAGCCTCATATTCATAAAACCTATCCACTAGAAGATACAAGATTAGCATTAGAAGAAATGATGAACCGAAAGGTAAAAGGAAAATTGATTATTACAGTTTAGGTAATGGTTTCTATCAAGCAATTTGGCATAGATTTGATTATCTATCTAAGAATACTTGCAAACAAAAACGAGGTATTCGATATTTAATATTTAGATACTTCAATAATATTTATGTCTAGTTTATCTCACACCAGAAAATTTTCAAGTTTCTGACTATCTCTTTGAAAAAATGAGAGTTTTAGGAAATACCCGTTATTAAGTCCAACCGATTCTGATGAATCTGTTCCTTTTATAGATATTAAGTTTAGTTAAAAAATAAAGATTGAGTTTTACCTACAATCACCTTACTTTTGAAAAGAAAGGTTAGGATGAGTTAATCTAAGGACTATTTTTACCATATACATAGCGCATACTTCCTTAGAAAATCTTAATCTCATGCATAATTTAATTGGAATTGGCCACTTCTTTCGTATAGTTATATTAAAGTACTATACTGCATCTTTAGCTTTTTTTCAGTATTCACTCTAATTAGTTGTCCTAACTGCTATTTGGAAGATGATAACTATTAAAAATATACTTTGAGGTCTATATATATTTGAAGTTCAGCATAATAATAAATATCTTGTCTAAGGCAATGTAGAATGTAGTCTATTGGCCCCACACTCTTTATTAATTCAATTCGATGTAAATGGAAAAATTTGATTTTAAATTTTACAAATGGGAGAAAGAAACTCCAAATAAGCCTTTTCTAAAACAACCCTTTGGTGATGTATGGGAAACTTGGACTTGGGCAGAAGCAGGAGACAAAGCGAGAAGGATAGCGAATGGACTACTTGCCCTAAACTTACCACCCAAAAGCCACATCGGCATCGTTTCCAAAAATTGTAGAGAATGGATAATTGCTGATATTGCGATTATAATGGCCGGCTATGTATCGGTTCCTTTTTTTCCTACATTGACAGGATTTCAAATTAAAGAAGTAATGGAACTCGGTGATGTTGCTGCTCTTTTTGTCGGGAAAGTAGAAAATTGGGACGACATGAAAAATGGGATCTCAGACGACATCCCCATCATAACTTTTCCACATTATGCTGGTAACTCTATAATAAATAAAGGACAAAAATGGAATGATGTAATCTCAAATCATGAGCCATTCAAGGATGTAGCAGAAATAGCTATGGACGATCTATGGACCATCATTTTTACGTCTGGTACAACGGGTACACCCAAAGGAGTCATGCTAGATTTTAAGATTTTTGATAATTCTAGAATACCCACCGAAGCTACAAATCCATTAAAAATAGATCTTGATGGGAATAATAGATTCTTCTCTTACTTACCATTAAATCATATTGCTGAAAGATTAGTAGTAGAAGCGACTGTCCTCACCTATGGTGGAGAAATATATTTTTCAGAATCGCTAGCAACTTTCGGTAAAAATCTTCAAGAAGCTAAACCCACTATATTTTTTGGAGTACCTAGAATTTACACTAAATTTCAACAAGGAGTTCTAGCAAAAATGCCGCAAAAGAAGCTAGATACTTTTTTCAAGATTCCAATTGTCTCTGGATTGATTAAAAAGAAACTTAGAAAGGCATTAGGATTGAATGATGCTAAAATATGGGTCTCTGGTGCTGCCCCACTTCCTGAATCACTTAAGGAATGGTATGATACAATTGGTATAGAAATCACCAATGGATATGGAATGACCGAAAATAGTGCCATATGTACCTTCCTTGGTGCCGGTGAAAACAAAAAAGGCTCGGTGGGGAAAGCACAAGTTAATGCAATCATAAAAATAGATGAACAAACAGGTGAAATATTAAATAGTGGTCCTTACATAATGCGAGGATATTATAAAAATCCTGAGAAGACCAATGAAGTAATAAAAGACGGATGGCTTCATACTGGTGACCAAGGATACATTGATGACGAGGGATACTTGTTTATCACAGGCCGAATTAAGGATTCGTTTAAAACTGCCAAAGGTAAATATATAGTACCCGGACCCATTGAGTTGAAATTTAGTTCTAATCAAGACATCGAACAAATTTGTCTCGTAGGCTTAGGTTGTCCTCAACCATTACTTTTAGTTAACTTATCGGAAATAGGGCAAGGGAAATCAAAAGAGGATCTTAACGCAAGTCTTGAGGTTACTTTAAATGAAGTAAATAAAGAGCTGCCCAATTATCAAAAAGTAGCAAAAATAGTCATTATCAAAGAACCTTGGTCTATTGACAATGGCACATTAACACCAACTCTAAAAATAAAGCGAAATGTAGTCACAAATAAATGCCAAGAAGAATTAATGACTTGGTACAATGCTGATTCCAAAATTGTCGAAGCTTGATTGTATGGACCACCATATTGATTCTAATTTTTCTACTATTATTCTTATTTGCTTTTGCATATAAGTATGTGGTACTTCCAAAAGATGTTGATGATATTCTAGAAGAGATTAAAAGTAATCCGCTGCCAGAATTAGCTCCCGGAAAATTAAGTAAGGTCTGCTTACCTGATGGGCATATTTGTTATGAGATCATTGAAAGTAAAAATCCAAATAGTGAATATATCATGCTACTCCATGGATTAGGACAATCAATGTTGTCTTTTCCTCCCTTCTTTTACGAACCCATGTTAAATGCTGGTTATAATATCATTCGAGTAGATCACAAAGGGGGTGGTGCTTCATCATGGATGAAAGAATGGGAGAAAGGAAACAAATACACCTTAGAGGATATGGCAAATGATGCCATGGCTGTTGCTAAACAAGTAGAACTGAATAAATTCCATTTGATAGGCATGTCCATGGGCGGAATGATTTCACAAAGAATGGCAATCAATCATCCTGATAAAATTAGTTCATTTACCTCCATCATGTCTACAGGCTTTTACGATGATCCCGAGTTGAAAAACTTACCTCATACATTTAGGCTCAAATTTATTCTTGCACTTTTTATTTACGGAAGAAAATTAAATACGGTAGAACAAAAAGTAAAGCTACATTTATCCATTAATCGACAATTGATGGGATCCGGAGATTATGTCTATAACACAAAGTGGACGCTACTAAAAGCATACTATGAGTGTACTCGTCGAAATGGCTACAATGCTAAAGCTCGAGATCAACATAGCTATGCTATTAAAAAATCAGGCTCAAGATTAGAAGAATTAAAACAATTAGAAATACCAACTTTAATTATTCATGGTACTTCAGATCCACTAGTTCATCTTTCTCACGGTGAGAAATGTGCGAAGATTATTCCGAATGCCAAAAAGTTATTTCTAGAAGGGATGGGGCATCATTTGCCAAAAGAATATTGCGAAGAGATAACAAATGTGATTATTGACCATTGCCAACAAAATTCAAATATAAGCACTTCTGATAATACTTCTCCTTCCTTGATACAAGGGGAGTAATGGCTAGGTATTTTGAATTTGAAGGGACGACCGAAATTAGTCTGACCTGATGTAACTATTCACCTAAAGATAAATTGCGATTGTTTCGTCTTTCTATTCCAGTAGAGATTTTTTGCTCCATCGTCCAATTAATCTGGAAGCCCATCCTTTAACTCTTGCTATACTTCATTATGAGAAATTGTTTCTCCAGAATCCATCGGACTAAGGCTAATTTCAAGAGCTTCTTTATTTTATTCAGGGATCATTAAAACACTATTATTTTTAGTACCCTGCTCAATTATGTTCAATAACTCTTCTAATTCAATAACTTTTCTAAAAGATAATCTTAATGTAGTTCATCAATCTTTTTCTTAGGCTTATTTTTTAAATAGTAGACATTACATCCCAATTTAATTACTACGATAACTAATTTTGGTGATAAAAATTATTATTTTATTCTAACATCTGATAGCAATTACATTGATTTTGGGTTTAAAGATATTTTATCCTTTGTTGAGCAGTAGCTAAATTATCCATCATAACAGACCGATCAGAACTCCACTGCACTTAAGGAAATAACTAATTTCTGATTAAAATAAGCCCATTATAGGGATATATTCTCCTTTACTTCTAAGAATATATCTACCTTGGAACTATAAAAGGAATTATTTTTGTTTAATAAGAGTACAACTCCCAATTATTTAAATAAAAACAATAGTTACATGAGAGGTTTAATGCGTATGCTTATAATGTTTGCACCCATGATCCTAAGAATGATAAATAAGAGAGGTGGAAATCGAGGTGGTGGTGGATTTGGAGGTTTCGGTGGTGGCCAAAGAGGAGGTGGATTTGGTGGATTCGGCGGTAAAAATCAGAGTGGGAACCAGAGTAGAGGCCAAGGTGGACAACAAAGAAGTAATCAAAAGGAGTTTGATAGAGGTGATCAATATAATAAGCAGCAAAACAATAATGACCCAAATTTTCAGCAGCAAAATGGCGACCAAAGAGTCCGACCTGAAGATGCAGAAATTGAAAAAGGTACTATAATAGACGAAAAAGACTTCGTTTAAAAAAATCAAGGGAATTCAGCTAATACTTCGAATATGTCATTTTTATGACATTTTTAAGATAGTACTTGTGAACTATTAATTGCAAAATTCAATTTATACAAGTACTAAGTTGGTTGTTTAATCCCAATGACAACTATAAGAGATGGATTTATTCCATCTCTTTTTTTATCGTTTCTCTATACTTATACAATCTGTATCAATCCGAGTAATCTGTGGTGAATTTTTTTTAGCTTGAATATTAATACCCCGAATTAATCCCCTTTTCCAGGGCAGGTATCCCAACACTCATCCACTCAGGCTCACGTGCTCCCATCAAATAGTAATCGAAAAATTGCTCTAATCTTCTATTAAAATCAATTCTATTTTCTCTCTTAGTAGGCCAATGTGGCTCGTCATTATAATTGAGCATCCAAACCTTCTTCCCCAATCTTCTCAAAGCCACAAACATCTCTATACCTTGATACCAAGGTACGGCTCCATCCTTATCATTATGCATAATCAAAACAGGCGTCTCTACTTTGTCCATATTGAATATTGGAGAATTCTTCAGATAGACGTCTTTATCCTCCCATAAAGTAGCTCCTAGTCTAGACTGAGTTTTCTCATACTGAAACATCCTACTCCTTCCCGTTCCCCATCTAATACCTCCATAGGCACTCACCATATTTACCACCGGTGCTCCCGCCTCAGCACATTTAAACATATTTGTTCTTGTTATTAAATGTGCAATCTGATATCCTCCCCAACTATGGCCCTGTAAAGCCATCCTATCCTTATCTACGTATCCTTTTTCTAGTAACGATTCCACACCAGATATTACCGCATCATAACAACTCTCTCCAGGCTCTCCTACTCGATACTCTATATCTGGATTGAAAATAACATATCCCTTATTCGCATAGTAAGCATAATTGATGGTTGATCTATGAGGGTATGGAGCTCTATGACGATGCAAAGTATGACTATTTCTTTCATAAAAATTAACGATCAAAGGATACTTCTTCTTTAAGGAAAAATCATCCGGCAGCACGATTAAGCCCTTCAGTGTATCACCGTATGGATTTATCCATTCTGTGGTAGAAATTTCGCCCCATGCATAATCGCGTTGTTGAGTATTAGCTGAACTAAACTTCATCATTGAAGTAAAATCGAAGGTCCGAGTATGGATTAAATCTGGAAATAATTCAAAAGACTCTTTGGTATAAATAAGATCATTTGAGTTTTTCGCTTTAATTACTCTTTGAGTAAATTTATAAGGCCCCTCTTGCACTACTTTTAATTCTGAAGTCTTTAAATTCAATAAAGCATAGCCTTCCGATCGATCTGTCTCCCTATGGAAATGAACCATAATAGTCGTATCATAAGGAAGTGATTTGATATCAGAATCTAATCTTATATACCTGTACTTAATTTTTTCATCTCTCCCTGATGTCAAGCGGACGGGCTTTGATTCTTTTTCAGGATCAACTTGCCAAATGTCATATCGGTCATATATTAGCATTCCGCTATCTTCATCCATCCACGATGCCATTCCATATCCATAAGCGTCCATTGGACGATCATTTAATTCACTATTACAAACGATCTCTTTCTTATCGGTAACATTATATCTTTTTGAATTACCAATATGATATACCTGCCAATTAGAATCAGGCCTACTGTACCAATAGGCATATTTTGCATTTGGCGACATGTATATACTACCATTCACCTTCTCCAAAATCTTTTTAGATTTTCCTGTTTCAGAATCAATCCTATAGACATCCTTATAATCATGACCAAGCCAGCTTGTATACTTCTGATAATGTCTTGAGTTAACCCCAATGTACGTTCCTTTATACTTCTTAGTATCCGAAATAATTTTAGATACTTCTGAATTAGCCAATTCAATATTTTTTCCAGAAACTAGATCATAGTAGTTTAAATATGTTCTCTTAGCATCCTTTTTTGCAGAAACATTTTGCTGAGTATACAACACTTGATCTTGATAATTCCATACTTCCACATTCACAATTTCCTTATCTAATAATTGGGTATCCTGCACCATGGGAATTTCAGCCATTCCATAATATAACCTTGTTCCATCTTCTGAAAAATAAGCCTTTAAATGGTGGCCAAATATTAATTCATCTACCTCAGATAGAGTAATTTTGGAAACTACTTCTTTTGTAGCTCTATCGTCGCTATTCCAAATGTAAAGTTCATGAGGAGGAATTAAAGATTTGACTGTATCTTGATTGAGTACATAAGCTAATTGCGCTCCATCTTCACTTAATACTAAATTTTTATAATCTCCCTTGCGATTATCAATATCATAAATACTATCTTCTTCTATATTTAAATATTGAAGCAATTTGACTGAAGTACTATCATTTCCGGTAGTTAGCCAAGATACGATCGGACCCCTTTTAGAAACATCATATTGCGTAACATACGGTACGGTGATAGCAGAATTAGATACAATACTTCTTATAGATAATTCGAAACCATTTACATCATTTTGCCCTCTAGGTTTTTTAGTTGGTTTTGGCTTAACTTCCACAGAATCTTCTTCAGTCTTCAAAGTGTCTTGAAATAATGTTGGCCTTTCAGTTGTATACATAAGATATCCACCCCACTTTTCAGGCACTCTATACTTTCGTAAATTTGGAACTCGTTCTGCCTTCGTCGTTTCACAATGAAAAATTATCAAGGTATCCCTAGGCATGTCTTTATGCTCAGTTTTTTTCCTTTTTAATCTATCTACACGATCTTGAGGTGGCTTCACTCTAAACGCTATAAATTTGCTATTATAATCTATTTCAGGCTTAGTCCCTCTCTCAAATGAGTATGTTTTACTAGTGAATGTATTGTATATCATTAAAGTAGGATCGCCTTTTCCAGGCTTTAATTCGTAAGTAACCCATTGCCCATTGTTTGATATTTTTGGATTTTCGATCGTTTTCCAAATATCAAAGGTGGTATAGTCCATCTTCTTTTTTTGTGAAAAAGAGTAACTTGTTATGAATAAAAGAACTATAATCAAAATTGCCTTTGGCATAATATAATTTTAATGGACAATTGTATAAATATAGATAACTTCTATTAATTGCCTCTTTTTTGAATTAGGAATATATTTTTGCTTAAATCTAGTTTTTAATACCTGCCGATACATAAAAGAGTCAATTTTCCCGCCCAACATACTTCCAAGCATCCCTTAAAGACAAATAAGTAATTTTCAATGAAAGCCACATTTATATAATCAACCAATTGGTTTCCGAACAAAAATTACCGCTTATGAGTTTGTTAATTGCATAAAAGCACTAATATTTGAGTCTATTTTAAGAAAAGAGATATTGACGACAAAAGACTATAAAGAATTATTACCTCAAATACCCACAGACCCAGGTGTCTATAGATTCTTAGATGAATCTGATACAATTCTCTATGTCGGTAAAGCCAAAAATATTCGTAAGAGAGTCGGGAATTATTTTGGTGAAAAAAAGAATCAATATTATAAGACAAAGGCCTTAGTGCGAAATGCACAGTATATGGAATTTACCGTCGTAGATACCGAACATGATGCCTTACTTTTAGAAAATACATTAATCAAAAAGCATCAACCTAGATATAATGTGATGCTCAAGGATGCAAAGTCCTACACCTACATTTGCATCAAGAAAGAACGATTCCCTAGAGTATTTTTTACTCGAAGGGTTATCCGAGATGGTTCCACCTACCTCGGTCCTTATACTTCAAAATATAGAGCGAAAATAATATTTGATGTCATCAAAAAACTTTTCCCCCTTCGCACTTGCAACTTTAACTTAAGTGAAGAAAATATTAAAAAAGGTAAATTTAAAGTTTGCCTTGAATACCATATAAAGAACTGTAAAGGCCCATGCGAAGACTTAGAATTTGAAGAACCTTACAATAATAAAATCGAGCAAGTCAAGAATATTTTAAAAGGAAACTTTAAGCCGGTTAAAGATTACATGCTTTCGCAAATGATGTTGGCATCAGACAAAATGCAATTCGAACAAGCCAATGACCTAAAAATCAAACTAGATCTATTAGAAGATTATCAAGCAAAATCTACGGTTGTCAGTAACACGATTAAAGACTTAGATGTATTTGCCTTTAGAGATGAGGAGAAAAAAGCCTATGTCACCTACCTCAAGATTGTAAATGGTGCAATGATCAATACCGACACCGTAGAATTGGAAAAAAATCTAAATCTACAACAAGAAGACCTCCTTCAATATGCGATCGATAACTTAAGAAGTAAATTTAATAGTATTGCTCCAGAGGTAGTCGTTCCATTTGATCTAGAATTGGTTGAAGAAAATGTGCAAGCCATTGTACCGCAAAGAGGAGAAAAGAAACACTTACTTGATCTAGCAGAAAAAAACTTAACATATTATGTACTGCAGTTAAAAAAAGATCTAGCAACGAAAGCCAAAAAACAAACTTCTACCGAACGGATTTTAAAAACGATGAGAGATGATTTACAAATGAGCGTTCTCCCTTATCACATTGAATGCTTTGATAATTCTAACATCCAAGGAAGCTATCCTGTGTCTAGCTGCGTCGTTTTCAAAAACGCAAAACCTTCTAAAAAAGACTATCGTAAATTCAATATAAAAACAGTAGAAGGTCCAGATGATTTTGCTTCCATGGAAGAAGTTGTTTACAGAAGATACAAAAGGCTTTTAAATGAAAACAAAGGGCTTCCTCAGTTACTTGTTGTGGATGGTGGAAAAGGCCAACTAAGTGCAACCATGAAAAGTATCGACAAGTTAAATCTTAGAGACAAAATTGTCGTGATAGGCATTGCCAAACGACTCGAAGAAATATACTTTCCAGATGATTCTATCCCTTTATATATTAACAAAAAATCTGAAAGCCTGAAGCTCATACAACATCTAAGAAATGAAGCTCATCGATTTGCAATTACTTTTCATAGAGACCAAAGATCAAGAGGTTTAATCAAAACAAGTCTAACTGAAATTCAAGGAATTGGAGAGAAAACGGCAAACACATTATTGACAACTTTTGGTAGTGTCAACAAAATTAGAGTTCAAAGTTTAGATGCATTGACAACCGTTATCGGTTCAGCTTATGCAAAAAAAGTATTCAACCACTTTCACCATAGTGAAGAAGAGTAAAATTGTCTACATGAAAGAAATATCCACACTTTAGCTAACTAAAAATTATGAAAAATTAAAGTAGATTACCCCAGTTTTGCTACAAATATCTACATTCGGTTGCAAAGAACGAAAAGTGTATTTTTTGTACCATATTTATCTTGAAGAAAATATATAATTGATCAATATCCTTGTGAAAATCTTGAGGAAAATCTTGAGGAAAAGTCTTTTGAATTGTATAATCTCAATCTAAAGTGATTTACCTCATCTTTTTACATATCCAAGAAATACCGTTAATTAAATCTATAAGATTTCCATTGTTCCCCTTCATGCCATAAAAATTTTTGATTGGAGTTTGGATTCTTTATTGTAAATAAATAGTCATAAGGCCTCAACTCAACAAAATAATTTTCCGCCTCATAACTAGTCAAACCCAAGCTCTGTCTCCAATACCAATTCCCATATTGCAGCGACTTTATTTTTAACTGATCCTCTTCTAATAATTCAGCAATAAACCCATCTGTTGATTTTGCCATATTCACTTGTGCTACATTGAAGAATGGCTTCTCACATTTTACATCAGTAAAACGATTTAATGCAGAACGAAAGGCTCTAGCATCGTCTGTATAGTCACCAAAAACATATATACCTTGATAATTATCTGGCATACTTAGAAAATAAAATTCCTCTACTGTTGTATCACAGTTGAAATTACTCAATAACTCAAATTTAATATCAGCGGCACTTTTGATTTTTTGTAGAAGTGGAAGAGTTAAAAATAGCAGTAGAGTTAAATAAATTGTAGAGGTATACTTAGCATATGAGCCACTTATTATCGTTAATAATCCGGCTATAAACAAACAAAAAAAGGGCATAGAAAAGTAACTATAACGATAATTTGCATAATACAACAAGATGTAAAAGAATAAATTAAGTATAGGAAGAAGACAAATAAAAGATATGCCTAACGATATCACAGTACCCCTCTTTATTAAATCTTTTCTCAATGAGTCGTTTCTCAAGGAGTCTTTTTTTGTAGAGTCTTTCTTTTTTGATAAGAACAATATCTTAATTGATATCATAACAAAGGTAACTAAACTTATAATCGACGGCCAGTATTCAATACCTGCATAGAATTTCTCTCGGATTGGGTATGGCAGGAAACTAATAAAAAAGAAGTGTTTACAAAAGTATTTAGCCGCATGATTTACTAACAACATTAAATCAAAATTCAAATGTTTCTCAGCTCCATAGTGACCTACCCAATCTCCTATAAGATATTGATTTAGAAAAAAGTAGACTCCCAATATAATACAATGGACCAATATCACATTGACAGCATACTTTTTCCAATACTTTAAATCTGCATAAAAGAATATGACCACTGCACTTATTACAGGTATGACCAAAGCAAATTCTAGCGTAAATAAGGCGAGTAAAAAAAGCAAGTGGCTAGCAAAAATATAGCGACTTGTTCCAGTCTCAATTTCTTTAAATAAAAATAAAACAGTAGATAACATAAAGCCTGTAACCATTAGATAGTGTAGGCAAGCATTCCACGTGACAACTTCTGCTTGATAAGGATTACAAATAAAAAACAGTCCAGCAAACCATGGGAGTGTAGAGCTTTTCTCAGACTTAAATAACTCAATCGCTACTTTATATACTAAAAAACCGTTAATACCATGAAGCAAGTTAAATAACAAAGACCAAGCTAGTAAATTATTGCCAACGGTTTGATAGAATGTATAATTTATAAGATGAAAAAAATGATGGAGTCCTGGATAATTAAAGCAATGACTTAAGTCACTAAATGTACTCAGGTCATACTTGTCCAACCAAATTAAAAAATCCTTTACAAAACCATATCTCCATGAAGGTAAATATAACACAATGGAAGCTAGAGGAAAAATAATGAACGCCCAAGAACTAGCTTTTTTGAGCATGTACGTTTTCAATTATTGCATCTTGAGAATACATCACCTGTGCTTGTTGTTTTTTGTTTGTAAGCAGTTTAATACCATACCATTTTTTACCACAATCATTATGTAATCTTCCGCCGTCTAAATGTAGTGTCGCTCCAGGCTCAATAATTATATGGCTATTTGGCGGCATCGAAACTCTACATTTTATAGTAAGAGTTTTTCCAGATTTCACAACAACATTATGAGATAAGTCTAATGAACCGGCCCAAGTCGTATTTTCCAGTACGTTGATCGTGTTAGAGTTGTCTAACTTGCACCAAATCGGCGAGACAACATGGCGGACACTATTGTTTTCATTCGCTATAGATCGATGTACAATCCCCAGTTGACAAGGAGTAATGGCCATCTGACTATTGTTATAATCCATCATATTATTCGATACTGGGTCTGGGCATTTTGCCGTACCATCAGGATGCCAACAGTTAGGATGGTTTGGGGTGTCATCGCAACCATCGTGTCTTGTCCATGAATGACGTAATCCAAAAATGTGACCCACTTCATGATTTAGTAAAGTAGAAAACATCCATGGTTGTTTTCTGTTCTCTGCGAGTCCTGCAATTTTTAGACCAGTGCCCAGGGCAATCCCAGTACTCGTAGATTTATATCTTCCTGTTTTCAGACTATCAGGATGGTGTGGCATTACAAAAATATTCAAGATAGAATCTTCACCTATTTGATACTTTTCGATGACTGTTTTATCATAATTATTTTTATCCCGCCCTTTATTGAGGAACCCATAAAGTTTATCATCATAGTGATGGTAATATCCATCGTCTCCTTTTTCTCCTGTGGAGGTAATTTTATATTGATATCTAGGATGGTAGTTGGGTGTATTATTGCCAACAGGCAAATTCATCTTGAAATTACGTGTCAGCTTATCATTCGCATCTTTGATTAATGACCACATATATTTTCTACCGTCTTCAGGTCCAAAGTTATGCTGCTTCTTTTCATTATCCATAAAGTGGACGTTGATTCTAATTGTCCTAATTGGATATAGCTCTGGGTCACTTGGAATATAATTTAAAGGATCCAAGCAATCTTTATCCTCAGCGGTAGAATTGACTTGAGTTCCAAGACTTGTTAGCGTTTTCTGGTTTGTAATGATGTAAGAACCAGTCTGTTTATTACACCCTAACAACATCAAAGTCAATGCTATAAAAATACTAAAGACCAATAAAATATTTAAATGTTCATTCCTCCGCATACGCTTATTACTTGACCGGTTATATAAGTAGAATCATTAGATGCTAAAAACAAGCATAACTGAGCGACATCTTCTGTTGATCCAAAACGCTTCAATGGTATATTGCTTGTATATGATTCTTTTGTTTTGTCATCTAATTCTTCTGTCATTTCTGTGGCAATAAACCCCGGAGCGATCGCATTACAGCGAATATTACGAGAACCAATTTCCTTTGCAATAGATTTTGTGAAACCTATGATACCGGCCTTTGATGCAGCGTAATTTGCTTGCCCTGCATTCCCAAAAACTCCGACAACAGAGCTCATATTTATAATGCTACCTACTCGATTTTTCATCATCGGTTTGATGACATGTTTTGTGCAGTTGAAGACAGACTTTAAGTTTACATCCATCACCTGATCCCATTGCTCTTCACCCATTCTAAGCATTAAATTATCTTTTGTAATACCTGCATTATTGATGAGAGTATGCACGGTTCCATACTTTTCTATGACTTGCTGGATAAGTGATTCCGCTTGATTATATTTACTCGCATCAGATTGGATCGCTATAATTCGATCTTGCTCTTGAGGAAATTCAGAAATAATTGCATTTGCCTCTTTGGCAGAAGATCTGTAAGTGAAGGCAACATTCGCCCCTTCTTTTATAAACTTTCTTACGATGTCTGCCCCAATTCCTCTAGAACCACCAGTTACGATCGTTGTATTTCCCGATAATTTTGCCATAATCTAAAATTACCTATACTTCCTTAGAATGGACTAGTATTTTATAAATTTTTGTATATATATTTCATCAAAGTAAGATGCATGTATGAAATATATTCCTTCAGCTAAGTCATGAACAGAACGAAAAACTTGTAATTTCCTGGTTTCTTGAGCCATTTCAGTTTGATCCCACATTAATTCTCCTTTCTCTGTATACAGCGAAAAGCTTACTTCATCATTCACCTGCATATTCTTCTTATACAAAGTAATAGCTAAATCACCATAGGAAGGATTCGGTGATAACTCAAGTAGTCCGTCTTTGTAAAAATTTATTTGGATTGAATTTGAATAGATGTAATTATTATCTTCATCAAAAGCAAGAATCCTATAATTGTTAAATCCTTCGAATGGCTTTGGATCTATGTAATTGTATGTTGATTCATTCAAGACAAAATCTAACTTTGTAGAAAATCGAAATTCTTCCCCATTTGTATTTTCCACCACAAAGTGATCGAAATCTTTTAAGACATTTATATCCCAGTTCAAATGAAGTTGACTATCTAAAGTGTATCCTTCTAACTCTAAAAACTCAACAAAAGGATCTTGACAATTAGGAAATATGTCTATGGCATCCGTTGCTTTCAAGCCTTCAGGATCTGTAACTGTAAGATGGATACGATGCCAATACTGCTCTATACCACCACACCCAAGAGGCTCGATTATAGCGATACTTTTATGCTTGTTATCCGTTGCACCGGGATGGAAATGTTCGTCATGATATAAATCAACCCTCCAAGCATATTCCAATTCCGAATCAGAGTGTTCATTATCCTCTACATTTGCAATTAGTTCGAATACATTGTTATCCGTAACAGCGTAAGTCTGACCATCCACAATGGAAACTATTTCAGCGATTGGCGGAGAATTGTTTAATGAAATCAGTAAGTCTTTCTTGTTGCTATTACCTAATTGATCAGTAACAGTAAGAGTGACCGTATAAGATTGAATACCTGTACTTTTATATTCATGCAAAATGGTTTCTCCCTCACCAATAGTCCCATCTCCAAAATCCCATTCATAATCCAGAAAAGTTTCACTGTAATCTATCGATTTAGACGCATCTAATTGTACCGTCAATGGTGAAGTGCCATAATAGGCATCAGCTTCTGCTACTACTTTTGGAGCTAAAACACCACCGTAACATACCCGGCGTATATGCCCATTAAGTATATGAATGTAATACAGACATCCATCTTTCGGATTGAAGCGAAGATCTGATACCCCTTCATTCGTCCTCAAAAAAGGCTCCACCGTTGTCAGATCTAAATTACTATCCGTATCTAACGAAAAAACATATCCATGGAAATCAGCTAAAAATAATCGATCCTTATATTTTTCAGGAAAATTATCATATCGGTTATAACTTCCCGGTATGATAGATCCGCCCTCAATCAACACACCTTCAACGGTAGAATTTTCGTGATCAATATCAAACCATTTGGCTTTCCCATTCATATCAAAATACTTATATTTTGTTCTGATTGGAGTATTCCATTTATCATTATTATACGCTAGAAATGGACCTCGATGAATATATTTTCTAAGTACGTCATTACTCAAACTATCCCCTGCACAAGAATTATCAAAAAGGATTCTTTCATCTAAATACTCTTCTATTTTAGTGTCTTGGAAATGATAATATCCATCAGGGCAATGCTCACTTTTCATCTCTGGGTTGAGTGTTGGTTTTTGCGCAAATTCCCATTTAGATTCGTACCCCTCAAACAATGGCCAACCGAACCAATGGCCGGGTGTGTCCACTAAATTTAACTCTTCCCAAAGATACGAACCTACATCTCCTACTAAAAAACTACCTGGTTGTCCATCTTCTGGGTTATGAGATCCCGTATTTGGGACATGGATCAATCTATATGGATTCCTCAAGCCGTACACCCAAACTTTTGATGCGGGCGAATCTGGGTTTTCTTCATCATAAAATGGATTTGAAGGAAGGCCAAAGCCAGTAATTGGATCTATTCTTAGAAGCTTTCCATTTGCACTATTTATCATCATAGATCGAAAGGCACCTACATTATTTTCAGGCGGAATGATACCATCTTGGATGGCTTGTTCGTGATAGGTGTCAACCGCATTTCCTACATCTACTTCCGTAAATGAGCCACCATCCCCACAACTGACCATCAATGTCCCATCTTCGCCAAAGACGATACAACCGGTCCCATGAGAAGCCATCAATATAGGCAGTCCATTATTCATTTTAGAACCAAAGATTACCTTCCTAGAATTATAATCAACCTCCCAGTCAGAGCCCGAAACATCAATCGTATATCTACTTACTCTTCCAATTGTAGCTTGTCCTTCGATAGATACTTCCGGATCATAATCGTCCGTACCATAGTACAACAAATGATGTCTGTCTACAACAAAATAAAGGTAAATATATCCATTGATCGAAAAATTTGGGTCTAAAACAACGGAAAGCAAACCATGATCTCCAGCAGACATTATTTCTTCTGAAATATCTATCAGCGGTTCTGAACCCTTATTATCATCGTTATCTACAACCCATATTTTTCCTACTTTTTCCCAAACCAGCATATTATTGTTATCGGTCACTAATAGTCCTAATGGAAACTCAAAGGATAGGTCTAAGAATTCTTCCGTAAAATCCTCCGGCAGATTAGTTTGTGCGGTAAGATTCTTAGGGTAATTGAAGCCCACCATAATAAGAATGGTAAGAACCTGATACCATATTTTAGACAATGTCTGAATAGCTGTAAATTTTAATAAAGTATGCTGTGAAGAAAATGCAATTTTATGGTTTTTATTGAATGGTTTCGTCAAATTTAATGTTTTAAATAAATGCCATCATAAGTATGTTAAAAATATTGTATATTATAATCTTATTATACACTTATTCTAATGTATAATTAATTGGTTAATTTTTAATTAAAAACAAGATATATTAATGTCTGATAAAGCAATGATTTCTCAATTTTCTCCAGGAGTACTAAGTATGTTGCCGTTATTTTATGTTGGATGGTCTGATAGCGTCTTAAGTCCTTCAGAAGTAACACTAATTCATAAGCAATTGAAAAATTTTGATTTTTTAACGGCTGAAGATGTGGCATACCTTGAAAAATATACAGATCCTCAAAATCCACCCTCAGAAGAAATTTACAAAGAATGGGTAAAAGCAATGAAAAACTTTTCTTATGATATCGACTCAGACAAAAAGAATTCACTCGTGAGCCTCGGATTAGAAATGGCTAAATCTAGTATCGGTTACCAAGCAGATGACATTTGGAAATCTCCAAAAACAAAGAAAAGTCTCATAGATGTGGAAGAAGCATTAGGTGTAGGTAGCACATACAGTCAATCTCTTTTATTAGACACCTTACAAAATGACCTTATCAAAGATGATGAGGTTTTAGTAGACCCTGCAGAAATATTAAGTTTTCTAGATGGAAAAAAAGTAGAAATCAATAATCGAATGAGAAAGCTATTGAGAGATCCCTTTTTCTCTTATAAGAACATTCGAAATAAAGAAGAATATAGAGATCTTATAACTTTACAAATGAAGGAATTGGCGAAGCAAGGACTCAGTGCTTATGCCTTTCCAAAGAAATATGGTGGGAAAGAAAAATATGGTGACCATATATCCATTTTTGAAATGTTAGGAATGCATGACTTGAGTCTTACGATAAAATTCGGAGTACAATTTGGATTGTTTGGTGGGGCCGTTATGGGATTAGGTACGGAGAAACATCATCGAAAATATGTAGAACCCTTGTTTAAGACAGATCTCCTTGGTTGTTTTGCTATGACAGAAACTAACCATGGCTCTAATGTAAGAGGATTAGAAACTACGGCTCATTATGATGCAAGTACTGATGAGTTAGTTATCCATACGCCTCATGAGAACGCAAGTAAGGAATATATTGGTAATGCCATGCACTCTGAGATGGCTGCCGTTTTTTGCCAATTATATGTAGATGATAAATGTCATGGAGTACATTGTGTATTGGTACCTATTCGAGATAAAGACATGAAAGAATTAAAAGGCATAAAAGTCAGAGATTGTGGGTATAAAATGGGCTTGAATGGGGTCGATAATGGAATGTTTTGGTTTGATCAAGTGCGTGTTCCACGAGAGAACTTATTAGATCGATTTGGTGGAATCACTGCAGATGGAAAATACGTGAGTACTATAGAAGACCCTAACAAGCGATTTTTTACGATGTTAGGAGCTTTAGTTACAGGAAGAGTATCAGTTGGTTTAGCTGGAGTAAGTGCTTCCAAGTCCGCTCTTACGATTGCCATTAAATATGGTCTTAACAGACGACAATTTGCCCCAAAAGACGGAGAGCCAGAGATTATTTTAATGGACTACCCATCGCATCAGCATCGTCTATTACCTCTGCTAGCCAAGACTTATGCCTACCACTTTGCATTACATGATTTGTTAGATGAACTAGTTGCTACACCTGTGGATGGAGATTTTAGAATCATAGAAACGAAGGCAGCTGGACTAAAATCATTGGCCACTTGGCATACGACAAATTTAATCCAAGAATGTCGCGAAGCTTGTGGTGGAAAGGGATATTTAGATGAAAATAGATTATCAGACTTAAAAGCAGATACCGATATTTTTACCACTTTTGAAGGAGACAATACAGTTTTAATGCAGTTGGTCGCCAAGGGTGTTTTGACGGAGTTTAAAAAATCATTAGGTCATAACAACTTCATTAGTGTAGTTCGATTTTTAAATAATCGTATATCCCTTCGTTTAGCAGAATTCAATCCTAAATTTTCTTCGGATACCTCAGTAGAGCATTTATTAGACCATGAATTTCATGCTCATGCTTTTCAATATCGCGAAGAAAAATTACTGATGACGATAAGTCAACGGATGCGGAATTACCTAAACAAGAGAATCAGCCCCAACGATGCTTTCATGAAATGTCAATTGCATCTTTTGGAATTAGCAGAAGCTTACTCAGAAAACTTAACTATCAAGTCTTTCCAGAAAGCACTTACCAAACTACAAGCAGGACCAACAAAAAGTCTCATGGAAAAAGTATGTCATTTGTATGCCCTCCATACAATACAGGTAAATAAAGGATTTTATCTTGAAAATGATTATCTAAATCCTAGCAAAACAAAAGCAATTCGTAGAATGATTGCGAAATTGTTGCAAGAGCTAAGACCACAAGCAGAAAGCTTAGTTGATGGCTTCGGTATTCCGGAAGAATTATTAGGTGCTAAAATTATATTGTACAATTGATTTTTGGCATTTGATTTTTGGTAATTGATTTTGACAGTAAGGATTATATTCATTAACACTTCTCCTAAATCATAATAATATATATACAATCGAACCCATATAAACAAGAAAAGCCAGCTCCTCAGCTGGCTCTTTTTTCTTAATACACCCTTTTAATTCCTTTGTTGTTTCAAATATGCAGACCTTCGGGGGGCTAAACAATGGTATTAATTGATGTAAACACTACAAGAAATTACAATCAATTTACAATGGAGTAAATTGTGTAAGCCAATTGTCAATTACCGAGTGAAAACCTAGTATTTAAGTCGCAGAAATACAGATAGTTGCTCCATTTCGGTGCTTTTTAGTCTTTCCGTTTAGATAAACGCAACGTAAATGAAAAATTTTACCAATATTTGCAGCATCACATAAAAAATACTCTAAAATGGGAAGAGGAGACAGAAGAACAAGAAAAGGTAAAATAGCAAGAGGATCTTACGGTAATGCAAGACCTCAGAAAACGGAGACTACTGCTCCTAAAGCAAAAGTACTGGCCACTAAGAAAGAAGAAGAAACTTCTAAGAAAGAAGAAAAAGAAGAAAAGTCTTAAAAATTTAAAGGTATTTCCAATTCAAATACTAGAGGTTCGTTCGGACCAATAGCACCTGGAAAGCCTTTTGAGCCATATGCTAGGTGAGAAGGAATCAATAATGTTCCTTTGGATCCCTTATTCATCATAGTTAACGCTTCATTCCATCCAGGGATCATTTGCCCAACTTTAAATTTGATTGGCTGCCCTCTTTTGTAACTACTATCAAATTCTTTTCCATCTAAGGTTGTTCCTCTATAATCAGCCGCGATATCTTGTCCTTGATTCAAATTAGGCTCATTTGTCGTTTTCTCAATAATATAATATAGACCTGATGCTGTTTTTTTGACATCTAAGTTTTTTTCAACCGCATATTCGATCAATCTATTTTCATCTTTTTCCTGCTGTGATGTAGGGTTTTGATGATAATTGACGTATAGCTTTTGAGCTAGAGGTCCTTCTGGAATCTTCTTCGCTGTCTCAGTTTTGGCAGTGCCATTCGAATTTGTTGTACTATTCTCCTTGCAGGCAAAAAACACAAAAACGCAAAGGATGCTTAGAAGTATTACATTGGGTTTTATCATGTTATTGTTTTTTCTAATGTGAAGGTAAAATAAAAAAGAAGTTTAAAGAGTAGTTTTAATTCTTCATTTATAAAAAAGGTAGGCAAATTTTCTACTTTTGGAAATAATGAATGGATTTGTACACAAATAAAAAGACTGCGCAAGAAGATAATTATGGGGACTCTATCCCTATACCCTCTCCGCAGTTCTTCTAAAAAGTCTTAGTGACTTTCTCTGGGTGTCGTAATATCGTTTATCTTAAATCCAATCCTTTTTTGTAACATACACCATTCCATTAAAAATAGCGACGATGCGTTTATCTTGATTGGAAACTATTATTCTATATTTTCCTAGTTTGCCATTATAAAACTCTTCTTCTGCTTCAGCAACCAATTGATCTCCTACATTTACTTTTTCTAAGTGATTGATGGAAGTTTCTATGGAGTAAGCCAATTTCCCGTGAGAATTAGAAGCAAAAGCAAAAGCACTGTCTGCAAAACTAAATGAGATACCTCCATGAGATATAGAAAATCCATTCAACATCTCTTCTCGAATCTTCATTTCTATTTTTGAATATCCTAATCTAACGTCCAAAAGCTTTATACCCAACCAATTAGAAAAGGCATCTTTGGCCAACATTCGATCTTCAACAATCTCCCTAGGTGAAAGCATATTTTTTCATTCAAGTCTTTATTCGTTTTAGTACTTATTCGTTCCAAGTCTTTATTCAACAGCTAATTTGAATTGGATTTCAATAGTATAAAACAGAACCATTTGTGGGACAACTATCTAGATTACAAATATAAACATATTATTAAAATAAATAATACGTTTGTGAAATTTATTATCCGAAAAATCCAGCACCTAATAAAGCTGCGATGGCAATTATAGTTATGATTATGTAGTAAAAAAGAATAAGAATAAATTTAATAAGGGTTTTCCTTTTACCTTGATTGTAAAATACCTTCATGGCAATCAACAAATAAAGCCAAATTAAGCCTGTTATAAAGAAACCCATATTAGGAACTTCATTATAGAACCAAATAAGTGGAATGCAAAGCCAAAACATAAAGGCTTGAAAATGTAAAGTGAAGGCAAGGTGCTCTACCAAATACTTTTCATGACGTAAGTATAGTAACTTCATGAGTAGTGCAGTCGTAATTAAAATAAACAAAATTACCCAAATGGTATAACCTAAGATTTTCTGGATAAGTTTATCTGGGTTGGTGATTGCATTGTACAGAGCTGTATCTACTCCTTCTAAAGAGGATTCGTTTTTAATTTTTTTTGAAGATATGTCATCAACAATTTTATAAAAATCGTTAAAGCTTAAATCTATATTTACAATACCATTCGAAGTGCTTGAGTCTTGGGCAGATGTTTCACCGTTTGTGTCTGAATTCTTGGAATTGGATTTATACAACTTATAATTAAGACTTCCATCTCTGGGCTCATAATAAGCAGTTCCGTTATTCACTTCTTTAGATTCTCCGTAGTCAACTTTTCCTTCAGTCACTCCTTCCAAGAAAGGTAATTCAGTATTTTCAGCTTGTCTTTGAGGTATACTGAGATTAAGTAATTCCTGTTCTATATCATCGCGGCAATCTAACGAAGAGTCCGAAAAACTTTTCTCAACAATTACGTAATCTAATGAATCTATAAATCGGATAAGATCTTTTTGAGCTATTCGTGTACTAATACCGTTTTCTAATTTGTCCGCTTTTGGTATAACATCTTTGTTGATTTTAAAACCAAGTACCGCTAAAAGAATAGTGGTTGAAAATAAGAATATTCTCAAAGGATGAATGTACCTGATTTGTCGACCTTCAAAAAATTCTTTGGTTAAAAATCCAGGTTGAAACAGACCGACTAAAGTTTTAAAAGTTCTAGATTCAAAGCTAAAAATTGAATCAACAAATTCTGTGAGAAAAGACCAAACTTTGACTTTACCCTTAGTATACTTCTGTCCACACGAATTACAATAATTAGCTTCTTCAGAAATGTCCGATTTACAATTTCTACATCTTTTCATGAACCTATTATTTTGAAATAATTTTTAAGGCCCATGCGTCTTCCTTTTTCTTTAAGTTTCGCAATGCGTGTTTGATGATCCAAGAAGTATTTTTTGATTCAGAAGGCATCCAACTTTCGATCAAATCTTTCCCGACATCCAAGTTATCTTTTAAAATATCGTTTATACAATTAGCAACAGACTTTTGGACATATTTTGAGGCGTCATCTTTTAGATTGTTTAGAATGGGAATGATCAGCGTAGGTTCATCTATAAATATCTGTAGCTTACTTGCCCATGGCAGTCTAGGCCTAGGCCCTTCACTCGATAATCTACGGACATGCCTATTTTTACTTTTGGACCATTTCCTCAATTGGGACAAAGACTTTTTTTGATACTTTTCTATAAATGGACGAATTGCATACTCTCCTGTATTTCGTTTCGTGATTTCTTCGATGGCTTTCATTGATAAATCAAAATCATCTAGGCCATATTTTTCCACATATTTAGCTATAGGCATGACCCAATAAAAATTAGTAAACATGCCAGTCTCCTCCTCATTTTCAGGACCTAATACCTGAGTAAGCACCTCAATCGTTTTTTTGTAATCTTCACTGATATATGCAGAAAATTGATCAGCAATAAACTCTACTCGATCCTTCAATTCTAATGTAGAAACCCCTTTGTCAATAGAGGCAATAAATTTTTTAGAAGCGAATGAGTCATTCACCTCAGATATTTTGTTCGCTAAGAGTATAGCCAACTCTTTATCAAACCAAAATTTGAGTTTTTTGTAAGTCATATATAGAGTTGTGAAAATAACATTTTTTGTTGATGGTTTTCTCTCAAAAGGTACGAGATATATGAACTGACAATCCTTTGATTTTAGATTTTTTTAATCAAATTCCGATACTCGTTTTAAAATTTTTGTTTCCATAAATTTGATAGATTCCTCACTATCCTGAAGTAAATTCGATATTAGTTTTACCACTTCCTCTTCATCCTCGTATTTATCATTTAACAGATTAACTTTCTTTGGAGCACTATAATATGTCAACCATTTTTTACCTGTAGGTTTTCTACCATTTGGTATAGTTTTACCAATTTCTTTAAGAACTGTTCTGTTATGTTCATTTCCAGGCGAAATAACGAATTTGAGACTAATCCCTTTTTCATTGTACTCAAGTTCAAACAAAAAACTTTCTTCACCTTTCCACCCATAGTGTCCTGTTCTAGGAATAACGTCAACCAACTTTTTAGTTAAAAATCGAGCATAATATTTATTGCAGGTTTGAAGTTCATATCCTTGGTTAGAAATCGTTGTTTCTATTATATCTCGGATTTCAGAAATTCGATCAGGTTTATGCTCAATTATAAAATCTATAGCCTGCTTATGATTTTTATATAGCTCTCGGGCTAAATCAATAGACTCATGTTCCATCATAATTTCTCTATTTAAAAGGAGAAGGTAATCCTCAATATAAAATTTTACTTTATTAGAAATTGAATCTTTATATACATCCAATACAATTTCGATTCGAGTCTTAATAGTGTTATAACCGATTGGGATATAATCTGATTGATCCGTTTCATTTTCTGGGCTTTGTCCATAAAGTGTTAAAAAAACAAAGCCCTGTTTTTTATTAGGATAATGTTCTTTAATTCTAGTTAAGTACCGCGATAATTGGTTTTTCCCTTCACCGGAACGAACTTTATTTTCTATTGCAATTACAAAATCATTGTGATCAATTAGTATGTCAATATGTTTCCATTCGCGGTGTACTTGAACATTTATAAGATCTAAAGAATCAACAGTGAATTCACTTGCCCAATTTATTAAATCAAATGAAAAGACTTCTTTCAAAAACCATTTTAGAAATAAAGAGCCAAGATTATGACTTTCCTTAGGAGTGAGCAACCAAGCAAGGAAGTTTGAGTGGCGTAGCTCGTTATTAGTGATTTTCAGAATGCCAAATAGGTTCGGAGTATTTAAACTAAGTCCTAATTTTTCTAATTCTGGATCTCTAACTAATGTGCTAAGTTCTTCTTTCATATTGCAACACTAGCAACATCACCTAAGTAATTGATTTTCATTGTACTATAATTTCAGTTTTTCTAAATCGAGTCTGATAAACACATTACACTGATGTGAATAATGACCGAGTATAATCATTTTCTTTCTGAGGTCTGCTAGTTACTTTTTTTCAGGTCTAAGTAAAGATACTTCACTTTTGACTTAAAAAAGCGATTCAGACAGCTAAAAAAATAAGACTAATTTTAGTCAATTCTTAAAGCAAAAAGAACATTTCAAATTATTATAAAAGTATACGGAAGAAAAATAAATTGACTCTGGTTACATTATCAATTGGTTTTCTATCACAGAAAGCTAATTATAACAACGTTATTACTTTTTAAAACAGGGCACTCTATACTCTAAAATAACCCCTTCTACACTTTACTTTCTCTCCCAAATTGATGTCGAGGTAATTCTTGAAATGGACGTAAAACCTTGTTGAGTTTGTTCAACGGTTTCATCTTGTGTAAATACAAGTTGGTCATCTTCATTGATTTCAAAAGTTGCTTTTTGCTCTCCTTCAAAAACAGAACTATTGGTCATTCCATTTTCTTCAATTTCGAAAAATGATCCATCTATGATCATTTGATCATCTTCTGTTGTATAATTACCAGATCCAGAAACACCAGTAACTGGTACATTAGAAGTAGACAACTCCATGTCATCTAAAGAAACCTTGGCAGAATATGTATACCCACCATTCGTTGTCCAATCTGATTCTCCAAAAGTTAAATCATAATCAAAATCAGTTCCTATAATTTCTGTAACCGTTTCAGTTGATCCAACGGGAAGTGTTAATGTGCTTGTTACATTTATGTCCAAAGATATGGCAGTCCACTCGTCTTGGAGGCCACTCATTGAGGCAGGGTCATCCATTGGATCATCTCCACCACAAGAGCTTAAAAAAATAGTTACTGGGATAATAAGTAAGAGAATTTTTAAAGTTTTCATAATTGATTTTTAGGTTAAAGAGTGATAATTATCAAATGATATGCCATTTCCCATTATAAAGCGTAAGCTATTGGGTATTTGATTGAATTTAATCAATTCCAACCCAAAGAACAGAAATATTCCATTTTCAAAGAGATTCCATTTTCAAAGAGTTGCAATTCAACTCAAAAAAATAACAACTCACCAGAAATGCCTTTCTAAGAGATGTGAACCAGTCTAAATTGCAATCAAAATGAAAAAGTCATGCAGAAGAAAATACTAACTACAATCCTGATTATATTTTTAGGTCTATTTGTATTTGCCCAAAATGGAGTTCAAACTGTGAAAGGCACCATCATAGACAAACAAGCAGAAATACCTTTAATAGGAGCGACTATCCAATTGAAGTCAAATGATTCAAACTTGGCTGCCACCTCAGATTTAGACGGTAATTTTAGCGTTCCTAATATTCCAATAGGTCGACAAGCATTTATTATTAGTTATTTAGGATACGAAACAGTAACTATTCCTAATGTAGAAATAACTGCCGGTAAAGAAGTCTTTTTAAATATAGAAATGGTGGAATCATTGGTGCAACTTGAAGAAGTCATCATTACATCAGAAACAGCAAAGGATCAAACCATCAACGAAATGGCGACCGTATCAGCTCGACAATTTAGCATGGAAGAAGTAAATCGATACTCTGGTGGTAGAAGTGATGTAGGTAGATTGGCTGGTAATTTTGCTGGTGTAAGTACCGCAGATGATAGTCGGAATGATATTGTAATAAGAGGAAACAGTCCCACCGGTTTACTTTGGAGATTAGAAGGTATCCCAATACCGTCACCAAATCACTTTTCTACGGTTGGCACCACCGGCGGTCCGGTCAGTGCCTTAAATCCTAGCTTGCTGAAAAATTCTGATTTCATGACGAGCGCTTTTCCAGCTGAGTATGGCAATGCATTATCAGGAGTTTTTGATTTAGGTTTTCGAAATGGGAATAAAGATAAAGTAGAATATATGTTCCAGATAGGGGCGGTGACCGGTATAGAAGCTATGATTGAAGGACCCATTTCAAAGAAGAATAATAGTAGTTATATAATTGCAGGAAGATATTCTTTCTTAGGAGTGGCGCAAGCCATGGGTCTAGATATCGGCACCAATGCCGTTCCTAATTATTACGACGTCAGCTTCAAATTTAATTCTGGAAAAACATCTCTTGGTAATTTCACTTTATTTGGCGTAGGTGGATTAAGTGATATTGAATTTTTACACGATGAAGTTGATGAACAAGATTTATTCGCAGCGGATGATGAAGATGCAAAAGCGGATTCAAGATTTGGTGTTATTGGATTAAAACATAACTATCTGATAGACAACCAAAGCTATATCCGAACCGTCGTAGGTGTTTCTGAAAACGGCACTAAATTCAGTAGAGATAGATACTACAACATCGATCAGACAAATGAAGTTAAGTCTCCTTTTGTTGTAGCTGATGATGGGTTACAAAGAATCACCATATCCAGCTATTATAACAGAAAGTTCAACAAGCAATTTACCTTGAGAGCAGGCGTATTATCTGAAAGAGTAAAATCTAACCTATTCCAACAAAGTGCTGAATTTGCTATTGATGAAGACAATGATGGAATTTTTGATTTGATTGAGGTTTATCGTTTCAATGAAAGCAGTACGATAACGCAGCCTTATGCTCAAGCACAATATAGATTGAATGAAAAGATTACACTAAATGCTGGGCTCCATGGAATGCATTATAGTTTGAATGGAGAAATTGCCTTAGAACCAAGAGCGGCTGTCAACTGGCAAGTAGGCCCTAAAGAAAGCATCAACTTTGGGTATGGGCTACATCATCAGACACAACCTTTACCAGTACAGTTAGCAACTATGACCATTGATGGAGAAACTTCTTCACCAAACCAAAATCTAGGATTTACTAAAAGTAATCAATTTGTCTTAGGATATGATTTGAAAATGATAGAAAGCTGGAGAGCAAAAGTAGAATTGTACTATCAACACTTGAGTAATGTACCCGTGGATCGTTATGAATCAAGTTTTTCAATGTTGAATGTTGGTGCGGATTTTGGTTTTCCAATAGACAAAAACAATTTAGTGAATGAAGGTACTGGCAGAAATCATGGCTTAGAATTAACGATCGAGAAATTTTTTGATGATGGATACTATGCGTTAGTAACCGTATCAATGTTTGAATCCAAGTATAAAGGAAGCGATGGCAAATTAAGAAATACCGCATTTAATAACCAACGAGTCATGAATGTATTAGCTGGAAGGGAATTCAAATGGGGAAAGCAAAAGCAACATCGCTTTACGATCGACACTAAATTAGCCAAAACAGAAGGTCGCTATTATACGCCGGTAGACTTAGAAGCATCACAGGTAAATGGAATCGAGGTATATGATGAATCCAAAGCTTTTAGTAAGCAATATGATCCTTATTTTAGATGGGATGTGAAAATTGGAGCTAAATTCAATAATGTAAAAAGAAAGTTTTCTCAAGCTATATTCTTTGACATTCAAAATGTAACTAACAATGAAAATATTTTTAGAAAGTCCTATAATCGAGTTACAAACGAAGTAAATGATATCTTGCAGATAGGATTCTTTCCTAACTTTATATACAAAGTAGAATTTTAAATTTGTCGAGAGCAAAGAAATACTTAGGATTTAATGATACTTGGTTAATACTCCTTGGGATTCCCATTATATCAATATTGATTTCTTTTATGATCTATGGAAGTAAAGGAATTAATACCTATGGAAGAGAATGTATTTGGTTAAGTTTCATATTTACTACTTTATACTGGTTTGGATTTCGAGAACTCATAATTCTATATCACAAAAGGTATCCTTCTTACATCTTTACAATACAGCGCTTACTATTTGTTATAATAGGAATTATTATTATTTATTTAGGCATCGAAAAGGGATGTGGCTGGTTTATAAAAGAATGCTATAAGGGAAATCCAGAAATATTTAAGGAAGGAGATTTTTCCGTTGAAATTACAAAATTCTTACTAATAGGATTAATGTTCTTTATTTATGAAGGTATTTATTATTTCAATAAGTCTAGATTGATAGAAATAGAAAAAAATAAACTAATGAAAATTACTGCTGAGCAGAAATTGAATACCTTGAAAAACCAAGTCAATCCTCACTTTCTATTCAATAGCTTAAATACCTTGACGAGTATCATTCCCGAAGAACCAGATATGGCCATTAAGTTTGTACAGGAAATGTCTAAAACCTACCGGAACATTTTAGAAGTAAGAGATGAAAAATTGATTCCTGTAAAGCAAGAACTAGAAGCACTGGAGTCTTATATCTATTTATTAAAAACAAGATTCACAGGTAAGTTACAAATTAAGAACACCATTGAAGAAGATAAAATGAATCATTTTATTTTACCGCTTTCCTTGCAAATATTGATAGAGAATGCTGTGAAACACAATGTCACGTCTAAGAACAAACCTCTTCAAATAGAACTATCTTCAGATGAGGAATTCGTGATCGTACGCAATAATTTACAGAAAAAAGATCAACAATATAGCTCTACCAAGCTAGGATTAGCAAACATTGAATCAAGATACAAGTTGTTGGTTGATCAGAATATAGTCGTTAAAGAAACAGAGGATGAATTCATAGTAAAATTACCTATAATCCGAAACGAGTAGAATGAGAATTTTAATAATTGAAGACGAACATTATGCCTCAAAGCGTTTGCAAGTTCTAATAAAAAAAGAACTACCTGATGCAAATATATTAGAAATCATTGACACCGTAGAGGAGTCTATTGATTGGTTATCAAAACATGTGGAGCCCAACCTTATTTTTATGGACATTCAATTGGCAGATGGCTTGAGTTTCCAAATTTTTGAATCTATTAAAGTAAAGTCCCCAATTGTTTTTACTACCGCCTACTATGAATACGCCATTAATGCATTTAAAGTGAATAGCATTGACTATTTATTAAAGCCTATTGATGAGGAAGCATTTAGAAAAGCAATCAATAAATACCAAGAATTTTACCCAAAATACAATACCAAAATCAATTGGAATGAAATCACTAAGGAGCTTGTTCAATCAAAAGAACAATATAAAAGTCGTTTTCTAGTCAAGACTGGAAACTCGTATTCATATCTAAACTGTAAAGACATTAAAATAATATTGTCTGAAGAGGGTTTAAGCTTTGCTTATGATCAAAAAGGGAATCGGTTTATCTTAGACCATTCTCTTGACAAACTAGAATCAATTTTGGATCCTAAGAAATGTTTTCGCATCAGTCGTAAATTCATTATTAACTTGGAAGCCATAAAAAAAATTCATCCTTATTTTAATAATCGAATGAAAGTCGATGTAGACCTTAAGATCGACGAAAATTTGATTGTCAGCAGAGAAAAAGTAAAGGATTTTAAAATGTGGCTAGATTCTTAGTCATCGAATGCTAAAAGTTCATCTATTTCTACAAATCTTTGGAAAGAATTTCACCCTGCGAAAAGATAAATAAAACCGGTCATTACATAAGATCAACCGAAGTTCAGAAATTAATAGGTTAAGTAATAAATGGTTTTTAATTTGAGCGAGATTCTAAATTTCTATCAATGCAGAACAAACATTCTAATTTAGCCCCATTTAGCTGTAGCTATACACCCAACACGCCTGAGTTATTGAATCAATTGGGTTGCACCATTGCAATAAGCACATACCAAGCAGGCAAACTAATTTTCCTCAGCGCAGTCAACGATGAAAAGATCGTTCAGCTGCCTAGATCATTTGTAAAAGCAATGGGGATTGCACTGGATGGGGATCGTCTTGCACTAGCTTGCAAAGATGAAGTAATAGTGTTCAAAAACTCATCGGAATTAGCAAGTCATTATCCAAGAAAGAAAGATGTATATGATGCTATGTATATGCCAAGAATCACATACCATACAGGGGCGTTAGATGTACACGATCTAGATTTTTGCCAGGATGGCCTCTATGCGGTCAATACTAATTTTTCTTGTGTTATCAGAATTGATGAAAACTATAGTTTTAGGCCAATTTGGACGCCGGCTTTTATAAGCGATGTTCAGGCAGGAGATCGTTGTCATCTCAACGGAATGGCCGTAGAAAACAAAACCATTAAATATCTTACGTCGTTTGCTAACACAAATACTCCTCGTGGCTGGAAAGAGAATATGACCACAAGTGGTATCCTTATAGAATATGCGTCAAAAGAGATTGTTTTAGAAAATTTAGGAATGCCACATTCTCCAAGAATCTATAATGAAAACCTATACATGCTTCTATCTGCCTCCGGAGAACTAGTAAAATATGATCCATCTAATAATCAGCAATCAACCGTCACTAAAATCGAAGGATTTGTCAGAGGATTATCATTCCATGAAGGGTTTGCCTTTATCGGAATATCTAAAATTAGAAATAATTCATCTAGTTTCGGACACCTCAATATTGCTGAAAAATCTAATCATGCAGGAGTCGTGATTGTTCACCTTGAGAGTGGTGTTGAGGTAGCTAGGATTATATACAATTCGTCCGTAGATGAGATATACGATGTCCAGATTATTGCAAATAAAGTTCGCCCAAATATTTTGAATACCATAAAGGAAGATTATAAAATGGGTCTTTCTACACCAGAAAAAACTTTTTGGGGAGTAAAAAAAGAAAAGTAAATAGTTATCTTGTATAAAATTTCCATATGTTCAATTATTTAGATCACTCTCAAAAAAGAAACGCACTAAAGAAATTGCGTTTTTTATCTAACCAGTATGTAACGCTTAAAAACCAAAATACATCACCCCAAGAGTTGCTAAAAGCCATTCTAGAAAGGATATACAAGCTAGTGACTTTTCTAAAGTATAGGGTTGCCGCAAAAACAATACGGTCGGCTATTCATTTTTCATTATTCTCCTTATTGATTTCGGCAAATAGTACGGCACAAAATTTTGAACCTGCTAAAAATATAGCGGAAGTTTCTGGCACCCCATTTTTATTCCCCGAATTAGTAGACTATGATTCAGATGGAGATTTAGATATAGTAGGAGCAGGAATTTCTGAAGCAGCTTTAGGTTTTGATTTGTTCTTTCTAGAAAATGATGGAACAGCTGAACAAGCTGAATATAACAATCTTGATTTTGACCACATTCAAGCGTATTCTTTAACTCCTTATGCGATTTATTTTGAAACCGCTGATTTAGATAATGATGGGGATATAGATTTCACCTCTATTTTTTATATCGAAGAGGATAATTCATACGTTGTTCTACTTGCCTACTATGAAAATATAGGCAACAATCAACTTGCAGATCCACAAACAATTGATTTAGGTGGGCCTCTTAGTTCCTCCTATATTTTTGATTTCTCATTAGTAGATTTTGATGATGACGGAGACTTGGATGTATTATCATTTGGCTACGACTATCTTGCTACTGAGCCTAATGCCGAATATTATGCAATCAGTCTGTTTTATTTTGAAAATAAAAGTACTTCCGGTGGATTAGAATTTGGAGAAAGGATTACTAATCCAAATAACTTTAGTCCTATTGAGATAGACGGAGAACCACAAATTATACAAATAGAAGTGGATGATTATGATGGCGATGGTGACTTAGATGTTATATTTAATCCTATATTCGAGGACTTTGGGAAATATGTTGAGTATTTTGAAAATACACCAGATGGTTTTGTATCCAAGGGATTATTAGATGTTGCTCAAGATGTTGAAGAATATATGCTAATGTCATCAGGAGATATAGATAGTGATGGTGATGTAGATCTATTGTACTCCAGCTTTGTAAGAGATTACGATTCTGTTAACGAATTATTCTGGTTTGAAAATAACTCAAATATATCCTCTACCAATGATTTAATGCTAAAAGGAGATTTTCAATTATCACAAAATCCTACAGTTGATCGATTAGACTTAAGTTATATAGTTGAAAATTCCATTTCATTTTTACAGATAAGTATAGTGGATGCTCAAGGCAAAATTCATTTTAGTAATTCAGAAAGTCAAATACAACAATCAGGTATATTGTCCTTTGATGTGGCGTCATTCCCGGAAGGCATGTATTATTTAAATTTAATGAGTCAAGAATTACAGACTACCATACCGTTTGCAAAAGTAGAATGATATTTAGATAATTTGTATTCTAACTTTCTTCTTCTTTAACTTCGGGCTATCCAATTCTTTAATGAGAGATTTAGCCTTTGATTTTTTGACGGCAACAAAAGCACAATCTATTTTCAATTCGATGATGCCTAATTCGTCTTTATTGAGATTACCTTGCTTCATAAATAGGCCAGCAATATCTCCTTTTGAAATTTTATCCTTTCGGCCTCCTGATATATACAGTGTAGCCCACTCCGTTTGCTCAGGCGTAGTCGCTTCATTTATTTCCTCCACATCTTCATAAGGAATAAAAGATGGTAATTCATCCTGATCCCAATGCAATACATAGGCGACACCCTCATTATGCATACGAGCAGTACGTCCATTTCGATGAGTAAATTCTTCTTCTCTTAACGGAAGATGATAATGAAGTATATAATCAAGCTCTTGCACATCCAATCCCCTTGCTGCTAAATCTGTGGCAAGTAATATACGATGAGTACCGTTTCGGAATTTTATTAAAACCCGTTCCCTGTCTTTTTGCTCCATGCCTCCATAAAAACAGCCATGTTCTATATTTTTCTCTGTTAAAAAAGAACTAACTCGATTTATACTATCCTTATAATTACAGAATATAATCCCACGCTTTTTTCCTAAGTGACAAAGTGCAACAACCAGCGTTTCTAATTTATCTTTTTCAGGAGAAAGAATTCTTTTGATTTTTAAAGTAGAAATTCTTTCTTTCAAATAATTTATTTTAATTGGTTTTTGTAGACCAACAAAAATAGGGATAGAAACTCCTTGAGTAGCTGAGGTCAAGATAGTTTTTTCGACTTCTGATAGAGCTCCACAAATATCAGTCATTTCTCCTTCAAACCCAACCTCCAGAGATTTATCGAATTCATCTAAAATAAGCGTTTTTATATATTCCGTAGAAAATGTATTTCTTCTTAAATGATCAGCCACACGACCCGGTGTCCCAATCAAAATAGCCGGGCGATTATTTAAATCAATTCGATCTCTTGAAAAATATCGGCCACCATAGAAAGCATTGGCTTTGTATCCAGACCCCATTTCTCTAGTAACTTGCTCTATTTGTAAAACCAGTTCTCGAGATGGAGCAATAATCACTGCCTGAATCTCCGTACAATTAGGGTCCAATAGCTCTACGATCGGAAGGAGAAATGCTAAGGTCTTTCCAGTACCCGTAGGAGAAAGAATAACAACTTCATCGTTGTTTAGTATAGCATTCTTGGATTCTATTTGCATCGGATTAAGTTGTTCAATCTTTAGCTTTTCTAGAATCTGTTTGATGGACTTATTGGGCGTAGACATGGCGCAAATGTAGGTATTAATTAACCAGAAGACAATCCGGCATACAATCTATTTTGGTTGAAATGGTAGGGACCAGTTTTTCATGACAGAAAAAGTGCGAATTACAATTACAATCATAATTGAGAACATCATATTTAGATATTCCAACTCGGAAAATCGTTGTAGTAAAAGAAATACTATAGCTCCAACTAAACAAGCCGTTGCATAGATTTCTTTTCTAAAGATCAATGGAATTTCATTCGTAAGAACATCTCTAATTACGCCACCGAATACCGCAGAAACGATACCCATCATAATTGCTATTACAGGAGAAAGTCCTAATTCTAAGGTTTTCTTCAAACCTAAAATGGTAAATAATCCTATTCCAATCGTATCAAATAAAAATAAGCTCTTGCGCCATTTGACAATAAACTCCCTTAAGTAATAGGTGCAGACCATTGCTAAAAGAATAACCAATAAATACTTTTCATCGAGCATCCAACCGACCGGAGTAGACCCTATAAGCATGTCTCGAAGAGTACCACCTCCAATCGCGGTCACAATTCCAATAATTATGGTGCCCACCACATCAAATTTCTTTTCAATAGCGGTCAATATCCCACTAATGGCAAAAACAAATGTTCCAAATAAGTCTAGAAAATAAATGAATGACATATCTCAATTATGAATATAAATCTAGTTAATTATCTGGTAAAAATAAAGATTCGAATTAACCGATATACGAAGAAAGAATCTAAGGTAACGCTAATCTGAATTTACCATCAATATCTTTTTGTTAGGAAATATTATAAATAGAAGAATCTTTATTTCATCGATTGTGAAGAGTTGCTTATATTGATAACAGTAAATCGAATAAAATGAAATCTAGCACAATTTACCAATCTTTCTTTATTACTATTATTCTTCTAAGTTTGAACGTGAATGGACACGCTCAGCAAAATGATTGTATTTCTGACCGATATCAAAAAAGAGTCTTTAATAATATTCAGGTAACACAGAATGTCACCTTTGGATCTGCCCAAAATGTATTACTATTTAATCAAAGTTTGGAAATGGATATTTATGAACCTGATCCAAATGAGGAATATTTGACGAAGCGTCCACTAGTAGTTATGTTTTTTGGTGGTGGCTATCTATTAGGTAGCAAGAATGATGCTGATATGGAGGCCTGGTGTGATAGTCTTGCTCATCGTGGATATGTTTGCGCATCCGTTGAATATAGATTAGATAATGCGCCTAATTTTGCCATCTTAAATCAAGGTGTACGAGCTGCATACAGAGCTATTCAGGATGGGAATGCTGCCATTCGTTACTTATTGGAAGACCCCAGTAACATGGGACTTAATATCGATCCGGATTACATATATACAGGCGGAGAAAGTGCAGGAGCTATAACGGCCATTAACCTTGCTTATCTAGAAGAAGCTGAAAGACCAACAGTCACCTATAATTACAATATTTTTAACCCAGATTTAGGGTGTATAAGTTGTTCCGGAAACAATTATAACCAACCCTTCTCTATAAGGGGTATTATAGATCTTTGGGGTGCTGTGTTAGATGTAAATCACATCGATGCGTCTGAGAATGTTCCGATGGTTATCATTCATGGGGATCAGGATTTGATTGTTCCTTATACCTCTGGATATCCTTTCAATATTCCTATATTTCCTGCTATGTTTGGAGCCGTTCCAATGGATGCACGTCTCACATCACTGGGGATTTCTCATGAATTTTATCCCTACCCTGGTGAGGGTCATGTTGTTTACGGAGTGTCATCAGGCATTATAACATTTCCAAATCAATACTGGAATCCAATTTTTACTCAAGGACATGAATTTTTATACAATCAAACAATGGCTTTCGATTCTCCTATCCCGACAGGTTTAGATCTTCTTTGCAATGGTGACATCGCAACCTATCAATTCCCACCAAATGCCGCTTCTAATTTTTGCTGGGACATTCAAAATGGAACAGTTCTTTCTTCTACAAGTAATTCTGTGACCGTACAATGGAATAATTTACCGGGCACGGTCACCCTTACTGAAGAGAATTGCATTGATGTAAGTGGAATACCAAAAACACTACAAGTAAACACGACTCCATCTTCTTATTCTATCGCCAATGGGAACATGCTTACAGGAACTCAATATCCCACAGTAGATTATGAGACGGATGGCATCATAGAGTCTAACCAAATTATACAATTAGACCCAACAAATCCAACTGCATTAAATGTAGACTATGATAGTCGCACATTAATCGAATTAAAGATTGGATTTGAAGTTGTTTTAGGTCCAGAATTTCATGCCTTTATTGATGGCTGCGGCAATCAATAGATCATTTTTCGTGGGTTGTGATTCGTTTTTCATCGGACTTTTGAGAATATATAAAATGTTTATATTTATACTGTTAAGCGTAGGCTGTAGCACAGGAAATGGAGTGCCGCCGTCTCCTCTTTACATGACCCTAAAAACCTGGTTTAAATGATAACTCTCACGATAAAATCTTGAAAACTATAAAGTGTAGTTAACTGAACACAAGCATTACTCTATACTACACTTTACTAGGTCTAAACAAAATAAAATTATGGACGCAATCATCTATATTCTAACTCTTATTTTTATTCTCATATCAGGACTTCATTTCTATTGGATTTTTGGTGGGAAAGCAATTTTAGATGCAGCAATTCCTGTTACTGTAAATGGAAAGAAAACTTTTGAAGCACCCCTTTTACCGACACTCATTGTAGCCATAGGTTTATTGTTTTTTGCATTGATAATTTTATCAAATCTCAATACATTTAACAGTCCTCTTCCGTCAAAAGTCATCGAATATGGGACTTGGACTATTGCCATCATATTTCTTCTCCGAGCCATTGGCGATTTTAAATATTGTGGAATCCGAAAAACAGTGAAAAAAACAAAGTTTGCCAAATTTGACAGTATGTATTATGTGCCACTCTGTTTTATTATTGGGTTAGGTGCTCTTTTATTAGCCTACAACCGATAGAGCTTTAGTTATTTGACATTAGTAACGCTGAAAGTGCTTGTTTACAATAGCCTAATCCATCAGTAGAAAGTCATCGTCTCAGATCCAAATATTACATATTCTAATATAAAATATCTATAGAAATATCTAAAATTGCTTTTCTCAATCCTAAACTATAATCAATAACTAATAAGTTAAATCTTCCTAGACACTGAGCTACAGCGGTCTAGTTAATAACAGTCTCCATATGGTGAGATTTTTGGTAAAAATCATGACAAACGTATTTTCAATATAAATGCAATAAATTAAATTTGACAATTCCAATCACGAACTAAATTACATTGGGTCGGTAGTCCAATGTCACTGAGGTGTTATTTTGACTAATAAATATTCTTTTATCAAGTTTATTGTCAATTATTTAATTGAAAATTATTTCATTTACAACCTAATCATTCAAATTATTTCTATAAAGAATATATGATTTCAAGATGAAGGACTTGTATATACTGAAGAAACGACCTGAGCAAAAGGTCTATTGAAGCAATGCCATTTATTTAAGAAGCTATAAGCGCTGAAAGTGCGAAACTTTTATAGCTCAGTACGAAGTGCCCGAGTAGAGTAGTTAGAAACAGTCTACATTTGGCGGTATTTTTGGTAAAAATCATGACAAATGTATTTCCAATTGAAATAAAATCAATTGCAATCGACAACTCCAGTTATTGACTAAATGTCGTTGGTCTCCATAGATCTTTGCCTTATCCCAATCAATTTTCTAAGGCTTCGTGAACAAGCAAAAATTGAGGAATATGTACTATAAAAGTCTCATCCGTATCTAGATTTACCATACTATAAGTACCCTCCATTTTGCCAATTTTAGTTGGTAGTGGGCACCAAGACTGATAGATATGACTACCGTTTGTCTGTAATACAGGTTGCTTTCCTATGACCCCATCTCCTTTGACATCTTTTTTTCGACCATAACCATCTGTGATGATCCAATGCCGACTCATGAGTTGGACTCTTTTTTCAGATAAATTATGAATGGTAACTTGATAGGTGTATACGTATTCATTTCTTCCCGGATTTGAATTCTCTGGAACATACCTTGCAATAACAGAAATTTTTATACCATCTGTAGTTCGGGAAACCATACTCTGACTACGGTTTTATATATTTTTCAACAATTATTTCAGCTTCCTCAAATGCAATATCTAAATCATCATTTACCAAAACCAAATCAAATTTATTTTCATAAGTCAATTCCCTTTGGACCCTTTCCAATCTCTTAGCTAATGATGCTGCGGATTCCGTACCTCGATCCTCTAATCTTTTTTTCAAAATTTCATAGGATGGCGGTTTTATAAATAAGGTAAGCACCTCGCTACCATAAGATTCCTTTATGCTTACAGCCCCTTTTACATCTATATCGAAAACAATTGACTTTTTGAGTTCCTCTATCGACTTAATTTCAGAAAACAAGGTGCCATAATATTGCCCCTCATACACTTCTTCCCATTCTACAAAATGCCCTTCTTCTATTTTACGCTGAAACTCTTTTGTCGTAAGAAAATAATAATCCTCACCCTCTGTTTCTTTCTCCCGTCGCTCTCGATTTGTGGCTGAAGTACTGAAATCAAGATAGTCATATTTAGAAAGTAAATGGCGCACAATCGTTGTTTTACCGGCACCAGAAGGAGCAGTTACCGCTAAGTGTTTATATGTTCTTTCAGTTTGCTTGACGCTAAATAATGTTAGCAAGCTGTTCTTTAATTTTTTCCAATTCATCTTTCATATTCACTACAATCTTTTGAATATCGGAAAATTGAGCTTTCGCTCCAAGTGTATTTATTTCTCTTCCGATTTCTTGAGATATAAAGGTCAATTTCTTTCCTTTCTCCTGATTTTCTTCTTCTAAGGTCTCAATAAAATAATGGCAATGTTGAGCCAACCTAACTTTTTCCTCTGTGATATCAAGTTTTTCCAAGTAATAGATGATTTCTTGCTCGTATCTATTTTTATCTACATTTTCTTCCTTGACAAAAGCATTTAGATTTTTAGTAAGTTTTTCCTTTAAGGCATCTTGACGGGCTTCTTCATACTGAGGAGTATCTTCTAATAAGTTTAAAATATTCTTAATTCTTAATCTAAAATCCTTGTCTAGCGCTTCTCCTTCTATTTTTCTAAAATCTTCCAGATTAGAAAGAGCTTGTTGCATGGCTTTTATGACTGCATTCCATTCATCCTCTGATACTTCATCATCATTGGGTACCACAACATTTGGAATTCTCATGATGGATTGCAGGACATCTGCTGAATCTAAAGAAAGATCATTTTTTATATCTTTTAACTCACTAGCAAGTTTTCGGATCAGTGCACCATTTAGTGTTACATCTTCCTCTCCATTAGAACCTCCCAATTTGAGAACCAGATCTACCTTGCCCCTAATGGCATGGTCAAACACCATTTTCCTTATAGGAATTTCCTTTTCTCTATAGTTGGCAGGCAAACGCATTCTTAAATCCTTCGTTTTACCATTTAAGGACTTTATTTCAACGGAAATCTCTTTTTCGTTGAATTGGGTGCTTCCTTTGCCATAACCTGTCATTGATAATACCATATCATATTACTTATTTGCACAATATACCCAACAATAATTGTTGCTGTGAAATTAGATTCAATAAGAATATTGGGAAAATCCCTTTATTCTCAATTTTGCCTATTCTCATTGATTGATTTAACAAAAGCGGTTGATCTATTATAGTATTGTCACTTAATTAGTCATCTGTTGAGCTAAATCATTGATATTTATACATTTATCTCTAAAAAAGATGTGTATTTATTTCTATAAAAGATAAAATATACGAACTTTGCAGCCCTATTAAACCTATAATATTTAAGGGGTCTATAAATAAGAAAAAACAAAACAACATGAGAAAGGCTGACTTAGTTAATGTGATCTCAGAAAAAACAGGAGTGCCAAAAGTCGATGTGTTAGTCTCAATGGAGATGTTCTTCGAACAAGTAAAAAAAGCTCTATCAGAAGGTGAAAATGTGTATATCCGTGGATTTGGATCCTTTGTCATTAAAAAAAGAGCAAAGAAAATTGGTAGACACATCAAAAAGAATGTAGCTATCGAAATTCCAGAACATTATATCCCAACTTTTAAGCCATCTAAGATTTTTGTCGAGCAAGTAAAAGATAATGTAACGGTGGCTCCAGCGGTTGAAAAAGAAGAAACAACAGAAAGGACATAAATGAGTATAAACCTTGAACAAAAAATCACCTTGTTGATTTTTACTGGGTTGTTTTTTGTACTATACTTTGGCTGTGACACTACCTCTAAAGAGATACAAGATCTGGAAAAGTCCAGAAATGTAAATGTTCAATATCTAGACATAAATCGAGAAATTCGTGCTAAAATCGATGAATTACCCACCGCAGATCAAGTAATTTTGGAACAATGGCAGGTAAATTTGGACGAAAGTCTGGAAGAAGAGCAAAAAATTGAAATACTAAAGAAAATTTCCGGTAAATGGTATGATTCTGGTCAACCTCTTATTGCTTCTCATTATGCAGCAAAAATTGCAGAACTAGAAAAATCGGATTCTGCATGGGCAATTGCAGGCAGTACAGCCTACATTGCAATGGTTTCTGCAAAAGATGAAAATCCTAAGAAATATGCTCAACAACAAGCTGTAGAAGGATTTGAAAAAGCAATATCTATCGCCCCAGAGAGAGTCGATTACAAAATTAACCATGCATTGACCTTTGTAGAAATGCCTCCAAAGGAAAATCCAATGAAAGGAATTACTATGCTCTTAGATTTGGAAAAGAATAATCCCGATTCTTCTGCCGTTCATTTGCAACTTGGAAGATTGGCTTTACAGACCAACCAAATCGAAAAAGCAATAGTAAGATTCGAAAAAGTGATCAACTTGGAACCAAATGGGAGGGAAGCGCATTGTTACTTAGTGGAGATCTATAGAAAACAACAAGATAAAGCTAAAGTGGACTACCACTCTAAGTTTTGTCTAGAAGATAATTGAAAATATATTAAAAATTAATTTTATGCCTTGCGGTAAAAAAAGAAAACGACACAAAATATCTACGCACAAGCGTAAGAAAAGACTGAGAAAAAATAGACACAAGAAGAAAAAAGTATAATTCTTCTTCATCGATATAATTTCGATTCTATTTATGAAAAGTCATGTTTATTGTTAACATGGCTTTTCGTACTACATACTAGTCAGTAAAATATGGCTGGTTCACTAAAATCTTCAGTCTTTTGGAAAAAGCGTTGATCATACGAGGAACTCCCGCAGAAGTTGAGATTGCTTTACTAGAAAACAGAAAACTTGTTGAGCTACATAAGCAAGACAAAGATGACGAGTACATAGTAGGTGACATCTTCTTGGGAAAAATTGGAATGCTTAGATCAGATCTAAATGCAGCATTCCTTGATGTAGGTACTCGCAAGGATGCCTTCCTGCACTATACTGACCTTGGGCCTCAAATCAAATCCTTACAGAAATATACAAAGCTTTCTCTCGATAGTAAGCTGAATTCGGCCATGTTAGACACTTTTAACTTGGAACCAGACAATCGTAAGGATGGAAGCATAGAAAAAGTGTTTTTTAGAGGACAACACGTATTGGTGCAAATCCTGAAGGAGCCTATATCTACTAAAGGCCCTAGACTTTCTTGCGAAATAACACTTCCTGGTCGATTTCTGGTGCTGACCCCATTTGCTAATGTCATTGCTATTTCTAAAAAGATCTCTGACAATGATGAAAGAAATAGATTAAAACTATTAGCTGAGAGTATCAAACCGAAGAATTTTGGAATGATTCTTAGAACTGCCGCAGAGGGTAAAAAAGTGGCAGACCTTCACGAAGAAATTTCAAAATTATCTAAGAAATGGAGGTCTATTCAAGAAAGCTTACTTGACAACCCAAAACCAAGAAAACTCCTAAGCGAAATAGATAAGGCTTCTAGTATTTTTCGAGATTTGCTCAGTGATGACTTTCACAAAGTAGTGATCAACGATCAAGATATATACACGAGTGTCAGAGAATATATCAAAAGTATTGCCTCAGATAAAGTGGGAATCGTAAAACAATACAAAGGCAAACGTCCAATATTTGAAAACTATGGTATAAATTCCCAGATAAAGTCATCTTTTGGGAAGACTTCTACAATGAAAAGTGGAGCATACTTAGTTATAGAGAGCACAGAAGCTATGCATGTCATAGATGTAAATAGTGGTCCTAAATCTAAAAAACAAGATCAAGAACAAGCTTCTATTAGTGTAAATCTTGAAGCTGCTGAAGAAATATCAAGACAACTACGATTGAGAGATATTGGTGGTTTGATTGTGATTGACTTCATAGATATGAGGAATCCCGCTAATAAGAGTAAATTATTTAAGTCCATGAAGGAATTTATGGCAAATGATAGAGCCCAACATACTATTTTGCCCCTTAGCAAATTCGGTTTAGTACAGATAACAAGGCAACGATTAAAACCTGCGTTGAACATAGACACCGAGGAAAAATGCCCTACCTGTAATGGTGAAAAAATCATTGAACCAATCATCTTATTTATCCAAGAATTAGAACGGGCTTTAGAGTCCATTTATCAAAGTCGACCTAAGACAAAAGTAAATATGGTCGTCCATCCTTTTATCGAAGCCTATTTAAAGAAAGGTATATTTAAAAGCAAAAGATGGCTTTGGTTCAGAGAATATAAAAATTGGATTAAAATCACGTCTAACCCAAATTTCCATATCAAGCAATACAAATTTCTTGATCGATTCGAAGACGAAATCAGATTCTAATATCTATTTCTATTTCCTTTGTCAATACTGATTTAAAAAGGATTCCTTTAGTCGAATATTAATAAGTCAAGCTCACTGTTACCCTACTTTCCTATTCCCTAAAAACTTATCTTTGATGGTCTCATGCAGTCTTCATTGCAACATATAATAAAAGAGAAATGCCCTCAAGACAACATCCTAATAGCGTCCTTGAATTGGGGTTTAGGACATGCAACTCGTTGCTATCCCATAATAAAAGAGTTACTACAACAAAGAAAAAATATTACCCTTGCCTCCGATGGAATAGCGCTAGAATGGTTAAAAAATGAATTTCACGATCAGTGTCAATACTTAACTTTACCAGGCTATAACATCCATTATAACCACAAGCATTTTAGCCTTGGTATCCTTTTGCAGTTCCCAAAAATTAGTGCAGCAATCAAAGAAGAACAAAAGATCATTCAAGACTACACATCGACAAATAAAATCGATCTAATCATTTCTGATAATAGATATGGCATATTTGAAAATAATATACATTCGGTAATTATCACACACCAACTCCAACTCGTCAATTCTAATCCACTCCAACGAATCGCCTTTCACAAACAAGTGAATCTGTGGCTACGTAATTTTCAAGAACTCTGGATTCCTGATTATAATAATCACATCCTGAGTGGTGACCTAAGTCATTCGAAAATTGACATTAATTCTGCCATTAAAACGAGCTTTTTGGGTCCACTTTCTCGTTTGAAAAAAGTAGATGTCGAAAAAAACATTGACGCTCTTATCATCTTGTCCGGGCCTGAACCAAAAAGAACTCAACTAGAACAACGCCTCTTTGATTTACTAATTGATTTAGTAAAGGGTAGCCACAAAAAGATAACCGTGCTTCGAGGAACAGATCAGAAAACAACCATTGATTACCCTTCTAATTTCTCCATACATCACCTTGCCAACAAGACTGAAACACAGCAATTCTTTAATGCCGCAGAATGGGTTATTGCTAGATCAGGTTATAGCACCCTAATGGATTTAGACGCCATCGGAAACAAAGCCATCTTAATTCCCACTCCCGGACAAAAAGAACAAGAATATTTAGCCACCTATCACACCAATCACCCTAGATGGAAATTCATTCAGGAATCCTCATTGGACCAATTACGTAAAATTCTCAATTTCTCCATGGAGTCCTGAAATTTTGAATCAGTTCTCGATTTTCGTTTCTCGGTCTTCGGTTTACGGACTTTTTTTAGCTTTTTGGAATTCGGAATTAGATTCACAGAAACACGATTAACGAAATACTAATAACACAAAACCATTCCTATCATCGAAGCATAACTAATAGGCAAAGTATACAACACTTTTACATTTCTTCCTTGCTGAACTCCTGCTACCCATTTTTCACATATCGATTATCGCTCCTCGGGTTTCAATCTTATGATAAAACTTTACCTAGCCATCCCTCAATTCATCACCTCCAGTCTTCAGATAATTAGTACCCCATTCGTCATGCATTCTTTGTATCGATTGATTGGTCCATTCCTCTACTTTGTTGCGAAGTACAATCATATCGTCTGATGCGATTGGATCACCTATTTCCAACTTAACACGAGTAATCAATTTAGAATATTGATAAAAAAATTGATGAATCAAGCTACGACCATCCCAAATATCAAAAGGGGTCTTGTATTCAATAGCAATTGGTACTACGGGAAATCCATGGATAGCTGCTTCCTTAAAAGTACCCATTCGATATTCCTTAGTCCTTAAATTTATGTTTGTTGTTCCCTCCGGATAGACCAATACACTCAAGTCTTCTTTCAGGGTTTTGATCATAGTCAATCGAGTACTTTTGCGAGAGGTCTCACTATCTCGTTTCACATAGATAATGCCAGTCAATTTAGCTCCTCGATCTAAAAATGGCATATCCTCAACTTCTGCTTTTGCAATAACGTAGGCATCCACAAAAAAACAACAAATAACAGGATCCGAAAAAGATCTGTGATTACAAACATATAGAGCAGTCTGATCGATCGGCTTTCCTTTTCTTTCTATACGAATACCCATAATAGGAATGACAAAATGCAGAAAAATATGACGAAGCTTATAAGCTCGTTCAGTGGTGTGCTTTATTACGGTAGCTGTGAGGGCAAGATATCCGAAAAGAAAGATCACTAAGACCAAACATAGCAAAATGAAGCGTAATATTGCAACGGGAAAAAATAGGATGTGACGCCAGTTCATTTTATTGGATCTCTTTTCTGTTTATTGGTATCGTTTTTTTGGTCAGTGTGCTTCTTATTTACCTTTCGCCCCAGTTTGTTCGTCTAGGTTTATATTTTTCTTTATGTTCGAAAAGCTCTATTCAAATCAACTAAATAAATTGCTTGTATTGACCATTGTTTATTCAACACAAGTGCCTTATGATTCTTCTGTATTATCTTCCTCCGCTGACTTTTGCTTTTCTGGTTTCATCTGAGGGAAGAAAAGTACATCTTGTATAGAGTGCTGATTGGTCATAATCATACATAGACGATCCATTCCAATTCCAATCCCAACGGTTGGAGGCATTCCATATTCCAGAGCTCTTAGAAAATCTTCATCCAACATCATCGCTTCTTCATCTCCCCTTTTCCCTAATTCTAATTGAGCCTCAAATCGTTCTCGTTGATCGATTGGATCATTCAACTCTGAGAAACCATTACAAATTTCTTTACCATTACAAATAGCCTCAAACCGTTCTACTAATCCCTCCTTATTTCTATGCTTTTTGGCCAATGGTGACATCTCTATTGGATAGTCGGTAATAAATGTAGGTTGGATTAAATTAGATTCACATTTCTCACCAAAAATTTCATCGATGATTTTACCTCTTCCCATACTTGCATCTACATGTACTTCGATCTCTTTTGCAAAACTTCGCATTTGATCCTCATCCATTTCTGAAATATCTGTTCCAGTAAATTCTTGAATGGCCTCATACATTGATAATCTCTTCCAAGGTCGTTGAAAATTTATCAAATTCTCTCCTACTTGCACTTCTGTTTTTCCATACAAATCCATGGCAATTTGTTCCACCATAGATTCTGTCAAATCCATCATCCATTGATAATCCTTGTAAGCCACATATAATTCTATTTGTGTGAATTCTGGATTATGGAAACGACTCATCCCTTCATTTCTAAAATCCTTGGAAAATTCATATACTCCATCAAAACCTCCAACAATTAATCGCTTTAGATACAATTCATTCGCAATTCTTAGATATAAAGTCATATCTAAGGTATTGTGGTGTGTTTTAAAAGGTCGAGCTGCTGCACCTCCATATAATGGTTGCAAAATCGGCGTCTCCACCTCCAAATAACTACGATCATTTAGGAATTTCCTCATCGTTGAATACACCTGAGTTCGTTGTCTAAATACTTCACGAACTTCTGGATTGACTACAAGATCTACATATCGTTGACGATATCGTAATTCTGGATCTGTCACTTCATCGTATATATTCCCATCCGCATCTCTTTTTACAACAGGCAATGGTCTCAGAGACTTAGATAAGAGTTTTAATTCTGTGACCCGAATCGACATTTCTCCCACTTTCGTAAAAAAAGCATATCCTTTTATACCAATAAAATCACCTAAATCAAGTAATTTCTTAAAAACCGTATTATACATGGTCTTATCTTCATCTGGACAGATATCATCCCTATTTACATAGATTTGCATCTTTCCTGTACTATCCAAAATCTCAGCAAACGAGGCCTTCCCCATAATCCGCCTACTCATTAATCGACCCGCTATCACGATATCCTGATAATCCTCTGAACCTTCCTTATAATTTGCTCGCATTTCTGCTACATTCAAATTCACCGGAAAAGCTTCACTTGGATACGGATTTATTCCCAAATCCCTTATTGCTTGTAGGTTTTCTCTCCTAATTAACTCTTGTTCGCTTCGTTGTATTGACATGTAACAAAGATAATGATACTTTACTTCTTTTCTTTTTGTCTGCCATACAAAACTGTAAAAAGAAAATTGCCTGAATCAAGAATTTCAGGATTAACTTGCTTTCCATGATTTTCAAAAATGTCTGAATCAGGATTCTCAAGATTTTTGGATTTCCTTGATTTTAATAAGAAGAAAAGATTACACCATAATTCAAAAATAAAAATTCATTAGATTGAATATCTCGCGGGCTAGACCCAACCAATTAGTGGGTATGGCGCTGGGGTGATGCTATTTATTGGTCTAAATTTTTTTCCAATTAATTGAAAATCAACAAATTAATATCCCCTTTTTTCAATGAAAAAAATAAATGAATATAGCTTGAAAACAAGTTTATATTCATGAGGAATCCCCTTATTGACAATGAAAATAAAAAGAAATTTGTCTGAATCAGGATTTTCAGGATTTTTGGATTTCAGGAATCACATTATTTTAAAAAACCATACATACTTTAAAGTGAACATATTTGGAGTTGTCTAAAAAGATAAAAGAATGACCTTATAGTTTTATCAAAAAAAAGATCAAAAGTTACTACCTTCATATAGAAACAAAATTCGACAACATTAAACAACCAATAACAATTTCTCGTTATATTTATCATGATGAATAAATCTTTCACTGATAATGAAATCGTTGATGCTTTAAAAGATTGGAAAAGTATTGTGAGCAAATATCAAGTGCCCAATACAAAAAAAGCAATCCTACAAATCATTACCTCCTTCGTACCTTTCCTAATTATGTGGGCGGCGATGTATTACAGTCTATCTATATCCTATTGGATTACGCTTGGGATTGCTTTGATAAATGCCTTCTTTTTGGTAAGGATTTTTATCATTCAGCATGATTGTGGGCATTCGTCATTTCTAAAATCTAATAAGTGGAATCGCCATATCGGATTCTTTTGTAGCTTCTTTAGTTCCATTCCATTTAGGTATTGGGCTCGAGTACATAGTTTTCATCATGGACATAGTGGACAATTAGAAGTCCGAGAAGTAGGAGATGTTCCATTTTTGACCGTCCAAGAATACAAAGAAGCTGGAAAACTTAAGAAATTTACATATCGAGTATTTAGGATGCCGCCGGTATTGTTCGTCGTTTCTCCTATTGTATATTTTGTATTCTCCAACCGATTCCCGGTTTTTAATTTCAAAGGATGGGGAGATGTAATTAGATCACAGAATATCAATAACTTTCTGTTGCTTGTGGTCTATATATTGATAGCTTGGATTGTCGGATGGAAAGAATTTTTATTGATTCAAATCCCACTGATATTGCTCTTTGGGATCATCGCTTTTTGGTTCTTTTTTGTGCAACATCAACACGAACATACTTACAAAACCATCAAATCTGAATGGGATTACGTCCTGGCCTCTTTCAAGGGCGCTACTTTCTATGACATTCACAAGGTATTTCATTGGCTTACGGGTGATATTGGGTATCATCACATTCATCATTTAAGCTCTCGAATTCCTAATTATAACCTAGCGGTTTGTGCTTCTGAAAACCCAATTCTTATGAAATATTCGTATAAATTAAGCTTTTTAGACAGCCTAAAATGCATGAATCATAAATTGTGGGACCCTCAATCTAATCGTATGATCTCCTTCAAAGAAGCCAAAAGCTTGTATTAAACCAAATTCAGATTAAAAACTGTCTTTTATTACCTAAATATTAGCAACATTTTTGGCTTAATTTTCGTCTTACTAATACCATATTTCAATAATTTTAGTCGATTCTAGATAGGTAAATAGTTGCAGAAAATAGGAGTTTGAGGATAAGTGCCTTGAGTCCCGCGTTTTCTTTAATTCTTTCCCAAAATGTTGCATAGCTCATGCTTTTAAGGTTTATTTTCGTTTTTGACAAACTCTTGAAAACTTAATGACATCTATCAGACGTTTTAGGGGAAGTTTACCCAATATTCATGATCAATAGTTATACTACTTAGAACGATTCCATAAATTTGTGAGCAATCAACCTTTTTGAATGAAGACCCTTTTAGTTTGTGCTTTTGCTATCCTTGTCTGTAGTGGGCTTCATGCTCAATGTCCTACTGAAGATGGTGGGGATATGATTCCTACAAGTTCAGATGGACCAGTTTTTTTTTCACATCCTCTTCCTGATGCCACAATTTGTACTTCGATAACTATCGACATTGATTGGACTGCTTCAGCAGTTTGGGTTGGTCCTGGCAATTTGGAGGCGGCAGATGAATGTCCTATTACAGGCCCTGGAAATTGTGGGGATTTACCAGGCGATACACCAAGCGGAGGTTGCGCAAATTGTTGGGATTATTTTCATTATGATGTTTTAGTTGATGGTGCTATAGTAAACTCTGAAACATTTGGATATACCTCTGGAGATCCTTTTAGTGGGTCACCTTCCTATCAATATTGTCCTAGTGGTGATGAATTTACCACATTCGAATTTGCAACAATTGGTCAGACATGGAATATGGCAGGTGAAACTTTCAATTATACTTATTCTATTTGCTGCTGGGAAAAACCAGATATAATTCCAATCAATACGTTTTGCGAAGGGGCTCTTAATAACATAGATTTTAATATTATCACAAATCTAGCTAGTGTTGATCCTGCTACCATCACATGGTCAATTGACAATGCCAGTGCTACTATCGATGACTCAAATAACACAGCAATCAGAATTAGTGAAGCAAATAATGATGATATTCTAACACTAAGTTACACAGATGTAAATAATTGCCCTGGTTCCGTAGATTACCAAATTACGGAACTAACAGAACCACTTGAAATCACATTAGATGGAAGTTGTTCTTTAGAATTTTGTGGAAACGTAAATCTTGACGAATTCGCAATGAATTGCCTAGATGCTGGAGGTAATGCTATAACTTTCTACGATCAGCAAGATTTAAGTGGAAATAATTTGTTTGGAGAATATGATCCAGAATCTGGTCCTGTGTATGCATTTGCAAATGATGTAAACAATTGTCCGGGATGGTTGGAAATAACATTTACAAGTTCTACAGGAACTACTTATACACCAACCATTACAGTTGATAAACAAGAATTTTGTGTTGGAGAAGATATTTGTTGGTCGGTAGAACCAAATGGACCTTATGATAGTGATGTAGATATCAGTTGGGTCGCTTCTGGTAATGGATTTACACCAAATGGACTCACCTTTAAAACTACTGCCCAAGTAGATCTATCCGGTGATATCACAGTTGAGATCAATTACAATGATGGTTCTTGTACTACAACTGGAATGGCTGTTGAAAGTATAACTGTCAATCCAACACCTGAAATTTTTCCTCCAAGTATACTCCCATTTACATGTGACAATGATGGCGATGGTCAAGCAATTTTTTCCCTGACAGATGAAGAAGCAATATTCAATCTTAATAATCTTGATTTAATCGAGTGGTTTAGTGATGCTTCTTGTTCGAGTTCTTTATTTGACACAAGTAATCATCCCGCATCTAGTGGTGACATTGTTTATGTTCACGGAATAGATGGAGACTGTATGTCTATCTGTCATCAAATAGAGCTTCAAGTTTTTTCAGGACCCACTGCATTTCCTACCAGTATTGAAGTATGTTCAAATACAGCTATAAATCTTATAGATTTTGATGGTGATGTCGACCCAGGAGATTCTGGAACGGTTGAATGGTATTTAGATGACAGCTGTACAACTTCTGCCAATATTCCTTATACACCTTCATTAGTAAATGATCAAATCTATGCAGTGGTAGTAGATATGGTAGATAATACATGTAAATCAGCAGCAGTTCTTGTCACCATAAATTCCAATGCAGCAATCGCCAATACAGGCGTACCAATAACTGGTAGCTGTGGACCCATTGACCTAACTTCCGTCGATGATCAAATACTAAATATAGGTGATGCAAATAGTGTCGAATGGTTTAGCGATGCCGGCTGTTCTTCATCAATAGGTGATGAAACTAATTACGATCCAGTAAACGGAAGCACAGTATATGCTCATGTGAGTTTGACTTTGGGAGATGGATCTATATGTTTTTCCGATTGCGTATCTGTAGAAATTACTGGTGGCGGAGTTGGAACACCAGTTACCATTACTGCAACTTCTGACAATAACCAATTTACAGGTAACTCTGCTGAATTTTGTCAATTAGATGATTTTACCTTAAGCATAGATCCTATACCGCCTGGCTGTTCCTATTGTTGGGATACCCCCGCAGGTATTGATTGTCAACCTAATTGTACTGGATATTTAATATCAAATCCTAATCCGTTACAATCGAGTGGTCTTTACACTGTTACTGTCACCGATGGAACCGGATGCACATCTGTTGCTTCTATTGATATTGCTATTAATGCGATTCCAGAAGCCAATGGAATAAGTATTGAAATCAAATGTGACGAACAAGATGCTGGATTGATCGATCTTACTCAATATGATTTTGACATAAACTCCAACGGCGATCCTGTTACTTGGTATGATGGACCGCCATCAGGTGGACTTCAAATTCCTGATCCTACAAATGCAGTTATACCATCCGATCTATATGATCTTTGGGCCTTTGTTTCAGACGCTAATGG
>Ga0209828_1000118_pt1 | contig 66295 bp, 47 predicted proteins | sample MaitaG_FD_187429 | JGI IMG/M metagenome (GOLD analysis project Ga0209828, IMG submission 187429) | Marine algal microbial communities from Maine, USA - Maine_Asex2 metaG (SPAdes) (version 2) | ecosystem: Host-associated > Algae > Red algae > Unclassified | place: Maine, USA | collected 2015-01-05
GCGTGGTGGTTATGCGAGTGCTTGTGGTGCCTTGGATAAGGGGGAGGTAGAAGATTATACGATGACGGTAAATGGAGGAAATAGTCAGAGTAGTCTGGCACTCAACGCAGATTATCTGCAATTAACCGTTGGTTCGGATTTACCCGGAACTTCCACTCTGGAGTGGGTGACCAATCAGGACCGGAATGCAGCGGCTTACCTGATCGAAAGAGCAGGTGCCGATAAAGTATTTAGTATTTTAGAAACCATCATCGTCAGTGATCCGGCGGAATATGCGATCGCTCGTACTTATACGGACAACACGCCATTATCGGGTATCAATATTTATCGGGTAACACAGTTGCGGTCTGATAATACCGAATTCGCTTCTAACCCTGATCAAGTGTCTTTTGATATTTACCACCATATTTTCCCCAATCCAACGGAGGCGGGTATATACTTTGAAGTAAAAGAGAATTTGCCGACTGATATTGTAGTCGATATCTATACCATTGATGGCAAATATCTTCGACAAGATCGTATAGAACATACCAGCGGTCTTAAGTACATCGACCTGTCAATTTATGAAAGCGGTTTGCTGTTATTGAAATTTAAGGGGTATAGCAAGTCCTGGACAGAACGTGTTTTATTACATAAATAACAAGCATAGATTGGTATGGATTTACGGGATGAGGCACTAAGGACGTAGCGTGGCGGAAAAAAAGGAAGTATAGCATCTTCATTTATTTTGTCAACATTCCTGAATATTCATTTGTACAAAAAAACAGCCCATGATCAGTCATCTGATTATGGGCTGTTTTATTTTTTGCAGAACTTCTCTATCTTTGCGCTGGAAAATTTATACCTCATCCCTAATAACATTCATCAAAAAAAATATTTAACAGACAATTCAACGACCTGACAAAATGATCAAACATTTACTGATTCTTATTAAAAGCATATTTGTAGCAGGGCTTCTAATGGTCATGATCAATCTTGCGTATTTTGGTTACGCTTATTATCAGGCAGGGATGGAAGGCACTATCGGCTACAGCATCGAAAAAGGTACGTTATTATTAAATGAGAAAGCCTACGGATTACCGATAGGAGATAAAAAAACTTACGGGTTTGCCGGTTTTTTATTTTTAATTGTTTGGGTCAGAGAACTACTCAAAGCAGGAACGATTGATTAAAAGAGGAAGTATAGAATCGTACTTTATTTATTTAACATCCCTTAGCCATTTACAAAACTAACATGATGAATACCGGGAGGATACGTCTTTCCAAGGGCCTCTATCACCATTTGATAATGGGCAGGATCACGTAAAAAATCCAATCTTTCCACATCAATTACCAGGATAGGAATACTGCCTTCAGATCGAAAATACTCAAAATAAGTATTCTGAATATCCTGAAGATATTCACCTGAAATCTCCTGCTCGTAATCCCGTCCGCGATTTTTTATATTTTCCAGTAATACTTCTACTGGCCGGTGTAGAAAGACCAGTAAATCAGGTTTAGGAAAGGTCGCATTGAGAATATTAAATAAACGTTGGAATAGTCGGTATTCTTCGGCGTTAAGGTTGTTTTTGGCAAAGAGCAACGTTTTAATAAAAAAGTAATCTGCTACAATAAAATCTTGAAAAAGACTGCCTTGGGCCAGGTTTTCCTGTAGCTGCTTTTGTCTTTCGGTCATAAAAAACAACTCTACGGGAAAAGCGTACCGTTCTGAATTTTCGTAAAAAAAAGGAAGAAAAGGATTGTCCGCAAACTGCTCAAGAATTAGACGGCAGTTATAAGTCTCAAAGAGTTGGTGGCAAAGTGTTGTCTTTCCAGCGCCTATATTTCCTTCGATGGCGATGTACTGATACGGTATGCTGGGTAGTTTACTCATAGTTGTTATTCTGAATTGGTATTTGCCGAATGGTAGTTATTTATTCCTCATCCCTTGGAGTTGGGAGCAATTTCGTCAGGTAAATAAACTTCTCCTTCGTCCCGGCAGCGCAAATATAATTCTTCAACAGACAAATTAAAAACAGGATGGATAAAATCGCCAAAAATTTCCATTGTCGGGATCAATACAAAGTTTCGAAAAGATATTTGTGGATGAGGAATCGTCAACGAAGGTGTTGTTAATATTAAATCATCATAAAATAGCAGATCAATATCAATTATCCGAGGACCCCATTTTTTTTCCCGTATTCTACCCATTTCTGTTTCAATTTCCAGTATACGTGTCAATACCTCCTGTGGAGACAAGTCAGTGTTGGCTAAAACGGATTGATTTAAAAAATCAGGTTGTTCCGTTTCGCCCCAGGCTTCCGTCTGATAAATCGAGGATTGTTGAATAACCTGACCAACAGTTTGAGTGATTTCCAGAATACTCCTTTGTAGGTTTTGATGTCGGTCACCTAAATTCGACCCCAGATGCAAGCAGATTTTATGATCCATAGAGCTGCAAAAATAACTAATTATTGATTCCTGGAAATACTGATCAGCTGTGCATTATCAAATCCATGACCCAAAAGTAAGTCCAGTAATAATTGTGCGTCCGAATACGTGCTAAATTCTCCAAACCAAAGTTGATAATAAGGTTTTTCATTTTCCTTGTATAACTTGGCTTTTATAGAATATTCCGGAAAATTCAGTTTCGCCCGCTTAACGATTTCTTCAATGGAAGGATCATCCGTGGAGACTTGATCTAATAAAATTTTAAAGGTTGGAAGATGATCGGTGGGCGTCGCAGTTGCTATTTTGTCAGACGAGTTGGACGATGTCGACATTGACGGTGCATAAGCGGTCAGTACAACAGGCTGTTGAATTTCCATAGGCCAATAGCCATTTTTATGGTAAAACAAAACCTCTTCCAACACAGACTGAAGTTCATGGGAACTTAAGCCATTTTCTACTTGTTTAATCAAGGTACCGTCACTGTCAAAAAAAAGAAGCGTTGGTGCACTGACAATTTGAAATTCCTCTACCCAGGTTTTTCCAATATTGTTGGCAAGGTTAATTTTGATAGAATAAAAATTAGACTTGAGTAAGTTTTGCACACTGGAACTCTGAAAACTGGCCTTTTCCATAGCGATACAGCTGGGCGCACGCGTACGTGCTGCATAAGTTAGCAGTAGTTTTCCTTTGGATTTGGCGCTTTTTAATGCAAGGTGTGATGAATCGGCTTTGTAAAAGACATTATTTCCATAAAGGGAAACCGAAGAACCCACCAACATTATTATCGCCAGAAGAGCATTGCTCAATTTGGCCATATGTAAAGTTACATTGGGGTTTGTTAAACTAAAAAGAAGTCTTTAAATGTAAAAGAGTAGATATAATAACTATCGCAAAGTTAATTTAATATTTGAATTTATCAAGAGTGGTAATTAGGGATTTATTTTTATTTTTGCCAAAAGTAAAAGAAGCAAATGGTATTTGATATTCAGTCCCACGAAAGGGAAATTTTTATGATGATCGAGCAGGCTGCGGCTAGCCTCGATATGCCTACTTACGTAGTGGGTGGTTATGTACGGGATCGATTATTGGGCAGACCGTCTAAAGATATGGACATTGTCTGTGTGGGGAGCGGGATTCAATTGGCTCAGGAGATTGCGGCCCGACTGCGACCGATTCCGAGGGTAGTCGTTTATCAGCGATTTGGTACGGCGATGTTAAAGCACAAAGATTTGGAAATTGAATTTGTAGGAGCCAGAAAAGAAAGTTATCGGGCCGATTCGCGAAAGCCAACCGTAGAAAACGGATCTTTGGAAGACGATCAAAATCGACGGGATTTTACGATTAATGCGTTGGCCGTAAGCCTCAATTCTGATTCTTTTGGAGAAATCCTCGATCCTTTTGGAGGACTACATCATCTGGAGCAAAAGTTAATCAAGACACCTTTGGCACCAGACCGTACTTTTTCGGATGATCCCCTGCGGATGATGCGGGGTATTCGGTTTTCTACTCAATTAAATTTTAATATTGAGCTAGAGACTTTAGAGAGTATTGCTCGAAATAAAAATCGTCTAAAGATTGTCTCTGCCGAAAGAATTACCACCGAGCTAAATAAGATTTTGCTTAGCCCGAAACCTTCAATAGGATTTAAAAAATTATTTAATACTGGATTGTTGGAGATCTTCCTTCCAGAAATGACTGCTCTTTACGGGGTAGAAACCAGAAATGGTCGATCTCATAAAGACAATTTTTACCACACCCTGGAGGTGGTGGACAACCTGAGCGAAAAAACGGACAATCTTTGGTTGCGATGGGCTGCAGTATTGCACGATATTGCCAAACCACCTACCAAGCGCTTTGAAAAAGGGCAAGGTTGGACTTTTCATGGACACGAAGCACTCGGTGCCTCGATGGTCCCCCGGATTTTTCGAAGGTTAAGGCTGCCCCTGGATAGTCAAATGAAATATGTTCAAAAGTTAGTGCGCCTACATTTACGCCCCATTAGCTTGACCAAGGACAATATCACAGATTCTGCGGTACGTCGGTTATTATTTGACGCAGGGGAAGATATCGACGATTTGATGTTACTCTGTGAAGCGGATATCACCAGTAAAAATCCTAAAAAAGTTAGAAGATATTTGGAAAATTACGAAGAGGTGCGCAAGCAATTACTAGCGCTCGAAAATAAAGACCGCATCCGTAATTGGCAACCTCCGATTACGGGAGAGGTGATTATGGGTACGTTTAACCTGAAGCCATGCCGGGAAGTTGGATTGGTGAAAATGGCCATTCGCGAAGCAATCCTGGATGGAAAAATCAGCAATGATTACGATCAGGCTTACGCATTTATGTTGAAAAAAGGAGCCGAGTTGGGTTTGGCACCGGTATCTTAATTAAACCAGAATTACTGGTGGACAAATCCACGGTTTTGAACGTTATATAAAAGGAGAATTTACGCAAGTATTCTCCTTTTTTTAATTTTAATAAAAAAACATGAATAAGATATTAATTGGCTTCCTTACATTATTCTTGATCTTTGGATGTAAAAAGGACGAAGTACCCGATCCGGATTTACAGATTGCGGATTATGTTGCGGCGCAGGGACTGAGTGTTACCACGACCGCTTCTGGTCTTCGCTACGAGTTTCAGGACGAAGGTGAAGGAGATTTGCCAGTTTCTAATTCAATTCTTAGCATCAAGTTTACGGGAAAATTAGTTGATGGAACCATCTTTGGTCAAAGTAGCACGCCACAGGAAATTTATATTACCAACCAGATTGTCGGACTGGAAGAAGGTCTTCGATTGATGAAAGCAGGAAGTAAAGCGACGTTTATTCTTCCGCCAGCTATCGGATTTGGAAATAATTCGGCAGGAGATATTCCGGCGAATAGTGTCCTCATTTATGAGCTGGAACTGCTTGAAATTGACAACCGGATACAAGATGTTATGGATGCTTATATTTCTGATAATAGTCTAACCGCAAGCGAAACACGGGAAGGATTATTTTACGTACTGAATGAAGAGGGGGGAGATCAAAAACCGAGTATTAATTCTTCTATTAGTCTTAATTATATCGGGAGATTCACCGACGGAGATATCTTTGACCAAAATGGTGGTATGCCTGTCACCTTCGCCCTCTCTAATTTAATTCGGGGTTGGCAAATTGGAATTCCACTAATGGGAAGAGGTGGAGTGGGTACTTTTATCGTACCTCCACAGTTAGGTTATGGTCAGGGTGGCCGATCGGGGATACCCGGAAATTCGGTGCTGGTTTTTGATATTGAATTATTGGACTTCTAAAGTCGAACTTAGGTGTGATTTTAAAATAGTATTAAAAATTAGATTAGGAAAAAGTCGTTATGTTTTATGAAAAGTAATTTAACACTGTTCTTTATTCTAGGTGCGTTGCTTTTCTCAAACTGGTACTGCCAAAAAGTGCCTAATGTCGATAAAGTAGCGACCTACCTTCATCTCTCTCATACCCGTACGGAAGCGGACGATACGATAGACAGCCTGCTTTTAGAAATTGATTATAATAAGTTTGAAATGTTATGGTTGGGGGGAGACTTGACTTATTATACTTCAAGGAAAGAAAAAACATTAAAATACGTAGATACTATTTTTGATGTTAAAAATGCAGGTACACTCTGGGCGCTTGGAAATCATGATTATGAAAACAGACAGCTTGTCGAAAAATATACGCATCGTCCACCGTATTATTCCTGTCACCGAAACGGAATCACCTTCCTTGTTTTAGATACCCAGGATAGTTTGAGTCATATTATCGGCGCACAGGAAAAACTTTTTAAAACCGTCACGGATACCATAGAAGCCTCTTCTCATCTAGTCATCTTGCATCATAAATTAATTTGGCTATATGGAAATCCAAATTTGGTTTCCCAAATTCCCACTGTCTCCAACGCTGGACTTGGTGATTGCTTTGTCTGTTTAAACCCTAATAACTTCTACACCGATCTATATCCTGAATTAATCAAGGTAAAACGAAAAGGAATTGAAGTCCTTTGTATTGGTGGAGATATTGGAACTAAAATTAAAAACTTTGAATATAAAACATCCGAAGGAATTCACTTTTTAGCCTCCGGGATCGAAAGCGGAGAATCGGGAAACAAGGCTTTAATATTTATACATGATCTCTCTGACAAAAAACTGGATTGGGCGTATCAGTTAATTTCGGATTTGTAAACAACAATTAAAAAGACCTGGTAATTCCCAATCCAATTTTATAAAATACGGGACGAATGTTTTCGGTGGGTTCCATACTATACTCCAATGATTTTTCAATCCAGAAATTACCACGTAGACTAAATGCGCCTATCTGATAGGCCAGCGAAAGGCCACCTTCTAGGCCAAAGTTATGTTTACGATAAATCTGGTTTTCCTGTCCATAGTCCAGCTTGTTTTTATCTTGACCAATGGTACGACCCTGGGTACGATTTAGAAAATTATACGAACCACCGAAACCAGCGCTCAAACTCAGTTTTTCAGACAGCTCAAAATTGCGAAGGATGGTCATTCTTAGCGCGTGTGATCGAAACGTATTGTAGTTGAGGTAATTTCGGGTACGGACCGCTTGTGTGGCAATTTCTTCGCGAATTTCGGAAACGCTACCATTAAGCGAATTAGTAGTAATACTCGTTAAAACTTCTGCTACTCCATTAGCAATGGTGTCCGTAATGTTCTGAAAATCAAATAATTGTATTGCGAACTTGTGCTCGTAACCCATATTTAGTTGCCAGTTTTTATATGCTAAAACGGTGAACTCAAGCCCTGTATAATAGCCTGGTAACCATTTACTGTGTTGGTTACGTAGTTGATTTTGGGTATATTTTCCACTGGTAAACAAGGTGCCGCCGTAAATATGAGGAGTAAGGTTTTTAGCAAATTCCACTTTGTTATTTTGTGCATTCCCTAACGTTTCATCCGGATCAAGTTGCTCTTTAAATATATCTTTTGAAAAGACAATAACTGGCGCTGCTGCTTTTTTTGTTGAAGTTATAACCGCCTTCGTAACTGGTAAAAAAGCAAGTGTCTTGGTAGAATTCGTTGCTTTCGCTGGAATAACCATAGAAATAGCTGTTGGTGTATTCTTGTTTTTAAAGGTGGAAATATTTTTTTTGTTATTAGAAAGTGTTTTTTCGGTGGGTACTATGATTTTCTCAATAGGAGTTTGATCTGAAATAATAGGGTTTAATTTTTCCAGCTTTTCTACTGTTGCTGTTCTTGTAGTGGCAACAGGACCTGCCGGTTTTTTTGATTTAACAGAAAAGAAAAATAATAAAGCGGCTAGTAAACCGAGGTTACTTCCAATGAAAAACAACCAGAAAAATACTTTTCTTTTCTTTTTAGGCTTCTCCATTTTCTCGTAGATACCACCGTTCATCTCTTCCCAACCAAAACCTTCGGGAAGCTGTTCTGACAATTGATCAGCATCATACAGATTGGAGATTTTTTTGTCAAAAGAGTCCATATGCTTTGCTTTTTTCATTATTAAATAAATGAAGGTAAATCCATTTTTTGGCTCTGGCTAATTGCGAGCGAGAAGTTTCTGCCTTGATGTTTAACAGTTTTGCTATCTCTTTGTGATCGTATCCGTCAATTACATACATTGTAAAAACAATTCGATAACCATCCGGTACGCTTTCCAGTATTTTTTCAATATCAGCTTTAGACAGATTTTCGTATTTGTCTTCACTGCCAAGTGTGTTAGTCTTGACCTCATCCAGCGGGACCAAATGTGAAAATTGCTTGTTTTTTCTGATCAACATCAGGGCTTGATTGACCGCTATTTTTCTAATCCAGCTATTAAAAGTTCCTTTGGTGGCGTCGAAGGTCTTGATATGCTTAAAGACATTTGCAAAAGCTTCCTGCATAGTATCTTTAATATCCTCTGTTTGCCAAATATATCGCTTGATCGTTGCGTAGACATAAGGAGCACAAGCCTGGTAAAGCTGGCGTTGTCCTTCCTGTTTTCCTTTTCTACAAAGTGATATAATTCGTTCTTCTACCAAAATATAATTTAATTATTACTCACAATCTTCTAAAACCATATCTAATTCATCCATATTATCAATTATTACCGTAGAATTATCTGCTGTTAAAACAACAGTAACCGGATATATCAGATGTATCAAAAATTCATCCGTACTTGAAAAAATTGCTTCTTGAAATTCTGGAAAATTATTAGCTTGTTCGACCAAAATCGAATCTGTCATAAAATAGTTTACTGGATACTGTATATCATAGCAGGAGCCTCCAGCGGCTACATCTTCGTTAAACAAATAAAAGGCATCGGTGTCTGTTGGTTCAACAATAATAATGTCTTGACATTCAACAAGTGCAGCATCCAGTTCATCTTGACTATCAACAATTATTGCATTTCCTTCAAAATCAATCAAGGTCATTGGAAAGGAAAAATCAATAAAATTACCGTTTAATAAAGCGTTGTTTAGTCTATTTAGTTCTTCCAGTATTACAATTATCTCATTACCAGCTGCATCCACTTCGGTTATGCTAACTGGAAAGTCTATATTGTAACATCCCAGGAAATTACCATCCCAGGTAGCCGTATCATAAGGAGCATTTGTTCCTTCACAATCGAAAGATAGTTCAAAGAGTTCTTGATCATCCAGTGCTATTAATTCTTCTCCGTCTTGGTTAATAAGTGTCAAAGGAAAAGTAAAAAACAAAGTTTGATTACTCGCCATTGCATCTATAAATGTAATTTCATCTGCAATAGTAAGTTGATTGTTATCCAGATCTGCCAAGGTTAATGGATATGCTAAATTATAACAACTATTCTCGTCATTGATTACATAAGCTGGAAAACCTCCTTCCACAATATTCCAGCCATCCTCTGGTATACAGGCTGAAAATGTTTCGCCCAGCTCCATTCCGTCGGCAATTTCTGCTACCTCTCCATCTTCATAAGTAATCGTTATGGGATAAACAAAATCAATGGCTGCAGCATCTCCAGCATTCATAACTGCATTGTCGAAATCTTCAAAACTTTCGATACCAAGGACGACACCATTCACATTAAGGGCAAAAGGTGTCTGAATAATAAAGCAACCCAAATCAAACGCGTCTTCTCCATCACTTGATACTTGTGCCATCAACGGATTGTTGGAGGTTTCGGTTACCTCGACATTCGGATCAATCGGATCAATTACTTCAGGTCCTTCGATATCTTCTTTGGTACAGGACACGATGGAGAAAACAACCATCGCCAGAAATAACCATATTTTTGAATTTCTCATATCTTGAATTTCTTGGAATGCCTCGTGGCGATTCGTTGAATAACGTAATAATCTTATGGGATTGTACATAAATAAATGCAGATTCTAGGCAAACTTTTTTTTGCCAATCAAGGACAAAAAAATGGGACCTGTACGACTACCGTCAGTGCCTTGCGTAAATTTTGTCAACACTCCTATGTCTTATAGTATGCGTATATTTCTAAAAACGATGCATGGGAAAAGAGAAAGTATAGAATTGTCATTTATTTTATCAACATTCCTTAGGTAAGTAGTTGATTATCAGAATGTTAAAATACGGTATTTTTAAGGAATAGCTCCATTATAAGCAGGTATTACCATATCGGCAGATTTAATCAGATCCAGGCCTCCGCACTTTATTGTCCATTTTTAAATCTCTCTAACCAACCCTTCTACCAAACCAATAAAATCGTCCTTTACTAGGTCCATCGTAGCGATTACATCGTCGTGGGTTAGTTTTTCATCCGTCAATCCAGCCCCCATATTGGCAACAAAAGTAATAGCCACTACCTCCATGCCTGCGTGTGCTGCCGTCAAGGTTTCCGGTACCGTAGACATGCCCGCTACGTCCGCACCCAGCACCCGCATCATCCGTACCTCGGCTGGTGTTTCGTAACTTGGTCCGGTGGTAAATAAATACGTTCCTTCTTTTAAATTAACCTTTAAATCCTTTGCCACTCGTTTTGCCAGTTCCTGAAGTCGGGGCGTGTAAGCACTGGACATATCCGGAAAACGTGGGCCAAACTTGTCCAGATTCGGACCTACCAGCGGGTTGGTACCGACCCAGTTTATATGATCTGTAATCAACATCAAATCGCTCGTCTTGACTTTTTTTTCATTGATACCTCCGGTAGCCGTCGTGATAACCAGCTTGTCCACCCCGAGATTTTTAAACACGCGAATCGGAATACCAATCGTATCCAGTCGGTGCCCTTCGTAATAATGAAATCGTCCTTTCAGCACCATAACCGTTTTCTCCTGAAGGGTTCCGATCACCAATTCTCCGGCGTGTCCTTTTACGTGCGTTTGCGGAAAATCGGGTATTGCTTCGTAAGGAATGATGAGTGGATTTTGGATAGCGTCCGCCAGGACACCTAGACCTGAGCCAAGAATTAATCCCACCGTTGGCGTCTGATCGCCCAGTCGGGTCCGTAGATAGTCGGTCGCTCGATTGATTTTATTTGCTAGTTCCATACCTGTGCAAGATACGGAAGTTGTGAATTAAAACCAAAATACAGATTCCAGGCGAACTATTTTTTTGCCAATCAAGGACCCAAAATGGGCCCTGCCCGAATAAGGTTATTCAGGCGGGGCACTAGTGCCAGAGCACTAAATTAGTATGTATTTCAAATTATTAATTTTTTCCTGGACATTAAGAACAGTTGATTAGTGATTAGTTAATCAGTCCTTTCAACGCATAGGTATCGCCTTTTAAAGTATTTTAAAAACTCCATTTGCTTTCTAATAAGTTGAAAAACGCAAACATAAATTACTTTTTCGCAACCACCAACACCCGACTCATACGTTTTAGATCCGCAACTTTAGCAGTCAATAAATACGTACCTGCTGGCATCGCTTGTAAGTTAAATAATAACGGCTGAGCAGTTAATTCATCAATTTCTTTGGCCATCATTGGCTGACCAAAAGCATTGTAAATCTCAATGGTCGCTGGTTTTCCAACGTAGCCGGAAAGATCCACTCGTACCTCATCCATCGCTGGATTTGGATAAATAACAAGGTTGTCATTCAGCTTTTGATGGTTAATTTTAATGATATTGGAATAACTACTTTCTCCATTAGTATGAATCGCCTGTACTTGATAATAAACCTTTCCGCCAGAAAGTCTTTCCTGGTCATACGTCTGGTACTGAACCGCATCAGCAGTCTCGGTACCGTATGCCTCCTTCTGTTCGATGGCGGTAAAATTAATTCCATCGTAAGATCGACCGATCGCGAAAAAGTCATTCTTATACTCCGTATTTGTTGTCCAGTTTAACTGGATACCATCGGGCGCCGTTGCTCCTCGCAAGAATAATAATTCCTGACCAGGTATTACATAAAGTCCAGAAGCGCTGCTACCACCACTGATAACCACGGTGTAATCTTCCACTTCTCCTCTCTCAAAACTAGCACAAGAACCAACATAATTGTCTCTGCTAACAATGACCCGCATTCTGGTACTACCATTACTGGCAGTTGCTGGAATATTCAGGTTGCCATTCACGATACTACCACTATTATTAAATTGTTGGAAAACACGTTCTCCATTATCTGTAAAGTCTCCATCCTGATTTAGATCAATCCAGACGCGCCAGTAAAGATTAGGTTGGTAACCATCCCAGCTAAGTCCTGGAGTCAAGGAAATACTGGCGTTGGTGCCGGCAGTAATATTAGTAGATTCATCAGTATAATCTGAGTAGCCACATTCGTCAGGTCCGCATTTTCCGCTCGCGTTACTGATGCTTCCGATGGCTACTTGAGCGATCCATTCCTCCCATGGCTTATCTGCTTTTGCTTCGCAATAGTCCCCAGGAGTAGGAGTAGTGACACTGCCGGCAGCGATATTGATAGAATAATCTTCTACTTCTCCTTCCGTAAAGGATTCACAAGCAGTAGGGTAGCTGCCTTTTTTAACACTCACCCGCATCCGGGTACTGCCAATGGTAGCGCTGGAAGGTATAGTGATGGCTCCGTTAAAAATTTGGCTGCCAGGGTTGACTTGTAATACTCTTTCTCCATTATCACTAAAATCTCCGTCTCTGTTCAAATCAATCCATACACGCCAATAGAGGTTCGTTTGATAACCACTCCAACTAAGCCCTGGTGTCAATCTAATCGTATTACTCGTCCCTTTGCTTAGTTCAGTAGAAATATCGGTATAATCAGAATACCCACAGGAATTGGGGCCACATTTGCCGGAACTGTTGTTGATCGTTCCAAGGGTGACCTCCGCGATCCATTCCTCCCATGGTTGGCTACTCGTAGATGGACAATAGTCGCCTTCGGAAGGATTGGTTTGAGAAGGAAGTACAATAAGGTTAAAAGAACAATTTTTATTGTTTCCACAATTGTCCGTAGCCTCGTAATTTATAATGTAAGTGTTGGCCGTTAAGGTACTGCCACTCATCGGGCCACCTGTACGGTTGAGAGACAATCCACCAGATGGACAGGTGGTACTGGCGGTGGGTAAATTGTAGTTGACGGTAACGTTAGCACTTCCCTGAGGGATTTGAATAGAGATATCCGACGGACAAGTTAAACTGACATCTGACGTCGGACCTCCTCCCAGGATAATATCCTCTTGCAAAGTACAGATTGCCTGCCAGGTGGAAGAATAGAGCTGAATATCCAGGTGATGCACCTCGTTGTCCAGGTTACCGATCGTAACGGGAATTTCACAATTAGTGCAATTGTAAACCGTATTATAGGTGGCACCAAATAATTTAACTATATAATTTCCAGTGTTGACACCTGAAATGGTAACACTGTTATTGGTCGTAGTCCAGGTAATATCGTCACAATCTCCGTTGGTGGTGGGATTGTTGGTTACATTAAAATTTTGCTCTACCGAGGGAGCTGGATTCCACTGTCCATTACCTGCTTGACTGGCTCGAACCCGAACCGATCCGGTGGTACCATTTAAAGCAATGGTATTTCCGCTGATCGTTGCTGGACCGGAGATAATCGTGAAACTAACCGGTAGTCCGGAAGTAGCAGTTGCATTAATTCCGAAAGGCGCGTCGTTAACATTTTTATCACTAATTGTAGAAAAGCTGATCGTTTGATTTTGTGGGCCAGTGGTGGTACCATTGTTTTGACCGGGAGTAGCAGGCGTACCTTTCCAGCTGGATGCCAGTGTGTTGTTTAATTCGGGATTTTTCAACTGTAGGGTAGGACCGTCACCGTCGGGTGCCGTAGGCCAGGGACTTTTATCATCATATTCTACCTCGTCAATCAAGACACCATTTGCATTTTTTAAGGTAATTAATTCACCGCCGCCGCTAAGTCCAAAGCCTCGAGGATCTTGTCCAAAGCTACCAATAACATTACTAACATCTGGATAAACTGTCTGAAAACCAGCGAGGTCCTCGGCGAGTACTAAATATCCGTTGGCAGGAATGACGGTGTTTTTAGGTAAACCGAAAAAATTACCACCTTCGTCTTCAAAATACCAACCGGAAATATTTACCGATGTATTATTTGGATTATATAATTCTACCCAGTCATTAGGATCGGGACTATCGGGTGAGTTGTAATTTATTTCATTGATCACAATGGGTTGGCTAGAAGTAGAACCTTTAATAAAATTTGCAGTGATATTACTATTGCTGCCAAAAACAGTAAGTGAGGCTACAGGATTGTCTCCGCTTAAAGCACCTGACCAGCTGTTGAGTACATAGCCACGGTTAGGAAATGCTTGCACTGGAATGGGAATGCCACGGAAGTAGGTTCCGTTAAAAGGCGCGTTGGTGTTGGCTACGTTGATGGTACTAAATGCTACCTCACCGCGGGTAGCAGGATTGAGATTGACGGTGATACTGGTGGTTCCGGAAATTTCGTTAAACTCATTTACAAATTGCTGACGAACTACATTCGGACGACCATTTGCGAAGGTTCGTAGTTTTTGTACATTTTCGTCCCAATTCTGAAAACCGCTACTCCAGCGATCGTGGTGTTGTTGAATTTCGGGTGCGTATCGATTCTGATATTGAGAAATACGCGCGTTCATTCGGGCCGGTGTGTAAAGAACATTCAGTTGGTCTGCCATTCGATTAATGAGGTCATATCGCCACTGGTCGTTTTCCAGCATATTGTTAAACAGGTTGGTTGCCCAGCGCGGATTGGGCCAGTTAAAAGCGGTAGGATTTCGAAGTCTGCCAAGTGAATTGGCTTGAAAGTAAGCATTGTTAAATGGTTGATCCAGATTAAATAATCCAAAAGAGAAATCCAGATCCCAGGTCATCCAGCGCCATTTTTCGTCGCTGTTTTTCTTTTTCCAGTAACGGTTGTTGTTGCCAGGCCAATCGGCGTTGTCTACAAACACATTGAATACAATATAATCCCGATAGTGATCCGGATCAACCTGTTGGGCCAGTTCTGCAAATTTCGCATCATCCGCAAAATCATTATTTTCGTAAAAGTTTTCGAATTGATCCCATTCCGTAAAATCTCCTTCCCTTACTTCGCTTTGGTTTTCTAAAAAGTCAATTTCATCATCGTCTTCATCAAATCTATTTTTAATATATCGCTTGTCCATTCGTTCCCGAATGTTATGGATACCCCAGTATGCTCCGTTGATGTAGACGATACTGGGACGGTCTGCTTGTCCGTAGATAATAGGCTCTTCAATCGTATTACTGACATCAGCGACGTTTCTTACCAAACCGGATACCATGGCATCTCTGAAATGGCTAATATTCCAATCCTGACCGTTGTTTCTCAAAATAAGACTACGGTATTCCTGAAGGTCTTCATTTGGAAATACCTGGTAAGGAATGACAGAGCCATCCAAACTTTTTTTAGCTTTTAGTGCCAATGATTTCTGGGCATTGGTCGCACTTCCGGTTCCCTGGATTTCTGATTCTAACAACATATTAAATCCTTGGGTACCATCCGTTTCGTAGAGTTCTGCGTTGATAACAATTTCAATATCCTCTTCAAAATTTGGATAAATACCAATATTCTGATCAAACATTTCATCCGGATCAGCACTGTAAGCAACCACTGGAAAAGTATGCGAAATATTGAACAGGTATGTCTGCGTTCTTGTTTTACTTTCGATCATTGGTGCCGCAAAAGCAGTAGCACGTAATGGTGTATTTGCGCTAATTGTAATTGGGCCCGTATATACTGGATCATCTAGCGTTGGGGTAGAACCATCTATTGTATAATGAATATCTGCCCCGCTGGTAGCGGTAGATAAAGACACGGTACGACTGGAAGTATAAATTCCACCGCGGATAGAAAAAGTAACTGGTTCTACCTGACTGATTCCAGGGTTGGTATTATTGGGTGCATTGGGCGTTGGTTCGCTAAAGAAATCAAAGGAAGATCCACCATTTGGTGTCCGCCCCTCAGAAATGTCCAGCGCTTGTACGCCAAAGGTATAACTATCAACGATGGTAACACCATCTGGCCTGACCAGGGCGAGATCTTCTCCACTGGAGCCTAGTTTTATTTCAACGTGGCGAGCACCTTGTTCAGACTGTTTGTCGGCCCACAAAAGTAAATAGCCACCGGCTGGTATGGTCGTTTGTCCGGCATTGTTGGCTGGAATTTGCCATTGATTTAGCTCGGTTAAATCATCTGTAATATAATATCCACCAATATTAACAGAACTACCCGTTGGATTATAAATTTCGATCCAGTCGTCCGCTTCTCCAAATTCATCGGTATTGGTGGTGCCGTTGGAAGCCATAAACTCGTTAATTAACAATTGCTGGGCATTCAAATTAAGCGCAAGCATGGATCCGAAAAGGGTCAGAAAAGAAACAAATATTAATTGTCGCAGATTCTTTGGCGTGGATAACGTCTGATGTAGAGATAGTGTAGTGGTGGTTTGTCTCATGAACTTAGTGGTTAATATTGTAAGAAATAGTGTCTGGTAGCCGATTAGGAACAAGCATTAAATAAATCATATTTTAGAAAGTCAGAATAGATACTTATTTTATCAACATTCCTTATACGAGGGGGTTATTTGTATATTTCAAAAAAAATGTCAGTTAGAGTGGGGTTCCATCAAATGAGGGAACCATAAGCAAACAATTGATGAAAATGGAGGTTGAAATTCAAACATCCATTTTAAACAATGATTATATAAACAATTTTTGGTGATTGTGTACAGAAAGATTTTTCTGCAAAGAAGATATTGAGAGGGCCAACACTTAATGGGCACAAGGTAAGGATAAGCTAAAGTATATACAAGTTTTTAAGCAGGTTTTTGATAAAAAAACAAGCGTCATCTCCTTTTGGAAATAACGCTTGTTCTCTTTGTTCAGGAATGTTGACAAAATAGTTCGCCTCGAATCTGCATTTATTTAATCGCCATTCCTAAGTCACTTCAGATTTATGTGAAGTTAGATAACACTTATTTAGTAATTACAGTAAAACGCTTGCTGATCATTTTACCTTTTTTCGGTTGCACCGTCAGGAAGTACAATCCACTGGTCAATTCAGACAAGTTGATTTCCGTACGAGCACCGCTCAAACTTTCGAGTGGGAAGTTGACCAAAACACGACCCATTTGATCCTGAATCTTTACGACTCCATCTGTCTGATCATAGCTGGTCAGATCAATGGTCATCGCATTGACCACTGGATTTGGATAAAGGCGCATGTCGGTAAAATCAACAGTCATATCTTCTCTTATTGCTGCATTATTATCCGTAATAATACCGTTAGTACTGTTACCGCCCGTTAGAATGATGGTATAATCTTCTACTTCACCATAAACAAAATCGCCACAGGCTGCAGGAAATCCATCACGGCTTAATGCCACGCGCATTCTTACGGTGCCTGGTTGCGCATTCGCCGGAACCACAAATGCATTTTCCACCATATGGGTAATAATACCGTATCCAAGATCTGCTGTAAATCGGGAAATAACCAATTCGTCCGCCGAGAAGTTCTTGTCTCCATTAAAATCAATCCATGCATTCCAGTACTCATCATAGTTTTCAAAACTGTACTTTGCAGTCAAAGCAATGCTGTAAAACTCACCAATAACCAACTCCGTGGAAATATCTGTAAAATCACTGAACCCGCATCCGTTGTCACATTTTCCGCTCAGGTTATTGATATCTCCGACTGCAACCTGGCGAATATACTGCTCCCAGGGTTCGTCAGAACTTGCGTCACAATAATCATTACTTAATGGACCATCGCAACCATCGGGCACACCATTGTTATCCAGATCTTCGTTGTCATCAAATCCGGGACATTCGTCTTCCGCATTACAAACACCGTCTCCGTCTTCGTCTTGATAAGTACCGACACAATCACAGTCACCATTATAGGTATCACCTGTCGTACAAGCATCTCCATCATTACAAGACTGTCCGGTTAGATCACAACCTGCATTACCTTCCCCGATGGCAACAGTATAATCTTCTACTTCCCCTTTTAGAAAAATTTCGCAAGGGGTAGCGTAGCCACCTTTTTTGGTAGTGATTCTCATACGCGTTGAGCGCTCTTCTGTATTATCAGGAATAGTAATAGTACCACTGACCGCATCTCTACCACCATACATTTCTAATACTTTCTCGTTGGCATCCGTAAAGTCACCATCCCCGTTTAAATCAATCCAGACGCGCCAGTAGAGATCTGCATCCTGACCGGCCCAGCTGATACCAGGTGTCAAGGTGATGCCGTAAGATTCTCCTGCACTAATGTTGGCGGTTAAATTGGTAAAATCTCCGTATCCACATTCTGTATCACATTTTCCGGAAGCGTTGTTAATTTCCTGAAAAGCAACATTGGTAATGTATTCGCTCCATGGCTCCATAGAAGAAGAAGTGCAGTAAGTTCCAGTTTGTGGGTCAGCTGCTCCTTCGGTAATGGTAACGGTAAAAGAACAAAAAGCAGATTGTCCACAATCGTTGGTTGCCTGATAAGTAACGGTGGTTGTACCAAGACCAAAGTCGCTACCACTTGCAGGACCTAGGGTACGGTTTAACGTCACGTTGGAAGAAGGACAGTTGGTAGAAGTCGAAGGCTCATTATAAGTAAGCTCAATACCGTTGTCTCCAAAAGGAATTTCCAGGCTAATATTTGCAGCACAATCAATACTGACAAAAGTACCATTACTGGTTTGTGGTTCGATCAGGAAAAATGGCGTACCGTCCAGATCAATACCAGCAGCATTTTCCTGACTGGTTGAATTGGTAATCGCATAATCCCATTCTCTTCTTTCTAAATCATTGTATTCAAAACTACTGGGAAAACTATAGTTTTTATCTGCGAATTCTGAGTTGTCAATCGTTGTTCTCGCCCAAAGCATATAAACATAACGTCCATCTGCGCGTAAAAACGCATGTGCTTCCACTCCTTCCGGGGCGTTCATGGCAGCACTTCGATCTTCATCATAAAGTGTCCCCCACAACATATCAGAGGTGGTTTTCATAGCAACTCCTTCGTCGTTTAAAACCTGTTCTCCCGGATCTACCACGCTCAAGTCTTCGTAAAGACCCATCACATCAAAACCCAATCCAGAACCAGGATTGTCACCGATAGAGTAGACGTGGAAATTGATTACATCATTGGTAATAGCGGTAACGAAGGTTTTCATAATATAATTACGCTGTGCTTCGTTACCCGCAAAGTAGCGTCCATCCTCATTGCCATCAAAGTCACGAGGTGCGTTCATTTCTGTGCAGAGCGTTAATTTTTTGGGATAAGTTTCTCCATCGTAGCCATAGTTGTCAAAAATTTCCTGAAAGAAATCACGACGATAGAGGAGTCCTTCAGCCGCACGGTCAGAGTGTCTTTCGAAGAATTCAATATTACTCAAACGGGTTGTTCCATCAATGTGCGGATAGTTGTGCAATCCCATGATGTCAATATAAGCACCTCCTCCTTCCGGATATTCAGCCGTGACGGAGCCACCATCTGGATTATCTGTATTCCGAAGAACGGCATCGAGAAAACTTTGGTATCCAAAACCAGCCGTTACAACGTAATCATTGGGAGAAATTGTTTTGATGACTTCGTACGCAATTCTCAACGTTCGAACGTAGTTCTCGATGGGCGCTTGTAAAATATAATCACAAGGATTTGGATCATTGTCCCACCAGTTTCCTTGTGGATCTCCTGCATCTCTCCATCCAGTATTACCCGTATAATCAAAACCAGGTTCGTTCCAGATTTCCCAGAATTTTACATATTCGTCATAAGTGGTCACCGTCTTGTAGACGTAAGCGGCGAAATAGTTTTCGTCGTTATATGGTGTACCGTTGGCACCTCCATCCCAAATAGGAGTATGTAGATTAGCGAACAAGTTGGACGGTGTACCAGGACAGTATTCCGTATAATCCTTATGCCAGTCTACTGGAAAAGCAAGTACTGCGGTAAATTCGTCCATTCCCAGACTTTGAAAATGCTGGAAGTCATCTACTACTACATCGTATCCAAATATCTCTAGAACGGATTCTGATAGAACGGGACGCAAGGTTTTAGCACCTATTCCCATGATTCCCTTGGCGGGATTCCCGCCGGCAAGATCTCCTAGTTCGATGGTAGACCAGTTGGGGTAATAATCCAGATTGGATCCCGGGCGGAAAACCCCATCGTAGGGATTTACAAAATCTTTTGCATTAAAATCAACCTGTGCTCCCATGGAGTAGGCAGATAAAAAGCATAAAAAAGTAAAGAGCTTTTTCATCTTTGACGAATTATTTATGGTTATAAAAAGTTGTAATTTTTAATTTAAAATATTCATCCACCTCGTTCATGATGGATAAACAATTTAAGCTGTTTAAAACTGGCTGTCAGTGATGGTGGTAATTATTAAAGGGGTATTTTCAATATTAGAACTAGGAATTCTAATCAGAAAAGAAAAAATCGGAGAAAGGCCAAACAAACCCTTTTGGGTTATTTACATACAAATATAATCTTCTTATTCGAACTATTTATCAAATAAATAAAGGAAAAGGGGTTAATTGTCAAATAATACCCAAAATCTGGTATAGATATGACTTGTTTTGGTTGTAATCATTATCAGTAAACCTGGTAAATAGAATATTACGGAAGGACAATTGTTTTGTTTTTAACTGCTTTTCACCATTTTTTGACCTGTTATCACTAATCATTATTGTTTTGATATAAACAAATATATATTTGTTTGGCATAAAATTATTTACAGAGATAAGGATTTAATTATTTATATCTCATTCCATATAAAGATTTTCATTTGGTTTTTTGGGGTTAAGGGCGTATTTTTTGCGCCCTTACTTTTTTCTTATTCTATGTCCCATGAATCGAGTTTTATTTTATTTGTTGATCAAACCGCTTTCCCTACTCCCATTGTCGGTTCTTTATTTTCTTTCCAATTTATTCTATTACCTGATTTATTATTTGATGGGCTACCGTCGAAAAGTGGTGGAGCAGAATATTCAAAATTCTTTTCCTCAGTATACAAACTCAGATGTAAATCGGGTGGCTAAATTATTTTACCGTCATTTGGGAGACCTGATCGTGGAGTCCATCCGAATGTTTAGTATGTCAGAGGCTGAAGCGGTTCGTCGCTGCCGAGTGCGCAATCCTGAATTATTGAATCGTTTTTTTGATGCGGGAAGGGATATTGTTCTGGTGGGAAGTCATTATGGAAATTGGGAAATAACCAGTATTGCTTTTCCGTCGCAGTTTAAGCATAAGATTGCTTCTATATTTGCAAAATTAAAAAATGTTTATTTCACTGATAAAATCACCCAGTCCCGAATGCGTTACGGTAGCGATCTTATTACCAAGGATCGACTTATTGACGGATATTACGAGGAGGCACACCCCAAATCTGTGGCACTAGGATTTATTTCGGACCAGTCCCCTAATTACAATAAAAACAAAAACTACTACTGGACTAATTTTCTCAATCAGGAAACGGTCACTGCGCCAGGAGCCGAACGCTACGCCCGGAAGTATAATTTACCGGTAGTCTACGTTCAAATATTAAAACAGCGTCGGGGTTATTATGAAATTGAATTAGAACTAGTAACCGATGATCCGCAAAGTCTTGCTCCCGGGGAGATCACCGAACGTCATCTTCGTTGTCTGGAGCGGTTGATTATTCGAGCACCACAGTATTGGTTGTGGTCTCATCGTCGGTGGAAACATAAAAAAAGCCATCCTGACAGATAGGATGGCTTTTTCTTAAATGGAAGTTTCTTACTTATTTGTCTTATTTCGGACGAGAAAGCATAATCTCCGTTCTTCGATTTTTTTGGTGTATTTCTTCCGAACACGGATCAGTCTCCGGGCATTCTACTAAAGGTCGGTCGCTACCATAACCGATAGTGGTAATTCTGGCTGGTTGAATACCTTGTTCTATCAAGTAAATTTTGACTTGGTTGGCCCTTCGTTGAGAAAGATTTAGATTATAAGTCTTGCTGCCTCGCGTATCGGTATGCGCTTCGATGAGGACCGTTGTTTTAATTTCTTTTCTCAAGGTACTAACGACATCAGACAGTTCTTCTTTAGTTTCATTATTTAAAACGAATTTGTTAAATGCATGATAGATACTACTAAAAAGTGGAATATAAGATTTTTCTTCCACGATGGCCTTGTCTGTTTCCAGAATAACACCGCCTTTTTCAGTAAATTCCTCGTCAGTTGTCGGTGGAACGGCTGCGACCAAAATTACAGGTGTATTTTCCTCCGCTGTCACCGTTGGCGTAGGAAGGTTGGCGGAATTCATCATGTTTACTTCGGATGAGTTGGGACCATTAACCTGATTGACTCTCGGAGTATTCGATGCCAGGGCGAGGTAATCGTCATTGGTTGGCATGAGTTGTAAAGCATAAGTATTTTCTTTGAGTAGTGCTGCTCCCGAAACAACCTGTTGGGTAGTTTTAAAATCAGGATGGTCCGCTACCAAAAAATATTGTTTTAGTGGATTAATTTTATAAACTGGTTTAGCATTGTTTTCAGTAATTGAATAAACCTTTTCTCCGATCATATCGATCAGTGATTGATCCAGATTATTACTGATAAAAAATGGCTGATTCAAACTCGGTACATCCACTAGCTTGTAGGAAATTTCTATCAGGGTAAGTTGCGCGGAAGAAAGCAGGTTATTGTTCTCGTCAGTAATGTTAATGCTGGCAAGTGGCTCTGCTGGTACGGGCGGTTCTTCTATCTCTAAAGGTAAAGTGATTTTCCAGTTGTAAATATCATCAGCCCCCATTCCATTTTTGCGATTGCTGGTAAGGTAGCCCGAACGGCTATTTGGCATTACCACAAAGCTAAAATCATCTTCGGAAGAGTTGATGGGAGTACCCATATTTTCTTTTGCCATTCTCGTTCCGGATTTTCCGATTCGACTGACCCAGATATCCAGTTGTCCAATTCCATCACTGGCATCCGAAGAAAAATACAACTCACCTTCCTGTCCGATCTGCGGAAATAATTCTGTTTTTTCACTGTTGACGGAGGCGCCAACATTAATCGGTTCACTCCATTTTCCTTCTATTAGACGAGATTCGTAAATATCCATACTCCCAAATCCACCGGGTCGGTTAGAAGCAAAATAAAGTGTATGGTTATCTTTTGATAATACTGGATGACAATTGGTATAATTGCTGGCTCCTAGATTAAGTTCTGTAACGTTCTGCCATTTTTTATCAATCAGTTCGGCGGAATAAATATTAAGGTCGTACAAACCGTTTTTATTTTTTTTGGTAGCATTTCGTGTAAAAAACATCTTTGTTCCGTCCGATGAAATACAGGCTGCGCCCTCATTGAATTTACCATTTACTTCCCCTGGCAGGCCAAGTGGTTTGGTGTATTTGTGGTTGCCAATATTGGCTGAAAAAAGGAGGTTGGAATAGCTTTTGGTAAACAATTTTTTATACCATGGTAAGTTTTCAGACCGGTTACTGGTAAAAATGATTCCTTCACCAAACGGAACCGGACAATAGTCCAGTTTACTTGAGTTAATCTTATCTAAATTGTTGACTTCCAGACCTTCAGCTAGCTTTTCTGAAGGAATAGAATAAAGGGTGTGCATTTCCTGACTATTCAGAGAGAAGCAGAAAACAGTAGAAATCAGAAGGGGAAAAAGTTGTTTCATGACGCTGAGGTTAAAATATGAATTATACATTTTATGCTAATGGATTTAAGTGCTTTGGTTGCTTTTATTTGTCGCTATAAAAAGCATTTACTATTCTTACGAAAAACATTAAAATATGTTTTAATGTGTTCAGTTTTTTGTTCATTATCCAAATTTAATGATGGGTCTTTGTGGGTAAGTCGGCCCAAATATTTACCTTTGCGCTTTGAGAGACTTATAAAAATTTTTACGTAACAATAGGTTAAATTGAGATTATGAAAGTTACTTTAGAAAGAATGAATAAGGCGGTACACTTTCGGGCGAAGAGCGCCGAAGGGCACACGGTAGATATTGATGGTGGCGAAACCATTGGCGGAGAAGACAAGGGCGTCCGACCGATGCAATTGGTCCTGATGGCTGCGGGCGGTTGTAGCAGTATTGACATTCATTTAATATTAAAAAAAATGCGGCAATCCATCGAGGATTTGAGAATTGAAGTAGAGGGTGAACGGCTAGATGCGGTACCTGCTCTTTTTAAAAAAATAAAATTTCATTATTATTTCAAAGGAGACTTGAACGAAGATAAAGTTCGAAAGGCTATCAAGATGTCTTTGGATAAATATTGTTCGGTCGTAAAAATGCTGGATCATAACGTGGAGATCGTTTATGACTTTTCTATCAATGGTCAGTTGATGGAGCAAAATAGTTAATTAGTCTCTTGTTACCCAATCCAGGATAATTAATATCCTTTGTTCCCGACCTCCATTTTTGAACAGCTCCGATACCTAGAAAAGTTGAGTGGCAATTAAAAAGATTTAATAATTAGAAAAAACAATAACCGTGAAATTTACAATTTACATACTTTTATTTTTTTTCGTAACCCATCTAAATGCACAAACGGAAGAAGACATTTTCTCTAGATTTACGCCCAGCGTTATTAATATTGATGGTTATAAAATCAACGTTGAAACACTAGGGAAAGGAGCACCGGTCTTCTTTTTTGCTGGAGGTCCGGGAAATTCTCACGATTATATGCAAGGGGCTTTTGGGCAATATTATAAAACCCATCAAGTCGTATTTATAGATATGCTCGGTCGGGGAATGTCAGACAATGCGAAAGATGTTTCAGAATATTCTATTGCCAATGATGTCCATATTGCGGAGCAGGTACGAATTGCGCTGGGGCTCGATAAAATTGCCCTGGTGGGGCATTCCTACGGGACGGTCGTTGCACAAGCTTATGCGATCAAATATCCTGCACAAGTTAGTAAAATGGTTTTAATTGCTGGTTTTCACAGCGGTGAAATGTGGCAGGCGAATTGCGACAGCTATAATCATTATACCCAAACGCACTTTCCCGAAACCTGGGCGAAAGTGGACTCTTTACGCCATCTGGGGTACGTTTCGAGTGATCCAGTTTTTACAAAAGTCTACGGCAGTGTTCCTACCAAATACATTTATTACCACGATACTAAAATAAAAGGGAAGCGTCCCAAAACTGAATTTCGGAACTGGAACAATGATGTTTATTACGGAATTATTGGGCGCGATGCAGATTTTTTTGTGAGTGGTACCATGATGGATACTGACTTTCGAAAGGATCTAGTAAAGCTAAGTTTTCCAACTTTAATTATAGCGGGCCGTTATGATGGTGTTTCTACGCCACAATATAATGTGCAATACAAAACATACATGCCACAAGCAAAATTTGTAATGTTTGAACAAAGTGCTCACAATCCTTATTTGGAGGAACCAGAAAAATTCTATCAGCTATTGGATAAATTTTTGGGTGTCAAGAAATAAAAGTAACGTGACGCAGTGGTTAAAGAACGAAAGAAACTGGAATCAAAAATATAACCATGAATACAATAACGGATCATTTTTTTGGTGAATTAAATATTGATCACGATCAATTAACCGATACCTTTTTACTGGATAAGAAAATTAAAATAGGCGAAAGGGATGGTACCGTAGTCTTGTCAATTGAATCAGACAAGGATTCGGCTAGTGAAAAACAGGTAGCATTATTTAAAATGATAGAAAAATATTTTTCTGAAATATGGAAGTCGATGATAGACTTTTTAGCGACTGAAAAAAAATATTCAACAGTAGCTACCTTAGAAAAAAATTATAAATTGGCGTCTATTACCCTCTTAAAATCCGCAGATACCAATCCGTGGGAGATGGAATTATTAAACTCAAAAGATGAATTTTTAAGTGTTCTGATTGAATTTGAGGGTTCTTTACCTGTTGATTTTTCTACGGAAGTATAGTGAAAGTTGAGCTCAACAGATTGGGATCAAAAGCTACAAACACAACAGTCGCAGTGCCTCTGTCTCGATCGTATTACTTTTATTACCCGCATTATCTGTAATCTGAACGCTGAAGCTAAGTTCATCCTCGGGCATGTCCGGGAAAGGCTGGCAGGAAATAGCCCCTTGAAAACAACAAACCGAGAATATCTTAATATCCATCGTCCCGGAAATGCCGTTTTCTGCCCCTTGCTCCGGAATCTCCGGAATCAAGAATCCGAAAGGAATCGAGTTTTCTAGTCTTAAATCTTTTACCTCAATATTTACGGCCTGTCGGTCGCCGATATCTCCATCTCCATCTCTAAAGCTAATTCGAAGTATGACGGAATCCTGAAACTGACTTCCTTGTAATAACGTACTTTTGCTAAAACCTATAAAATCAATTTCGGGAGTATCACTAAACTCAGATGGGGAGGTACAACTCCAGATACCCAAAAACAGAAGAATAGAAAAGCCGATAATATATTTATTTTTCATAACTTAGGAATGAGATATTAATAAATTAAGAATTTTGGGTTAGAGATTTTTGTTGCTAGTGAGGCAAAAAATGTAGGGATAGCCGCGCTATCATGAGGCTTTTTAACGAAGCTAGCGGCAAAAAGGTCAAGCCAAAAACGTAAATTTATTATTAGCTCATTCCTTAATTAATTTCTCTACCAAAGATAGCTAAATTTTGTGATCTCGAAAACCTCCATAATAAATAATTCTTCCGTTGATTTTGAAAAAAAAGCACTGGAAATTTTTGCTTACCAGGCAAAACAAAACCCCGTATATCGGGAATATTTATCTCTTTTAAAAATTGAGCCCGAAAAAATAAAGGCTTTAACCGAGATTCCCTTTTTGCCAATCGCACTATTCAAATCTCATGAGGTTATCAGTGGCACCGCAGCCGCTCAAATAACCTTTACCAGCAGTGGTACGACCGGAACGACTACCAGCCGTCACCACATAGTTGATCCTGATTTCTACCTAGATATTACCAAAATGGGTTTTGCATCGTTTTATGGCCCGGTAGAAGATTACTGTGTCCTGGCTTTGTTGCCTGCTTATTTAGAACGCAAAGGAAGCGCTCTGGTGTATATGGCGCAAGAATTTATTCGTTGCTCTAAATACGCAGAAAGTGGTTTTTATCTAAATGACCTGGCCAAACTTTCTACCCAGTTGGCTCATAATCAGGCACAGAAAATTCCTACGCTGCTCATTGGTGTCAGCTTTGCACTGTTGGATTTATCAGAGCAATTTCGTCAGGATTTATCCAATATTATTGTTATGGAAACGGGTGGTATGAAAGGTCGCCGTAAAGAAATTACCCGCGATGAACTTCACGATCTCCTGAAAAAAGCGTTTCATCTGCCAGCGGTTCATTCCGAATACGGGATGACCGAATTATTATCGCAAGCTTATTCTACCGGAAACGGCTGGTTTAAGGGGGCACCTACATTTAGTGTAATGGCCCGGGAAATTACCGACCCTTTTTCCTACGTGCCACCCGGACGGACGGGATTATTAAATATTATCGATTTGGCCAACGTGGACAGTTGCAGTTTTATCGCTACGGATGATTTGGGGCAAATTGCCGAAGATGGTTCCTTTCGGGTAATCGGTCGTTTGGATGCCAGCGATATTCGGGGTTGTAATCTGATGGTTTCGGCGATAGGCGATTAGTTAATTACCCTCAAACATAATTTTACCTTTGAGGGAAGCCAGCCAACTAATTGCTAACCAGCCAGCTGACAAAACCTGGTTCCCCTAATTTGTCACATACGCAATTATTATTTAGCCTTTTTTGTTCGTACCTTTGACCTTCTAAATAACCCGATTTAAGTTATCTTTAAATTAAAATATGTCTTTTAAAATATATACCAAAACCGGAGATAAAGGAACCACGGGGCTTTACGGCGGCGCCCGCATTCCCAAGCACCATATCCGCATTGAATCCTACGGAACCGTGGATGAACTAAACGCGCATCTTGGATTATTACGGGATCAATTGCCGGATGCCGATGACCAGCAAATCATCGAAACCATTCAAAATAGATTGTTTACAATTGGTAGCAATCTGGCCAGTGATCCAGCTAAAGAAATGACAACACCAGATTTAACGGAAAAAGATATTTCATTGTTAGAAAATGGGATTGACAATATTGATGCTGTAGTTCCGCCTTTGAAAAACTTTATTTTGCCAGGTGGTCATGTCCTTGTTTCGCAGACCCATATTTGTCGTTGTGTCTGTCGACGTGCAGAGCGACTGGTGGTAGCACTTTCTGAAAGCGAACCGGATACGGTACCGCAAATTTTGGTAATCTATCTTAATCGTTTGTCCGATTATCTATTTATGCTCGGAAGAAAACTTAGCCATGATTTAGGTGCTCCTGAAACGGCCTGGATTGCCAGGTCCTAGTGCCCCAAGCACTAAATAATCCATAATATGGATCTTGTTCTTTTTAGCCTGCCCTGCGTTAAAAAATTCCTCATTATGCTACGGCATAACTCCGGATTTTCTGCCTTGTCCAGACTAAAAATAACGTCGCCTAGCTTACCATTTACTTACGGGATGAGGCACAAGAATATAGTATGATAGTTTAAGATAAATTAAGAATTTTGCTGAAAAGCAGACAGAAACGTCAGGGATGAAAATAATGGGTAAACCAATGTCGAGCGTTGTGAAGTATCTGATCGTTTTAGGTACTACCATTTTTATAAGCTTCCTATTCCCCAATAACACCCGGTTCAAGTACGAATTTGACAAAGGACAAAACTGGCATTATGATGATCTGGTTTCACCTTTCAATTTTGCGATTCAGAAATCCGACGAAATTATTGAAAAGGAAAGGAAAGCACTCTCTGATGTCATTCCATATTATTTTATTAATCCGGACCGTGCGCGACAACGGAAGAATATTTTCCAGAGAAACTTTGATAAACAACTGGCGACCGTTCAGCAGGAAGGCCAGTTTACCGATGTTTTTCAGCAACCTGAAACCTATATAAATTACGGTCGCCAGTTTATTGATCGCATTTATCGGCGGGGACTGATTACCGAAGATCATGAGTTGGCAAGTCTGGAAAAGGACAAGGTCATCATGCTTCGTTACGGAAATACCACGGTCAAAAAAACGGTGGAAAGCCTTCTAAATCCAAAGGAGATTGACTACTGGATTACCGATACCTTATTTCAAAGTGGATTGCCAGAAGCCGAATTTCTTATTCCATTATTGCGTCAGGATTATGCCGCCAACGTTGAATTCGATCCAGAACTGACCGACCGTTATCGTACTGAACAACTCAGTAATCTTTCAACTACTTACGGGATGGTACGTAAAGGAGAACTGGTCGTTGGGGAAAACGACCTTATTACGGATTCTATTTTTCAACAGCTCATTTCTTACCGGGATCACTATCAGGAAACAGTGGCCACCGAACGATCTGCCTGGTGGGTTTATTCAGGATATTTAATGTTAACTTCTTTTATTCTCGGTGTCTTTGTGATGTACCTGCGTTTTCATGCGCCTCGGGTATATACCTATTTTAAGCCCTTTTGCTTTGCTTTGATGTGGCCATTAATTTACAGTTATTTGGTTTATATTGTTAGAGTTAATGGCTCGTTGAGTTTATACATCGTGCCATTCTGTATTGTGCCGATTGTGATAAATATTTTTTATAACGAACGACTGGCTTTATTTACACACGTGGTGGTCGTATTGATTACCAGTTTTTTATCTGACCTTGGTTATGCCTTTGCCTTCCTACAATTATTGGCTGGAATTGTCGCCGTGTTAAGTAATATCATGGTACGGGACTGGACCCGTTTTTTCTCTTCGATGGTCTATATATTTTTAGCCTATGGCATCGCTTATCTGGGACTTTCATTGATCGAAGAAGGAGGCCTCAGGACCATTGACTGGTCGGTTTATACCTGGATATTTCTAAACGTATTTCTGACCTTGTTGGCTTATCCGCTGATTCCGTTATTGGAAAGAGTATTTGGATTTACCTCTTCGATTACGTTGACCGAATTGTCGGACATGAACAAGCCGCTGCTCAAAGAGCTGTCTCTCAAAGCACCAGGAACCTTACAACATTCCTTGCAAGTGGCCAACTTGAGTCAGGCAGCTGCCCGAAAAATCGGAGCCAATTCGCAACTGGTGAAAGTAGCGGCTTTATACCACGATATTGGGAAAATTAAAAATCCCGAATATTTTATTGAGAATCAAAAAGGTCGAAATCCACACGATGATTTGCTGCCAGTAGAAAGTGCGGAAAAAATTATTGAGCATGTTTCACACGGAGTAGCGCTCGCGCATGAGCACAAACTACCCGAACTGATTATCGATTTTATTAGAACACATCACGGCTCGACACGGGTAGAATATTTTTACCATCAGCAGGTAGAACGAAATCCTAATGGTATTATTGATGAAAAAGCTTTCCACTATCCTGGTCCGCGACCACGTACCCGGGAAGAAGCCATTTTAATGTTAGCAGATAGTATTGAGGCGGCGTCTAAAGGAATGAAAGATCCATGTGAACTGGAGATAGATAAACTGGTCAATAAAATAATTCAGGGAAAAATTGTGAGGGAGCAATTGATTCGATCACAGTTAAGCTTTAGAGAACTGGAAATTTGTAAGTCAGAATTTAAGAAATTACTTAATAGTATATACCATGTTCGGGTAAAATATCCTGAGTAAATTTTGAGATTGTTGTGTTTTAAAAATTAACTGTGAGCGGAGACTTTATCCGAAAAAAAGAACGAACTATGCCGGAATTGCCAGAAGTGGAGACCTTTAAGAAATATTTTGATGGAACCAGTCTTGATCAGCAGATTGAGCGGGTAGAGGTGAGCGACGATAAAATAATTCGTAACTTAAACGGAGACGAGTTTATCAATAAGCTCACTGGAAGAACTTTTGTAGACTCTTACCGACGTGGAAAATATTTGTTTGCGCGAATGGATAATGATGAACATTTACTCCTTCATTTTGGAATGACCGGTGATCTGAACTATTACGAACTGGACGCTGATCGGACGAAATATGAGCGGTTTGTTTTTTATTTTACCAACCATCAACGACTTGGTTTTGATTGTCCAAGAAAATTTGCGCGGATTAATTATATAGAAAATCTGGATGAATATATCCGCAAGACAGGGTTGGGACCGGATGCGTTAGAAATTTCAGTATCTGATTTTTTGGCTGCGACCAAAAATAGAAAAGCAACGATAAAAGGGTTTTTATTAAATCAAAAAATTCTGGCTGGTGTTGGAAACTTATACGCAGACGAAGTTTGTTACCAAACCCGTATTCATCCCGCATCGCAGGTGAGCGCCATCCCTGTCAAAAAACTGAAAGAGGCATTTAAGTCGATGCAGGATATTTTAAATACCGCCATCGAACGTTCTGCTTATTATAAAGAATATCCCGAAAACTGGTTTTGGGAATGGCGGAAAGAAGGAACCAAATCACCAAACGGAAAAGTGGAAGTAGCCTGGGACAAAATTGGCGGCAGGACCACCTATTATTTCCCGGATTATCAACGACTTTATACTGTAAAAGAGAAATAAAAATATTATGAAAAAGCAACCGACCAACGAAGCATCGAAAGCGGAGAAATTTGAGTTTCAAAAGATACGCATAGATCCGGGGCAGTCGCCTATCCGGTTAGATAAATTTTTATTTGATAAACTATTTCAGGTTTCCCGAAACAAGATCCAGAATGCCATCAAAAACGGGATGATTACCCTGGATGGAAAAGAGGTGAAACCCAATGTAAAAATAAAGCCAAGTCAGGAAATCATCATCTATCTCGACGAACCCCGCGATGGCAGTCCTGAAGTTATTCCGCAGGATATTCCATTAGATGTGGTTTACGAAGATGACGACGTAATGATCATCAATAAACCAGCCGGATTGACTGTACATCCCGGGGTAGGTCAGCGCGACGGAACGTTGGTCAACGCATTGATGTACTACTACCAACAAAAGGACAAAGACCGTGATCTTCCCATCAAGGAAGGCAACGAACCTGATCGTCCCGGACTCGTTCATCGAATTGATAAGAACACCACCGGCCTCATGGTGATCGCCAAAACACCCGAGGCCATGACCCACCTGAGCAAACAATTTGCGGACCATACCGTCGAAAGAAAATACGTCGCCCTTGCCTGGGGAAATTTTGAAGACTCCGAAGGAACCATCACTGGAAACCTTGGTCGTCATCCCGCCAACCGAACCAAACAAACGGTTTATGCCGAAGGTGAAGGCGGGAAACACGCCGTGACTCATTATAAAGTTCTACTCGACATGTACTACGTCAGCTTGATTCAATGTCAATTGGAAACCGGACGCACCCACCAGATTCGGGTACACATGCAACACACGGGACATCCGCTTTTCAACGATGCTAAATATGGCGGTGATAAGGTTATCAAGGGAACCGTCTTCGACAAGTATCGTCAGTTTGTAGAAAATTGTTTTAAGATGATTCCACGCCACGTTCTGCACGCCAAGTCCATTGGATTTGAGCATCCGCGAACGGGCGAGCAGATGTTTTTTGAGTCGGAGTTGCCAGAAGATTTTCAAGCAGTACTGGATAAGTGGGAAAGATACCTGAAAGGTCGGAAGAAAGGATAATGAATATTGATTCTATTTAATATAAAACGCTTATAATCAAATAGTTAGAATTTCTACCACATTCATCCTTGAAAGAAGGCAATTAATAAGTATTTTTGTCGAAAATTTAGTATCTGTACATAATAACAAATGCAGAAAGTCGGTTGACATTTCTAAACGACGGGATTGATTTATGAAAATAGTTATTGCTGGAGCTGGCGCGGTAGGATTTCATCTGGCAGAGTTAATGTCGAAGGAAAACCAGGATATTACCCTCATTGATCGGGACCCGGAAGTATTGGCGCACGCCAGTAATCATCTGGATGTATTGACAATCAAGGGAGATGCTGCTTCGACGGCTATCCTGGAATCAGCGGGTATATCATCTGCTCAACTATTCATTTCGGTGACCACCTCCGAAAAAACCAATCTTTTATTAGCCATCCTTGCCAAAGAAGCTGGTGCAAAACGGACCATTGCCCGGATCAGTAATTCTGAATATCTCGATAAAGCTCAAAAAGAACGATTTAAAAAGTTGGGAATTGATGAACTAATTTCTCCTACTCAACTAGCAGCACACGAAATTCTACGGTTATTAGAGCGTGCCTCTTTTACGGATCTTTTTGAATTTGAAAATGGAAAAATATCCGTTGTAGGATTTACACTAGATACCACTTGCCCGTTGATCAATAAAAGTATTCAGGATGTAGATTTACAGAATGAGGATTTTACCTTTCGGGGAATCGCACTGTTAAGAGATGACAAAACGATTATTCCGCGAGGAAATACCATCCTAAGAAAAGGAGACCACCTTTACATTGCCACCCGAAAGAAAAATTTGGATCAGGCCATGCGGTTTGTGGGAAAACAGCTAAAATCCATAAAAAAAGTAATGATTGTTGGTGGAACTTCCCTGGCTTTACAAACTGCCAGGCTTATTCAGGATAAATACCGAATTACCGTAGTTCTTGATAATGAAAAACAAGAAAACAAGTGCGCTGAACTATTAAGTAGTGGATTGATTATTCACGCAGATCCTGGAAATATTGATGCACTCCGGGAAGAAGGGTTAGAAAAAGTAGATGCTTTTATTGCCTTGACACCGAATGCAGAAACCAATATCATTACCAGTCTGACCGCTGAGCAACTGGGCGTTTATAAAACGATTGCGCTGGTCGATAATGTAAATTACACCCATATCTCCCAGCATATTGGAATTGATACGATTATTAACAAAAAGCTGATTGCGGCAAACAGTATTTTTCGATTTATCAGAAAAGGAAAAGTAAAAGCCATTGCCAGTCTACACGGTGTAGACGCTGAAATAATCGAATTCGTTATCCATAAATCCAATCGGTTATTAAAACATCCGATCAGAGATTTACACTTTCCGGAAAAATCTATCATTGCCGGTGTCATTCGCGGCGAAGAGAGCTATTTACCAAATGGAGATTTTTGTTTTGAACTGGACGACAAAGTAATTATATTGGCTTTACCGGAAGCCATTCATCAGGTAGAAGAAATTTTTAAATAAGTGGTTAACGTAGGAATTGTAGCAAATGTAATTGGCGTAATCTTAATGGTGCTGGGTGCCTTTATGTTGAGCACGCTGGGATTTTCCCTTTATTTTAATTCTCCTGATAGTCTGGCGATTATCGGTGCGGCCTTTACTTGTATTACCTGTGGTGGAATCACCTGGTACGTTACCCAAAACTCCAGCAAAAATATTGGGAAACGGGAAGGATATCTTATTGTAGCGGCCAGTTGGTTTACTATTTCGATCTTTAGCAGTTTACCCTATATTTATAGTCATGCCATCCCCGAATTTACGGATGCTATTTTTGAAAGTGTCTCCGGACTAACGACAACGGGCGCCTCTGTTCTGAATGATATCGAAGCGGTACCCAAAGGAATTCTTTTCTGGCGGAGTCTGACGCAGTGGTTTGGTGGAATGGGAATTATCGTCCTTACCGTAGCAATTTTTCCGCTACTGGGAATTGGTGGTGTCGAACTGTTTGTAGCCGAAGCACCGGGTCCAACCTCCGACAAGATTCATCCCCGAATCAAGGAGACGGCTAAACGTCTCTGGATGATTTATGTGGGACTGACACTCCTGCTGACAACGATATTGTGCTTTTGCGGCATGACCTTTTTTGACGCTATCAATCACGGATTAACTACAATGGCTACGGGTGGTTTTTCTACTAAAAATACCAGCGTTGAATATTTTGATTCGCCGGTAATTCAGTATACCATTGCCTTTTTTATGTTTTTGGCGGGAATCAATTATACCATTATTTATTTTAGTCTAACCAGAAAATTCAAGAGAGTCTGGAAGAGTGATGAATTTAAAACTTACGTGACGCTAGTGACGGTACTTACCGTGATAGTTACTGCGGTGGTGTATAATGTAAGTGGCCAGGGTTTTGAAAAATCATTTCGGGATGCGCTTTTTCAGATAATTTCTATTATTACCACTACCGGGTTTGTTTCCGCTGATTATACGAGTTGGACGCCTGCGCTGACCTTGCTATTTTTTATTCTTTTATTTGTCGGTGCCTGCGCAGGATCTACAAGTGGAGGAATTAAAATCATTCGACATCTGGTGTTTTTCAAGAATATTTTTTTAGAATTTAAAAGACTTTTGCATCCACGAGCGGTCATCCGCATCAAGGTGGATCAACAACTGGTCAGAGGTCGAATTCTGACGCATATTCTGGTTTTTTTATTATTGTATTTGGCTATCTTCGTGATTAGTTCGTTGTTGATGACGATTATTTTTGCTGATTTTGAACAACCGCTCATTACGGCCCTTGGCGCGGTAGCGACCGCATTGGGCAATGTGGGCCCCGCAATCGGAGGGTTGGGACCGCTGGATAATTTCTCGGAAGTACCAGTAACCGGCAAATGGTTTTTGGTATTTTTAATGCTGCTGGGCAGGTTGGAAATTTTTACTATCTTGATCCTTTTTACGCCCTATTTTTGGAGGGATTAAATTCCAAAAGCTATTGAATGAAAATCGAAAAAGTTGCCTCTGCCGTTGTTGTTATTGCTTTCATTATCGCATTACTGGTTATTGGAAAACCATTTCTGGTACCCCTTTTTTTAGCGATTGTCATCTGGTACGTAATTATTTCCATCAACCAATGGCTACGAATACCTGCTTTCGTTCGAGCGCGAGTTCCCAATAGTTTATCCTTGCTTATTTCCAGTATTCTGATTATCGGTGTGTTGGTTTTATTAGGAAATTTAGTCGCCCAAAACATCGAAATGATGCGGACCAATGCTCCTATTTATCGAGTCAATATTCAACAACAATTACAACGAATTCTCGAACATCTTGGTCTAGAAAAACAGTACGACCTGAGTAGTATCGCCCACGAATTTAATCTAAACGATTACACCGGACGACTCATCAACTCTATTACGGCCCTGGCACAGCAGTTCGTTTTGATCCTTATTTACGTCGTATTTTTACTATTTGAGCAACACACTTTCCCTCGAAAAATTGCGGCACTCAACTGGTCAAAAGATCGAAAAGCTCATTTAAAAAGAGTTTTGACGCAAGCCAACTCTGCTACCAAAACCTATCTGGCAGTAAAGACAGGAGCAAGTATTTTAACGGCGGTATTAAGTTTTGTAGTGCTTTATTTTATTGGGGTAGATTTTCCGGTCTTTTGGTCTTTTCTAATATTTTTACTCAACTTTATTCCAACGGTCGGTTCGATGGTGGCGACCTTTTTTCCAACGGTCGTAGCCCTGGTACAATTCGATACCCTCGGACCTTTTTTCGCTGTAATGATTATTATTACTGGATTACAATTTTTGATTGGTAGCTTTCTGGAACCCCGATTACTCGGAAATTCACTGAATATTAGTCCTTTTGTAATTGTTTTGTCTTTGGTGCTTTGGGGGTTGATCTGGGGCGTTGTCGGTATGTTGTTGTGTGTTCCGTTGACCGTAATTATCATTATTGTGCTGGCACAGTTTCCCAATACTCGGGCGGTTGCGATCTTACTATCCAGAAGTGGGAAAATGGGGGAGGTGGAGTAGGGGCACTAAGTTGTTGATTAGTTAATCGGTGGATCAGTCACAACACCCGATTGTCGTATGACAACGACATCGGGTGTTGTTATTTTGGGACGTCAGTGCGAATTATAAATCTGGAAATAGCGTTAATTCGACCGTTTTATACTAATTATAAATCTCTTCCATTACCTGGTAACGAGGATCATCCATGTGGCTTTCGATCACTTTTGCGAGCATCGGAGAAGCTTTTTTCATCAGTACCTGACATTCAGCACTGAGGTGATGTATCTCTATTTTTTTACCAGCTGCTTCGTATTTTTCTACCAGTTGGAACAAGGCCTCCAGGGCCGAGTGGTCACTGACCCGTGATTCTAAAAAATCAATAATAACCCTGTCTGGATCACCTTTAACATCAAATTTATTTTTAAAAGAAGTAATACTTCCGAAAAATAATGGTCCCCAGATTTCGTACACCTTGGTTCCGTCTTTCAGGAAACTTTTTCGTGCGCGAATACGCTTTGCATTTTCCCAGGCAAAAACCAGGGCACTCATAATGATTCCAATGATCACGGCAATCGCCAAATCAAAAACAACCGTCAGAATAGAAACCGCAATCAAGACCAACGCATCACTCTTGGGAATTTTATTTAAAATTCTAAAACTACTCCAGGCGAACGTTCCAATCACGACCATAAACATCACACCCACCAACGCGGCGATTGGTACTTGCTCAATCAAACCGGAGGCAAAAAGAATAAAAGCGAGTAGGGTAAGTGCGGCAACGATACCAGAAAGTCGCGTACGACCACCCCCTTTAATATTGATAATTGACTGACCAATCATGGCACAACCACCCATTCCACCAAAAAGTCCGGTAACGATATTCGCGCCACCTTGCGCGACGCATTCGCGATTGGAATTACCACGGGTTTCAGTCAGCTCGTCAATTAAATTTAGCGTCATCAGCGATTCAATTAAACCAATAGCTGCCAGAATTAATGCGTAAGGACCAATAAATGCCAGCGTTTCCCAATTCATCGGAATCTTTGTAAAGATCTCCGTTTGAAACATCGGTAATCCTCCTTTTAGACCGTCACCACCACCGTCTCGAATAAAACTACCGACGGTCGCAACGTCCAGATTACCAAAAATAACAATCGCTGAAACGACACCAATCGCTACCAGCGCTTCCGGTAATTTTTTAAATACCATCGGTAAAAAGTGCATGATCGCCATGGTCAGTAAAACCAGGCCAGCCATGGTATACAGTTGCGTACCCTGTAGCCAGGTTGAGACACCGTTGCTGGTTTCTTTAAACATTCCTAATTGAGAAAGAAAAATCACGATCGCCAATCCATTTACAAAACCCATCATCACCGGATGAGGAATCAGTCGGACAAACTTTCCCAGTTTGAGTAAGCCAACGATAACCTGAATAATACCCATCAGGATAACGGTCGCAAATAAATAGTAGAGTCCCAGATTTTCTGCAGGCGTTCCCATCGCATTTCCAGTCGCAACCAGGCTAACCATCACGACGGCCAATGCACCCGTAGCGCCACTAATCATTCCGGGACGACCACCAAAAATAGCAGTAATTAAACCAATCATAAAGGCTGCGTATAAGCCCACCAATGGATCTACACCCGCTACGAAAGCAAACGCTACCGCCTCAGGAACCAATGCCAAGGCTACGGTCAATCCACTCAGGATATCGTTCTTAGCATTTCCTGCTCTTTCTCTAATGAAATCTACCATAAAAAAGATTTTTGAAAAAAACCACAATAATAACCCTTTTAAGCGCAGTTTTCAGCCTAAGAGTTATGTTATTTGCCACCCTTTAAATTTCGGGATTGTATTACTAAACAATAACTTATTGTTTAGTTTACAATAAGTGCGCCATTTGTCCTAAGATAGATGAAATGAAAAAATTAAATATGGACAATTGTCGATTTGGCCATTTTTAAATTTTTAGATAAAATATTGTTAATATATCAGGTTCAGTGAAAATTCTGCCATTAAACCACTTAGGCCCCTGCTAAAAGCGGAGGCCTAAACGATCACAAATTTAAAAAAACCAAATTTAGTCTAATTGCGCTTCCCCTGCCAGATCAACTAAAAATGCGTATTCCATCGCCGTTTCTTTATTTCGTTTAAAACGACCAGAAGCACCGCCGTGGCCAGCTTCCATTTCAGTCGAAAGCAAGAGTAGATTATCATCTGTTTTAAGATCCCTTAGTTTTGCGACCCACTTGGCTGGCTCCCAGTATTGAACTTGTGAATCATGTAAACCTGTTGTGACCAGCATATTTGGATAGTCCTTTTTTTCGATATTATCGTACGGGCTGTAAGATTTTATGTAATCGTAATATTCTTTATCTTTTGGATTACCCCATTCGTCAAATTCTCCGGTGGTCAGTGGAATCGTTTCGTCGAGCATCGTGGTGATTACATCTACAAACGGCACCGCTGCGATCACGCCACGCCATAATTCGGGACGCATATTAACGACCGCACCCATGAGCAAACCGCCAGCGCTACCACCCATTGCGAAGAGACGGTCAGGATCTGCGTATTTTTCGGCGACGAGATATTCTGCACAATCGATATAATCTGTGAAGGTATTTTTCTTTTTTAAGAGCTTTCCATCCTCGTACCACTGTCGGCCCATTTCTTGTCCACCCCGAATGTGTGCAATGACATACACAAAGCCACGATCTAGCAAACTTAAGCGGGCTGCGCTGAAATAAGGTTCCATATTGGCACCGTACGAACCGTAAGCGTAGAGTAAAAGTGGAGCCGTTCCGTCTATTTTTGTTCCTTTTTTATAAACCAAAGAAACTGGAATTTCGGCACCATCTCTGGCTTTTACAAAGAAACGCTCACTCTGATAATTAGCAGGTTTGAAATCTCCCACCACTTCCGTTTGCTTGCGTTGCTCCAGGTTACGGGTTTTCATATTATAATCATAAATGGTACCCGGCGTCGTCATGGACTGATAACCGATTCGAACCACTTCTGTGTTTAATTTGACGTTGGTACTGGTGTAAGCGAGGTACGCTTTTTCACCAAAATCAATATAATGATCCGAACCGCTGTCCGCCATCACGCGGATATTAGTAATCCCGTTTTTACGTTCAGAAAGTACCATGTAGTCATCAAATAACTCTACGTCTTCTAATAAAACATCGTTACGATTAGGAATAACTTCCTTCCAGTTTTTTAGGTCGGTAGCGTTTACGTTTGTTTCCATTAAACGAAAATTTTTCGCTTTATAATTGGTGACGATGTAGAATTTATCATTTTTATGATCAAAACTGTATTCCAGGTTTCCGGCCCGATCGCGGGGCTGAAACATTCGAAATTCACCATCCGGATTGTCTGCTTCCAGAATTCGGTACTCATTGGTCAATGTCGCAAAAGATCCAATGACCAGGTATTTTTCAGATTTTGTTTTATAAATAAAAGTTCGGAACGTATCGTCCGCCTCGTGGTAGATCTCCTGATCTTTGGCTGGATTTGTCCCAAGTTTATGTTTAAATATTTTATACGAACGCAGCGTTTCATCTTTGACACTATAAAAAATAGTCTTGTTATCCGCCGCCCAGGTGATGGTGCCGGAAGTATTAGGGATTTGGTCTTTGAGCATTTCACCCGTTTCTAAATTTTTAAAACGAATAGTATAAATACGACGACTGAGGGTATCTTCTCCGTAAGCAAGAATTTTGTTATTTGGGCTAATCTTTAAACCGCTGGTGGCATAATAACTAAAATCTTTGGCCAAATCATTTACGTTGAGCATGACTTCTTCTTTGGAGAGCGGCGCAACAGAAGTTCGAACATACACCGGATACTCATTCTCTTCCTGATATTGCGTTTGGTAGATATAACCGTTTTTTTGGTAAGCAACCGAAGTGTCATCTTTTTTGATTCTACCGACAATTTCCTTGTAAATGGTTTCCTGTAATTTTTCAGTGTGTGCCAACATCCCCTTGGTGTAAGCATTTTCGCTGGTCAGGTAATCAATCACTGCTGGTTCAGCACGTTCGTTTAACCAATAATAAGGATCGACTCTGACATCTCCGTTCTGGACGAGTTCTTTATTAATTTTTTTGGCAATGGGTGGTTGTAAATTATCGTTCATTTGTCTGGTAGTTTTGTCCCCCGAACATCCGAAGGCAGCCGATATAAAAAGAAACGACAAAGAAAAGAATAAGTTTTTACTTTTTCTGTTGAATAAGTTCATATGAAATAATATTATTTATTATGGTCAGGTGAAAATTTGAACAAGCACCAAGTTCCTATTTTCAGTTTAAAGACAGTCTAACAAGGATAGGGTAAAAGTGTTTAAATAATTGGTATTTGAAATCAAAATAAAATTTGCCAATTACCGCAATTGATATACTTTTAGGAAAGTCCTGAAGTGTAATTGCCATATTAAGTATTAAGCTATGTAATACATTTAGTCTAAAAGCCAGAGAATATTGGTGCTGAGAGTAGCGCGTAGAGTGAGTAAAAGAGCGCAAGCTACTCAAATTTATGAAATTTGTGAATTAATATAAATTTATTTGCCATTCCTAAAATAATCAACTCAAGCCTTTAAATCGAATTTTTTAGTAGATCCCAACCCGCTTAACCCGCTAAAATTCTACAAAAAGCCTTAATATTGTCGAGCACATGAATTTAGATACTTCATATCGACAAATACTCGCCATTTCACTACCTATCATGTTAGGAAGTGCTGTACAAAATATTATTGCGCTCAGCGATAGTGTTTTTCTGTATCACTTGAGCGAGGTAGACTTTGCAGCGATTGGTTTTGTAGGTGTTTTTTATCTGATAATTGCGGCCATTGGCTTTGGATTTTCAAAAGGAGGACAGATTTTGATTGCCCGACGGATGGGAGAACGCGAGCCGGATGAAGTAGGAAGGACGTTTTACGCCATGCTTTATTTTGAATTGGGACTAGCGTTGGGGATGTTTTTATTTATGCAATACGGGACTGGTTTGTTCTTTGCCGCCTTTGTCAACTCTGACGTTATCTACGAAAAAAGTCTGGAATATATAGAATATAGGTCCTTTGGGGTCTTTTTTAGTTATGCTGGCGTCGCGATTGTAGCTTTGTATACTGGCGTGGCCCGAACCTGGTTTATTGTCCTGGATACCCTGGTGCTGGCAGTAGTCAATATCGTATTGAATTACGGATTAATTTTCGGGAATCTTGGACTACCCGCTATGGGAATTGCCGGAGCGGGATTGGCCAGTTCAATCGCGGAGGGCATCGCATTTTTTGTCTTCTTTGTGTATATTTTATTTGATAAGAAAGCCAGATTATACGGTTTATTCCGGTTGCCAAAACTGGATTGGGAACTAATTAAATTGCAACTGTCCATGAGTACGCCCATCGTTGCGCAATCCGTAGTTGGATTAGGTAGCTGGTTTGTATTTTTCGGGATTGTAGAAAACCTGGGCGAACGGCCATTAGCCATTACCAATCTGACGCGGATGGTCTATCTGGTCCTGTCGATTCCCTGTTGGGGATTTGCTTCGGGTATCAATACGCTGGTCAGTAATTTTATTGGGCAAAAAAGAAGAGAGGCGGTAATTCCCATTGTTTGGAAAACCGCAAAAATGTGTTTATTGCTGACCATCATAATTTCTGTTCCCGTGATTTTCTTTCCAGAACAAATCCTTTATCCGCTATTGGGAGGAGAAGATATGTCGCTGATTCGCGATTCACAAACTACCTTATATGTATTGTTTGGAATTATCTCTTTATTTTCTGTAGGTGGTGTATTTTTCAATGGACTGGTTGGAACGGGCGCCACGGTCTACGGTCTAAAAATACAGGCTGTTTGTGCGCTCGGATATTTAATTTATATTTATGTTGTGGTAGAATATACCACTGGCGGGCTAGAATGGGCGTGGGCTTCGGAGATTTTTTACTGGATCATTATGACGACGCTTTCCTGGATGTATTTGAAGGGGAATGATTGGCATCGGTTTAAGTTTTAGAATAAAATACGGAAGCTTAAGGAGCGGACATGCCATTGTCATTAGCTAGCCGTTGTAATCTCTTCCCGTTTTAGGGGAGTCAAATGCCAACAGCAAAGTTTAGCTAAAGTCAACCTTACTATCTGGTTAAAATTTATGAAAAAAACTTCTGCACTTTTTACGAAAATACTGTGATCTCGCTGAGATCAAAAGTGCGTAGGAAAATGACCGCAGGGCGGTCAAATTATGTTAGCTAAGGTTGTACATTAAAAGAACGACCACAGCGTGGTCGCAGAAGTTTTTACATTTATTTTCAAAAAAATGCAGCAGAAATTTTTCGCTTCATTAAGGTAGATTGAACACCCTGGCAAGAAGCAAGCAGCAAAAAATCTAGTAAGAAAAGGTATGTTTTATCTAAAAACTAAATTTAGCCCTTAATTCGTACTATAAATATAAAAATATAAAACAAGCAAGGTTTGAAAAACAACCCTTCATCCTACACCACCTGCCCCAACTGCTACGGTCGCGGCAAAACCAGTCGCAGGCTTCGCAAAAAAGTTCGATTGCAATACCAGCGGGCGTGGGCTGCATTTGAAAAAACAAAAGGTCAGGGAACGCCTCCTGTACGACCAAAGCGAAACTTGATGCTTTGTCTTACCTGTTCCGGATCCGGTTTATTTCCTGCCGATGACTATCCGGTTGCGGACAAAAACTATCCACATGTAGCCATCATCGGCGGTGGAATCGGAGGCGTGGCATTGGCCGTAGCCTGTTTACATCGTCAAATTCCTTTTACGTTATATGAGCGGGACGAGCGCTTTGACGCCCGCTCTCAGGGGTATGGGCTTACCCTGCAGCAGGCGAGTAAAGCGATGCTGGGGTTTGGTCTTGGCACTCTGAAGGAAGGGGTAAATTCCACCCGGCACGTGGTGCACACAACGGAAGGAAAAGTGGTCGGAGAATGGGGGATGAGAACGCAGGTGAAGCTAAAAGTTGACAAAGCACCAAAGCGGATTAATGTACACATTGCTCGACAGTCCTTGCGGTTGGCTTTATTGGAGCAATTGCCAGGACAGGAGACGGTACAGTGGGGACATCAGTTGGTGGATTTTAAAAAAACAGAAGACGGAAAGGTAGCCCTGAATTTTGAAGTAGACGGAAAACGGAAGACTGCTGTGGCTGATTTGGCAGTGGGGGCCGACGGGATTCGCAGTACGATGCGTCGGCTTTTAATTGGGGAAGAAATAAATCCGTTGCGGTATTTGGGCGTAATTGTGATTTTAGGAATTTGTCCTTTGTCAAGACTTGAAAATATTAAAAGTGAATTGTTAGACTCTGCTACGGTCTTTCAGACAGCCAATGGAAACGAGCGGATTTATATGATGCCTTTTGCGTCGGATTCGATTATGTGGCAATTGAGTTTTCCAATGACCGAAGCAGCCGCCAAGGCGTTGAGTAAGGAAGGACCGGAAGCACTTAAAAAAGAAGCGATTCGTCGGACGCCGTGGCACGAACCGATTCCGGCTATTTTAGCAGCCACTGAGGCGAAGCAGATTTCCGGCTATCCGGTTTATGATCGGGAAATTTTGGAGGCAGCGTATTTAGAAAAGGCAGGACCTGTAACATTGATTGGAGACGCCGCGCATCCGATGAGTCCGTTCAAAGGACAAGGCGCCAATCAGGCGTTGCTGGATGCGTTAGCATTGGCTCGGAGTATATCGGAAAACTGCAGGCCGTTGTCCAAATGGAGGGAAGCGGGTATTCGGAACAGGGTGTTGGTGGATTTTGAATTAGAAATGTTGGAACGCACAGCTGCCAAGGTTAAGGATTCGGCCAGAGCGGCAAAATTTTTACATTCGGAGATGGCATTGGAGGAAGGGAATTCGCCGAGGGGACGGAAGTTCAGGAATAACGGGAAGTAGCGCGTTATGTTTTATGTTGGAGAATTTTTTTATAAAAATTAAAACTATGGAACCAGGATTAATACTTTCGTTTTTAGGGGCGTCTATTATTTTAACAATCATGCCAGGGCCAGATAATATTTTTGTGTTAACAGAGAGTTTGACCAAAGGGCAGCGAAACGGGATTGCAATATCGGTGGGACTGTGCACCGGTGTACTGATTCATACTTTGGCGGCAGCAACTGGACTTTCTATCATTATCCAAAAATCTGCGATCGCCTTTTCCATGATAAAGTATCTGGGAGCAGGTTATCTTTTTTATTTGGCGTATCAAGCCTATGGAGAAGCGCAGCCAACGATTGACCTCACGACACATAAAAAGGCCCGTAAGAATGAAGCAACAGGACCGTTGATCAAAAAGGGATTTTTGATGAATATCTTAAACCCAAAAGTTTCCTTATTCTTTATTGCTTTTCTACCACAATTCATCACCATTGACGGCATGAATGTTACGCTTCAAATGATGGTCCTTGGTATTGTTTTTATGATGCAAGCACTTGTTATTTTTAGCGCTATCTCAATTTTATCCGGATCGCTAACAAGATACGTTAATGCTCCAAATTTTTGGAAGACAGCTAAATGGAGTAAAATTATGGTACTGATTATTTTGGGATTGGTTTTGGTCTTTTCGGAAAAATAAGGTTAGGCAGGGTAGGCGTCAAACCATTAAACAATATTATTTAACAATCGTGGTACATTGAGAGAATGGAAACCGTTAAAAGTTGTCAGAGAAATTGAACAATTAACAAACACTCAAGTTTTAGTATCATGCGAATGATAATAATTTTTTCAATCTTAATAATATCCTGTATGTCTAATCCAAAAAAAAATATTGATACGAATAAAGCTGATCATAATCAGGAGCAATCCGATTCAGACAGAGTGGTACTTTACAGTTTTTCCGAACAAGGAAAAGGCAAATGGCGTGTACAGGATGACGTCGTTATGGGTGGTCGCTCCGACAGTCAGCTTAAATTAACAGACGAAAATCACGCGCATTTTTCCGGTCGGGTTTCCCTGGAAAACAACGGCGGGTTTTGTTCGATTCATCAGACAGTAGAAAGTGATCCTTATGTAATTGATGAAAAATCGGTCGCTTTTGTATTGCTCTTGAAAGGGGATGGAAAAGATTATAACTTTCGGGTGAGAACACCAAACGGGCGTTATTCTTATGGTTTTACTTTTCCTACCAAACAGGCAGATAAATGGGAAACGATTTCTATTCCGTTTAGTGCGATGGAAGCGACGTTTCGCGGTGAACCTGTCGAGGTGCCTAACTACGCCGGGGAAAATGTTCTAGAAATGCAGTTGTTGATAGGAAATAAAAAAGCAGAAGATTTTAAAATATTGATAAAATCTATTGAGGTTATTTAATCAAATGAATTCCTCGATGCTGGTATCGGGGTGAGCGTTTAAGGGGCGTCATTTTTCAGAGGGCTGGCCTTGCGCTCACATCCCGTCCCCCTGCTTCGGGGTGGATTGATTCAAAATTTCTCAACGAGCTTTATAGCTAAAAGTGGTTTGGAACAGCAATACCAACTCTCAATTTGGAACAAATAAATAAAAACCGGCTCAAGCCCATTACTTGCCACATCTCCCAATTAACGTCGCTACCAATCCGGTCCAGCCCGTCTGATGCGAAGCACCCAATCCTTCCCCTTGATCTCCATGGAAATATTCAAAAAACAAGATCAGGTTTTTAAAGTAAGGATCTTTGTTGTATAGACTATCTGGTCCATAAACAGGACGGAAACCTTCATTATTTTTTTGAAAAATATTAATCAATAAATTAGAAATTTCGTCGGCCGCTTTTTCCAGGCTTATATTTTTTCCGGAATCCGCTGGAAGTTGGGTTTTTAGATTATTACCAAAATATTCATGGTAAGTTCGCAAAGAGCGGATCAACAAATAATTCATTGGAAACCAGATAGGTCCCCGCCAATTAGAGTTACCACCGAAGAGACTCGACTGGGATTCTCCCGGTTCGTAACTCAGGCCAAATTGTTCTCCATTAATTTCGATATGATAGCCTTTCTGATGAATCTTTGAGAGCGAACGGATTCCATAAGGACTTAAAAATTCTTTTTTATCAAGCAGTGCACCCAATATTTTTTTCACTTTTCGTTTGGGTAATAAAGACAGCAGAATATCCTCATTGTCTTTCATTTCTTCTACCACGAGATAATCATGATTTTTCTCTCGGTAATCCCGGTGATATTTTAAACGTTTATAGAAGTCAGGCAGTTGCTGAAGTTTTTCCTTTTCTAAAATAAAAGTAGCAAACAAGGTAGAAAGTCCCACCAGCGAACGAACCCGGACGGGTATGCTATCTCGATTGGTATCCGGAAAAGTCAGTACGTCGTAGAAAAAACCTTCGTGCTCATCCCAGGCATTATTTTTTCCGTAGCCAATCTCATTCAGCGAGGCAGCGATGAGGATAAAATGTTCGTAAAATTTGGTTGCTACATCTTCAAATGTATGATCCACCAGCGCAATTTCGATGGCCATTTCCAGCATATTTAAACAATACATTCCCATCCAGGCTGTGCCATCCGCCTGATCCAGCACGCCGCCCCCCGGTACATCGTTCGAGCGGTCAAAAATACCGATATTATCCAATCCTAAAAACCCTCCTTCAAAAATATTATTACCGTTACTATCTTTTTGGTTGACCCACCAGGTGAAGTTGATCAGTAATTTTTGGAAAGCCTGTTTTAAGAAATCAATATCTTTTTTACCTGTTTTGCGAAGACCAATTTTATAAACCTCCAGACAGCCCCACGCGTGTACTGGTGGATTGACATCCCCAAATGACCACTCGTAGGCTGGAAGTTGTCCATTGGGATGAACAAACCATTCCCGTAAAAATAAAAGCAGTTGATGTTTGGTAAATTCCAAATCTAGTTCTGCAAGTGGTACACAGTGGAAAGCCAAATCCCACGCCGCATACCACGGATATTCCCATTTGTCAGGCATAGAAATAATATCCTGATTGTTAAGGGTTCGCCAGTTAGCGTTCCGCGCACTTTTCCTTTGTTTCGGTGGATTTGGTCTGGAGGGATCTCCGTCTAACCATGTGTTTACATCCAGGTAATAGAATTGTTTGGTCCACATCATTCCGGCATAAGCTTGCCGTTGTATATTAATTAAGTCAGGTGATTTACTCGCCGGACAGAGCGTATCATAAAACTCGTCTGCTTCATTTTTTCTTTTGGAAAATGTTTTTTCTACCAAAGGACCAAAAGCGGAACCCGTTACTTTTTTATTGGTAATTCTTAAGTAAAATATTATCTCCCCTCCACCTTCGATTTCACGATGGTAGTAAGGAGACATTTTAGTACCTGATTTTTTTTGTTCAAAAACAGAGAAATTCTGATCAATTACCGCGTCGTTAATCAGGTCTTTGACGAAAGGCGTTTCGTTTTTAATTCCAAATATACGTTCCCGATTTGTCTCATTTTCGGTATAGAGTATTTCGTCGGCCGTCATAAAATAAAAATAGTACGAATGTTCCATCGTTGGATGTTTTACTTCCGCAGCCTGTTCGCCTTTTGTTTTGTGCGCCATTGTTTTGATGATCGGCTTTTTACTTCCTGGATCAGGCGACCATACATTTCTAAACCACAAAGTAGGCATCAAATAAATGGGTGCTGTATTTTTACCACGATTGGCTACCGTAATTTTAATCAACGTATCTTCTCCCGTCACCTTCGCATATTCTGAAAAGACATCAAAGTAGGCTTGATTATCAAATACGCCCGTATCCGTAATTTCGTACTCCCGGACATTGCGATCCAGTTTTGCATTGGCCTCCAGTAATTTTCCGTAAGGAAATGCCGCGTGTGGATATTTGTACAAAGTCTTCATGTAAGAGTGCGTCGGTGTACTATCCAGATAATAATACAATTCTTTTACATCTTCCGCATGGTTGCCTTCGTGTCCGTTAAGGCCAAAAAGACGTTCTTTGATAATCGGATCCTGTCCATTCCACAAGGCGAGCGAGAAACAGGTTTTACAACGAATATCAGAAATTCCCATCAAGCCATCCTCACCCCAGCGATAAGATCGGCTACGCGCATGATCATGAGGCAGGTACGACCAGGCCTCCCCGTTGGGACTATAATCCTCGCGTACTGTTCCCCATTGCCGCTCACTCAGATATGGTCCCCAATCCAGCCATCTTTCTTTACCGGAATAGTGATCATCAAGTCTTTTTTGCTCTGCTATTTTCTTGCGAATGGCCATAGGTGTGTTTTAGGAGCGAAGATAATTAAATTATGGAAACAGCGAAGTGGTGGGTTGCGTTTTATTAAGTGATGAGAAATAAATAACGATCTATTCTGACTTTCTACAATATGATTTATAGTGAAATGTTGAAAAAAATAAATGAAGATTCTATACTTTCTCTTTTCTCACCACTCTGCGTCCATAAACTACGATAAAAAAGTACGCAAGATCCATAATTTTAAATACTATGGTACATGGCAAGTTTGAGGCTACTCCTCTAGTAGGCCGAGAGGTTGAAATAAGAAAAAATGTTCAAAATAGGAAGAAATTGCATAGCAAACCCGCAGGGCGGGTTTGTTTCCCACCCCCTGCGCGAACCCCAAAGGATCGCTCCTAGCCCTTACTTTGAGAGGATGCAAAGCAGTGGCCATCCAGACCGGGTCACAGAACGCGACCCCCAAGGAGAGAAACCAATAGTTTTTTCGCAAACGTCTCTGCGGCAGTTCGAAAATAAGGTCGACTGCTTACTGGTCTATACTTAGATGCTTGAATGTGAGAAATTCCATAAAAAAAACTTGATTATTTTTAATAAAAATTTATTTCACTGGTGGATAGGCAGTTTGCTGGACTTATAAGAGAAGGTTGTAACTTTGGCTCACACCTGAAAATTATGAGTTTAATTATTTGGAAATACTGCTGAAATCGACTATCTGGTAATTTCCTTAATTATAATCTGATATTTTTTATCGCCTAAATAATTCTTATGTCTCCTTTCAATACTCAAATTTTCCTGATTATTATTTCACTGATATGCATCACCGCCGCTTGTCAAACAGCCACCAAAGAATCAACTACCCAGGCTGCTGCGCATCCCGAAAGCCTACTTGTCCACATTGTCGATCCCGCTCAAACCGATCTGGCATTTTATTATAAAAACGAAAAGGGCGAAAACTACGCAAACCATCAAAGCCTAAAAACACAACTTGCTAAAAATAATAAAAGTCTAATATTTGCTGTCAATGGAGGAATGTACAATCGAGACCATACCCCCCAGGGGCTTTATATCGAAAAAGGAATAAAGATTACACCGTTAGATACAATCTCTGAAGGTTACGGAAATTTCTATTTACAGCCTAATGGTATTTTTTATTTGACGAATGACAGAAAGGCACAGGTTATTCAATCGGATAGTTTTGTGATAAACGAAAATATTTCTTTCGCTACACAATCCGGTCCGATGTTGCTGATTGATGGTGAGATTCATCCGAAGTTCAGAGCTGGGTCGGCTAATTTACATATTAGAAATGGGGTAGGGGTTCTTCCGGATGGTCGTACTTTATTTGTAATGTCCAAAGAGAAAATTAATTTTTATGATTTGGCTACCTATTTCAAAAAACAAGGATGCCGAAACGCATTGTATCTTGATGGTTTTGTTTCCCGAACCTATTTGCCTGCGCAAAATTGGGAACAGAGTGATGGTAACTTCGGGGTGTTTATCGGTGAAATTTCTTCAAGGTAAAAGAGCGTTATTTTTAAATATAAAAAGCCACCATTACCATTTTATTTTTCATTCAAAAATTCATCCGTAAAGTGACTTCGCTTCTTTTCTTGGGCAAACTTTTTTTGATTATACATTTTAGAATCGCCTTTAGGAATTGATAAACTTTGCCAATCTTTTCCACGTCGCATCTGACCGATTAAAACAATCTGCCCGACGTGATAAGCGTAATGCGCCAGCTGACGATTTATCGCCTCAACAATCGTATGTCCCTGATTGCGAATGTAAACCAGTTGCTCAAAATTAGTCTCATTGACAGAATCCAAAGCAGTAAAAAGTACCTGCCATCCTTCGCTCCATTTAGCATTCAGGTCCGCTCGGGATTTAATTATATTTTCAAATTCCTGATCTCGATTCCGAAAATCTTTTTCTCCATCGGTTGTTAGAAAGTCTGTCCAGCGGGACATCATATTTCCGTGGAGGTGATGGACAATAATAGCGATGGAATTATTTTCAGAAGGTGATTGCCAGAAGAGATCTGTATCAGAAATCTGTGCAAAGGTTCGATCGCCCAATAATTTATAGTAGTCAAATTGTTTTTTTGTAGAATCAAGAAAATTGGTAATAAAGGAAGGATTCATAACTTATATTTTTTTCGATTTAAAATACTACGAATATTGAAGTTTTAAATATGGGGGTTTGGAGATAAGAAGAACGGGAAAACCGAAACAGGAGAAACCACGAAACGGGTAAACCGGAAAAACGTAGAAACAAGGCATACCTTGTCTCTACGTTTTTCCCACCTCAGGATCTCTCAACAACTCAACAAGCGCAGCGTTTCAACATTTAAACAAGCGTAGTGCCTCAACTCCTCAACGCATCCCCCGCACCAAATTTCTCCCCAATTGCGACATATGCACCTCATCCGGACCATCTGCGATCCGAATCGTACGACCGTAAACCCAAAATCCAGCCAGCGGCGTATCCTGTGAAACCCCCAATCCGCCGTGCGCCTGAATTGCTCGATCGACTACATTACAACACATTTGCGGACAAACAATTTTTATCATACTAATCAACTCTTTCGCCTCTTTAATACCGTGGCGATCTATTTTATCCGCTGCTGCCAGCGTCAAAAATCTCGCCTGATCAATCTCACATTTTGATTGGGCGATATCCTGACGAATACTGCTAAAATCTTTTAAAGACCGACCAAATGCCTCCCGCGTTGCCACCCGCGTACACATCAGCTCCAGCGCCCGTTGTGCCGCTCCAATCAGACGCATACAGTGATGAATGCGACCCGGTCCCAATCGGCCCTGTGCAATTTCAAAACCGCGACCCGGTCCAAGAATCAGGTTTTTCTTGGGAACCCGTACATTTTCCAACAATACTTCTGCGTGTCCATGCGGAGAGTCTAACATTCCATAAACTTCCAGTGGTCTCAACACTTTTACACCCGGAGTGTCCGCCGGCACCAAAATCATACTTTGCTGAACATGTCGAGCCGCCGTAGGATCTGTTTTTCCCATCAAAATATAAACCTTGCAGTTGGGATGCATCACACCTGAAGACCACCATTTTCGCCCATTGATGACGTAATCGTCTCCGTCTAACAGAATTGAAGTCTCAATATTGGTGGCGTCAGAAGAAGCCACGGTGGGCTCGGTCATCAAAAAAGCAGAACGAATTTTTCCTTTTAAAAGCGGTTGTAAATATGCTTGCTGTTGTTCCGGCGAACCATATTTGGCGAGTACTTCCATGTTTCCCGTATCGGGCGCCGAGCAATTAAATATCTCGGAAGACCAAAGCACGCGACCCATGATTTCGGCCAGTGGCGCGTATTCCAGATTGGTTAATCCCGGACTAAATTCGTTATAATTTTTTGGTAAAAATAAATTCCATAATCCTGCCGCAAGCGCACTTTTTTTCAATTCTTCCATCCTGGGATAAACCTGCCACAAGTTTGCTTTGGTGAATTCTTCGTAAGCTTTCTCCTCGGGCAAAACTACTTTCTCCATAAAGCTTCGCAGTTTTTCTTGTAAACTCAACGATCGTTCTGTATATTCGAAATTCATTTTTTTATTTTTAATGTAAACTTACCCCGCAATCAAATAACCACCATCCGCCGTAAACGTCTGCCCCGTACAATAACTACTCGCATTACTCGCCAGAAAGACCGCTAATCCCGCCATGTCTTCTGGCATCGCCATTTTTCCGGAAGGTAATTGTTTAGTCATATGAGTTAGTAATTTTTCATTTTGCCAAAGCGCCGAACTAAACTTTGTTTTTACCAAGCCCGGACAAATACTATTAGATCGGATACCGACCGCTCCCCATTCTTTGGCCTGTGTTTTAGACAACATCACCAGTGCCGCTTTGCTAACACTGTAGAGACTCAACCCACTACTGGGTCGGATACCTTCCACCGAAGCAATATTAATAATTGAGCCACCGCCCCGTTTGACCATTTCGGGATGACACAAGTTGGCCAACAGGAAGCAGGCTCTTACATTTATATTCATAATTTTATCAAAAACCTTAACATCCATTTTTTCGATACCATCGTAAACGGGATTTGTAGCAGCATTGTTAATTAGAATGTCAACACCCCCGTAAATCTCCACCGTTTTTTTTACCAGATTTTTTAGCTGATCTGAATTTCCTACGTGACAAGCGATGCCCATAGCTTCAAAACCCTCTTTTTTTAATTGGTCAACTACGGCATCCACTGCTTCCTGCTTCCGACTACTAATTACGACTTTGGCCCCAAACTCTGCTAATCCACGTGCCATCGCAGCACCGATTCCTTTGCTGGAGCCCGTGATAATAGCGACTTTATTCGTCAAGTCAAATTGTTCTTTTATCATATTGAACTATATATTTTTGATGAAGATGCCAATTTACGAAAAGAAACCGGGTTTCCCAATCAGGAAAACCCGGCTAATTTTTATTTACCTCATGAGTTCTATCTTCTATTGATTATCGTCCATCTACAACTACCCGTTCGGTGAGTACTTTACCCGTGGAAAGTCGCAACACTACGTAATATAATCCGGTACTATTTTCACTTAAGTCAAAATCCAAAAAATGCTGTTCTGAAAAATCCTTGACGCTTCGTTCTTGTACCAACTGTCCAGTTACATTGAAAATGCTTACCACGCCTCCGCCCGCTGGTAACGATTGGGTGCCAAGCCTGAAGATCCCCAGCGTTGGATTGGGAAATAAGGTCAGCCCGGTACTGGATAACTCGGCAGTACTACTTCGTCTGTTGGCTGCTTCTCCAGGGAACAAATCCTCTCTGACTTTACAAACAAAATTCCAGTCGCTATCATATTGGTCTACTTTGATATGGTAAACTTGTTCTGAAATATTATTTATCACCACCGGATTTGGACAGTCTCCCGAACATTGAAAAACAAATTGCCAATCGGCATCAAATACCTTAATAATCTGATTGGGTTGACTTCCAGTGATTGTCAAGTTGTCTACAGTCATGGTAATGGTTGCGCATTCGGCAATCACCGGCGTTCCCGCACAGATACATCCGTCAATTTGGATTTGGTCATTAATTGTATTTGGGTTGTTGTCATTACAAGCGGCGCCAAAAATCGTTGGCAGGTTCGGATTATTATCATCACAATCTTGCGATGCACAAATGCCATCATTATCTTCATCCGTACAGGGACCTTCGCCGATCACCAAATCCTGATCTACTTTACAGATATAATTATAATTATTATCAAACGCATCAATTTTTAGATGATAGTTACCCGACAAGTTAGTAATAACAGTAGGATCGTTACAATCAAAGTTACACTCGAAAACCTGTTGCCATCCACCTTCCGTACGCCACAATCTGATCTTCGTTCTGTTTGTGTCAAACGCGCTAACGGTAATGGTTCCATTATTGACGGTGTAAACTGGGCAATCGTTATCGGATGGTATGGTTGTTCCCGCACAACTACAACCGTCAGACTGTATTTGGTCGTTATTTGTATTGATATTGTTGTCATCACAGTCAGTGCCGGGAGTAGCAGGTAGATTTGGATCATTGTCATCACAATCATCGGAGGCGCAGATGCCATCGTTATCTTCATCCACGCAGGAGCCTTCGTCGAATTTCAAGTCTTCGTCCACCTTGCAGATATAGCCAAAATCCTGATCGAAGGCATCAATTTTTAAACGATACTTTCCTGATAAACCGGAAATCACGGTAGGATCAATACAATCAAAATTACATTCAAAAACTTGTTCCCAGCTACCATCCGTGTTCCATAATCTGATCTTGGTACGGGTGGTATTAAAACCAGTCACCGTAATGGCACCATCGCTAACCGTATAAGTCGGGCAGTCATTCGTTGGAGGAATCGTCGTACCCGAACAGGTACAGCCGTCGGACTGTAGTTGATCATTTTCGGTATTTGAATTGTTATCGTTACAGGGAGTGCCAGGATTATTTGGTACATTAGGATTGTTATCATCGCAATCTGCGTCTACACAAATACCATCATTATCTAAATCGGTACATCCTTCGAAGGTGCTACAGGGCAATTCCATAATAAAAAACCGTTCTCCGTTATCGTCGTCGTTGGTCCAGTTCCATTGACCATTCCAGGGGTGAAAAACCACAAAATCCCGGTTCGGGGAATTGCCCGGACAGAAACCACAATCGTCAAAATTAGTGTAAGTTATTGGAGATCCATCCGGCCATTCCAAGCTGCCCTCATCCTCCGTATCATTGAGTCCGATAAAGGCTACTTCGTCCACTTCTCGCATTAAATAATCATTCTCTTCCTGGTCGCTAATGGTCACCAAAAAACCACCGTGAGAATTGGCAATTGCTACTGCCGCCGCGTAGGTCGTATCAAATTCTGAGACAAAATATTTGTTTCCCCGAAAATTTCCACGCCAGTTAAACGCAGCTCGGTAAAAATGACAATCTCCGATACCGCCCCCGGTACTTGCCGCGTTGATGGTCATGGCACATTCCTGTCGATTGCCACAAGCATCGGTCACTACGTATTCTACGATGGTTCGCCCGAATGGAAATAAACTGCCACTTGGGAGGCCTTGTACCAGCTCAATGGTAACACCGCCTTCGGGACAAGTAGTCGTAGCGTTGGGAAATTCCCATTCCAGTACAGCTCCCATTTCTTGTTGAGTAGAAAGTGCATCTAGCGTATAGCCGGCGGGACAGTTAAGGGTCAGAACACCAGTTGGCGTATTGATATTCGGGGTAAGAAATATCGGCGTTCCAGATAACGAAATATTAGTTCGGGCAATCGTGGTAGACTGATTCGTATGAGAAAAATCCCAGGTTTTTTTATCAAAATTATTAATTCCAAAACTGGAAGGAAAACTGTAACTGCCACTGGAAAATTCGGATTGATCGGTTGCTGTTTTTGCCCAAAGCGTATAAATATATTCTCCGTTGGATTGTTTAAACGCTCCGCCACCGATATCATCCGGAAGATTCATCGCGTCAGTTTTGACTGGATCATAAGTAGTTTTAAATAAAAAATCAGAAGTAGTTTTATAAGAAATTCCACCGTTGGTAACTACCTGCTCAAATGGATGCTGGTCTTCGATTTTTTCGTACAATCCCATGGCATCAAACGAATCCTCCTGATCTTCAAAATCTTCCTTTTCGGCCATATCGAAAATATGGGTCTGGTGAATCCCGTTTTGCATCGAGGCCACAATCAATTTGGATAAGTAATTAATTTGCAATTCGTCACTACCAAAGTACTGACCGAATGCCTGGCGGGGAACATTAATTTCCGTAATCGTCCACCCTTTTTCCGGATAAGGAGATCCATCGTATCCATAACTTTTTAAAATCTGGTAACGTTCTTCCTGTGTTTCCAGTAGACCTTCAATCGCCGCATCCGAATGTCGAGTATAAACAAAACCCTGAATATCGTTGTCATAATATCGGGTACTTCCGTCAATGTGTGGATAGGCGTGAAAACCGGCAATATCAAAATAAGCACCTCCTTTTAACGGAAATTCATCAGTTACTTTTCCCTCGTCCGGATTATCGGTATTTCTTAAAATAACATCCAGAAAACTATTATAACCAATTCCAGACATCACTACGTAATCATCCGGTGAAAGCGTTTTAATAATCTCGTAAGAAATCCGTAGCGTTCGAATATAGTGGAATACGGGCGCTCTTAATTTATAATCGCACGGATCGGGTTCGTTCTCCCACCAGTTACCCGGTGCGCCTGGTGGCAACCAGCCTTTTGCTCCCGAAAAATCAAAGCCAGGTTCGTTCCATATCTCCCAAAATTTTACGCGATGACCCACGGCCTGCATAACATTGTAAAGATATAAAGCATAATAATTATTGTCGTTGACGGGCGTTCCATTTTCGCCATTATCCCAAATAGGCTCGTAAAGATTGGCAAACATATCCGTTTCGATACCATCACAATACTCGGTTGGATCCCGGTGAATATCAGCGGCAAAACCGACAAATACCGTATTATCTTCCATGCCAAGACCGTGGAAAAAATCATAGTTGGAGGTGAACGTCGTATATTCATATTGTAGTCCAATGCCCTCGGGCAATGTACCACGTAATGCTCTGACACCTACACCCGGTACGCCCGCAGCGGGATTTCCAGCCGCCAGTGCGGCCAGCGTGGTATTGCTCCAGTTGGAGCCGTGATAGCCAGGGTTTACCCCCGCACGAAAACCGCCAGTGTATGGTTCATTGATATCATTGGCGGTATAATTAACTTGGCCATTTAACATTATTGGCGTACCGAATAGGAGGAACAACCAACCCAGGACAGGAAGAAATCTTTTCATGGTAATAGTTTTTGTATAAATATTATTAGTAGAAAACTGTGCGTAAACGATTGAAAGCCTTTACTTTATACTTTCTTGATCAAATGGCTAATATGGGTGGAGTTGTAATAATAAAGTAGCGTGGTGAATAGTTAATTGGTTAAAATACGCAACCCTGAATATTTATGTACGTAAAAATACTAATATTGGATCTCTACGACATAGCTCCGGATTTCCTGCCTTAATCAGACCAAAAATAACGGTGTCTAACCTATCATTTACTTAAGCTCTTTGGCACCAGCAATATCGGATGAAAGAAATGGTTTATCAATATCAATTATTACAATTTGTCAAAAAAAGTTAAACAAAATATGATATATTAGCCATTGGTAATCAATATATTATTCTTTTATACCTGCGTTACCACCAGGAAGGTTTTCTCCCGTTTTTCCTTTTCCTTTTTCCTTAGTAACTTGCGCTAAAATTAAATATAGATGGAATCAGCAAAAATAATGGAGGCGTTAGCCACGGTCAAAGATCCTCAAACGGGCCAAGACCTGGTAACCAGTAATCGGATACACGATTTAAAAATTGATGGACAACAGATAAATGTCAGTATTCAATTACCGACCCTGAGTATGCCTGGAAAATCCGAACTAAACTTTGCGGCGATGGCTGCGATTCAGGCGGTTTATCCCGAGGCGGAAGTAAATGTTCATAATTTTGCGAAAGCCCAACAGGCACAACAGCCCGTGCGTATTTTGTCGCAGGTGAAAAATATTATTGCCGTCGCTAGCGGAAAAGGAGGGGTTGGAAAATCTACCGTCTCGGTTAATCTTGCGCTTGCGCTCCAACAACAGGGACACCGGGTCGGATTGATCGATGCCGATTTGTACGGACCGTCTATTCCGACGATGTTGGGTCTACAAGGTCAAAAACCAAAAGTACAGGATCTCGATGGAAAGGCGATGCTGACACCACTGCGGGCGCACGGGATGCCCGTGATGTCACTGGGTTTTATCATTGACCCGGATCAGGCCGTTGTATTGCGTGGACCACGACTGGGTGGAATCATTCGACAGTTTTTGGCAGACTGTATCTGGCCAGAACTGGATTATATGATCATTGATTTGCCACCAGGAACTGGAGATATTCAGTTAACCCTGGTACAAACGGTTCCGGTAACGGGAGTCATCGCAGTGACTACTCCACAGGAGGTTGCAGTAATTGATGCAGTAAAAGCAATCAATATGTTTTTATTACCCAACGTAGATGTACCTATTCTCGGAATTGTAGAAAACATGAGCTGGTTTACGCCCGAAGAGTTGCCGGATAATAAATATTATCTCTTTGGTGAGGGTGGTGGCGCAAAACTAGCCGAGATGGCGGATACGAAATTACTTGGACAGATTCCGTTGGTTCAAGGCATCCGCGAAGGGGGAGACAATGGTCGTCCGGTGGTCATGCACAATCCCGATAATCCTTCCAGACTTGCTTTTTTAGAATTGGCGAGTGGTCTGGTAGCGCAAGTAGCAAAACGGAATGCGGATAAAGCAGCAACTAAAAAGGTGGATGTGGTACGGTAGAGACAATGAATAATGTTTTAATGAAGAATTAAAAGCCTCGTGATAGCGCGGCTATGGCAGCCCGACCGTTCCGGTTCCTTTACTTGGTTCAGTCATGTTTTTTGCCTTACTAGCAACAAAAAACGCTAACCCAAAATTCCTAATTTATTAATAGCTCATTCCTAACACAACACAAAAAGGATTTCTTTTCATCTAAATAAATAAACATGATCAAAAATTACAAACTAATTCTATTTCTATTCCTTCCATTTTTTATACAAGCACAGGATGGAACCTTAGATCCTTCCTTTGGGAATAATGGAAAAGTCGTTGGAGACTTTGCAGAAACTACTCGGTTTGAAGGCATGGCTTTGCAGTCGGATGGAAAAGTTGTGGCGACCGGAGCCCGTGGATCGGAAATGATGGTAGCAAGATATTTAGCAGATGGTACTCCGGACATAAGTTTTGGGACAGATGGGTTTTTCTTTGATGATATGGGGTCTTCCGCTGGAGGTTATAAGGTACTTATTCAGGCCGATGGAAAAATTATTGTTTTTGGTACCATTCGGGTCGCTGCTAATAAATTTGCTTTGTTGGCAACGAGGTTACTGGCTGATGGTAGTGGTTATGATGTTAGTTTCGGGACCGATGGATTTTACATTAATCAAATAAGTGCGAGTAGTTTTCCCGAGGATGACATCCTCGATGCCGCTTTTTTATCCGATGGTAAAATCGGGATAACGGGTCGATCTTATAGCGGTCAAAGAGATATGATCATTGTCGGTCGTCTCACGGCTGATGGACAAAATGATGCAGGTTTTGGAGATGACGGTGTAACTTTGATTGATCTGAATACTTTCTCTCGTGCGAACGCGCTGGTGGAAGCGGACAACGGAGATTTAGTCATTACCGGAACCACCGATAGCCGCAGTATTTTTATCGCTCGTTTTGATGGAAACGGAGATGCGGTAACTAGTTTTGGAACGGATGGATTTACCTATTTTAATGAGGCGAATAGTATTAATAATAGTGCGAATGATATTGTATTGTTGCCCAATGGGCAGTTTCTGGTAGGAGGAAACGCTTTTGATTTTGATGAAATTGACAATGATATTGCGTTATACCGTTTTAACGCAGATGGTAGCTTGGATACAAATTTTGGAACCAACGGTTTTGTAAAAGTAGCTCGTGACGATAATGAGTCGATTCAGTCTTTGATATTACAGGCAGATGGTCAGGTGTTGGCGGGCGGTTCTACCGGCGGATTTAATTCCTCCTTTGCGATCTCCCGATTCTCCGTTGACGGTGTTCAGGATATGAGTTTTGGAAATAATGGCTGGTCGGTAAATGATATTGGTCCCGGATTTAACGGGGACGGAATCACGGAAATGGTGCAGTTGAATAATGGAAATATTATCGCCGCTGGCTATACTTTGGATGACAATAGTATTTATGGTTACGCAGTCGCTAAATTTACTTCTACCCTCAGTAGTCTGGATGATTTAACGGAATTTGGCATCGAAGTGCGTGTTTTTCCAAATATCATAAACGCGGAAATAATTACTTTAGAATTGACAACTGAGGAGTCTTTAGAACTGAATATCAGTCTGTTAAATAGCTTAGGCCAAACCATGAAAGTCTGGGAAAACGGTACTAGTTTTGATGTAGGAACTACACAGCAAAGCCTGGAGCTGCCAACGAATTTGTCGGCTGGGAGTTATTATATTTTGTTAGAAACGGGGAAGGGACGGACGGCGTTGCCGGTGCGGAAGTTGTAAACTAGATTAATCTGGCACGAAGGATTAAAGTCCTTCTTAATAAAAATTTAAAGGTCGTAGAAATTTATTCATAAGAATTTCTGCGGCCTTTTTATTGGTCAAAATAGCGATAGAGGTTTAGACAAATTTTTATATACTTTTTCCATAAAACTTTTCCCCCACATCCTTGTTTAAACTTCGGAGATAATGAAAACCATCTCCACTTTAAACCAAAATAACACATTATGATCGGGTACCGATTTGGCGAACATATACCAGGAGCAGGCGAGGGGAGTACCTACGATCGGCTACTGAAGCTTTTTAAAGAACTCCTTATTCATACTTCCGGCAACGTGAGCGAAGCCCTCAGCTGGCTTACCGAACTGGACAAAGAATACAATCTGACCACCAAGGATTATGGAATGGCCGATTTTATTCAGGATCTGATTAAAAATGGGTTGATTGCCAATCCTGATGCGGAAAATCCCGGATTTGTTCCAACGGCAAAAATGGAAATCGCCATGCGACAAAAGGCGCTGGAAGATATTTTTACCGACCTGCAAAAGGCTAAAAAAGGAAACCACAGCACCAATACCTCCGGCAAAGGGGACGATTATACCTCTGATTTACGTCCCTACGAATTCGGGGATAAACTGGATTCTCTAGCCGTTTCCGAGTCGCTGCGCAACGCACAGATCAACCACGGTATTGATAATTTTCAATTGCAGCATTCTGACCTGGAAGTGCGCGAGACGTATTATCAAAGCCAGATGAGTACCGTTTTGATGATTGATATTTCGCACTCCATGATTCTTTACGGAGAAGACCGGATTACGCCCGCCAAAAAAGTAGCGATGGCTTTGTCAGAATTGATCATCACTCGCTACCCAAAAGATACCCTGGATATTATTGTTTTCGGAAACGACGCTTGGCAGATTGAAGTAAAAGACTTACCATATTTGCAAGTAGGGCCGTTTCATACCAATACGGTTGCCGGGCTGGATCTCGCGATGGACATCCTTCGGAAGCGTCGAAATCCTAACAAGCAAATTTTTATGATTACGGATGGTAAACCCACTTGTATCAAAAAAGGAAAAAAGTATTATAAAAACAGTTTTGGTCTGGATAAAAAGATCATCGCCCGAACCCTCAATCTGGCGACCCGTTGTCGGAAATCAAACATTCCAATTACAACTTTTATGATTGCCCGTGATCCTTATTTAAAGAAGTTTGTCGAGGAATTTACCAAGGCTAATAATGGAAAAGCATTCTACAGTAGTCTGGATGGATTGGGATCGTTTATATTTGAGGATTATAAAAATAACAAGCGACGAAGACACCGATGATGAATAGGAATAGTTAATTGGTTAATCAGGCTCTTGTTACGCAATGCTATCGTAAGAAATAGGCTGTGTCGTTTTCTCTTTCTTTCATAATGTGTAAGAGGGAGGGGAGTGTTCCATAAAGTTTGTCTTTTTGCCGCCCGCACCTCAATCCTAAAGGAAGCCACTCGCGCAGATATCCTTTATCGGACCGTTCCATATGTAATTAAAGACTAATCACTAATCACCAACCGATCAACCGATCAACCAATCGCACAAAATAAAACCATCCCAAACATCGTTACCTTTGCAGTATAAATTTACCGCACAATGAAGCAAATAATCCTGTTTTTACTCTTTCCCTGCCTCTTATCGGCACAGCAATTACCCTTTCAAGACATAGAAAGAGCGCTAATTGAAATGGGACACACCCTCCTTTCAGATACCCTGACCCAGGAGAGAATTACTGCTGCCGAAAAAATTAAGATAACTTTAACCGAGACCCTGGGACAACCTGGATCTTTCCAATATCCCTTTGACTCCCTGACGTCTGTTTCTATTCTGGAGCCCAAGGATAAATCGTTCCGGATATTCACCTGGCAATTATACGAAGACATTGATAAGTACAAATATTTTGGAATTATACAGGTTGCTGGCAAAAAGCCGACCGTCCACCTACTAGAAGATCAGTCGGAAACGGTTGCCTTGGAAGATCTTCCTTACGAAGTGCTGACCAAGGACAATTGGTACGGAGCGCTTTATTACAATATCAAAGAGTTTAAAACAAAAGAAGGGAAACGCTACTTACTTTTTGGCGCGGATGGCTACCGATTTTTTTCCAAAAGAAAGTTGGTTGATGTGCTGTACTTTAAGGATGATCAACCTGTATTTGGAGATGCGACCTTTTTTCCTACCGAGGAAGACCGACCCGATTTAGCCTATTATCGACTGTTGCTCAGCTATAGCGCAGCGACTTCTATTCGACTCAATTTCGACGACTATCTCAATATCCTGGTTTTTGACAATGTTCTTCCCGCCAATAATGAATATGGCGAAGAAACCTTTTTACCCGATGGTTCGTACCGTGGCTACAGACTTAAAAAAGGCCGCTGGATTGCCGTAGATAAAATCTTTGAACATACCTGGAACGAGGCGCCCAGACCACAGCCAATCCTGAACGGTAGAAAAGAGAATAAGGATTTGTTTGGGAATGAATAGGAGGGGAGATGAATGTCCAATATCGTTTTAACTGTTTCTAGTATATTCGATATCCATTATTCCCAATTACCCCTCATATCTCCCCACCAACCAATCAATTTCATTTCTTGAAATTAGCAGTTCATAAATAGCGGAAATCTTGTTAAATGCTGCATTCAAATATTGAATCTGAACATTTCTAAAATCCAGAGATGTCAATTGTCCTGCTTTAAAACGTTCTTCGGTCAATTGGATATTTTGTCTGGCAACGGAAATTTGGCTGTCTGTCATTTCTAATAGCTGAATCTGATTTTGGTAGTTGTCCATCAGAATATCCAGTTGGTTAGCTAAGTTGGCTTTAGTTTCCAAAATAGAAAGCTGGTCAACTTCTTCCTGTAATTGCGCCGCGTTGATATCATTTTTTTGTTGGCCACCGTCATAGAGGTTGTAATTTAGTACTAAGTTTGCACTACCTGTAAAACGATTACTTTGTAAAAACTTGAAACGATCTCCCGTATTTGGGTCATCCGCAAAAAACTTAAAACCATTACGCGCATAGCCCACAGAACCGTTGACACTCACGGTAGGCTTTCTGGACACCTTCGCAAATTCGGTATTCAAACGACTGAGGTTGGCCAGCATATCCAGGCTCTTCAGGGTGTAATTTTCTTCGTCCAAAATAGTCCGCAACGCTTCTTCATTAATTGGATTGGGTCTTACCTCCAGCGCATCCTCAAATTGATAATTTTCAAAACCAGTAATATCCAGTGTCTGGTAAAGATTCCGCTTGGCAACATCGATATTCTGTAATTGTTGAATAATAGAAACGCTATCAGATAGTACCGAAGCCTCAAATTGTGTAAGATTATAACTATTGGATTGGCCATATTCTTTTTTGATGTTTTCGTAGCGGAGTCGATCCTTGGATAAAGTAAACACCTGATTCAGTACCTCTAACTGTTCCTGTTGAAAAATGACCGTATAATATTGTTGATAAATATCCCGGAGTAAATCATGAATTCCAGCCGCCTTATTTAATCGCTGCTGACTGACCGCCAGTTCCAGCTGTTGTTTATTAATTCTAAAACGGCCACCATTATATATCACCCAGTTTCCCGTCAGGTTGGCATTTATATTCCCTGTATAAAAGGTACCCTGAAGAAAACTGGCGGGGTTGTTATCATTGGTCAGGTTATTATTAAAACCGCCATTCAGATCAATCGTAGGCGTCTTGCCAGTGTTTACCCAATTGTCATTGGTCTCGGCGATTTCAATATTTTTTTCATTTATCTTGATAGAAAAATTATTCTCCATTCCAATGGAAATCGCCTTTTCCAGGGTCAGCGTCTCTTGTGCCGACAATGCTCCCGATGCGCAGAGGACACCCAGCATTGGTAAAATAAAATGGAAGGTGAATAATAGGTGTTTGTTTTGAAACATATTGAGTCTTTGAGCGATGAATTAGATGAATCTCGTCTGGAAAATTTCGAAATTTAATACTGTAAAATTAAGGAAAACTTTTGAAGCCAGGATTTATTAACTTTGTCCTACAACATAGATCTACGGTTAAATGTTTAACCGACAAGATCGATTGTTAGACCAATGAGTCAGCCGCTTTTTATCAGGGTTGAATACGTAAAAAAAATACTATGAAATTATCAGAGAGAATATCCGTACTTGCCAAACTTGGAGAAAAGCTGTCTCAACCGGATGCGGAAAGAATGGCCTTAATCAAAGCCTCTTATCGCCACAATCTTTGGTTTACACAGGATAATTATGAAGCTGCTATTCAGGCGATTGCGGAGCGTATGCTCAAGCGATCATTGCTGGAAGAGTGGGTAAAACCTTACCCAATTTCTGATACCATGACACCCGAGGTGGTCGGTATGGTACTCGCTGGAAATATTCCGCTGGTCGGCTTTCACGATGTATTATCTACTTTTATTTGTGGGCATATCGCTCAAATTAAACTTTCTGATAAAGACAAATTGGTACTACCTTATTTGATCGACCAAATGGTAGCGATCGATGAGCGGGTTCGTGCTTATTTTATTTTTGTAGAGCGACTGTCCAGGTTCGATCGGGTTATCGCTACGGGAAGTAATAATACGGCTCGCTATTTCGAGTTATATTTTGGAAAATATCCCAATATTATTCGCAAAAATCGCAACGCCGTAGCGGTATTGAGCGGCCACGAATCAGAAGGAGCACTGCACGCATTGGGAAAAGATGTTTTTACTTATTTTGGCCTGGGTTGTCGAAATGTTTCGAAACTGTATGTCCCCAAAGGTTATGAATTCCAGCCCTTACTGGAACAACTCCACGAGTATCGGAAAATCATCGAATTGAATAAGTATAAAAATAATTTTGACTATAATTTCACGCTGTTAATTTTAAATAAAACCAAGTATTTTTCTAATGGTTGCATCCTTATTTACGAAAGTGAATTAATCCAGTCCCGGATTGCCAGTCTACATTTTGAATATTACGAAGACCAGCAGGATTTGCAAAATAAACTGGAGCCTCACCGCGAAGCCATTCAATGTGTGGTCAGCGATCAACCCGTTGAAAACTGGAAACATATTGCGTTGGGTGATGCGCAAACGCCTGCCCTGGATGATTACGCTGATGGGGTAGACACGCTGGCATTTTTGACGAAGACGACGACTTCGGTTAATTAAAATCATTACATAAATTGATATTTTAAAATTTAAAAGTGTAAAGTTATTTTGAACCGTTACTTAATACAGAAGACTTAAAACAGGCTAAAAAACACGATGACAAAAGCAGAAAAGGTAGCAGAAATTATCAGAATTTTAGAATTTTATTATCCTGAAACGCCCATTCCACTGGATCATACGGACAACTATACTTTATTGGTAGCAGTCTTGTTATCCGCGCAGTGTACCGATATTCGGGTAAATCAGGTAACCCCTGCTTTATTCAAATTAGCAGGTACTCCGGAGGAAATGGTAAAGCAGGATGTTGCCGACATTGCCGCGATTATTCGCCCTTGTGGGCTATCGCCCCGTAAATCAAAAGCCATTCATGAGCTTTCGCAAATGCTGTTGGACGAACACAACGGAGCGGTACCAAATGATATGGAGGCGTTAGAAAAATTACCCGGCGTGGGACATAAAACGGCCAGTGTGGTCGTGAGTCAGGGTTTTGGGGTGCCAGCTTTTCCGGTCGATACCCATATCCACCGACTGGCGTGGCGGTGGGGTTTGACCACCGGCAAAAATGTGGTACAAACAGAAAAGGATTTAAAGCGTTTATTTCCAAAAGAAATATGGAATAAATTGCACCTGCAAATCATCTTTTTTGGTCGCGAGTTTTGTCCGGCACGTGGACATCATCCGTTAGAATGTCCGATCTGTAGTAGATTTGGGCGCAAGGCAGTGTTTGAGAAATAAGGTTGAGGCACTAGTGGTTCGGATACTAAATTAGTATGTATTTTAAATTGTTAATTTTTCCTAGACATTAAGAACCGTTGATTAGTGATTAGTTAATCGGTCCTCCCAACGTATAGGTATCGCA